>Ga0335069_10005521_pt1 | contig 18587 bp, 18 predicted proteins | sample Lox_Sample_11_FD_206714 | JGI IMG/M metagenome (GOLD analysis project Ga0335069, IMG submission 206714) | Soil microbial communities from Loxahatchee National Wildlife Refuge, Florida, United States - Lox_Sample_1.1 | ecosystem: Environmental > Terrestrial > Soil > Wetlands | place: USA... | reverse complement strand
TCGGCTCGCCGAGCGCGTCGACGACGCGCCCGAGCAGCGCCTTGCCGACCGGCACTTCGACGATGGCGCGGGTGCGCTTGACGGTCTGGCCTTCCGCGATCTCGCGGTCACTGCCAAAGATCACGACGCCGACATTGTCGCTTTCGAGATTGAGCGCCATGCCGCGCACGCCGCTCTCGAACTCGACCATTTCGCCCGATTGCACATTGTCGAGGCCGTAGATGCGGGCGATGCCGTCGCCGACCGACAGCACCTGGCCGACTTCGGAAACCTCGGCTTCCTGGCCGAAATTCTTGATCTGATCTTTGAGGATTGCGGAAATTTCAGCGGCGCGGATGTCCATTAGCGAGCCTCTTTCATCGCGTGCTTGATGGCATTGAGCTTGGTGCGCAAGGAGCTATCGACCATGCGGCTGCCGAGCTTGACTATGAGTCCGCCGATAATGGCGGGATCGACCTTGATATCGAGACTGACGTTCTTGCCGCTGACGGCTTTGAGCGCGGAGCGCAGCGCCTGCGTATGTTCGTCCTTGAGCGGCTCGGCGACGGTGACTTGCGCCGTAGCCTCGCCCTTGTGCTGGGCGACGAGCTCGCCGAACGCCCGGATCATGTCGCGCGCTGCGAACAGGCGGCGGTTCGACGTCACGAGCTTGAGGAAATTCGCGGCGAGCCCGCCGATGCCGGCGCGTTCGAGTACTGCCGTCAGCGCCTTGAGCTGATCGTCGGTGGAAAAGGCCGGGCTGCGCACCAGGCGATCGAGATCGGCGCTTTCGGCGACCAGCGCATCGAAACGCGCAAGATCGCCCTGCACCTGATCGATCGCGTTGGCCTCTTTGGCCAGATCGAACAGAGCGGTCGCGTAACGGCCCGCCATGCCGGAGACGATGGGTTCTTCAGTGGCCAAGTTTCTGCTCTTTAGCTGCCGGTCCGGCGTTCTTGTGGAGCATTTCCGCAAGCCCCGCAACCAGCCGGATGGCCGGCAACAAGCCCCTGATATTCAAATGGAATTGAAGCGGGACTTGAGTTCGGGCGGACCCGGTTTGGCGAGGCTTGGAGTCTCGTCCGGCACGGCCCCTGAAACCGCGTTCAAACGAAAATCGCCGCGTTGCTAACATAGTGGCAATTGCGGTGCAATAACGCGGGCATGCGAAACGCGGCACCGCCGGATCGGGCTCTACAACTTTTGTTCCAGGCCGGCTTTGGCGGCCGTTTAGGCCGTTACGGGCTGCCCGCCGCGTGGGCCCGAATGGTGTCGAGAAAGACCTGACCGTATTGCTTGAGCTTGGCCTCGCCGACGCCATGCACCAAGCTCATCTCGCTTTTATCGCGCGGCTTGAGCCGCACCATGTCGATCAGCGTCTTGTCGGCAAAGACCACATAGGCGGCGACGCGCTGCTGTTTGGCGAGATCGGAGCGCTGCTTGCGCAGCGCCTCGAACAATTCCTGATCGGCATCGGCCAGCGAAGCGGCGGCGGCTCTGTCGCGGAGGCTCTTGGCTGTTTTGCGACTTGGTTTCAGCGTGTCCTTGCGCAGCGTGATCTTGTCTTCGCCCCTGAGCACGCGGCGGCCGGCCTCGCTGACCGACCAGGTGCCGAAGCCCGTGACATCGAGCGTGATGATGCCAGCGCCGCCAAGCTGGCGGAAAATCGAGCGCCATTCCTGCAGACTGTATTCCTTGCCGACACCGAACGTTGGCAGCTTGTCATGACCGAATTTGACCACGGCGTCGGTCGCCTCGCCGATCAGGATTCGCGCCAGATGCTCGGTGCCGAACCGCGAGCCGGTGCGCAGCACCGCCGACATTGCCTTCTGCGCGGCGACTGTGCCGTCGATCAATTCGGCACCGTCGCAGCAGACGTCGCAATGGCCGCAGGGCTCTGCACTTTCGCCGAAATAGGCGAGCAGCGTCTGCCGCCGGCAGCGCGGCGATTCACACAGTGACACCAGCGCGCTGAGCCGCTGGCGCTCGACCCGCTTCTGCTCGTCGGGCGTGTCGGCCTCGTCGATCTGGATGCGGCGAAGCCGGATATCGCCCATGCCGTAGAGCGTGAGCGTATCAGCCGGCAGCCCGTCACGACCGGCGCGGCCGATCTCCTGGTAATAACTCTCGATCGTGGCCGGCATGTCGGCATGCACGACAAAGCGCACGTCCGGCTTGTCGATGCCCATGCCGAAGGCGACGGTCGCGGCCATGACGACGCCGTCCTCCTGCAGGAACGCATCCTGGTTTCGCGCGCGCAGGTCAGGCTCCATGCCGGCGTGATAGGGCAGCGCATTCACGCCTTCCTCGCGCAGATACGCGGCGATCGCCTCGGTCTTGCGCCGCGAGGCGCAATAAATAATGCCGCTTTGACCGTGACGGCTTTTGACGAAATCGAGAATCTGCTGGCGGCCGCCGGCCTTGGCTTGCATTGCCAGCTTGAGATTGGGCCGGTCGAAGCCATGCACGAACACCGCGGGCGGCCTGCCGAACAGCTTTTGCAAAATATCCGCGCGCGTTGCCGCATCCGCCGTCGCGGTGAAGGCCACCGTCTGCACATCACCGAGCGCCGCCTGCACCGTGCCGAGTGCGGCATATTCCGGACGGAAGTCGTGGCCCCATTGCGAGATGCAATGCGCTTCGTCGACCGCGAGCATGGTCGCTCCCGCGCGCTTGAGGAGTTCAAGCGTCTCCGGCTTGAGCAGGCGTTCCGGCGCAACATAGAGAAGCCGCAGCTCGCCGCGCTCGAGAGCCTCGCGCACGTTGCGGTTCTCGAAAGCGTCATTGGCCGAATTCAATGCCGCGGCAGCAACGTCGTAGCCGCGCAATTGCGCGACCTGGTTGCGCATCAGCGCGATCAGCGGCGACACCACGACGGTGAGGCCGCCGCGCGCCAAAGCCGGAAGCTGGTAGCACAGCGACTTGCCGCTGCCGGTCGGCATGACCGCCAGCACATCGCGGCCTTCGAGTACCGCCTCGACGATCTCGGCCTGACCCGGCCGAAAAGCCGAAAAACCGAAGGTTTTGCGGAGAATATCCTCTGCCACCGCCAGGTCAGGCCTCATGTCGGACATCGACTGGATTCCGCCGGCTCGCATTTCACCAAGTTTCCCATGTTCTATCTTTGTTCTCAGCCTTTGCCAAGGCGATTCTGGCGACAAACTCAGCCAGCGCCGGCCGCGCTCTGTTTGCCAAGCCCGCGGCGCATCTATCCCCGTGCAAGTCTTGCGCAACCCTGCCGCGCTCGCCTCTTGCTTGCGGCGGCTGCCGTGCTGATGCACGGTCCGCCGCCAACGCGTGTCTGTCCCCATGCTCCTTGCCGCAAATCCCGCCGAAGCCTCGACCGGCCGCGTCGTCATGACGATGGCTGCGCTGTGGCTCTGTGGCGTCGCCTTGCGCATGACGATCCTCGCCATGCCGCCGGTGATTCCGCTGGTGCATGCCGAACTGCACATGAGCGAAACCCAGGTCGGGCTTCTGGTCGGGCTGCCGCTTCTGCTGTTCGCGCTGGCGGCGATTCCGGGCTCGCTGATGATCGCGCGGATCGGATCGCGCCGCGCCGTCGTCGCCGGCATGCTGATCGCGGCTTTTGCCGGCGCTGCGCGCGCCGGCGCCATCGACGTGCGGACGCTCTATGCCGCGTCGCTCGTGACCGGCTTTGGCGTCGCCATCATGCAACCGAGCATGCCGGTTCTGGTGCGCGAATGGACGCCGAGCCGTGTCGCGCTCGCCACCCTCGCCTATACCAGCGGCATGATGATGGGCGCGACCTTTCCGCCGCTGTTCACGCTGTCCTATATCCTGCCGCATGTCGGCGGCTCGTGGCGGGTCAATCTCCTGGTCTGGGCGGTCCCCGCGCTGCTGATCGTGCCGGCGTTTCTGCTGCTGAGCCCGAAACGCGGCGTCTCTGGCACGTCACGCGCGGCGAACACGCTGTGGTGGCCAGATTTCCGAGATCCGCTGGTCTGGCTGCTCGGCCTGACCTTCGGCGCCAACAACAGTCCGTATTTCGCGATCAACGCCTTTCTCGGCGACTATGTCGCCGGTAAAGGCCGCGCCGATCTGTTGAGCCCGACTTTGGCCTGGCTCAACGGCTCGCAACTCGTCGCGCTCGTGCTGCTGTTCGCAGTGTCGGGCCGGTTGCAGCGGCGCGCCTGGCCGTTCCTGATCTTCGGCCCGATGCTGCTGGCCTCGATGCTCGCGATCATCCTGGCGCCGACCGGCCTTACGATCATCGTTGCCGCGACGTTCATCGGTTTTGCAACGGCGATGACTTTTACACCGATCATGACGCTCATACCGATCCTTGCAAGCCCGGCCGATGTCGCGCGCACCGCCGCCGGCATGCTCACGATCGCTTATACCTGCGCGATCATCATTCCGACGGTCTGCGGCGCGCTGTGGGATTTGACCGGGCAACCATGGGCGGCCTTCGTGCCGCTGTGCCTTTGCGCCGTGGCATTGACAGTGCTCGGCTCGATCCTGGCAAAATACCGCGCCGCCGGCGAAACGTGAGTCGAAACGGACGCGTTTGTTTTCGAGAACAATGATCAGGGAAGGACGAGTCCGGGATGGCCAAGAAAGCGAAGAAGAAACCCGCCGCAGGCAAAACTTCGGCAACGAAGATCATGCTGCCGACCGATCGGCTGACCTATTCGCCGATCACGCAACGGCCGCCGCTGAAATTGCCGAATGGCGCCCGCATGGCGATCTGGGTGATCGTCAATGTGGAGGAATGGGACCCGCTGCAGACCATGCCGCGCACGGTGCTCACGCCGCCGGCCGGCGGTTCGCCGATGCCGGACGTGCCGAACTGGGCCTGGCACGAATACGGCAACCGTGTCGGCTTCTGGCGCTTCACCAAGATTTTCGATGAATTCGATATTCCCGGCACCATCGCCATCAACGGCTCGGCGCTCGCGGCTTATCCGCAGATCGTGCAAGCCGCGATCGAGCGCGATTGGGAATTCATCGGCCACGGCTTCACCCAGCGCAATCTGCAGAAGGTGCCGAACGAGCGCGCCGACATCCGCCAGGTGCGCGCGGTCATCGCCAAGGCCACCGGCAAGCCGCCCCGCGGCTGGCTCGGACCGGGCCTCACCGAGACCTGGCACACACCCGACATCTTGTCCGAGGAAGGCTACGACTATGTCGCCGACTGGGTGCTCGACGATCAGCCGGTCTGGCTGAAGACGCGCGGCAAGCCGATCCTCAACGTGCCCTATACGCAGGAATGCAACGACGTCGCCATGATGCTGATCCAGCATCACAAGGCGTCGGAATATTGCGAGCGCGCGCTCGACCAATTCGAGCAGCTCTATGCCGACGCGGCCGACGCGCCGCGCATCATGGCGATGGCGGTACATCCCTACATCATGGGCGCGCCGCATCGCGCCAAATATTTCCGCCGCATCTTCGAGACCATTCGCAAGAAATCCGACGTACTGTTCTGGACCGGCGCGCAGATCGCCGACTGGTTCGTTAGCGCCGGACCGAAGGCGCCGTGAACTTCGACGCCAAAACCGCGACCAATAACACAGCGCCGGCGCGGGACACGCAGGCCCATGGCGATATCGGCGCACGGCTGATGCTGGCCACGCTGTGTTTTATCTGGGGCACGACGTGGTCGGTGATGAGGGTCGTGCTCTACGAGGTCTCGCCGCTATCGATGCGCGCCGTCAGCTCGGCGCTAGGCGCGCTGACGCTTTATCTGGTTTGCGTGTTCATGCGGCGCAGTCTCAAGGTGCCCTCGGCCAAGGCGTGGGTCCACATCTTCATTGCGTCGCAATTCAATATTGTCGGCTTCTGTCTGATCGGCACGTTTGCGCAGCTCTCTGCAGCGACATCGCGGGTGACGGTGCTCGCCTACACGATGCCGGTCTGGTCAGTGCTGCTGGCTTGGCCTGTTCTCGGCGAACGCCCCAACCGACCGCAAGTCGCAGCGCTCCTTCTGTGCGTGGCGGGTTTTGCCGTCCTGGTTTATCCGCTCGCCGGCAAAGGTCTTCCCCCCGGCATCATGCTCGCGGCCTTGACCGCATTCAGCTGGGCCGCCGGCACGGTCTATCTGAAATGGGCGCACATCGAAGCCGATGTGATGGGCGTCGCTAGTTGGCAGATGACTATCGCCTTCGTGACCATGACCGCCTTGATGCTGGTCTTCGAAGGCCATCCCGATCTCAGCCATGCGCGGTGGGACGGCTGGTTCGGCATGATTTGGACGGGGGTGGCCGGCAACGGCATCGCCTATGCACTGTGGTTCCCGGTGGTGCGGCGGTTGTCCACAGTAGCGGCGTCGGTCGGCGTCCTCGCGGTGCCGGTGATCGGCGTGGTCCAAGCCTTTCTCATTCTCGGCGAAGTACCGACCGCGCCCGACATGATCGGCTTTGCCTCGATCTTCGCCGCCTCGTCGCTGGTTCTTCTGACACGGCAGACGACGGCCGAGCCGGAGCCGTAAGTTCTTTGTAGCTCTATGGCTTGATCCCGCGTGCGAGTTCCACGACCCGCGCGGTCATCGCGCTTTGCGGATCGGCGAGCGGATCGATGACCGTGAAATGGTTGGCGCCGGCGATGGCCTCGTAGCGTGTTTGGGCGCCGGCTTTGACCCAGGCTTCCGCCAGCACGCGGCTCTGCCGCTTGAACTCGCTCGATTCGAGCCCGCCGCAGACCGCGTCGAAAACGCGTCCGGGCCGCACCGGCCAATAAAGCGGCGACAATTCGCGCGCCGAAGCCGCATCGAGCTTGAGATCCTGATTGACGCTGATGCCGGCGAGCGGCGCCAGATCGAACACGCCGGAAATCGCGTAGCCCGCCGGCACCAGGTCCGCCGGCGCCTTGGGATAGAGCGCGGGCCAGTCGGTCGCCACCATCGCGCCAGTGAGATGACCGCCGGCGGAATGGCCGACCAGGAACAGCGGCCGATTGTAGCGCTGCCACATGAACACGCAGGCGCGGCGGATCTGCGCGATGATGTCGGCGATGCCGACATTGGGACACAGGTCGTACCCGACAACGCCGACAATGACACCATGGGCATTGAGCCCGCGCGCCATCTGGCTGAACAATGAGGGATCGAGCGAGCGCCACCAGCCGCCGTGCACAAACATCGCAACCGGCGCGGCCTGACTCGCGGCCGGAAGGAACAGATCGAGCGATTGCCGCGGCGTGTCACCATAAAACAGGCCGAGTTCGGCCCGCCCCGCTTTGAGCATCTCGGCGCGATAGTCTTCGGCTTCGCGCATCCAGCGCGCAAAGATTTCCGGATGTTCCGGGACGCGGGCGCGATTGTTGTACTCGACCTCATAGTCCACGTCGGCCATCGGGCGTCTCCGGTTTTTATGTGTGCAAGATTGCGGCAACAGGGCCGAGTGAGCAAGTAGAGAGGGCCCGCCAAATTGCAGCATCGACAGACCACTAAAATCTGCTAGGTCAATCGTATGAAGGTCGACGGCAAATCCATGCGCACCATCTGGCTCGAGCCGGACGGCTGGTCGGTCGGAGTGATCGACCAGACCGCGCTACCGCATCGCCTGGTCACGATGCGGCTGACCACGTTCGAGGAGGCCGCGCATGCGATCCGCGCCATGGTGGTGCGCGGCGCGCCGCTGATCGGCGCGGCGGCGGCTTATGGCGTCTGCCTGGCGCTGCGCGCCGACGCCTCGGACGAGGCGCTTGAGCGCGCCTATGCCACGCTTGTGGCCACGCGTCCGACCGCGATCAATCTGAAATGGGCGCTCGACGAGATGGTGTCGTGTGTGCGCAACCGGCCGCGCGGCGAACGCGCCGCGGCGGCCTATCGGCGCGCCGGCGACATCGCCGAGGAAGATATCGCCATCAACAAAGCGATCGGCCAGCACGGCCTGCCGCTGATCGAAGCCATCGCGCGGCGGAAAAAGAGCGGCGAGCGCGTCAACGTGCTCACCCACTGCAACGCCGGCTGGCTCGCCGCGGTCGACTTCGGCACTGCCACCGCGCCGATCTATACCGCCTTCGACAAGGGCATTGCCATTCACGTCTTCGCCGACGAGACGCGGCCGCGCAACCAGGGCGCTTCGCTCACCGCGTGGGAACTCGGCCACCACGGCGTGCCGCACACGGTGATCGCCGACAATACCGGCGGCCATCTGATGCAGCACGGCATGGTCGACATCGTCATCGTCGGCACCGATCGCGTCACCGCCCATGGCGACGTCTGCAACAAGATCGGCACCTATCTGAAGGCGCTGGCGGCGCACGACAACAACGTACCGTTCTATGTCGCGCTGCCTTCTCCCACTATCGATTTCACGGTCGCGGACGGCGTCGCCGAAATCCCGATCGAGGAACGCAGCGCCGAGGAAGTCGCGACCATGACCGGGCGCACCAAGGACGGCCGCATCGAGACCGTGCGCATCGTGCCCGACGGCTCGCCGGTTGCCAATTACGGCTTCGACGTCACGCCGGCACGGCTTGTCACCGGCCTGATCACCGAGCGCGGCGTATTGAAGCCCTCGCGCGAAGGCCTGGCCGGGGCTTTCCCGGACCGCGCCGGCGCGGCAAAATAAGCGCATCATTATGAGTCGGTGGGTGTTGTGGTGTCGGAGTTTGTGGCGTGCGTAAGGTCGCATGTCGTCCGCTGTCGAGCCTTCCGCTACCAGGAATTCTCACGATGAGTCTGACTTCGCTCGCGCCGGCGGCCGTGCCGGTCGACGGCCGGCAATCCCCGACCGCGCTTGCCATTGCGCGCGGCACCGCGCGCTATCTGCACGCGCTCGGCTATTGCGTGGTCGCCGAATTGCCGCTGCCATCGGGGCGGCGCGCCGATCTGGTGGCGCTCGGCGGCGACGGCGAGATCATCATTGTCGAGATCAAGTCCTCGGTGGCCGATTTCCGCGCCGATCAGAAATGGACGGACTATCGGCTGCACTGCGACCGGCTGTTCTTCGCCACCGTGATCGAGGTGCCGTGCGCGATTTTTCCATCCGATGCCGGGCTGATCGTGGCTGACGCGTTCGGCGCCTCGATCATCAATGAGGCGCCCGAGCATCGCCTGCCGGCCGCCACGCGCAAGGCCATTATGCTGCGCTTTGCCCATGCCGCCGCACTGCGGCTGCAGGCATTGACCGATCCGCAGGGACCTTTTTCCGGCGAGACTTTCTAGCAAACACGGCGTCATTGCGGGGAGCGCGGCGACGAAGCAATCCAGCCCCTCGCGGCATCGGCTGGATTGCTTCGCTTCGCTCGCAATGACGATTGTGAGACTACGCCGCGGCCGGTGTGTGGTGCCCGGTGCGGATGCGCTCGAAGCAATAGCGCAGCATGTCGAGATCGACCGGCTTGGTGACCGTTTCCCGGATATCGAGGTTGAGCGATTTCGCCGACCGCAGCGTATCGTGGATGGCGGCCTGATCGCAGCCGCTGATGATCACGATCGGCGCCTTGCAGCCGATGCCGCGCAGATAATACAGCACTTCGAGGCCGCCGTGCTGGCCGAGCGACAGATCGAGACTGACGCAATCGAACGCGGTCTCGAGCGCGAGCTTTGCCGCCTCGTCGTAGGTCGCCGCCCCCGCCGGCGCGTAGCCGGCCTTGGCGGCGACACGGCAGATGATCTTGCGGTGAAGATAGTCGTCGTCGATGACCAGAAGACGCGGCATTGTGGCCGGCACGGCGCCGGACGGCGCGATTTGCACCGCCTCGCCTTCATCGACCTTCGCTGAGCTCTTGGGCTCGACCACGTCAATGCCGCCGATCACAAATATGCTTGCGCCTTCATAGCGGGGCGCGGCACAAATTTGATTTAATCAAACGGATAAAATTTGAATCATTCAGGCCGCGCGGCGCTCTCTTCCGCGCGGCCTGTCAAAGTTAATCAGATCCGAATATCAGCGGGTATGCGCTATTTCGGCGCCCGCTTGGCGAGAATGCGCTGCAGTGTGCGGCGATGCATGTTGAGCCGTCGCGCGGTCTCGGAGACATTGCGGCCGCACAATTCGTAGATGCGCTGGATATGCTCCCAGCGCACGCGGTCCGCCGACATCGGATTTTCCGGCGGCTCGATCTTCCTGTTGTCGAGCGCGAGCAAAGCCGCGGCGACATCGTCGGCATCGACCGGCTTGGCGAGATAGTCGACGGCGCCGAGCTTCACCGCGTTCACCGCGGTCGCGATATTGCCGTAGCCGGTGAGAATGATCGCCCGCGCCTCGGGCCGCCGCTTCTTCATCGCCGAAATCACGTCGAGCCCATTGCCGTCGCCGAGGCGCATGTCGACGACAGCGAAAGCCGGCGCCCCCTTCTCGACCTGGAGCAATCCGTCGGCGACCGATTCCGCGGTCGTTACCAGAAAGCCGCGGCCTTCCATGGCGCGGGCAAGACGCTGCAGGAACGACTTGTCGTCCTCGACGATGAGAAGCGTGCGTTCGGTCGGGACCGGTGTTGGCGTGGGACCGGGCGCCGCATTGGTGTTCATGACAATCTGCTCCATCGACGCATTTCCTCCGATAACGTCGCCCGGCATTTAGTCGCCCGTTATCTCAAAACCTATGAACTTTGCTCGGCTGGCTCAAGGGGCGGAGCAGCGATTGGACGTTCGAAATCAGCCCGGTTCCAGGTCACGGTTACCGTCGCGCCGTGCAGCGGCGGCGATTGGTTAATGAGCGAGAGCTGGGCGCCGGAGCGCTCCAACAGCGTCTTGGCGATGAAAAAGCCCAAGCCAAGCCCGAAAGTCGAGCCGTCATCGTCGTCCGCGCCGCGGCCGCCGGGCCGGCGGTGGGTGACATAAGGCGCGCCGATGCGATCGACGACCTCCGGCGCAAAACCTGGGCCGTCATCGCTGATGACGACGCTGACTTCGTCAGCGGTCCATTGCGCGAAAATCTCGACACGGCTGTGCGCGAAATCGACCGCATTCTCGATCAAATTACCGAGACCATAGCGGATCGCCGGATTGCGTGCGCTGACCGGCTCGTGGGTGCGGTCCGGCGGATAGGTGACGCCGACGGCGACGCCGAAATTGCGGTGCGGCGCCACCGCCTCCTCGATCAGGGCGGAGAGCTGTATGCGATCGAACAGCTCGCCGGTCGGCAGTTCGGTGATCTTGGCGAGGATCGCGCGGCAGCGCTGCGCCTGCTCGCGCAGCAATTTGACGTCGTCGGCATGGGGTGAATTGGCTTCGAGCGCGCGCTCGATTTCGCGGATGACGACGGTGATGGTCGCGAGCGGCGTACCGAGCTCGTGCGCGGCGGCGGCAGCCAGGCCATCGAGCTGGGACAGATGCTGCTCGCGGGCGAGCACGAGCTCGGTTGCCGCCAGCGCATCCGACAATTGCCGCGCTTCTTCGGCGATCTGCCACGTATAGACGCCGATATAGCCGATCGCGAGCAGGATCGAGAGCCAGACGCCGACCATGTAAATTTCCGGCAATTCCAGCGGATCGTCGGCATCCCACGGCAGATTGTAGTGCAGGAACACCAGCGCCGTGGCGCAGAGCATCGCAAATGTGCCGATCAATAGCGTCATCCGCGGCGGCAGCGCGGTCGCCGAGATCAAGACCGGACCAAGCAGCAAGAACGAGAATGGGTTTTCCAACCCGCCGGTGAGATAAAGCAGCGCTGTCAGTTCGGCGACGTCGAAACCAAGCAGCCAGGCGGCACGATCGGGTTCGAGCCATTGCGACTGGTGAAAGCTCACGCGCAGCGCAACGTTGAGTATCGCCGCGAGCCCAATGACGGCGAGGCAGGGCAAAATCGGCACTTCGAATTCGAGGCCGAAATGCACCACCAGAACGGCGGCGAACTGGCCGAGCACGGCCAGCCAGCGCAGCCGGATCAGCGTGTCGAGCCGCACATTGCGCGGCCGCTCATTGGTGCGCGGCAGACCGAACATGCGGTCCAAACCGGAAATCTGATCCAGGCCAGCCATTTGCCAAATGTAGTCGCTGGCGGTAACGCCGCCAAACGGCTTAATGCCGCTGCACCCGGCCGGCGAGCCGCCAGGGTGGGCTGGCGCCGGATTATGCATTGCGCAAAAATGGGGTACGGCCGCTTCGCGCAGCGCATTAAGATCAACAACGAGATCCTTGGGAGTACCCGCAATGGCCTATGAGCTCGATCAGTTCATCTCCGATTGTCGTTCAAGCCTCAGCCGCGATCCCGGGCCCGCTGGCCGCGAGGAAGTGCGCGTCAACCTCGAACGGCTCCTGCAAAATCCGGACTTTGTCCGCAAGCATTGCGAGGAGGCGCCGCGCGGCCTGCATGTGCTTTACGAGGACCCCAAGCTCGGTTTTCAGATCCTCGCCCATATCAATGACAAGGCGCGCGTCTCGCCACCGCACGATCACGGCGCATCCTGGGCGATCTACGGCCAGGCAACCCACTACACCGAAATGACGGAGTGGGAGCGGGAAGATAACGGCAGCGACCCGCAGCATGCCAAGCTCACGCCGGTGAAAAAGTATCGGCTGACGCCAGGCAAAGCCGGCATCTATCAGGACGGCAAGATCCATTCGATCGACTATCCCGATTTTGCCCGCTTCGTGCGCGTGACCGGAACCAATCTCGACCGCATCGACCGCGTGCGCTTCGACCTCAAGACCGGCGAAGTGAAACAGATGACGCCGCAACAAGCGACCTGATCCAGGCAGTTCCAGCGTGAGTAAATCTGTCAGTCCGCACGAACTGCGGGCCATGATAGGTGATGGCGGCGAGCTCGCGCTGGTCGACGTGCGCGAGGAGCTGATCTTCTCGCAAAGTCATTTGCTGTTGGCGCGATCGGTGCCGCTGAGCCGGTTCGAGTTGCGGTTTCCCTCCTTGGTGCCACGACACGGCACCCGCATCGTCTTGTGCGACGACAATGATGGCCTCGCGGCGCGGGCCGCGGCGATCCTGTCGCGCAACGGCTATGCCGATATCGCCATTCTCGACGGCGGCGTGCCGGCCTGGGGTGCGGCGGGCCTCGAGCTGTTCTCGGGTGTCTATGTGCCGAGCAAGGCGTTCGGCGAATATGTCGAACACACCGACGACACCCCGAACATTACCGCGCCCGAGCTCGAACGGTTGATCCGCGACGGCGCCGATCTGGTGGTGCTCGACAGCCGCCCGTTCGACGAATATTCGCGGGTGTCGATTCCGACCTCGACCAATGTGCCGGGCGCCGAACTGGTGCTGCGGGCGAGGGAAATCGCGCCGTCGCCGGCGACGACTGTTGTCGTCAATTGCGCCGGCCGCACCCGCAGCATTATCGGCGCACAATCGCTGATCAATGCCGGCCTGCCGAACAAGGTCATGGCGCTGCGCAACGGCACGATGGGCTGGAGCCTGGCCGGATTTACGCCGGACAGCGGCAAGAGCCGCCGCGCGCCGCAGGTCTCGGACAAAACGCTCGACTGGGCCCGCGAAGCCGCACGGCGCGTGGCGGAAAGCTGCGGTGTCAGGCGCGTCGATCGCGCGACGGTCGACGCCTGGCGCAGGGATGGGGCGCGCACGCTCTACGTCCTCGATGTGCGCGATCCGCCGGAATACGAAGCGGGCCATGTGCCGGGTGCGATCTCTGCGCCGGGCGGCCAGCTGGTGCAGGCGACCGACCAATATGTCGGCACCTTCGGCGCGCGCATCGTTCTTGTCGACGATCTCGAAGTACGCGCGGCGATGACCGGATCGTGGCTCCGGCAGATGGGCTATGCCGATGTGTTCGTGCTGACGGAGAAGGGAACCGAGACCGGTTACCCGGCGCCGACGATACTGGACGCGGACACGCCGCGAGACGCCATGATCGATTGCGCCGGCTTACATGAATTGCTCGCGCGCAACGCCGCGACCGTCGTCGACCTTGCGATGAGCCGCGATTATCTGAGCGGGCACATTCCGGGCGCCTGGTTCGCGATCCGCACGCGGCTCGATCGCGCGTTCAAGAAGATTCCTCAAAATGGCACGGTCGTTCTCACGTCCGAGGACGGTGTGCTAGCAAACCTAGCGGTCGCCGAGGGGAGCGCACTCACCGACCGGCCGGTGCGCTATCTTGCCGGCGGCAATGCCGCGTGGCGTGCCGCCGGATATCCGTTCTCAACCGAAGCCAAAATGGCCGACGAGCCGGTCGACCAGTGGCGCAAGCCCTATGAGCGCTCCGGCAATACCAAGGCGATGATGCAGGAATATCTCGACTGGGAAGTCGATCTGTTGCCGCGCATCAAGCGCGACGGTTCGCTGCAGTTCGAGCGCTTCAGGCCGCGGCTTCCAACAGCAGCTCGGTAAGTCGCTCGGGGGCGTCCACCATGACGTCGTGGCCACAGGCCACTTCATGGGTCCGCCACGACGGATCGGACTGCACGGCGCGCAGCGCCTTGTCAAAGCCCGGATTGGCGTAGCTCTTGGCGCGAATATAGGTCTTGCGTGCGATCTTCTCGCGCGCGCCGGTGAGCGGGATCTTGTAGGTGAAGGTCCCGATCGGCTGCGGCGTGCACAGGCTGTCGACCCAGGCTCGGTCGGCTACGTTGACGCCGAAGAATTCCGCCGGCCGCGGCGGCATGCCGAGCGCGCCGCTCGCGAGTGCGGTGCGGATGACTTCCTGCATGGCGGCGCTGGTCAGGTTCTGTGTCGTATCGCCGTTATCCGGCACGAAGGCATCGAGAAAGACCATTGAACGGATGGCCGGGGCCATCTGTTCGGCAATGCCGGAGATAACAAAGCCGCCATAGGAGTGGCCGCACAAGACGACATCGCTCAGCCGCTCCCATTTCATCACATTGACGACATCCGTGATGTGGGTGGCGATATCGATGCCTCGCGCCAATAGATGCGAACGCTCGCCGAGCCCGGTCAGCGTCGGGGTGAAGACGTTATGGCCGCCGGCACGCAGCCGATCGGCGACGCGCTGCCAGCACCAGCCGCCATGCCAGGCGCCGTGAACCAGCACGAACGTGTAGGTCATGATCCCCCGCTCTCCCTCAGTTCGATCTGACGCCTTGAGCGATCACGGATGCCAGGTCTCGTCGGCAACTGCCGGCTCGGCTTCGCCCTTGCGCGCCTGCGCGATCACCTTGAACAACGCCCGCAACACCTCATTCACACCGTCGCCGCTCACGGCGGAAAGCACGAGCGGCGTCTTCTTGGAGGCCCGCTTGAGGCGAGCGACTTGTTCTTTGATGGCGTCGGGGCTAAGCGCATCGGCCTTGTTGAGCGCGACGATTTCAGGCTTGTCGGTGAGATCGTGGCCGTAGGCGGCAAGCTCCGCGCGCACGGTCTTGTAGGCCGCGCCGGCGTCTTCAGCCGTGCCATCGATGAGATGCAGCAAAACGCGGCAGCGCTCGACATGACCGAGAAAACGGTCGCCGAGGCCGACGCCCTCATGCGCACCCTCAATCAAGCCCGGAATATCGGCGAGCACGAATTCGCGGCCGTCGACATCGACCACGCCGAGCTGCGGATGCAGCGTCGTGAACGGATAGTCGGCGATCTTGGGTTTGGCCGCGCTGACTGCGGCGAGGAACGTCGACTTGCCGGCATTGGGCAGGCCGACAATGCCGGCATCGGCGATAAGCTTGAGCCGCAGCCGGATCGTCATCTCGACGCCGGGCTGCCCCGGATTGGCGTGACGCGGGGCGCGATTGGTCGAGCTTTTGAAATAGGCATTGCCGAAGCCGCCATTGCCGCCGCGCGCGAGCACGATCCGCTGCCCGGCTTCGGTGAGATCGGCCAGCAGCGTCTCGCCGTCCTCTTCGTAGATCTGCGTGCCGACCGGGATTTTCAGGACGATATCGGCGCCGTTGGCGCCGTGGCGATCCTTGCCCATGCCGCCACCGCCGTTCTTGGCGGTGAAGTGCTGCTGATAGCGATAGTCGATCAGCGTATTAAGGCCTTCGACCGCGACCGCGATCACGTCGCCACCCTTGCCGCCGTCGCCGCCATTGGGCCCGCCGAATTCGATGAATTTCTCGCGCCGGAACGACACGCAGCCGTTGCCGCCGTCGCCGGAGCGGATGTAGACCTTGGCCTCGTCAAGAAACTTCATGACCCAACTTGGTAAAGCGCTCAGGCCTTCGGCACAATCGCCAATCACGGAAGTGGCCGCTATCGCCCGCCTGATATAGTGTGCAAATTCGAAATTGCGGCAGGTGTATTTCAGGTGAGTTTCGCCTGATTTTGCGTGGAGAAGCCAAGGCGTGTGGGGTGTTCTGAAGCTTGCGGCAAGAGCCGCGGTCTGGCGGACGACGGCCGAACCGCGGCTTGCGGGCCTGCCGATCCTGTTGGGCATTTCGATCCTCACCGCCGCCGTCCGCATGCTGCTGCAACTGGCGGCGGCATTGCCTTCGCACCAATTCAACCCTTACGGCCTCAATGCAGTGGTGGCGTGGATCGCGCTCGAGCTCGCGGTGGCGGCCCTGTTCGTGCGACCCGGTGCGCGCGTCACCGCGCTCTCGGCCATGTTCATTCTCTCGATCACCGCCGATCTTGTGACCTCGGCGATCAGACTCGGGTTTCCACTGCTCGATCCCGACACGGCCGAAGGGCCGATCTGGTCGAGCCCTATCACCGGCATCATGATCCTTGCTGTCGCCGTAATCTGGTGGGTTGGCGCCATGGCCTGCGTCGTCAATAGCCTGACACCGCGCTCACGCCTGCGCGCGGTCGGCACCGTGGCGGCGCTGTGGGTCGCGCTGTTCGCGGCCAATGCGGCCGTGCCGCATGCGCCGGTTTTCGTGCCGTCCGACTTCGATGCGCGCAATGCCAATTGGTGGGAAGCCGCTTACGCCTATTACCGCGACCAGCACGGCACGCCGGCCGGCAACGTGCAGCCGCAAGTCGCGCAGCTGGAAAAGTCGCAACCCGGTTTGTTGAAAGCCGAGATCGCCAGGCTAGCGTCGCGCAAGGATGCGACCAATGTCTATGCGCTCGGCATCGCCGGCTGGGCCGAGCAGGACGTGTTCATCAAGGAACTCGACGGCGGCCTGGATGCGATCGCCAGCGTGCTGCCGATCAAGGACCGCATCGTCAAGCTGATCAACAATCGCGCAACACTCGATACCGTGCCGCTCGCCACTCCGGCGAATTTCGCCGCCGCCGTGCACGCGCTCGGCGGCGTCATGAACAAGGAGCAGGACGTGCTCGTGCTGTTCATGACGTCGCATGGCGAGAAGACCGGCTTTGCGCTGCAAGTGCCGGGCAGGATGCTCGAGCTGACGCCGCAGCAGGTCACCGCCGCGCTCGACGGTGAAGGCATCAAGAATCGCGTGGTGATCGTGTCAGCCTGCTTTGCCGGAATTTTCGTGCCGCCGCTTGCCAACGACAACACCATCGTGCTGACGGCAGCCGATGCGACGCACACCTCGTTCGGCTGCGCGCCGGAGCGCGACTGGACCTATTTCGGCGACGCCTTCTTCCGGCAGAGCCTGCATCCCGGCACCGATCTCGCCCAGGCTTTCGACCACGCGCGTGTTTTGATTTCGGGCTGGGAAATGATGGATCGCGATCCGCCGTCCAATCCGCAGGGGCATTTCGGCCCGGCTTTGGTCGACAAGCTCGCGCCGTTTTTTGCCGCCGCGCAGGGTGCAGGACAATAGGCGCGAGCTCACCAATTACGCGACTTCCTTCACCCGCCGCCCCCAGGCCTTGAGCGAGGCCCACAAGCCGCGGTCGAGACGAAAGCGGTCGAGCGGCGCCGAGGACTTGATAGCGCGGATGCGATAGAGGCCGACGCCGGTCCACTGAAAGCCGCACTTTTCCAGGACTCGGCGCGACGCCGGATTGCAGACGCGCGCGCCGGCCTGCAAGGCGTCATGCTCGAGTTCGCCGAAGGCATGATCGATCACGGCGCGCACGGCTTCGGTGGCATAACCGTAGTTCCAATAGGGCACGCCGAGCCAATAGCCGATCTCGGCCGCGCCTTCGCGCGGCTCGACACCGCACATTCCGATGAGTTCGCCTCTGAGCTCGATGGCAAAGGTCGCCTCGCCGTCCTGGCGGTTGACGATTCCGAGGAATTGCTCGGCGTCGTCCGCGCCATAGGGATGCGGAATGCGTGCGGTGTTCTCTGCGATGCGGCGATCGCCGGCGAGACACGCAATCGCTTTCACGTCGGCGCGACGCGGTGCGCGCAACACCAACCGCTCAGTCTCAAGGACGGGAACGCAACGCTCGGACAGCGGTTGCGGGAGGCTTTGAGTCGAAAGAGTCATCGCCTGGGCTCCTGCAGAAAAACCGAAAGGGGGAGCCGGCATCCCGGTCTCCCCCTGAATCGGAGCCCATTCGGGTCCGCCGGTTCGACTGGATGCCGGCGGACCTCATATGATCCACCGTATTACTCGGCCGCAGCCTCAGTCATCGGATGTACCGATACGTAGATGCGACCCTTGGTTTTGGTATGGAACTCAACTTTGCCGTCGATCAACGCAAACAATGTGTGGTCCTTGCCAAGGCCGACATTGCGGCCCGGATGCCATTTGGTGCCGCGCTGACGCGCGATGATGTTGCCGGCGAGCACGGACTCGCCGCCGAAAATCTTCAGTCCCAGGCGTTGGCCCGCTGAATCGCGGCCGTTGCGTGAGGATCCGCCTGCTTTCTTGTGTGCCATTGCTGGCCTCCGAAACTCTCTAACTAGTGGTTATACAGGATTCGTGACAGAAGCATCACTTTCCAAAATCA
>Ga0335069_10005520_pt1 | contig 18588 bp, 11 predicted proteins | sample Lox_Sample_11_FD_206714 | JGI IMG/M metagenome (GOLD analysis project Ga0335069, IMG submission 206714) | Soil microbial communities from Loxahatchee National Wildlife Refuge, Florida, United States - Lox_Sample_1.1 | ecosystem: Environmental > Terrestrial > Soil > Wetlands | place: USA... | reverse complement strand
GGCTCACGAGATCCTCCTTGGTGAGGTCGCGAGGCTTAGCGCACCTCGAAAAGCTCCCGCAACCGATGGTGGATTCGACGTGCGTCATGCCGGGTGCATGTCCCCCCGGGAGCGCTGGACATCGGCAGCGGGGCTGGTTTAGAGACTGCCGCCGCCCTCGGGAACCCCGCACTCCCTTCCGTCCTCCCTTCCGGCCGCAGTTCCGCATGCCGCTGAACCGACGCCACGCGACCATACGACGGGCCGCACCGCCGTGCCGGCGGGCTGGCATACTCGCGCTCGTGCTCCTCGCGATCGGCACCCCCGCCGCGGCGAAGCCGCCGCCGGTGCCGGCGACGTGCGCCGGCCGCTTCATCCTCACCGACGGCCGGGGGCCGCTCCTCGGCGGCGTGCAGTCGCCGGTCGCGCCCGATCTCCTCGTGCTCGAGGGCGCCGGCGCGTCCTTCACCCTCGGCATCGGCAGCGGATGCGCCCCCGCGGCGGCCGTGCTCAAGCAGACGAAGAAGGGCATCACCGTCGGCGCGCACTGGAAGCGCTGCGGGACGGCGCGGAAGGTGCGCCTCGCGGCCATGCTCGACGCGAGCTGCGACCACGTCGCCGGGACGTTCCGTTTCAAAGGGGCGAGGCCGCGTGCATTCGAGGCCCGGCGCTCCGCGTGCGGAGACGGCACGGTCGACGCGGCGGCCGGCGAGGCGTGCGAGCACGACGCCGATTGTCCGGCGGGCAACGGATGTCAGCGCTGTGCGTGCGTCGCCCACGAGCCGTTCCGCCCGGAGAACGCGTACGGGAGCGCGGCGGACCCGTTACCGCCGGGAGCGGTCGCGGTCACCCCGGCGCAATTCGAGCAGCTCGTCGTCGCGGGGGGCCTCGAGATCCGGAAGGCCGACCGCGACCAGGCGATCGCCGACCAGCGTGCCCGCTCGCAGGCCGACCATGCGCTCGTCGACGCCGCGGTCGCCCAGTACCCGGAGTTGGGGACGCTCGTGAACATCGCACCCGACGCCGGCCAGACGCCGGTCGGAGGCGGCGACCTCCTCACCGAGATCCCGACGGCCGACGGGCCCGAGCACGTCGTCCTGCACGGCGTCGAGATGGCGTACCACGGGCTCGCCGCGAGCCTCCGCGGGACGCACGAGCGGCCGAACCAGGAGCGGCTGTATGCAGCGCTGACCGAGACGCTCCCAGGCGACGCCCGCGACGGCCTGCCGGATCCGTCGGCGCTCGTCTCCCTCGGCGATGACGAGGTGCGGGCGCTCGTCGCGACCGCCGCCGAGCGCGCCGCCGACGTGCTGCCGAACGTCGGCCCGCCGGAGGCCGCGGGTGTCGCGCGGGCGGTGACGCGCGCCGCCGGCTGCGCCCCGAGCCCGACCTCGATCCTCGCGGAGATGTCGTGGCCCCTCAAGAACTACACCACGCCGGTGCGCTGGCAGGGCAAGCGGGGGACGTGCGTCGCGCATGGAATCGCCGCCGCGTTGGAGGCGCATCTCGGACGGGCGTCCGGTATGACCGGCCGGGACCTTTCGGAGCAGGAGCTCTACGCGTTTGCGAAGGGGCGGTGGTTCCCGGTGGCGGACGACTTCGGCGACGGCCTCGACATCGCCGACACGATGTCCCGGATGGTGACTGACGGGTTCCGGCTGCACGGAGAATCCGAGTGGGCCTACGATCCCTCCGCGAAGCGGACGGAGTTCGAGGAGGCCCTCACCGGCGTGCACCGGTACGATTCGTCGTGCGTCGACTACGACCAGGCGTGCTCGGAGACGAACCACCAGTTCGGCCTGCAGTGCGTCTACTTCGGTGGCTACCAGTTCTGTCTCGACGTCTCGCAGGTGACGCTGAACCACGCCGTCGCGCCCGAGTACGTCACCGTGGGCGGCTTCGTCTCGGTCTGGGAGCCGTCGAACCCGCCGCTCTCGGTGGTGATGGTGCGCGCGCTGCTGGCGGCGGGCATCCCGGTCGTGATGGGAGTCGAGGCGGACCTGCTCCTGACCGTGCTCGACTCGACGCACCCGTATCTCGAGAACGAAGGCTCCGGGGTCTACGACGGTACGCACGCCGTCTTCGTGACGGGGTGGGCCGGCAACGACGCCCTCGCGCAACGAGGGGTGGCCATCCCGCCGGCGCACGGCGGCGGATACTTCATCGTCAAGAACTCCTGGGGCTGCAACTGGGGCGACGACGGCTACGCCTACCTGTCCGCCGACTGGATGGCCTTGCACGCGTTCTCCGCCCACGCGATCACCGGCGCCGGCACCGGGGGCACGCCGCCGGGCATCACGCTCGTCGCGAGCGCGGGGAACGTGACGAACGCGAACCCGACGGTCACGCTCACCGCGACCACCACCGGCGCGGTGAACCACGTCGACTTCTACGAGGGGTTCACGAAGATCAACAAGGTCACGTCGCCGCCGTTCTCGACGGTCGTGTCGTTCGCGGGCACCACCGATGCCGAGACGCACTACTACTATGCGCTCGGCTTCGACGCCGCCAACGCCCAGGTGACGTCGAACGTCGTCGAGGTGAAGGTCAACGTCGATCCATTGCCCCCCACCGTGTCGCTGGCGGTGGACGGGCAGACCACGACCACCGTCGTCGCCGGAACCCCGTTCACGCTCACCGCGACCGCCACCGACAACGTCGGCGTCACCAACGTCGAGTTCTACGAGACCGGGCGCTTCTTCCACCCGACGCTGCTCGGCAACGACACGACGGCGCCGTACCAGGGCGTGCTGACGCTCGGGCTCGGCGCCCCGACCACGCACGCCTACGTGGCGACGGCATACGACGCCGCCGGCAACAAGAAGAAGTCGAACCCCGTGATCGTCACGGTGATCGCGGCCGGCCAGAAGCCGATCATCGCGAGCTTCACGGCGACCCCGACCGTGCTGCCCCCGGGGGGAGGCCAGGTGACGCTCGCCTGGAGCGTGCTCGGCGCCGCCAGTCTCTCGATCGACCAGGGGGTGGGCCCGGTGTCGGGCAGCTCGACGAACGTGAACGTCACGCAGCCGACGTTGTTTACGCTGACGGCAACGAACGCCTCGGGCTCGACGACCGCGCAGGCGTACGTGTCGCTCCAGCTGCCGCCGCCCTCGACGACCACGACGAGCGTTCCCGCCTCGACGTCGACGAGCACCAGCGTGTCCACCACCACGTCGACGACGAGCAGCACCTCCATCTCGACCACCAGCACCACGAGCGTTCCCATCGACACCACGAGCACCACCCTCGGGCCTCCGCCGCCCGGGCCGCGCTACGTCGACGCGCTCCACGGGAGCGACGCCAACCCTGGCACCGAGGCCCTGCCCATGAAGACCCTGCGCCAGGGGATCGCCACCGCCGGCGAGGACGGTGTGCTCGTCGCGGACGGCGTCTACGATGCCACGACCGAGGGCATCGCCCTCCCCATCGACGTGCCCGCCGATGTGAACGTGCAGGCGATCAACCCCGGCCACGTGACGGTCGACGGTCTGACGTTCAGGGCGACGCCGTCGAGCTCGGCCGTGATCGGCGGCTTCGTGTTCGACCACGGCAGCTCCGTGACGGTCGGCAGCACGGCCACCGTCGGGCCGGTCTATCTCGAGCTGGACGACGTCGAGTTCAGGAGCGGCGCGACCTGGGCGAGCACGCTCCTCGTACAGGCGACGGGCCACGTGTCCATGATGAACGCGACCTTCGACGGCCCGCTCCGCTCCGGGACCATCACCGTCGCCGGCACCGGGAACCTTTCGATACAGGGGGGCGTCGTCGATGGCGGCGGCGCCGGCGCCTCCGGCGTCGGAGCGTCCCTCATCACGCTCACGGACAGCGCGCACCTCTACCTCGACGGCGTCACGATACGGAACTCCGCGATGTCGGCGCTCGGCATCTCCGGCGCTTCGGCCGCGAAGCAGGCCACCGCCACGCTGGCCAACGGCACGCTCGTGGACCACGTCGGCAGCGCCGGGAACTGTGCGGCGGGCGCGGCTGTGGTCCTGACGCAGAACGCGGACTTCGGTTTGAGCGGTGGCTCACAGATCACGAACTCTCCGTCGGCGGCGGTCTGCATCCGCAACGGCAAGGGCACGAACGTCTACTTCACGATCGACGGCTCGACGCTCTCGAACAACGCTGCGGGGATCGCCTCGGAGCCGGGCGGCAGCTCGGAGGTCCCGTACGGCGTCGTGAACAACGCGACCCTGACCGCGAACGCGGGCGCCGCGATCGACTGGACGGGCTCGGGGGAGATGGACGTCACGAACTCCACCGTCAGCGGCAACGGCACCGGGATCCACTTCGCGGGCGCGGGAAGCTTCGACGGGTTGGTGCTGGCGAACCGGGTGGTCGACAACGCCGACTACGGCGTCCGCATCGAGGACCAGGGGAGCACGAACGTGTACTACCTCGGGCACACCGGGAGCCCCGGCGGGAACACCTTCACCGGCAACGGCACGGCAGGGATCTCGGCGACGCTCCCCGCAGGCGCGCTGGTCCACGCGCGCGGCAACACCTGGAACCCGAGCGTGCAGGGCGCGGACGGCACCGGCGCCTACGCGCCCGCGATCACCATCACCGGTCCGGCGTCGGGAAAGAACTACGTGCTCGTCGACGCGAGCCAGCTCGAGCTCTAGACGCCCGCCGCCTGATCCGTCGCTAGCGTAACGGCGGCCGCACGCCCTGCGCGCCAGGGTCCGGCTCGCCTTGAAAAGCCGGCGCGAGCCCGCTTAGTGTGCCGCCCCTGATGGAGAGCCGCTGGTCGGATCGGGAAGCCGCCGAGTACGTCGAGCGCTTCGGCCCGAAGTGGGGCGAGGCGCTCGCGCTCCGCGTCTACACGTCACGCCTGATCGGCCGCGATCCGGATCTGGTCATGCACGGCGGCGGCAACACGTCGCTCAAGGGCAGCGTGACGACGCTGGTCGGCGACGACGTCGAGGCGCTGTTCGTGAAGGGCAGCGGCTGGGACCTGGATGCGATCGAGCCGCCGGGACTGCCCGCCGTCGACCTGAAGCACCTCCGCCGGCTGCGCTCACTACAGACGCTCTCCGACGAGGAGATGGTGAACCAGCTCCGGACGCACCTCTTCGAAGCCGGCGCGCCGAACCCGTCGGTCGAGACGCTGCTCCACGCGTTCCTCCCGCACCGCTTCATCGACCACACCCACGCCGACGTCGCGCTGATCGTCACCAACCAGCCGCGCGCCGAGAGCGAGGCGATGGTGCGCGAGGCGTTCGGCCCGCGCTGGGCGATCGTGCCCTACGTCATGCCGGGCTTCGCGCTCGCCAAGCTCGCCGCCGAGGTGTTCGAGATGGACGCCGGCGTCGACGGGCTGGTGCTGCTCAACCACGGCCTCTTCACCTTCGCCGACGACGCGCGCACCGCCTACGAGCGCATGATCGCGGGCGTCGACCGCGCCGAGAAGTTCGTCGCGAAGCAGGCGCAGCAGGCAGCGCGCGTCACGGTCGCCGGCGGCTTCGATCCGCACGCCGCTGCGGCGACGCTCGGCCCCGTGCTGCGCGGCGTGCTGGCCGAGTCGACCGGCGACGCCGACCGCCCGTGGCGCCGCATGGTCCTCGAGCACCGCGCGAGCGACCCCGTGCTGGCCGCGCTCGCGCGCCCCGATGCCGCCGACCTGGCGCTGACCGGGCCGCTCACGCCCGACCACGTGATTCGCACCAAGGGCCCGCACCTCTTCCTCGGCGCCGATCTCCCGCTGGGCGACGACGCGCGGCTCCGCGAGCGGCTCGCCGCCGCCGTCGCCGACTACGCGCGACGCTATGGCGCCTACGTCGACGCGAACCAGGGCCGCGCCCGCACCAAGATCACGAAGCTCGACCCGCTGCCGCGCGTGCTGCTCGCGCCCGGCGTCGGCATCCTCGCCGCCGGCCGCTCGAAGGCCGACGCGCGCATCGCCGCCGACATCGCCGAGCACACGATCCCCGCCAAGGCGCTTGCCAACACGATCGGCCGCTACGCCGCGCTCGCGGACGGCGACCTGTTCGACATGGAGTACTGGAGCCTCGAGCAGGCGAAGCTCGGCAAGAGCAAGGACGCGGCGCTGGCCGGGCAGGTGGCGCTCGTCACCGGCGCAGTCGGCGCGATCGGCTTCGGGATCTGCAAGGCTCTGATCGCGGCGGGCGCGCACGTCGTGGTGACGGACCTGGATCCGGAGCGGGTCGAGGCGGCGGTGCGCGAGCTGGATCCCAAGCGGAAGGGCGCCGCCCTCGGCGTCGCGATGGACGTCACCGACGAGGCCGCGGTCGCGCGCGGCATGCAGGAGGCGGCCGGCTGCTTCGGCGGCCTCGACGTGATCGTGCTGAACGCCGGCGTCGCGTACGTGAGCGCGATCGAGTCGATGGACCCGGCGGCGTTCCGGCGGGTCGTCGACGTGAACCTGACCGGCTACTTCCTGGTGCTGCGCGAGGCGGTGCGGATGCTCAAGCGCCAGGGCACGGGCGGCAACGTGATCGTCAACTCGTCGAAGAACGTCTTCGGGCCGGGCGCCGACTTCGGCGCGTATAGCGCGTCGAAGGCGGGCGCGCACCAGTTGGGCAAGGTCGCCGCGCTCGAGCTGGCGGCGGCCGGCATTCGCGTCAACATGATCAACGCCGACGCCGTGTTCGGCGACGCGGATCGGCCGTCGGGATTGTGGCAGGAGGTCGGGCCGGCGCGCGCCAAGTCGAAGGGGCTCGATCCCGCGCAGCTCCAGGAACACTACCGCCAGCGCAACCTGCTGAAGACCGTCGTCACGGCCGAACACGTCGGCAACGCGGTGGTGTTCTTCGCCTCGAACCTGACGCCGACGACCGGCGCCACGCTGCCGGTCGACGGCGGCGTCGCCGACGCGTTCCCGCGCTGACGTCGCTGCTGGGCGTTTCGCCCCGCCTGCGCGTGCGCGAGTGAGTGCAAGATGGCTTTTCCCGTCTTGCCTCGCGTGCGTTCGCAGTGGTACGTCCACGCCTCCTTTCAGTCTCGGATACGAGAGTGCGGATGCCGTTTCGCTTCGGGTTTGGGTTCCTCGCAACGTCAGCGGTTCTCCTGATCGGACTGGCCGCTCGATCCGCTCCCGCCACTCCGCCACCGGTGCTCCCCGTCTGCCCCCTGCCCGCCGTCAACACCGACGGATCGGACCTCCGCGACCCGGGTCCTGGTCTGAACTACGTCGCCACCGACGGGTGCGTGCCGCAGTGGGGCGTCGACCTCTACAAGCCCGAGTGGGACGAGCAGGGTAACGAATCGAACCCCCCGTACGGCGGATTTCTACTTCCCAATGCGCCATACATCCAGGTCGGGACGCTGACCATGACGCCCGCGCAGTTCACGTACGGCGACGGGCAGGACCAGACGGTCACGTTTCAGTTCGACTCCTCGCAGGTCTACCGGCAGCCGACGGCTCCCTGCTGCGGCAACCCCCCGTACATCTACTACCAGCCGACGCTGCGGATCGGCGCGTACCTGAATCCCTACGGGCAATTCGAATGGACGCGGCGCGTGCGCGACGCTTCCGGCGTCTTCGGCCCGTGGCAACGCAGCTCCATCGTCCCGGCGCAGCAGCCGTTCACGCTGACGCTGTTCGACGTCTGCGGCATGAACCAGGACACCACCTTCAATTTCCCGCCGCTCACCTGCCATGCGACGCTGCACTGGCAGTACAAACCGACGCAGGACATGCAGGTCGTCTTCCCGGTGCTGTACGACGTGGTGGCCGTCGCGAATCACCGGAACCTCGCCGGCGGCAGCTTCGGGCAGGGCTTCCTGTTCGTGTCCGCGAGCATCGCGGGCGCGGCGCCGCTGTCGGTGTCGATGACGGCCGGCGTTTCGAACGGGAAGGTGTTCTCCATCGACGCGACGGTGACCAATCAGAGCGGCGGGCCGCTCACCGGCGTCGCGTTCACGCATCCCGAGGGCATCACGACGAGCGCACCCGGGATCGTGACCGCGGTCGACGGCCCGACGCCGCCGCTCCCAGCGTCGCTCGACGACGGCGCCTCCGCGCACACGACGTTCACGTTCCTCGTGCAGGCGGAGGGCGGCGTGACCCTCACTGCCGAGGCCGCCGGCACCGACGGCGCGTCCGCGGTACAGACCGGTTCGACGCAGGCGGCGGTCCAGATCGGGCATCGCGACGTGACGCCCCAGGAGCTCCAGCAGCTCTACGGCGACGCCTTGCTCGACACCTCGCAGTCGGCGGGGGAGATGCTCGCGGCGTACCAGCAGCGTCTGGGGCTCATCGTCTCCTACGGGCTCGGGCCGCAGGGCACGGACACGCTGCCGCCGTGGTTGAACGTGTCGATCAACCAGCAGGTGGCGATCCCGCCGGGCACCGTGCTCGCGGACATCCAGGGCGCGAAGGTCAGCATGGCGCGCATGCTCGGCCTCGACGACCGCGCGCTGCTCTGGATCCCCGACGACCCGACGATCTGGTTCTCGGCGTACGCGAACTTCATTGGGCACGTCGAGAGCTCCGGCCAGAAGGTGGTCGCCGACAGCTTCGGCAGCGCGGTCTCCGGCGTCCAGTACGCCGGCGAGTTCTACACCAAGCTCGCCTCGGGCGATCAGGCCTTCCGCGACTACGCGTCACGCGGCGTCAACGACCTCGTGACCACGCTGGGCGACAAGGCGAGCGACACGCTCTACGTGCTCGGCCAGATGGCCAAGCTCGCGCGCCAGGACCCGGGCGGCGGGGACCTCACGAACTACGAGGATCCCGTGCTGCAGGACTTCCAGAAGAAGACCACGGCGGCGATCGACGCCACGCTCTCGACGTCGGGCCAGAAGGTCCTCCAGCTCGCACGCAAGGCGAAGGCCGATCCCGTCGGCGCCGCCGGCGACCTCGGCGACGTCACCGGCACGGCTGTGGTCAGCACGGCCCGCGACATCCTCCTCTTGCAGGCCGGCTCGGCCGGTGTCGCCCGCCTCGGCGCCTTCATCGAGAGCACGCTCCCCGCGGCAGCGGCCGGGACCGAGCTGACGAGCGGCGTCGCCGCCGTGGATGCCGCCGCGGCGCCGCTGGCGGGCGCGGTGAGCCCCGCCGGCCAGGTCGTCGCGCGGCAGACGCTCGAATCGCTCGGCGAGGGGACCGTCATCACGAGCACGCAGATGGAGGAGCTGGGCGGCTTCTACGCGGCGGACGCGTCGAAGGTCCAGAAGATCGTCACCGACGTCAACCAGCAGTACGGCGTCAACATCGAGATCCAGGTGCGCCCCGGAAATCCGGCGTCGCTCCAGTACTACAAGGACGGCACCGGCGTGCCCAAGCCGGAATGGGTGAAGCCCAAGAACACCGAATGGATGGACGTCGTACTGGGCGCGCCGCCGGACTCGCTCGGGAAGGCGACGGTCTTCAAGCCTGTGCGCCCGAGCCCGGAGGTGCTGGCGGAGTACTCGCCGTCGCAGCAGGCGACCATCCTCTCGCGCCTCAAGACGCAAGAGGAACTCTACGCCGACGCGACCACGCCCGGCGGCAAGTTCTACCAGCTCATCCAGGACTCGAAGGCGGCGCAGGGGGCCACGGTCCACGTCGGGTTCGGCGCGGGAGCCCAGGACGTCACCGGCCTCAAGTACAGCTCGCGTCCGGTCGCCGGCAGCACCGACGCGTTCTACATCATGGACGACGCCGCCGGCGGCAAGTTCGTGCTCTCCGACGCCGACTACCAGGCGGTCGTCGACGCCAACACCGGCGCGCATCTGCCCGCCGCGAAGCGCGGACAGATCGAGCTCGAGGTCATGAACCGGCTTCGGAACGAGACCGTGAGCTTCGGCGGGCATGGCTGGTCGCACTCCGGGTTCGACCTGCCCTCGAAGTACTCGAAGCCGTTCGTACAGTTCGTCACCGAATCGTCGAGCCCGGCCGCGGCGCGTCGCACGCTCGAGTGGTTCGTGCGGAAGGGGTCGTTTCCGGATTGGCTCCAAAAGCTGTCCGACGGCCTCGCCGCGAAGCTCGGGCGCGCGCCCACCAACGCGGAGCTCGTCGACCTGCTGCTGGAGACGTTCCGGCCCGGCAGCTTCGTCGTGAAGTTCAACGGTACCAACGTGCGGGTCGGCTACGCCGCGGGGATCCGATGAGGGCGGGCCTCGCGATCGTGCTTCTCCTGTGGGGCGTCGCCGTCGTCCGCGGGGCGGCGTCGTCGTTCACGGTGAACGCGACCGACGACGCCGGCGACGTGCTCCCCGGCGACGGCGTCTGCGCTAGCGCTGCGGCATCGTGCACGCTGCGCGCCGCGATCGAGGAGGCGAGCGCGGGGTCCGGCGCGAGCGTCGAGCTTCCCGCCGGGCACTACGCCCTGGCGACGGCCCTCGACGTCGCGGCGCCCGTGACCATCCACGGTGCCGGCCGCGACGCCACGATCCTGGACGCGGCTGACGCGACCCGCGCGTTCGACGTCCACGGCACGAGTCTCGCGTTGCAGGGATTGACCATCCAACACGGCGGCGCGACGCAGGAGGGCGGCGCCATCCGCGCCTACGACGCGACCCTCACGCTCGACACGGTGGCGATCTCGACCTCGGCCGCCGACGGCAACGGCGGCGCGCTCTTCGCCGCCGGCTCCACCGTCACCATCAGCGGCTCGACCTTCGACCAGGACACCGCGCTCGACGGCGGTGCGGTCTTCGTGTTCGGCGGCGACCTCGCCATCACCGGGTCGACGTTCACCAACTGCCTGGCGTTCGACGCCGGCGGCGCCGTCGCGGCGTTCGCGCCCCACGCGTTCTCGGTGGCGGCGTCGACGTTCTCCGACGACACCGCCGAGCATCCGGGCGGCGCGATCGACATCTCGGGCGCGGTCGGCACGGCGACCTTCACCGTCGACGGCTCGACGTTCTCGAACGACGTCTCCTTCGGCGATTCGGGCGGTGCGATCGCCACCGACGGGCTCGTCGGCGGGGGTGGCAACGGCACGCTGGCGGTCACGAACTCGACGTTCACGGAGAACTCCGCCGACCAGTCGGGCGGCGCGATCGCGAGCGGCGCGGCGGTCAGGTCGACCGGCAACACGTTCACCGACAACCAGGCCGGCGACAGCCCGGACGTCGCGCAGCCGGCGCCGTTCGACTTCTGCGCCGACCCGTCGTCGTGCGACGACGGGGACGCGTGCACGGTCGACGCGTGCGCGTCGAACGCGTGCTCGCACACGCCCAAGGCGGACCTCGACGCCGTCGGCTGCCGCGTCGACGCGATCGACGCGGCGCTTGCGGGCGCCACGCCGGCCGATCTCGCGGCGCCGTGGAAGAAGAAGCTCCAGGGCCTCGCCCACAAGCTCCGGACGAAGCTGGCGCTCGCGGTCGAGGCGGAGCAGAGCGGCAAGGCCAGGAAGCAGAAGAAGACGCGGCAGTCGGCACTCACCGCCGCGAAGGCGATGCAGAAGGCCGTCGCCAAGGGCGTCAAGGCGCACAAGGTCGGGGCCGCGCTCGGGGCGACGCTCCAGGCACTGGTCGGCGACGGCATCGCCGCGCTCACGCCGCCCACGTCCTGATCGCGCGCGCCTTGAAAGGGCGGCTCGATCACGCCTAGTCTGCCGCGGTCCGGGTGGCGCGCGTCCACCGACGAGGAGGACTCCCATGTCGACGATTAAGCTCGTCTGTCTCGACTCCGACGACCTGCTCCACGAGAACACCGGCGAGTCCAACTTCAACGAGAGCGCGTACTACAACTTCTACGACCCCGGGAACCGGCTCGGCGGCTTCTTCCGGCTCGGCAACCGCGTCAACGAAGGCTACGCCGAGATGACGATCTGCCTGTACCTGCCCGACGGCCGCGTCGGCTTCATGTACGGGCGCCCGAAGATCGCCGACAACAAGCGCTTCGACGCCGGTGGCATGCGCTTCGACATCCGCACGCCGATGCAGGAGCATCACATCTCGTACGAGGGCAACGTCTGCCTGATGGCGCGGCCGCTCGATCTCATGGATCCGAAGCAGGCGTTCACGTCGAACCCGCACAAGCCGGCGCGCGTCGACCTCACGTACAGGGCGGTCTCCGCGGCGCACGGCGGCGAGCCGCGCACATGGAAGGACGGCGAGTGGATCAGCGTGCGGATGGAGAAGACCGGGCAGGAGTTCGCGCGCGGCCACCTGGAGCAGCACGGGCACGCGACCGGCCAGATCACCGTCGACGGCACCACCTGGAATATCGACGGCTACGGGCTCCGCGACCGCTCCTGGGGCCCGCGCTACTGGCAGGGGCCGCAGTACTACCGCTGGCTCACGATGAACTTCGGCCCCGATGCCGGCATCGCGGGCGCGCTCACCGTGCAGCGCGACGGCCGCGAGCTGATGGGTGGCTACATCTATCAGAAGGGGAAGCCCAACCGCGTGATCGGCAAAGTCGAGGTCGACAGCGAGCTCGCGGGCTCGGAGAAGCTGCACGCGAAGCTCACGGCGCGGCTGTACCCCGCCGAGGGCGGGCCGCCGGAGGTCGTCGAGGGCCGCGTGCTCAACATGGTGCCGCTCCGGAACCGTCGCGAGGGCGTGACGACGCGGATCGCCGAGGGGCTCACCGAGTGGCGGTGGGGAGATCGGATTGGCTACGGCTGGTCGGAGTACCTCGATCACCCCGAGTGAGCTCGGCGAGCGCCTGGCTGCGTGGCTCCGTGCGCGCGCGGGCGCGCCGGTTGCGGTCGAGGAGCTGAAACGCGTTCCCGGCGGCGCCTCGCGCGAGACGTGGGCGTTCACCGCCGTGTCCGCGGGCGGGCGCGAGCGGCTCATCCTGCGCCGCGACCCGCCCGGCCACGTGATCGAGTCGAGCCGTCGTCAGGAGTTCGACCTCCTGCGCGCCGCCGCCGACGCCGGCGTCGCCGTCCCGCGCGTGCGCTGGTGCGAGGAGGATCTCGGCGTCCTCGGCGCCGCGTTCTTCGTGATGGACTTCGTCGAGGGCGAGACGCTGGCCCGCCGGCTGCTGCGCGACGACGTCTACGCGCCCGCGCGCGCGGCGCTGCCCGAACAGCTCGCGACCGCGGCGGCGCGCATCCACGCGATCGACCTCGCGCGGCCCGAGCTGGCGTACCTCACCGCGACCCGCAGCGACGCGAGCCCCGCCGCCGCCGAGGTCGACCGCTTCGAGGGCATCTACCGCGCGATCACCCCCGACCCGCACCCGGCGCTCGAGCTGACGTTCCGCTGGCTCCGTGCGCGGCTCCCGGCCGGCACGCGTCGCACGCTGGTCCACGGCGACTTCCGGATCGGCAACGTGATCTTCGGTCCCGAGGGACTGCGCGCGGTGATCGACTGGGAGCTGTCACACCCGGGCGACCCGATCGAGGACCTGGGCTGGCTCTGCGTGCGCTCGTGGCGCTTCGGTGCCGACGACAAGCCCGCCGGCGGGCTCTGCGACCGCGAGCGCTTCTTCGCCGCCTACGAGCGCGCGGCCGCCGTCGCCGTCGACCGCGAGGCGGCGCGCTGGTGGGAGGTCTGCGGCAACTTGAAATGGGCGATCATGTGCATCATGCAGATGCGGACGCACACCGAGGGCCACGTCCGCAGCGTCGAGCTGGCGAGCCTCGGGCGGCGCGTCGCGGAGATGGAGCTCGAGCTGCTCGAGCTGACGGAGGGCTGACATGCAGGACCGACCGACGGTGCAGGAGCTGCTGACCGCCGTCCGCGAGTTCCTGGAGACCGACGTCATGCCGAACCTCGACGCGCGGCGGAGCTTCCACGCGCGGGTGGCGGCGAACGTGCTGGGAATCGTCGGCCGCGAGCTGGAGCGCGAGGAGGAGACGCTGGTCGCCGAGTGGACGCGGCTTGCGGCGCTGCTCGGCACGGGTGCGCCGCCGCCCGCCCGGCTGGCCGCGCTACGGGCGGGCGTGCGCGAGCTGACCGACCGGCTCGCCGAGCGCATCCAGCGCGGCGACGCCGACGGCGGCGACTTCGGCCGCGCCGTGCGCGCCCACGTGCGGGAGACGGTCACGGAGAAGCTCCGCGTCGCAAACCCGAAGCTCGTGGGCGCGTGACGTGGACCGCGTCGTCCAGCAGCTCCAGACCTTCGCCCGCTACAACCGGTGGATGAACCGGAAGCTCTACGACGTCGCCGCGACGCTGAGCGACGAGGAGCGGCGCCGCGACCTGGGCGCGTTCTTCCGCTCCGTGCACGGCACGCTCAACCACCTGCTGCTCGCCGACCGCGCCTGGCTCCACCGCTTCACGAAGGACTCCGCCGTCGGCGTCTCGCGCGACGCGAGCGGCGCCGCGATCGAGGTCCGCACCGTCGACCAGATCCTCTACGACGACTTCGCCACGCTCCGCGCCGAGCGCGAGCGCACCGACGCCGACTGCCTGCGCTGGACTGCGGGGCTGACGGTGGAGGCGCTTGCCGCGCCGTTCGCATACCGCACGATGTCGACGGGGGAGCGCTACGAGCAGCCGCTCTGGGCGCTCGCCACGCACCTGTTCAACCACCAGACGCATCACCGCGGCCAGGTGACGACGCTGCTGAAGCAGCTCGGTCGCGAGCCCGGCGTCACGGACCTGGCGGCGATGCTGCGGGAGGAGGCGGCGTGAGCCGCCGACGCCCGTCGGAGCACGGCGCCGGAGCCGCCGCGCGCACGGGGGCATCCCCTTTGGGAGAAATGGAGACCGAATGCTGACCGTGCTCACGAAGCTCGTCGCCGTCTTCTTCGCCGGCATGGGGCTGCTCGCGCTGGCGCTCCCGGAGCAGATCAGCGGCACCTTCGGCACCCCGTCGCTGACGCCCGAGGGTCGCAACGAGGTCCGCGCCGTCTACGGCGGTTTCGGGCTCGCCGTCGCTGGGATCCTGGCGGCCGCGGGTTCGCTGCCGGCGCTCGGCCGCGGCATCTACTTCACGGTCGCGATCGCGCTCTTCGGCATGGCCGCCGGCCGCGGCGTCGCCGCGATGATCGAGCGGCCGCAGGGCTTCTACCCGTGCTGGCTCTACCTCGGCCTCGAGGTCGCGATGGGCGCCATCCTCCTGGCGGCGACGCTCGTGATGCCTTGAGGGCGGGCTACGCGCGCTTCCGCTTCTTCTCGTCGCGCGCCAGCTTCTCTTCGATGGCCTCGACGATGAAGGCGAGCAGCGTCGTCTCGGCGTTCACGCAGTGCAGCTTCACGTCGCGGCGCAGCGACTTCGGGATGCGGGTCGCGAGCTGGACCCACGGCTCTTTGGGGTCGGCCATGCCGGGCTTCTACTCGTGGAGACCTGCGGCCGCAACTGACCGACCGCGTGTCACGGCGTGATCGCCGGGACTTGCGGGCAGAGGAGGCCGCGCTTCGCGGGCTGGCAGCCGCCGCCCGTCACCGGGTCGGTCGGGTCGCCGTCGCGGTAGTAGAAGCCCAGGATGAAGCACATCTCGTCGGTGGTCTTGGGGCCGAACGTGACTTCGTGGCTGTCGGTGTTGTGCCAGGTGCAGGTGATGCGGATCTTCTGCCCAACGGCCAGGTGGATCGGCGTCTCGGGCCAGAACGCGGGCGGGTGCTCCCAGTCCGTGTTCTCGTAGATCGTCGTCGGGACGTTTGCGTCGTCGACGGTCTGGATGTTGGCGTAGGTGCCGAGCCGGTGCTGGTGCGTGGCCAGCTCGATCAGCGTGAGGTCCACCGGCGCGGTCCACTCGGCGGTGAGCGTCTGGTCGCCACCGGCGGGGACGTGGATGTCGGTGGTGTTGCCGATGATGAGCCCCTGCGCGTGGTGCTGCACCCGGTGCGGGTTCGCGCGGTAGAAGTTGAAGCGGATGTCGGCGGTGATCGGGTCGGCCGAGCCGTTCCGCATGTGCGAGTTGAGCCACACCTGCTCGTGCGGGTCGATCGTGATCGCGATTCCCTTCGGAAACTGGAAGCGGGCGTTCGGGGTCTGGATCGGGATCAGCACCTCCGGGATCGAGTTGTCGGGCGCCAGGCCGGAGCACGCGGCGCTCGGCACGGGACCCTGCGGGAACTGGGAGTCGTCGGTGATGTCGCCGCCGTACGCCCACAGCACGAAGTGATGGGCGCCGGCCGGCATGCGGAGCGTGAACGCGTTCACGTCCATCGGCTTCGCGTTGGGTAGCCTCCGGTACTCGCACACCTCCAGATCCTGCGCCGGCTCGACGGTGAACGGCGTAGCGCGTACCTGGAACCCGTGCGCCGGCTTGCGGAGGTACGGGCCGGCGAAGGCGGCCGAGACGACCGCGACCACGAGCAGCACGAGCACGGGGATGCGCATGCCACCACGATCCGCGTGGGGGCGCCGAGTCTCAAGCAGCGCCGGTTGAAGCCCGGCGACTGCTGCGCCTCTCCGGACCCGCGGCGCGCGAGCGCCGGCGCCCGCTACCCCGCGAGCTTGGTCGCGACCGGCTCGCGCGCTGCGGGCTCCGGATCGCCGAAGACGAACTCCGGCCGGAGCCGGAGCACCAGCACCGGCATGATCGAGAGCGCGGCGAGGCACGAGATCATCATCGCGAGCGGCATGAGCGTTCCGAAGAGGCTCAGGCCGCGGAACTTGGACAGCGCCAGCACGGCGAAGCCGGCCCCGATACTGGTCGCGACGAAGATCACCGCGCGCCCCGAGGTCTGGAGCGCCACGCTGAGCGCCTCGGCGTCCGACCCGCGCCGCGCGCGCTCCTCACGCAGCCGGTAGAGGAAGTAGATCGCGTAGTCGGCGCCGACGCCCGCCGCCATCGCAATCAGCGTCGACGAGCCCATGTCGAGCCGGATCCCCGCCCAGCCGAGGTAGCCGAAGAGCAGCACCACCGCCACCACGATCGGACAGATGACGTAGAGCCCGCCCGCCGCGGAGCGCAGCACGATCGACGCGACCAGGTAGATGGCCGCCAGCACCACGAGCATGTTGATGAGCTTCCCGTAGGTGGTGTGCTCCTGCACGGCGAGGATCGTCGGCCCGGCGCCGCCCGCGATCAGCACCTTCGTCCCCGCGGGCGCGGGATGCGCCGCCACCCACGCCTGCACGTGCTCGACCAGCGGGCCGACGATCGCCGAGTCGTCGTCGCGAAGGTAGGCCATGACCAGGCCCTTCGCCTGCGCGCGGTCGGTGAAGCGCTCGAAGGCGGGCGACTCGCCGAGGAACATGAGCTGCGCCACCAGCTCCTGGTCGTTCGGGATGCTGTACGGGACCGGCGCGTCGGCGTTGAAGGTCTTGTGGAGCGTCTTCACGAGGTCCGCGAGCGACGCCGTGCGCAGCACGATCGGGTTCTTCTCCAGCTCCGTTTGCAGTGCCGCCATGTGCTGGAGCACGTCGACGTGCTTCACCATGCCGGGCTCGCCCTCGTAGAGGACGGTGAGCGTGACGGTGCCCGGGAAGTGCTTCTCGATCTCCTCGAGATGGCGGCGGGGCACGCTGTCCACCGGCATGTAGATGCGCGTCGAGCCGAAGGTGTGGATGCGGGTGGCGCCGAGGAGCGACAGGCCGAGCGCGACCGCGGTGCCGATCAGCACGGGACGGCCACGGCCGCGGAGGATGCCGCGCTCGAGGCTCGCGAGGAGCCGCTGCGTGGGCCCGTCGGTGGGGGACATGCGCCTCGGCGCCGGCAGGATCGCGCGCAGCGCCGGGATGAACGTCATCTCGAGGATCACCGCGCTCGCGATCCCGTAGGCGCACGACAGGCCGAAATTCGCGATCGACTTCACCCCGAAGAGCGCCAATGACGCGAAGCCGAGCGTCGCCGTCATGCCGGCGGCGACCATCACCGGGCCCATCTTCACCGTCGACTCGACCACCGCGGCGCGGTTGTCGCGCGACTTCGCGACCTCCTCCGCGTAGCGCTTCAGCATCTGCGCCGAGTGCCCCGACGCGATCGCGATCAGCAGGATCGGCACGGCGGCGTTCCAGCTGTCGATCGGGACGCCGGTCCAGCCCTGCAGCCCGAGGCCCCAGATCGTGCTGAGCGCGGCCGTCAGCATGGGGACGAACATGCCCTGGACGTTCCGGAACGAGATCAGCAGCACCAGCCCGATCACGAGGAACGTGAAGGGGATCCGCTTCGCGACGTCGGCGGACTGCTCGACGTCCATGAGCGCGAACATGGGCTCGCCCGCGAAGTAGAAGTCGACGGGCTTGTCCTTGAACGGCACCGCCAGGCTCTGCACGCGCTCGGCGAGTTCGAGGGTGGTCGGCCCCTCCCAGAAGTCGACGATCAGGATCGCCGCCTTCTGATCGGGCGTCACCAGCATGCCCCTGGTCTGCGGGTCCTCCTCGACGCGCGCCCGCAGCCGCTGGATCTCCTCGGGCGTCTGCGGCACGTCGCGCATCAGGTAGTCGACCTTGATCGACCCGCCCGACTCCTCGACGTAGCGCACACCCGGCGCCGCCAGGCTGACGACGTTCTGCGCGATGACGTCCGGGAGCCGGAGCGCCGCCAGCGTCGCGTCGCGGACGATCCCCAGCACCTCAGGCGTCCAGACGTCGCCCTGGCGCGGCACGATCGCCGTGATCACGGTCTTCCGGCCGCCGAACTCCTTGCGGATCGTCCGGTCGATCTCGACGAATGGATGGTTCGCCGGCAGGCTGTTCTCGACGTTGAAGTCCGTGCGCAGCCGCGAGGTGCCGGCCGCGACCGCCAGCGTGACGACGACGACCGCGAGCAGCACCGCCCAGCGATGATCCGTGACGAACCGGGTGTACCGCTCGAGCCGTGACATCAGCCGCCAATCGTTTGCCCGATCGGCGGCACAATG
>Ga0335069_10005519_pt1 | contig 18595 bp, 16 predicted proteins | sample Lox_Sample_11_FD_206714 | JGI IMG/M metagenome (GOLD analysis project Ga0335069, IMG submission 206714) | Soil microbial communities from Loxahatchee National Wildlife Refuge, Florida, United States - Lox_Sample_1.1 | ecosystem: Environmental > Terrestrial > Soil > Wetlands | place: USA... | reverse complement strand
TGGTCAACAAGAGCACCAAGGTCGTCACCCAAGGCATCACCGGTTCCACCGGCCAGTTCCATACGCGCGCCTGCAAGGAGTACGGCACGCAAATGGTCGCCGGCGTCACCCCGGGCAAGGGCGGCAGCGACTTCGAGGGTATTCCGATCTTCGATACGGTGAGCCAGGCTGTGGCCGCCACCGGCGCCAATGCCTCGGTCATCTATGTCCCGCCGCCGTTCGCCGCCGACGCCATCATGGAAGCCGCCGATGCCGGCGTCGCGCTGGTGGTGTGCATCACCGAAGGCATTCCCGTGCTCGACATGGTGCGCGTGAAGCGCTACCTCGACGGCCGCCCGACGCGACTCATCGGCCCCAACTGCCCCGGCGTCATTACCCCGGGCGAGTGCAAGATCGGCATCATGCCCGGCTACATCCACAAGCCCGGAACCATCGGCGTCGTGTCGCGCAGCGGCACACTGACCTACGAGGCGGTGCACCAGCTGACGCAGATCGGACTCGGCCAGTCGAGCTGCGTCGGGATCGGTGGCGATCCGGTCCACGGCACCGGGTTCATCGACGTGCTGCGCCTCTTCCAAGATGACCCGGCGACGGAAGGCGTGATCATGATCGGCGAGATCGGCGGCTCGGCCGAAGAGCAAGCCGCGGAGTTCGTTCGCGCGAACATGACCAAGCCGGTCGTCGGCTTCATTGCCGGCCAGACCGCGCCGCCGGGCAAACGCATGGGCCACGCCGGCGCCATCATCTCGGGCGGCAAGGGGACGGCCGCCGACAAGCTGAAGGCCTTCCGCGCCGCCGGCATCCACGTGGCCGCCAGCCCGGCGGAGCTGGGCAGCACCATGGCCGCCGCCCTGAAAGAGAAACGATCATGAGCGAACGCACCCTATCGATCATCAAACCCGACGCCATGCGCAAGCGCGCCATCGGCGAGATCCTGCGCCGCTTCGAGGCCGCCGGCTTGCGCGTCGTGGCGTCGAAGCTGCTCCAGCTCACTCCGCAGTCCGCGGCGCGCTTTTACGTCGTGCACAAGGAGCGCCCCTTCTTCCGCAGCCTCGTCGACTTCATGTCGTCGGGCCCCATCTTCGTATCGGTGCTCGAAGGCGACAACGCCATCGCCAAGAACCGCGAGATCATGGGCGCCACCGATTCGAAGAAGGCCGCGGCGGGGACCATCCGGCGTGACTTCGGCACCGATGTCGAGCAGAATGCCGTGCATGGGTCAGACGCTCCCGACACCGCGCGTTGGGAAATCAGCTTCTTCTTCAGCCAGCTCGAGCTCCCGGAGAGCTGAGCCGGCGGTGGCGACGCTCACCCCGGCGTCGCTGCGTTCGTGGCTGCAGGCGCACGGCCACCCTGCCTACCGCGCCACCCAGGTGCTCGCCTGGATCTATCGCCGCCATGCCACCAGCTTCGCGGCGATGAGCAATCTGCCGCACGCGTTGCGTGACGCGCTGGCGGCAGCCTTCGTCATCCCGGTCCTCACTCCCACCGTCGTCTCGCACTCCCGCGACGACACTCGCAAGCTGCTCTTTCAGCTCGACGATCGAGCCGCCATCGAATCCGTCCTCATTCCCGATCCACCCCGTCTCACACTGTGCATCTCCTCCCAAGCCGGGTGCGGCATGGGCTGCACCTTCTGCGCGACCGCGCAGCTCGGCCTCGTGCGCAACTTGTCGGCGGCGGAGATCGCCGGGCAAGTGCTGGCGGCACAGGCGCAGCTGCGTGCCGAGGAGCGCATCACCAACATCGTGTTCATGGGCATGGGCGAGCCGCTCGCCAACTACGATGCCGTGGTGCAGGCGATCGAGCTGCTCACGGCGGAGTGGGGGATCGGCATTTCGGCGCGCCGCGTCACCGTGTCGACCGTCGGGCTGGTGCCGGCGATGGAGCGGTTGGTGCGCGACACCGCCGTCAACCTCGCGGTGTCGCTGAGCGGGACGACGGACGAGCAGCGGGCGCGACTGATGCCGATCAACCGCCGCTACCCGCTCGAGGCGTTGATGGGCATGTGCCGCGCGCTGCCGATCCCGCAGCGCCGCCGCATCACCTTCGAGTACGTCATGCTCGCCGGCGTCAACGACTCGCTCGACGACGCCGCGCGTCTGTCCCGCCTGCTGCGCGGCATCCGCTCCAAGGTCAATCTCATTCCGTTCAATCCATTCCCGGGAGCCGGCTTCGCACCCTCGTCGCCGGGAACGATCCGCCGTTTCCAGGAACGTCTGCTGGCCGATGGCGTGCATGCCACCGTGCGCCAGAGCCGCGGTCGCGACATCCAGGCTGCGTGCGGGCAACTGGCCCTCGCCACGACCCCGCCGATCACGCACACAACCACCCACCATCCGACGTAGCCGTGCCCGGGTTCGGGGTCGTCGTCAATCCGCACGCCGGCAAGAATCGCCGGTCTCGCGATCGGGTCACCCAGTTCACCGAGGCGATCGGCGACGACGGGTTGGTGCGTCAGACCGGATCGCTCGACGAGATGGAGGAGGTGGCGCGCGAGTTCCATCAGCGCCGCATCGATGTGCTGGCGATCTGCGGCGGCGACGGCAGTTTCTTTCGCGCTCTGTCCGCGATGGTCCGGGCCTATGGAAGCGACCCGCTGCCACTGTTCCTGCCGCTGCGCGCCGGCTCGATGAACACCCTGGCGCGCTCCGTCGGCTGCCGTCACGGCAGCCCGGAGCGTGTGCTGCTACATCGGGTCGCCGACTACCGGGCTGGCCGCGCCTTCGTTCTCACCGAACGGCATCTGATCCGCGTCAACAACGAACACTACGGGTTCATGATCGGCGCCGGAGCGATCGTCAGCTTCCTGCGCCTATACTATGCGGGGGAGGGCCGAGGTCCGTGGGCGGCGGCGAAGATCTTCGGCCGGGTGGCGCTCTCCGGCGTCGTCGGCTCGGGGCTGGCGCGCGGTGTCACGCAGCCGGTCGAGGCCGACGTCGACTGCGACGGCGAGCGCGTCCCCGACCGGCGCTTCAACGTCATCTACGCCAGCAGCATCACCGACATCGGTTTGGGCTTTCAAGCTACCTACCTGGCGACCCGCAAGCGCGGCTTCTTCCATCTCTTGGCCGGCCGCCTGCACGCCAGCGATCTGGTGTGGCGCATGCGCCAGCTGCGTCGCGGCTGGCCCCTCGACGTCGACGAGCTCTACGACAATCTGGCCCAACACGTCAGAGTTGAGTTTGCGCGGCCGACCCACTACATGATCGATGGCGACGTGTTCGGGACCGTGGACCAGCTCGAGCTGACCACCGGCCCGCGATTGACGATCATCCGAACCTAGGAGCGACGGTGCATACAGTTGGCGTAATCGGCGGCAGCGGTTTGTATGACCTGGCCGGCCTGCAGCAGGTCGAACGCATCGTGCTGACGACGCCGTTCGGCGATCCGTCGGACGAGTTTGTCTGCGGCACGTTGGCCGGCAGCCGCCTCATCTTTTTGCCGCGACACGGCCGCGGCCATCGCATTCTGCCGTCAGAGGTGAACTTCCGCGCCAACATGTACGGCATGAAGCAGCTCGGGGCGGAGTGGGTGATTGGGGTCGCCTCGGTGGGCAGCTTGCGGGAGGAGATCGTACCGGGGCACCTCGTCGTGCCGGACCAGCTCATCGACCGCACCTATCGCCGCCCGAGCACCTTCTTCGGCAACGGGCTCGTCGCGCACGTCGGCTTTGCCGATCCGTTTTGTCCGCTGCTCGGCCAGGCGCTGGTCGAGGCGGCGCAGGGCATCGGCGCCATCGTCCACCCGAAGGGGACCTACGTGTGCATGGAAGGCCCGCAGTTCTCGACGCGCGCCGAGTCGAACCTCTATCGCCAATGGGGGGCCGACGTCATCGGCATGACCAATCTGCAGGAGGCCAAGCTGGCCCGCGAGGCGGAGATCTGCTTCGCGACCCTGGCGCTGGCGACCGACTACGATTGCTGGCACGAGACCGAGGCCGACGTGGTCATCGGCGACATCCTGCGCATCCTCAACGAGAATGTCGCCACGGCGCAGCGCGTCATCGCCGGCGCAGTGCCACGCTTGCGTACGCCGCGCACCTGCGCCTGCGCCAATGCGCTCGAGCACGCCATCATCACCGAGCGCAGCCGTATCCCGGCGGCCGTGCGGCGCGATCTGGAGATCATCGTTGGCAAGTACCTGAGGGAAGGATAGTCGAGAGTCGAGAGTCGAGAAGTCGGACACTGAAGAAGAGCGCCGCACAACGGCGTCCTGGCTCTGCTGTCAGCTCTCAACTCTCGACTCTTGACTGTAGACTGTCCGATTGGAGGCAAGGTGAGCATCCTCGTTGTCGGTTCCGTGTTCTTCGATTCGATTGAAACGCCGCATGGCAAGGTCGACCGTGCCCTGGGTGGCGCGGCGACCTACTTCTCCGTGGCGGCGAGCTTCTTCACGCCGGTGCAGATGGTGGCGACGGTGGGCGAGGACTTTCCGCGGGAGGAGATCGAGTTTTTGTCGGGGCGCGGCATCGATCTCAGCGGGCTGCAGCAGCGCTCGGGACGGACGGGATATTGGTCCGGCCGCTACCATGAGGACATGAACCAGCGCGACACCCTGGACCTGCAGCTGAACGTCTTCGCCGATTTCAAGCCGCAACTGCCGGCGACGCATCGCGGCGCGCAGTATGTGTTTCTCGCCAACATCGATCCGAAGCTGCAGAGCCTGGTGCTCGACCAGCTATCGGCGCCCGGCCTCGTCGGCTGCGATACGATGAATCACTGGATCACCGGCTCGCGCGGCGACCTGGAGCATCTGCTGGGGCGCGTCGGCATTCTGGTCATCAACGACGAGGAGGCGCGCCTGCTGAGCGGCGAGCGCAACATCGTCCGGGCGGCGCGTCGCCTGTTGGCAATGGGCCCGCACCGGGTGTTGATCAAGCGCGGCGAGTACGGCGTCATCCAGTTCTCCGCCAACACCGTGTTCGCGGTGCCGGCGTTTCCGCTCGAAGAAGTCTTCGACCCCACCGGCGCCGGCGACACCTTCGCCGGCGGCTTCATGGGCGAGCTGGCGCGCTCCGGCGACTCGTCGGAAGCCGGCCTGCGCCGGGCCATCGTCTACGGCAGCGTGCTGGCATCGTTCGTCGTCGAAGACTTCGGCATGGCGCGCTTGCGGTCGCTGACCCACGAGGCCATCGAGCATCGCTATCGGCAATTCGTCAGCCTGACCGACATCGAAGGCGCATGAGCCTCGACCTCTCCGTCGTCATCCCCGTCTACAACGAGGTCGAGAACCTCGAGGCGCTACACGCCGAGCTGAGCGGTGTGCTCGAGCGGCTCGGGCGCACCTACGAGATCCTCTACGTCGACGACGGCAGTGCCGATGGCAGCTTCGAGCTGCTCGCGAGGTTGCAGCAGCGCGACGCGCACCTGGTGGTGATCCGCTTCACTCGCAACTTCGGGCAAACCGCGGCGCTCGCGGCAGGCTTCGACCGCGCCACCGGCGCGGTGATCGTGGCGCTCGATGCCGATCGGCAGAACGACCCGGCGGACATTCCGATGATGCTGGCGAAGCTCGACGAGGGCTACGACTTCGTCAGCGGCTGGCGGGTGGATCGGCAGGACCCGTTTCTGTCGCGGCGGGTGCCGTCGGTGGCGGCCAACATGATGATCGGTTGGATCACCGGCGTGAAGCTGCACGACTACGGCTGCACGCTGAAGGTGATGCGGCACGACGTGGTGCGCGGCCTGCGGTTGTATGGCGAGCTGCACCGCTTCATCCCGGCATTGGCTGCCGACCTGGGGGCGCGCATCGGCGAGCTGCAGGTGCATCATCGGCCGCGCGTTGCCGGCAAGTCGAAATACGGGCTGTCGCGCATCGTGCGGGTGCTGCTCGATCTGATCACCGTCAAGTTTCTGTCCAGCTATTCAACCCGCCCGATCCAGGTGTTCGGGGTCATTGGTCTGCTCTGCAGCCTGGCCGGCTTGGCGATCACCGGCTGGCTCGGGATGGAGAAGGTCTTCTTCGGCGTGCTGCTCGCTAACCGCCCGCTGCTCTGGCTCGGCATCCTGCTCACCCTGATGGGCTTCCAGTTCATTACTATGGGCCTGCTCGGCGAGCTGCTGGTGCGCACCTACCACGAGTCGCAGAACAAGCCGGTGTACCGCGTCGCCGAGGTGCGCGGAGGCACCGCAGAGGCGCGTTGACTTACCGCCATGCCGCCGCTATAGCGCTCATACGACCGGGTTAGCTGTGGTAGAAGGGTCTGGGCAGGCTGGGATGCCGCCAGGCCCTTTTTTGCACCGGCGTGAGGAGGAATCGTGAAGCTGTGCGTTGTCGGCACGGGGTACGTCGGCTTGGTCGCCGGCACCTGTTTCGCCGAAAGCGGGAATGACGTCATTTGCGTCGATATCGACGCCGACAAGGTCAACCGGCTGCAGCAAGGGATCGTACCGATCTACGAGCCGGGCCTCGAAGAGCTGATCAAGCGCAACCTGGCCGAAGGCCGGTTGTCGTTTTCCACCGACTTGTCCGCCGCGGTGCGCCAGTCGCTGATCTGCTTCGTCGCCGTCGGTACGCCGCAGGGCGAAGACGGCAGCGCCGATCTGGCCGCGGTCATCCGCGTCGCCGGCGAGATCGGCGGCGCCATGGACGGCTACCGCGTCATCGTCGACAAGAGCACCGTGCCGGTCGGTACCGCCGAACGCGTCCGCCAAGTCGTCGCCGCCCGCACCGATCATCCGTTCGACGTTGTTTCCAACCCCGAGTTTCTCAAGGAGGGTGCCGCGGTCGAGGACTTCATGAAGCCCGACCGCGTGGTCATCGGCAGCGACAGCCCGCGCGCCACCGAGCTCATGAAGGAGCTGTACGGCCCGTTCGTGCGCACCGAGCGGCCGATCGTGGTGATGAGCGCGGCCAGCGCCGAGATGACCAAGTACGCCGCCAACGCCATGCTGGCGGCGCGCATCTCGCTGATGAACGAGTTCGCCAACCTGTGCGAGCGCGTCGGCGCCGACGTCGACGACGTCCGCCGCGGCGTCGGCTTCGACCGCCGCATCGGTCACCACTTCCTCTTCCCCGGCGTCGGCTACGGCGGATCGTGCTTCCCCAAGGACGTCAAGGCGGTGATCCGCAGCGCCGAGCAGTACGACCTCGACTTCCGCATGCTGCGCGCCGCCGAGGAGGTCAACGAACGGCAGAAGCGCACGCTCGCCGAGAAGGTGGCGGCGCACTTCGGCGAGTCGCTGCGCGGCTTGCGCGTCGCCGTGTGGGGGTTGGCGTTCAAGCCGCGCACCGACGACATGCGTGAAGCGCCCGCGGTGAGCATCATCGAGGCGCTGCTCAAGGCCGGCGCCGAGGTGCACGCGCACGATCCCGAAGCCCTCAACGAAGCGCGCCGCATCTTCGGCGACCGCATCCATTACCATCGCGTCAACTACGATGCCCTCGACGGCGCCGATGCCCTGCTCATCGTCACCGAGTGGAACGAGTTCCGCCGGCCCGATTTCGAACGCATGCGCCAGCTGATGAAGCAGTCGCTGGTGTTCGACGGCCGCAACATTTATGACCCCGGCGAAATGCGCGAGCTGGGTTTCACCTACTACTCGGTGGGACGCAAGAAGGTGACGCCGTGAAGAGAGCTGTCAGCGATCAGCAGTCAGCGCTCAGGACAGTGCCTGGGCTGAGACCATGCATGGCTGATAGCTGAACGCTGAGAGCTAGAACATGTCCCGCATCCTCATCACCGGCGGCGCCGGGTTCATCGGATCGCACCTCGCCGATCGCTTGCTGGCCGACGGCCACACCGTGGTGGCGCTCGACAACTTGTTTACCGGCCATCCGCGCAACATCAGCCATCTCGCCGGGCACGAGCGCTTCAAGTTCATCAGGCACGACGTCACCGAGTACATCTACGTCGACGGCAAGGTCGACGCGATCCTGCACCTAGCGTCGCTGCCCAGCCCGGTGGACTACTTGCGCGAGCCGATCAAGACCCTGAAGGTCGGGGCGCTGGGGACGCACAAGGCGCTCGGCCTGGCACGCGCCCACAAAGCTACCTTCCTGCTCGCCTCCACCTCGGAGGTCTACGGCGATCCCAAGGTGCACCCGCAGCCCGAGTCGTACTGGGGCAACGTCAACCCGATCGGCCCGCGCGGCGTCTACGACGAGTCGAAGCGCTTCGCCGAGGCGATGACCATGGCGTACCATCGCTATCACGGCATCGACACGCGCATCGTGCGCATCTTCAACACCTACGGCCCGCGCATGCGTGCCGACGACGGCCGCGTCGTGACCAACTTCATCGCGCAGGGGCTACGCGGCGAGCCGCTCACCGTGTACGACGACGGCTCCCGCACCCGCAGCTTCTGCTATGTCAGCGATCTGGTCGACGGCATCGTGCGGCTGCTGGCGTCGAAGGAAGTGGAGCCGGTCAATCTCGGCAACCCGCGCGAAATGACCGTGCTCGAGTTCGCCAAGACCGTGCACCGCCTGACCGGCAGCAAATCGGAGATCGGCTTCATCTCCCCTAAAGACGAGCGCACCAAGGATGATCCCAACATCCGGCAACCCGACATCAGCAAGGCGCGCCGGGTGCTGCAGTGGGAGCCCACGGTGAGCTTGGAGGACGGGCTGGCGCGCACGATCGACTACTTCCGCGGGCTGTTGCAGGTGGGTGACGCATGAAAATTCTGGTGACGGGTGGCGCGGGGTTCATCGCCTCGCATCTGACGGACGCGTTCGTCGCCGCCGGCCATCAGGTCGCGATCATCGACGACCTGTCGTCCGGCAAGCGCGAGAACCTCAACCCAAAGGCCACGTTCTATCAGCTCGACGTGCAGGATCCGGGCGTCGCCGCGGTCTTCCAGCGCGAGCGCCCCGAGGTGCTCTGCCACCATGCCGCCCAGATGGACGTGCGCCGCTCGGTCGCCGATCCGGTGTTCGACGCGCGCGTCAACCTGCTCGGCTTGCTCAACCTGATGGAGCACGGGCGCCAACACGGGTTGAAGCGGGTGCTGTTCTCGTCGACCGGCGGCGCGATCTACGGCGAGCAAGAAACGTTTCCGGCGGCCGAGACGCACAAGCTCGAGCCGCTCAGCCCCTACGGCGTCGCCAAGCTCGCCAGTGAACGCTACCTGTTCTTCTACTCGACGACCTACGGCATCTCCTACGCCGCGCTGCGCTACGCCAACGTCTACGGGCCGCGGCAAAACCCGCACGGCGAAGCCGGCGTGGTCGCCATTTTCACCGAGAAGCTGCTGCGCGGCGAGCGGCCGATCATCAACGGCGACGGGACACAGACGCGCGACTACGTGTACGTCGGCGACCTGGTGCGCGCCAACCTGGCGGCGCTGCAGTCCGATTTCACCGGTGCGCTGAATCTCGGCACCGGCATCGAGACCGACGTCAACGTGCTCTTCCGACATCTGCGCACCCTCTGCGGGTCCGATGCGCCGGAGCAGCACGGTCCGGCGAAGCCGGGCGAGCAGCGGCGCAGCGTCATCGACGCCGGCGTGGCACAGCGCGTCCTCGGCTGGCGGCCGCAGGTGAGCTTGGAGGACGGCTTGCGCGAGACCGTCGGTTTCTTCCGCGCAAAGTTGCAGGCCTCGGCGTAGGCCTCGTCTGGCTGTTGATGGATTTGTCCCGCATCCGTAACTTTTCGATCATCGCGCACATCGATCACGGCAAGTCGACGCTCGCCGACCGGCTGCTCGAGCACACCGGCACCATCAGCGAGCGCGAACGGTCGGCGCAGATCCTCGACAGCATGGATCTGGAGCGCGAGCGCGGCATCACCATCAAGGCCAGCGCCGTGCGCTTGCACTACCAGGCGCGCGACGGCCACGAGTACCAGCTCAACCTCATCGACACTCCCGGGCACGTCGACTTCACCTACGAGGTGTCGCGCAGCCTGGCGGCGTGCGAAGGGGCGCTGCTGGTCGTCGATGCGGTGCAGGGCGTCGAGGCGCAGACAGTCGCCAACGTCTACCTGGCTCTCGACAATGATCTGGCGATCCTGCCGGTGATCAACAAGATCGATCTGCCGGGCGCCGATCCGGAGCGCGTGAAGAGCGAGATCGAGGAGATCATCGGCCTCGACACCGCGCACGCCGTCCTCACCAGCGCCAAGGAGGGCATCGGAACCGAGGACGTCCTCGAAGGCATCGTGCAGCATTTCCCGCCGCCCAGCGGCGATGCCACCGCGCCGCTGCGGGCCCTGATGTTCGACAGCTGGTTCGATCCGTACAACGGCGTGGTCATCGTGGTGCGCGTCTTCGACGGCTACGTCCGCAAGGGCACGCGCATCCTGTTGATGGCCGGCGGCAAGTCGTACGAAGTGCTGCGCATCGGCGTGCTCAGCCCGCGTCCGGTTGAGACCGAAGGCTTGGGGCCCGGCGAAGTCGGCTTCATCATGGCCGGTATCAAAGAGGTGCACGAGACCAAGATCGGCGATACCATCACCGAGGCGGGGCGGCCGACGGCGCAGGCGTTGCCCGGGTTCAAGGCGGTCAAGCCGATGGTCTTCAGCGGCCTGTACCCCGCGGATACGGCGCAGTACACCGCGCTGCGCGACGCCGTCGAGAAGCTGCGCCTGAACGACTCGTCGTTCACCTACGAGCCGGAGAACTCGGTGGCGCTGGGCTTCGGCTTCCGCTGCGGCTTTCTCGGCTTGCTGCACATGGAGATCATCCGCGAGCGCCTGGAGCGCGAGTTCGGCTTGAGCTTGATCACCACCGCGCCGACCGTGGCGTATCGGGTGACAACGTTGACCGGTGAGGTCCTCACGGTGGACAGCCCGGCCAAGCTGCCGCCGGTGCAGGACATCGCCACCATCGAGGAGCCGCTCATTCTGGCGACGGTGCATCTGCCGGAGGGCTTTCTGGGCGGCGTGCTCAAGCTGTGCGAGGAGAAGCGCGGCCGGCAGCGCGAGCTGAAGTATCTCGGTCGCGGCCGCGTCATGCTCACCTACGAGCTGCCGCTGAACGAGATCGTGCTCGACTTCTACGATCGGCTGAAGTCGGTGAGCAAGGGCTACGCCTCGCTCGACTACGATTTCCTCGACATGCAGCCCGCCGATCTCATCAAGCTGGACATCCGCATCAACGGCGACCCGGTCGACGCCCTGTCGCTGATCGTGCACCGCGACCGCGCTTATCCGCGCGGCCGCGAGTTGGCCGAGAAGATGAAGGAGCTGATCCCGCGACAGATGTTCGAGGTGATCATCCAGGCCTCCGTCGGCAGCAAAGTGATCGCCCGCGAGACGGTCAAGGCGCTGCGCAAGAACGTCACCGCCAAGTGCTACGGCGGCGACATCACCCGGAAGCGCAAGCTGCTGGAGCGTCAAAAGGAAGGCAAGAAACGCATGAAACAGGTCGGCCGGGTGGAGATTCCCCAGGAGGCTTTCCTCGCCGTGCTGAAGGTCGAAGCGTAGCCGCATGGCCGCGAATCGTCTATGATCGCCCGACCGCACTGAGAGGGATTCGTCGTCAACACATGTCCGCTCCGCTCGAACCGTCGACCTCCGCCACGCCCTCAGTGACTCCCTCTCAAGAGCTGCCGTCGGTGGCCGGCGAGCAACCGCGCGTCAAGTCGGTCCTGCGTGAGTACGCCGAGGCCTTTGCCATCGCGCTTGTGCTGGCGCTGTTCATTCGCAGCTTCGTCATCCAGGCCTTCAAGATCCCCTCCGGCTCGATGCTGCCGACGTTGCAGATCGGCGACCACATCCTGGTGAACAAGTTCATCTACGGGATACACCTGCCGTTCGTCGGCACCCGCGTGTTGCCCATCAGCAACCCGCAACGCGGCGACATCGTCGTGTTCGTCTATCCGGTCGATCCGTCGAAGGACTTCATCAAGCGCGTCGTCGGTCTGCCGGGGGATCGCGTGAAGATCCGCGCCAAGCGGGTGTACATCAACGGCGAGCCCTGGGACGACGCGCATGCGTACTTCGCCGACGGCGCCGCCACCGGTCGTGCCGACAGCCCGCGCGACAACTACGGGCCGGTCACCGTGCCGGACGGACACCTGTTCGTCATGGGTGACAACCGTGACCGCAGTTACGACAGCCGCTTCTGGGGCTTCGTCGACTTGAACGAGGTGCGTGGCAAGGCGTTCTTGATCTATTGGTCGTGGGATGGGAAGGACCATTGGGTCCGCTGGGATCGTTTGGGTGACCTGATCCACTGACGGGAAGGGGTGCGTGATGAATCGACGGGGTGTGGCGCTGCGCGTCCTGGGTGTGAGCAGCGTGGTGGTTGGACTGTGCGGGTTGGCGGCGGCGCAAACGCCGGTGCCGGCGACGTTCCGCACCTCGAAGATAACGCCCCTGTCGGGCGACTTCCAAGGGACGTTGCCGACTCTGCAACTGGTCGACGTTGGCGACCCACAAGGTGGACCGCCGGATGGGCTGCTGGACGCCATCACCGGCAACGTCAACGCCATGCAGGTGGGTGTGCTGTTGGGCAACGGTGACGGGACGTTCGCGGCCGGTCCGTCGTCCGACCTCGGGACGATCCCCACGGCGATTTATGCGGCCAAGTTCGACGACGATGCGGCCCCCGATCTGTTGGTCTGCGATTCCGCCGGCATGGTGCGCTTCCTGAAAGGGAACAACGACGGGACATTCGCCGCGCCCGGGGAGCCGCTGGACGTCAAACAGTCGCTTGTGGCGATTACCGCAGCTGACTTCGACGGCGATGGGCGCCTCGATGCTGCGGTCTTGTACGGTCCTGACACGGCCACGGGATCGGTGACGATCCTGCAAGGGCTCGGCGACGGCACCTTCTCGATCGGCGCCAGCTTCGAGACCGGTGTGTCGAGCCGCGAGGTGCTCGCGACCGACATCAACGGCGACGGAAAGATCGACCTCGCGGTGACCAACGCCGGCGACAGCACGGTCAACATTCTGTACGGCAACGGACACGGCGCATTTCCGACTACGGAGATAGTCGACCTGGGCGCCGGCCAACCGCGCGAGCCGGCGGGCATCGCGGCGCGCGACATGAACGGCGATGGTCGCCTTGATCTGGTCGTGGGCATCCACAACACCGACGAGGTGGCCATTGTCGACGGCAAGGCCGGCGGCAGCTTCGCCACGGCGCGTTTCTATGTCTCCGGCAGCGCGAGAATTGCCCCGACGAGCATCGCCGTGGACGACCTCAACGGCGACGGCAAGCTCGACGTGGTCACGGCCAACAACCTGAGCTCGGATTCCAGCGTCTTGCTCGGCGACGGCCACGGCAATTTGGGAGCGCCGCGCTCGTTCGTTTCGGACCAGGACCCGTTGGCGGTGGCCATTGCCGACTTCAACGGCGATCACATCCCGGACGTTGCGAGCGTGACGCGCGGACGCCAGGATACCAACACATCCAGTCTGGCCGTGCTGCTCGGCCAGGGAGACGGCACCCTGGCCGGGGTCGAAGACGTGAACCTGTACGTGCAGTCCGACAGCATTGCGTTGGCCACCGGGGACGTCGATAACGACGGCGTGCCGGATCTCCTGGTCGGATACACGGACGGCACGGTCGAACTGCATCGCGCCAACCCCGGACAGGGGTTCGCGGCGCCGGGCAGCTTTCTGTCGCCCGTCGACTTGGCGCTGTTGCAGGGCGGCGATTTCAACGGCGACGGTCTCCTCGATATCGTGACGGTCAGCAAGGCCGCCACGCCGACGACGAACTTGACGCTCTACCTCGGGAAGTTGACCGGGGGGTTCGGGCCGCCACAGCCGTACGCGGTCGGCAGCGGTCCCCAGGCGATTGCGGTCGGCGACTGGAATCGCGACGGCCGTTCCGACATCGCCGTCTGCGGGCAGGGCAGCGGCTCCGCCGGAACGGTGGAGATCCTGCTGGGCGGGGCGGACGGCACGCTCATTCAGCCGAGCCCGCACAAATTGGCCGTCGGCAACATGCCGACCGCCGCTGACTTCGGCGACTTCACCGGTGACGGCAACCCGGATTTGGTGGTCAGTAACAACCAATCCGTGACGTTGTTGAAGGGCAACGGCGACGGGACGTTCCAAGCCGCCACCACCATCACCGCGGCGGGCGGCGCGACGGCACTGGTGGTGGCGGATTTCGACGGCGACGGTAAGGACGACCTCGCGGTGGCGCACCCGAATAGTATGGGCATCGTGGTGCTGTTCGGCGATGGCAACGGCGGCTTGGCGGCGGTTGGGCAGCCACTGGCGACGAGTGGGCAGGTGTCTGGTCTGACCGCCCGCGACATCAACGGTGACGTCGTTCCGGACATCCTGTTTTCCGACCAAGTGAACAGCAACGTGCGGATGCTGGTGAGCTCCGGGGCGACGCGGCGATTCTCGAGCGGCGCGCGGAACTTCACCACCGGCCGTCAACCCCTGGCCCTCGGCGTGGGCGACTTCGATGGCGACGGACGCTACGACGTGACGACGCTCAACATCCTTTCCGCAACCACCGCGTCGGTCTTGACCAACCTGCAAACCAAGGCCCTCATTCGTGGCGACGCGAACACCGACGGAACGGTCACGGCCGCCGATCTGCCGGCGTTGATCCGCGAGCTCGCCAGCTCCGGCGGCGCGCGCATCGAGCGCGTGCAGGTGGCGCACGCGTCGTACGCGGCGGGCGGCATCGACGCCAACGGCGACGGCGTGCTGACGCGGCAAGACGTGTTTGCCGTCGTGCATCGTCTCTTCCCGAGGCTGTAACATGGCGACCGAAGCCCAGCTGCAAGCGGAGCTGCAAAGCGCCATGAAGGCGCGCGCCACCGAGAAGATGGAGGTGCTGCGCGGCGTCATCACGGCGATCAAGAATCTGAAGGTCGAAAAGCAGATTCGCGAGCTGCCGGAAGCCGACATCGCCGGCTTGGTGCGCAAAGAGATCAACAAGCGCACCGAGGCAGCCGAGTTCGCGCGCCAGGCAAACCGGCCGGAGCTGGTGGCGAAGAACGAGAGCGAGAAGCGCCTGCTCGAGGCCTACGTGCCGTCGCAGCTCGACGCCGACGCGCTCGGCGCGATCATCACCCAACTGTCGGCGGAGCTGGGGACGACGCAGATCGGTCCCATCATGGCCAAGCTGCGTGAGCGCCATGCCGGGCAGTTCGACGGCAAGCTGGCCAGCGAGCTGATCCGCCGGCTTGGCTAGGCGACTGAGACTCAGCAATCGCCTCCACCCTGACCCTCCTCCGCTCACGGAAATGTTCGCAGAGGAGGGAACCTGAAGGGTGCGGGGCAGCTACAACAGTCCGTCGCGAACACCTCGCGCCGCCGCGTCGAGCACACCTGCTGCCACCGGGTCCCCTCCTCCGTGAGCACCTGCGCGAACGGAGGAGGGTCAGGGTGGAGGCCCCGAGGGTCAAGTGTCCTCCGTTCTGCGGTTTGACTCAGGCGGGCCTCGGGGAGACTCGTTCCGACAACCTCACGCGTCGAGAAAGGGCGGGGCGATGAAGAGAGTCTCTCTGTCAATGGAATTGCTGGGTGTCATGCTGTGGCTCGCCGCCCCGGCGCGAGCGACCTACCACATCATGGTGATTGACCAGGCCTTCCCTGGGTTCGAGCAGGCGCCGGACGCACAGTTCGTGATGCTGCGCATCGAGTTGGCGGTGCAAGTGTTCGTGCACGAGCAGCCCTTGCCGATCTTCGACGGCGGCGGCGCGTCGATTGGCACCTTTGCCGGGTTCTGCGCCACGCCCACCACCTGCGATCTCCCGAAGGTCAGCCCGGCATGTCAGTCGCCGAACCATTGCGCCACCGCGCTGCAGGCCAACGATCACCGCATTCTGATTGCGACACCGCGGGCACAGGAGCTGTTCTGCGTCACCCCCGACCTGGTGGCGTCGGGCTCGCTCCCGTACCCGGACGGGCAGGTGTGCTTCGGCGATTGCGCTTTGGATCCGCAACCGCCGCAGTGCAGCGCCGGGCCGATCGACTGTGTCGCCTACGGGGCGTTCACCGGCGACAATGCACAGTTCGGCACTCCCGCTGTCTCGCCGCCGTTGGGACAGGCGCTGGTCGGCTCGCCCGCCCGACTGGGTCAATACAGCCCGTCCTTTGCCAGTGCGTCAGTCTGCGTGGGCGGCACGAAAGCCAACAGCGGCTGCAGCACGGCGGCAGACTGCCCGAGTGGTGCGTGCACGTCCTGTCCCGACGGCAGCTGCAGCAACCTGCTGAACAAAGCGGTCGGCTTCAGCGTGGGCGAGCCGCTGCCGCAAAACTTTCACGGCGACGTTGGGGACGCCGGCGTGGCGGGGATGCCGAAGGCTCGGGCGTGGTGGACAACGCCGACGTGCCGGCCGAGGTGAGTGTGCTGTTCGAGACCGACCAGCGCCGCGCCTTGCCCGCCGCCCGGCGCGGATGCCAATCTCGACACCCGGGTGAGCGCCGCCGACCTGGTCGCAACGCTGAAGATCGTCGCGGCCGCGGCCTGAGAGCGGGTTGAGCGTCGCGGGTTGAGAGTCGAGAGCGGGCCGCTGACCCCTATTTGAAGCCGTAGCGCTTGCGCTTGCGCCACAGCGTTGCCGGGTTGATGCCCAAACGGGAAGCCGCTTCTTCCAGCGTTGGACATTCCAGCAGCGCTATCTCGATTTCGCGCCGCTCCATTTCTTCGAGTGACAGCCCGTGCGGCAACCGCGCGTCGTTGGTGATCGGGGCCGGTGCGAACATGCGGTCGGGAAATTCGTCGCAGCCGATGACATCCTCACGGGACAGGACGACGGCGCGTTCGAGGACATTGGCGAGCTCGCGGACGTTGCCGGGCCAGCGGTAGCTTGCGATCAGACGGCGGGCATCGGCCGTCAGCCCAAGGCGGCCGCGATGATAGCGCGCCGCGAGGCGCTCGATGAGGTGATCGGTGAGGCTGCCGAGATCCTCGGCGCGCTCGCGCAATGGCGGCAGGCTGATTGCGACGACGTTCAGACGGAAGAAGAGGTCTTCACGGAAACGTCCGGCGCGCACCTGCTCGTCGAGATTCTTGTTGGTTGCGGCGATCACCCGGGCGTCGACCTCGATGGTCTCGGTGCTGCCGACGCGCTCGAAGCGGCGTTCATCGAGAAACCGCAGCAGCTTCGCCTGCAACTCGGGCGAGAGGTCGCCGACTTCGTCGAAGAAGAGTGTGCCGCCCGCCGCAATCTCGAATCGCCCGCGCGTATCCTTCCAGGCGCCACTGAACGCGCCGCGCACGTGTCCAAACAGCTCGCTCTCGAGAAAATGCTCGGTCAACGTGACGCACGGTACGGTAACGAACGGCCCGTCACCACGGGGGCTCCAGCCATGGATGGCGGCCGCGAGCACGTTCTTGCCGGTGCCGCTCTCGCCTGTCAGCAGCACGGCGGCGTCCGAGGCGGAGGCGTGACGGGCCATATCGATGGCGCGCTGCATCGTCGGGCTGCTCGACTTCAACAGTGGAGCAGCCCCCAGTGCCAGGCGCATGGTGTCGTTCTCGCGCCGCAGCTCACGGACCTCGAGGGCACGCTGCACGGCGATCTGGAGCTGCTGTGGCGAGAACGGCTTGACGAGGTAGTCGTAGGCGCCGGCGCGGATGGCTTCGACGGCGTTGGCGACCGACGCGTAGGCGGTCATCAGGACGACGATGGCATCCGGTTGCAGCCGACGGGCCTCGCGCAGCAGCACGAGCCCGTCCGCGCCGGCCATGCGCACATCGGAGAGCACGAGGTCGAAGTTTCGCGCCGCGAAGGCGGCCCGGGCATCGGCGACCCCGGATGCGGTCTCCACCTGATGGCCCCAGGCTCCCAGGCAGTCGGCGAGATGCGAACGGATGTGCGGCTCGTCATCCACGACGAGGATGGTCGCGCCATCGGCGTGTTCCATAGAGATCCTCCGAGCGTCGGCTGCGCTTCGCTCCTTACCACGTAACGCGGTGGCAGGCATCAGATTCGAGCCCAATGCGTAGTCCAGCAACGGCGCGGATCTCTGCATGGGTCACTGGCCACCGTCTCCGGCGCCCCGCGCCATGGCCACGCGGCGCGTACCGGTGATCCGGCGGGGCAGCCCGGTCTGCTGCGCCGATCCGATGACCAAGAGCCCGGTTCGCGCCAACGGCACCAACGGGGCGAGAGGTGGCAGGCCCCCATCCCGGTGCTGCGGGCTACGGACCGAGTCGGGTGGCGTGGGAAACTGTCTTCCGAATGGTCCCAGCCAGATCCACGCCGCGCTGCCGTAGGCCACTCCAAGGAGCAGCCAGAGCAAGAGGTTCATACGCTCCTCTGACGCAGCCTGCGTGCCACATCGGTGCAGCGTCTCGGCCACGAGGCGTTGCATTGTCGATCCGCCCAAGCATTGCATTTCCCCCGAACCGGTCTCCGGTCGCCCTGCATCTCGCACGCACTGAATCTTCCAGCGGTGAAGCATCTGGGACACCTTCCGAAAAGCAGGATCAGGACGGAGCCGGTTCGCGATAATGCAGGAGAGGGGCAGCAGTGGAGCGTGCGGTTCCTGAGGACGCCAGGACGCGGGACGGTTGGAACGCTCTCTGCAGTGGCACCGATCAGAAGGACGGATCGACGAACCCGAGCGGGCGGTTGGCCGCAGTGTTCTCTGGCGGAGCGGTTCCAGAATGCAAGGACGCCGTGCTCCTCTTCGCCGAGAAGGCCGCGGCACCGGCTGTTGGAACGGTTCCTGCGGTTCCGCCAACTAGGAGGACACATCAAATGGACCTGTTCGTAT
>Ga0335069_10005518_pt1 | contig 18595 bp, 16 predicted proteins | sample Lox_Sample_11_FD_206714 | JGI IMG/M metagenome (GOLD analysis project Ga0335069, IMG submission 206714) | Soil microbial communities from Loxahatchee National Wildlife Refuge, Florida, United States - Lox_Sample_1.1 | ecosystem: Environmental > Terrestrial > Soil > Wetlands | place: USA... | reverse complement strand
TAAGCCTGCACCAAGCTCCAGGCCTCCATCGCACCGCGCGCGGTTTCCGGGATCTGTAGCAGCGTATCGCCGTCCTCCCATTCGCGAATCACTTGCTCCCAAACGAGCTGCTCCTGCAGGGATGTTAGGCACAGCTCTTGTGCCGTACCGCGCAATAAATGATCCCGCCAGATCCGGCTGGCGAACGCGTCCAAGGGAAGAATGTCGGGAGTTTTCCAAATAGCGTTGCCTTTGGCTCGCTGCGCGGAATCGAACTCTTCGCGGATGACACGGGCCAGGCGCCGGCTGGCGGTAATGACCGTTGCGCCGGACTCGACGGCGCGGAAACACTGCTGGTACATGTGCTTTCATAATATTTGAGCAAGAGAATCGCAATAGCAATCGACGGTCCCGCCGCCGCGGGCAAAAGTACGCTTGCCCGGCGAGTCGCAGACAAACTGGGCTTCATTTGTATCGACACCGGAGCGATGTATCGTGCCGTTGCGCTGTGGGCTTTGCGAACGAACGTCGCATTGTCGGACATGCATCGACTAGAGCAACTTGCCAGAGAAGCGAATATTGAATTCTCGTCAGGAAGCAGCAGTATTTTGCTGAATGGCGAGGACGTCACGGACGCGATACGCGCACCCGAGCTAGCCGATGCCGCATCACAGGTATCGCAGGTACCAGCAGTCCGCAGGGCTCTGGTTCGTAAGCAGCGTGAAATGGGGGAGCAAGCGTCGGTTGTGATGGAAGGGCGCGATATCGGGACGATGGTTTTTCCGGACGCGACGGTTAAGATTTTTCTCGATGCGTCGCCGGAAGTACGTGCCGAGAGAAGGGCGCAGGAAATCGCGGTGCCAGCCGCTGCGGTAGCGCAACAGATTGCGCAACGAGACCAACGCGACCGCACGCGTACCGAATCGCCGCTGGTTCAGGCTCCCGATGCTGTTTATGTCGATACCACAGGGCTGAGCATCGACGAAGTGGAATCGGCGCTATTGAAAATTATTCGCGCTCGCACCTCCAATGGCAAGGAAAGAACACACTAAATGAACAACGGTTCCAGCAGTGGCTTGCTGGTGATGAAATTCGGCGGCACCAGCATGGGTTCCGCTGAACGGATGAGGGTCGCCGCGAAGATTTGCACGGAGCAAAAGGTTCAGCGTCCCGTTGTCGCGGTGGTGTCGGCCATGTCCGGCGTTACCGATCTCTTGCTGAACACGTTGCGGCATGCCGAGGCCGCCGATGAAGCCGGCGTCGAGGCAAATCTCGAGAAGTTGGTCAGCCGCCATGCAGAAGCTTGCAAGGAACTGCTTAAGGATTCACAATATGCTTCAGCCCTCGAAGGAGTGCATACGCTGCTCGGCGACTTTCGCCGGATCGCACACGGCATGCGCATGTTGGGCGAACGGCCTCCCCGATCCGTCGATGAGGGGATCGCCATCGGCGAGCGATGTTCGGCCTTACTGCTATCCCATTTTCTCGAAGCAAGCGGCGTGCGGGCTCAGGCAGTGAATGGTTCCGACGTGATCGTGACTGACGCTGTATTCGGTAACGCTACTCCGATCATGGAAGGGACGCGCAAGAAGGCCGAAGGGGTCATACGGCCGATGCTCAATGCCGGAGTGATTCCGATCGTCACAGGTTTTAACGGCGCCACCGCGGATGGCCGTCCCACTACTCTCGGCCGGGGCGGCTCGGATTTTTCAGCGTCGATCCTCGCAGCTGCGTTGGACGCCAGTGAACTATGGATCTGGACGGACGTGGACGGGATTATGAGCGCCGATCCACGGTCGGTACCGGATGCCAGAATTCTCGACTCCCTCACCTATAGCGAAGCGGCGGAATTGGCCTACAACGGCGCGAAGGTTTTGCATCCGCGAACTCTAGCGCCCCTTGTGGAACGGCAGATTCCGGTGTGGAGCAAGAATAGTTTCAATCTCGCCCATCCGGGTACGAAAATCGTTTCTAAGCTTGAAGCCCCGCCCGGACCGCGCGCCGTGACCTCGATGGCCAACGTCGCGTTGATCAGCATGGAGCCGGCAAATTCGGCCGTGAGCAGCACGCGGCTGATGGCGCGTGCCCTGGAAGCGCTGGCAGATGCAAATGCGGAGATTCTTGCATTCACCAGTTCCAGCTATCGTCAGAGTTTCTGCTTCCTGGTGCGGAAAGAAGAGCTGAGCGCCGCGTTGGAAGCGCTCGAATCCGATCTGTCTTTGGAGCTGCGACACGGCTATCTGAAGCCGATCGAGGTCGACGAAAACGTTGGGCTGCTCGCGGTGGTCGGTGAAGGGATGCAGGGAACGCCGGGCTTGGCAGGTAGGATCTTCAGCGCGATCTCGGCGCAGGACGTGAATATAATCGCGATCGCGCAGGGTTCCAGCGAACTGACCATCAGCATCGTGGTGCATCGCGACGGCTTGCAACGCGCGATTCAGGCCGTACATAAAGAGTGCCGCTGATAACGCCTCAAGCACTTATGTCAAACTGAAATCGTGCCCGATTTTTGCACCTGCGGCGCCGAGCTTCCGCCGGATGCCCGTTTCTGCCACAAGTGTGGAAAGCCTCAATACGACTATCCAGCGGTTCAGGAAGAAACTGTCGAGCCGGTCCAGCAGCCAATCCTGCCGCCAACGCTGCAGACGCCGCCGGAAATCAGCTTTCATAATCGGCTAGCCGTCCGCATAGGTTTTTTGGCGGCACTTACGGGCATGCTCTTGGTAATGTTCCCACTGCCCTTTCCTATTCTGCGATTGTTCATCGCTTTCCTTGCCGCGGGCTTCCTGGCGGTATTCGCGTATTCCCGCCGGACGGGCCAAGTACTGAGTATTCGCAGCGGCGCTCGGATGGGCTGGATCACCGGCATCTTCTCCTTCGCATTCGTCACCATCCTCTTCACCATCAGTATGGTTGCTATCTCCAACCAGGGCGGCATCGTCAAATTCTTCAAGAGCCAACTGCCGCCGAATGATTCGCGCGCCTCCACGCTCGAACAGGCGCTCAACGATCCGGCAGCGGTTGCCGGAGGTTTGTTATTCGTCCTGATGGTGATGTTCGTGGTGGTGACCACGCTGCCGATGATCGGCGGCGCGCTCGGGGCAAAGGTCCTCGAAAAGGAATGAAGCGGTTCCTGGCGCTGGCTCTTCTGCCGGCGTTATTCTCTTGCGGATTCCTCGCGGCACAGAGCAAGCTCACGCCGGCGCAGCGACAGTTGAATACCGACTCATTCGAGTACGTCTGGAAAACGATTCGCGATAAGCACTGGCAGACGCCGCCTGCCGGTATAGATTGGCAAGGCGTTCATGACGAACTGCGTCCCAAGATCGAAAAGGCAGATTCCATGGATGCTGCGCGCGCCGTGATGAGCGACATGATCGGCCGGTTGCATCAGACACACTTCGGGATCATTCCTGCCGATCTGTATTCCGACATGGACGGTTCGCACGAGACGGGCGAGAGCAATACGGGCCTGGATCTGCGGGTAGTCGGCACTCAGGCGCTTGTCACGAAAGTGGAAGCTGGTTCGTCAGCTGCCACCGAGGGCGTAAAACCAGGTTGGCAGATCTTGAAGGTCGCTAACACTGATCTTGAACCGATCATCACGAAGCTCAATGAAAGCTACGCGAAATCCACGCTGCGCGATCTCGTTCTGCACCGGGCCATTCTTTCTCGTCTGCAAGGCAAGCTGGGCGACAAGATTGCTGTCGAGTTCCTGGATGGGGTGAATCAGCATGTGACGAAAACACTGACGGAGGGAAAACCGAGGGGCACGCGGACTCAGTTCGGCAATCTAACGCCGATGCATGTCTGGTTTGAATCCGAGAAGGTGGGGGGAAATATCGGCTATGTAAGCTTCAACATTTTCCTCGACCCTTCCCGTTTAATGAATCTGTTCGGCGAAGCGGTGCAGTCGTGCCAGAAGTGCGATGGGTTTGTTGTCGATCTGCGAGGCAATCCGGGTGGTATCGGAGGCATGGCGATGGGGATGGCGGGTTTCTTCATCGACAAGCCCGGCGAGAAACTCGGCACTATGTACATGCGAGGCGCGACACTGAAGTTCGTTGTGAATCCTCGCGCGACTCCGTTTTCAGGGCCAGTTGCAATCCTCGTAGATGGGAATTCGGCCTCCACATCGGAGATCTTGGCCGGCGGCCTGCAAGACTTGGGACGGGTGCGGGTCTTCGGATCGCGCACAGCCGCCGCGGCACTTCCGTCAGTCTTCGAAATTCTTCCGAACGGGGACGGATTTCAATACGCGATCGCCAACTATATTTCTGAAGGCGGCAAGCCGCTCGAGGGCTTAGGCGTCAAGCCGGACGTCGAGACGCCAATCACCCGGCAAGCGCTGCTCGATGGGAAAGATCCGGCTTTAGATGCCGCGATCGATTGGATCAAATCCAAGCCCTAGTTGGGCATGCCTCCGGCTTGCCTTGTTGAACGAACCGGCCTAACGGGCGCGCTCCGCGCTTCGCCCGGACAAACCGGAAGCTTGTCCAACGTGCAGTTCCGCATCCAGGATCGGCTTCAATTGCTCGACTGTAACCGGGCCGTTGTAGTGTTTGCCATTGATGAAGAATGCGGGAGTTCCGTAGACTCCGACCGCTTCGCCATCCGCGGTGTCTTTTTGGATCGTTGCTTCAAATTTCTTCGAATCGAGATCGGCCTTGAAGCGGTCCATATCCAGGCCGAGATCCTTCGCCCAGGCCAGAATGTTCTCTCGCGAGAGCTTGCGGAAGTTTTTGAAGAGTACATCGTGCATCTGCCAGAACTTGCCTTGCTCGTTCGCCGCTAGCGACGCGGCTGCGGCTAATGGCGCATGGGAGTGCATCGAGAGGGGAAACTGCTTGTAGATCAGCTTTACATCTTTCGGATAAGCGGCCATTAAAGAATGGATTTCGAGGACTGCCAGCGAACAGTAGGGGCACTCGAAATCGGAGAACTCGACCAGCGTGATGCGAGCATCCTTCGGACCGAGGACTGGGGAGCCGTCGACAGGTATCGAAACCGGATCTTCCAGCAGCTTCGGGCGGTGCGCCTTTGGCGAGGCATCCATCAGCTTGCTGATTTCAAGCGGTGTCTTGCCTTCTTTCACGCCCTTGACGGCTATCGCGGCGAGTTGCTTGCTGTAGGAGCAGTTCGGATCTTTCGCAATGCACTCGGCTGTTTTCATGCCGCACAGGCAGGAGCAGTCCTGCTCACGAACGAGCTTGAGAACCGCGCGCTTCTGGACCGGCGTGAGGCCGGAAAGATCGATAGGACCCAGGGTCTCGCTGGTTTGCCAGGATTCGGGCGTTTGCGCGAACAGGGCCACAGCGGCCACGAAGACACAAATCAAGTTAGATCCGATTTGCACACTTCTATTATGACGCGAGGAAGCTGGCCAGGTCCGATTCGTTGACGCCGGGCTCTCCGGGAGCGACATTGTTGAGCTTGCCGGCTTTCATCCAGGCTTCGAGTTGATCCACCAGGCTGAACAAGTGATCGAAGGAATCGACGATGAAAAGCAGCGGCTGGTAGTGATCGATTTCAAACGACTGGTTAATGGCCCATTCAAGTTGGATCGGGAAGCGCTGGACTTCAGGAGAATCGATGGCATGGGCAATCTCGCCATAGGAGCTGAGCAGGCCGCTGCCATAGACTTTCAGGCCGTTACGCGAGCGCATCAATCCGAATTCGATAGTGAACCAGAAGAAGCGCGCCATCGCTTTGATGATGCTGGTGAGGCAGTGCGTTCGCGTTTCTGCGTCGCGGATGCCGGAGACCAAGTCGGCAGCCGTATGCGCACACTCGCCGAAGCGGACGAGCGCCTCTGCGAACTGTTTATCCGTGTGCATGGGAACGTGGCCGGCGATGTCGTGGAAAACATCGGGTTCGGGCAGATAGTCCAGCTTGTCGGACCGGCGGATGGTGATCGTGGTGGGGAACTCGCGATTGCGCAGGCAGTCAAAGAAGATAAAAGCCGGCACGTAGCCGCTGACTGCTTTTGCTTGGAATCCGGTCAGGGGGCTGAGAAACTGATTGACGTCAGCGAGCCGGGGAACACGGTTCGGATCGAGGCAGAGCGAGTCGATGCCTTCGAGGAAATGCTCATTGGCGTAACGCTCCCAACGGGGCAGTATGCGCGAGTAGAGCTTTTGCCAAGCAGCGTGGTTTTCTTCTGAATAGAGCTCGTAAGGCTGGGTAATGTAGAGCTGACCGGCGCGTTTAGCGTCTTCGATGAACGGCGCTTCGGTGGTCGTCAGGCCGGGACGAACGCCCGCAGGAACAGACGTCAATTCCATCGTTCGCTGCCTCCGATTCCATGATACAGCAAATCCCACCACTTGCAAGTGGTGTAGGTGCTATCTTCTGGATTTCTTGATAGCGCGCGGTTCGATGATTACCACATCGCCCATCAAGCCCACATCGAGCTTGGTATCTACCTGTACTTCCTCGATCTCGGAGACCGCGATGGTCAAAGTCTTGGAAGCAAAGCCTGGGGCAGACACCCTGAACCGGCAGTTCCCGACCGGCAAATCCCTGAGCAGAACTTCGCCAGACTCATCGGCTTTGACCGTCCGCAGGGGGCGGTTGTCGGGCGCGAGCACCGAGGCCTCCGCAGTTGGGATCACCGCTCCGGTAGAGTCGAGGACTCGAATCCGCACGCGGCCAGCTTGGGCCATCAGCGGCGCAATCGCTGTCAGCAAGGCTCCGACCAGAACCGCTCGGCGGCTACTGTGCTCCTCGGGCATCTCGGGAGATGAGTATCCGCAGACCTTACCATTCGATTCTCTCCAGAGCCGATCCCATTCTTCCTTCGAGTATTGTTCCATCGCGTGGACTGATTTCCTGCAGAGATTGCAGTAGCGCTGACGGCTGTCGCCCTGCAAATCCGTCCACTTCATCGGACAGGGATTTGGAATTGCGAAGCGCGAGTCCACGCTCCGATTCTTGCCTATTTCCAACCAGGTTATCAATAGTCCAGATGATACGCTGGACTTAGTTCTAGATTCATGAATCGATATTTGCTTCTCTTTATAACACCGGCCATTCTCGCGCAAAGCGGCGACATCTCCGGCGAGCATATTCGCGCGCACGTCAAGTTTTTGTCCAGCGACCTGATGGAAGGGCGCGGCGTCGGCACGCGCGGAGAGCGGCTCGCCACGGAATACCTGGCGACACAGTTTGCACTGGTTGGCGCAAAGCCCGCCGGTGATCGAGGTACCTACTTCCAACGGGTGCCGATGGTCGGGGCGTCTACACAGCCGAGCGCCACGCTTTCGGCAACTGGCGCTAACAAAACAGTGTCCTTCAAGTTGTTGGACGATTATGTGGGCGTGAGCGAGTTGCAACAGCCCGCCGATCAGTTCGAGGGCGATGCGATCTTTGTCGGACACGGTATCACCGCGCCCGAGTTCAAATGGGACGACTTCAAAGGCGTCGACGTGAAGGACAAGGTGCTGGTACTGTTCACCAACGAGCCTCCTTCGGACGATCCTAAATTCTTTGGCGGCAAGGCTCTGACCTACTACGGTCGCTGGACCTACAAATACGAGGAAGGCGCGAGGCGAGGCGCCAAGGCGGTCTTCATCATCCACACCACGGCGACGGCTGGGTACGACTATGAAGTTGTGCGCAGTTCTTGGGGCAAGGAAGATCCGCAGTTGAAGCTCGCGTCCGGCCAACCGGCCCTAGCATTTGCCGGATGGTTGAGCAAGGACGCCGGGGACAAGTTGGCCGCAATGGCGGGGAAGACGGTGGATGATTTGCTCAAAGCGGCGAACTCGCGCGATTTCCGTCCGATTCCGCTCGGAATCCGAATTCGCGGAAATATTCCTACGCGAATACGACAGATCGAGTCGCGCAATGTCGTGGCTACGATTCCTGGCAGCGATCCGAACCTTGCTTCGGAGGCTGTCGTGTTCAGCGCGCATTGGGATCATTTGGGTATCGGTCCGCCGGTGAGCGGCGATTCCATCTACAACGGTGCGGTCGACAATGCGACCGGCTGCGCGATGCTGATTGAGCTGGCGCGCGCATGGGCTGAATTGGAACATAAGCCCCGGCGCTCTGCGATTTTCGTTGCTGTCACCGCGGAAGAAGCGGGCATGCGCGGTTCCGAATATTACGCCGAGCACCCGATCATCCCGCTTGAAAAGACTGCACTCGATTTAAACTTCGATGGGTTCTTTCCGTTTGGACGAACGAAAGATCTAGAGACTACCGGAGCGGAACGAACTACCGTTTGGCCGGTTGTGCAAGAAGCCGCACGACGCATGGAAGTGACCATCAAACCCGACGCGCATCCGGAACAGGGTCATTACTATCGATCGGATCATTTTTCGTTTGCCCACGCGGGCGTCCCTGCATTCTCCATCAACCAGGGGACGGACTACTATGGAAAGCCTGCCGGGTACGGGGAGAAAATTTTCGACGAGTACAACGACAAGCACTATCATCAGCCGTCGGATGAATATCACGACGACTGGGACTTCGCCGGAATGGAGCAAGTGGCGCACTTCGGGTTCATCATTGGAACCACCGTCGCCAATCAGGACAAACTGCCTACCTGGAGAGCCGGGGATGAGTTCTTGCAGGCACGTGAGAAGTCGTTGAAGTAGTTAAGCACTCGGCGCGCTTCGCGCAGGGCCTCAAGCCCGAAAGACTTGTGACGCCTGGAAGGGGATTTGCAGACCGTCTCCTTTCATGTTGTATTTGCTTCTCTTGTGTTCTCTGCTAAATCGGCTGGATCCTGCAGCATCTCCAACTGCTTCCCAGACGTCTTCTATTCAATCGGTCGCCATCCATGGGACCCATCACTACGTTGCTTTGGCAACACAGGTGGGCGCGACCTACAACGCTAGGGTGGTTGACGAGGATGTGCATCGGCTTTGGAACACCGGCCGGTTTGACGACATCAGGGTCGAGACGAAGCCTGAAGGGAACGGCACAGCGGTCGTGTTCAACGTGCATGAGGCGCCCCAATTGCGATTGCACAAATTGTTGATTGAGCCTTCCACTTACGGATTGAAGCTGGCGCTGCGTGAGGGGGACGCGTTAACGAGCCTCCAAGCACAAAACGCCGCGATGGAAGCGCGTCGACAGCTCAATGAACAAGGCTTTGAGCGGGCACGTGTGGATTACACGCTGACTCCTGTCTACAACAATCAAAGCGATTTACATCTCAAGGTGGAGCCTGGCGATCGCGCCCGCGTCAAAGAGATTCGCTTCACGGGCAGGCCGGGACTGAGTGCGAAAGAGCTTCGAAAGTCGCTGGCCGCATTCCGAACGCGGCGAATTCTAGCATGGCGATTGCTGCCGACGTACACCCCCGATGCCGCCAACTCGGACGCTGGCCGTTTGCGATCGCTGTATCTCTCGAAAGGGTATTTCGATGCCAGCGTTCGCGTGGACGAGACGGCGATCGAAGACAAAGATGCCCGCGTTGATTTCCGGATTGATTCCGGTCCGGCGTATCATGTTCCTGGGCCGTCGAATGTTTGCGCTGTAGCTTTCGCTGCCCGTCGCCACGCTGAGCGTGAAGGCGTGCTCGATTTTTCGGCTACATTGAACGTTCATCGCGAGGGTGACTCGGTCATCGATACCAGCCTCGATTTCCACCGCGGGCATGCTTATCGCGTAGCGCGTATCGACTTCGCCGGGAATCGGCACTACAGCGATGCCACGCTGCGCCGAAGTCTCCTGCTCGACGAGGGCGACGTGTTCGATCAGTACCGCCTACGCAAGAGCCTGGCGCGTTTGAATCAGGCTCAACTGTTTGAGCCGATCAATGAAAACAACGTCTCGATACATGGCGATGAAGAAACGGGCATCGCCGACATCGGCATTCGCGTGAGGGAGCGGCAGGGGCACGCCTGGAATATCTCAGGGCCAGTGGGACCGGCTAGCATCGGCGGGCCTTTGGAGGCCTCGATTACATCGCGCTTGCCTTCCTGGAGTGCGGGCGTGGTGCAACTCTCGACCTACACCGCTTCGATCAGCATGTTCGCCTTCGACGGTCCTCTGTTGTCGTTGATTGCCGGAACTTCGAAGAATTTCCTCTTCCCTGTGCTCGCTCTACGCCGGCCGTATTTGCCTGGCGAGGGCTTGTCGTCTGGCTTGCTGTTCGCACCGCAGCTCGGGTGGCGCATTGGAGCGCTGCATTATCTGGTCACTCATATGCAGCAACGTCTCTTGCCGCTGTTGAATGGAAACCGAGGATTGGAGCCGGAACTGCGCATCGAAGTCGCCGATCCAAAGGGCGACGGCGTCATTTTTTGTGATCCGGCGGCTCCACGGCTGGCTCCCCTGCGTTTGGGCGCAGGAATTCTCCTCCGACTGTCGGGAACGTTCGTCGCATTCTAAACTACGAACTGGTGACTGTAGCGGAGCGTGCGTATTACGAGCAGCGCGCGCATGAATACGACGATTGGTACCTTGGCACAGGGCTGTACGCAGAGCGGGTGCGTCCCGGCTGGCATGAAGAAGTGCAACAGTTGCTGGCGCTCGTCTCTTCGATTCGTGGCAGCAGCTTGCTCGATGTCGCGTGCGGTACAGGCTTTTTGACACGACATTTAACAGGACGAGTCACTGGCCTGGATCAGAGCGCGGCGATGCTCAGCATTGCGCGGGAGCGCCTGCCGGCGGGCGCATTCGTCAGAGGCGATGCGCTGCGTCTTCCGTTTGCCACCCACTTTTTCGAATGGCTGGTTTCGGGACACTTCTACGGGCACCTGCGCGAACCGGACCGATTCCAGTTTCTTGCTGAAGCTCGTCGTGTTGCGTCGCGAGTAGTTATCATCGATGCCGCGCAGCGCGAAAATGAACAGCCCGTGCAAGTACAGGAGCGTGTATTAAACGATGGCTCACGACATAAGGTCTTCAAGCGGTTCTTCACTCCCGAGCAACTCGCCTCGGAACTTGGCAGCGGTAACGTGCTGCACGCCGGCCGGTGGTTCGTTGTGGTGGCGGCGGAAGGTGCAAGGTTATCCTAGGTCATAGGTGTCGCCCACTCCGATTCTCGACCTGGAATCACCGCCTCCGGAACAGCGTCGCTCCTGGTTCGCGCGAACTCTAGGCGCAGCCGCTGGCGCGGCGGTCGTACTGGCGCTTGTTAACCTGCCAGCCCGTTTTCCTGCATTCAATGGACTACTATTGATCCCCGCACTCTACCTCGCAGTGGCGGTTCACGAAGTAGGGCATCTTCTCGCTGGAAAGCTGGTTGACATGGAACCCGGTGGAATCAACATCTGCGGGATTGCGATTTGCAAATCTGGCGACCGTTGGGTCTGTCGGATCGATTGGCGTCAGTTCGGCGGTGGGTTTGCCAAGCCTTTGCCTCGAAAAGGTGAATTGCGCCCAGAACAATTCGCCTGGATGGTTGCGGGAGGACCGGTGGCGAGTATTCTGCTGACCATGGTCTGTAGCCTCTTTATCGCACGGGACGGCAGTGGCGCCCATGCATGGTTAGGCACGTTGTTCTGGATGGCGGCTCTTACCATCACGTCCCTGATACCGTACTCAACTGGAGTCAACAAATCCGATGGGGCACGGTTATGGCTGCTGCGAGTGCATCCCGAGGACGCGCTGCCCTGGATGGCGCTGCTCAAAGTTCAAACAGAAGAGGCTCACGGCATCCAGCCGGCGGGATGGGACGCAGATCTCGTTCAACAGATGATGGCCACCAGAACGTCAGCGCCTGAGTACTCGTACATTCGTTTGTTGGCCTGTTACCGCAGCGCCGATCAAACCGATGAACCAGCAGCGGCGGAACATTTGGAGAATGCCTTGGCGCATTCTGCGCGTTCGGGCCCCGCAATGCGCCATTGCCTGTTCTTGGAAGCGTCTTCTGTTGTTGCCTTGGCGCATGGCAATGCCAACGCCGCGCGGACGTGGCTGGATCGTGCTCGGAAGCTGCGTAAGCCCGAATCTGAAGAAAGCGTTTTGGGCGCGATCGCGTTTTGTGAGGACCGTTACGAAGAAGCCGCGCAGCATTTTTCCAATGCCCTGGCATTCTTTGAGCGGCGGAGGCTAGATTCAGGACTCGCTCGCTTCGCTAAGAAAAAGATCCGCCAATACAGAGCGCTAGCGCTCAAGGCGGGTAAGCCGATCGATTGGGCATCTATCGCCGCCAACGCCGATTAAGCCCAATCCGCGGGCGTTTACAATCTAACTGTGCAACTCACGTATGTGGACTGGGCAGTCGTCGCGCTCTATTTCCTCTTTAACCTCGGCATCGGTCTGTACTACAAGAGCCGCGCCGGCAAGAGCGTCAACGAATTCTTTCTGTCCGGACGAAACGTGCCTTGGTGGCTGGCCGGCACATCGATGGTGGCCACGACATTCGCTGCCGATACGCCGCTAGCGGTGACAGGCATGGTCGCAAAGGGCGGCATCGCAGGCAATTGGCTGTGGTGGAACTTCGTCGCCAGCGGGATGCTCACGGTCTTCTTGTATGCGCGGCTGTGGCGCCGTTCCGGTGTAATGACGGATATAGAATTCTCCGAAATCCGCTACTCGGGTAAGCCCGCAGCCTTCCTTCGCGGCTTTCGCGCGATCTATCTAGGCATTCCGATCAATTGCATCATCCTGGGCTGGGTGAATCTGGCGATGGTCAAGATTCTGCAATTGATCCTCGGAGTTGAGAAATGGCAAGCGCTGCTCATCGTCATGGGATTGATCGCGTTGACGTCGTTCATTTCTACCCTCGCCGGACTGTGGGGCGTCCTGGTGACCGACCTATTCCAGTTCGTGATCAAGATGGGCATGGTGACGGCCCTCGCTGTATTTGCGGTGGAGGCGGTCGGTGGCATTGATGCGATGAAGGCGAAGCTGGCAGTCGTTGATCAGCTGCACGGCGCGGCCGAAGGAGGTAGGGGCTCCGTTCTGAGCTTTATTCCGGATCTTGACTCGGCGTGGATGCCGATGATCACGTTCCTGGTCTACATTTCGATGAACTGGTGGGCAACGTGGTATCCAGGCGCCGAGCCTGGTGGCGGCGGTTATGTCGCGCAGCGGATGTTCTGCGCGAAGGACGAAAAGAACTCGCTGCTGGCGACACTATGGTTCAATATTGCCCACTACGCTGTGCGCCCCTGGCCATGGATTCTGGTCGCTCTCGCGTCGTTGATTCTGTTTCCAAATCTTGCTGACCCGGAGACTGGCTATATCCGCGTGATGATCGCGTATCTGCCGCCCTCGCTGCGCGGGCTGATGGTCGCGGCGTTTGCGGCGGCATACATGTCGACGATCGCGACGCAGCTTAACTGGGGTGCGAGTTACCTCGTAAATGATTTCTATCGGCGCTTTTGGAAGAAGAACGAGAGCGATCGTCACTACGTTGCTGCGTCTCAATGGGCGACCGTACTGTTGACCATCATCTCCGCGGTTGTGACTTTTTACATGGGCTCGATTGCCGGTGCCTGGAAGCTGCTCATTGTGACCGGCGCGGGAACCGGTGGAGTCCTGCTGCTTCGCTGGTATTGGTGGCGGATCAATGCTTGGAGCGAAGTATCGGCGATGATCTCAGGCTTCGTCGTTTCGGTGTTGATGCAAACGGTCGTCGGGCTGGATACCGACAAGCCCGTCGATTTCGCATGGATCATGATTGTGACGGTCACAGTCACGACTGCAGTGTGGCTCTCGGTGACCTTTCTCACGCAGCCGGAAACGAAGGAGACGCTTGTAGCGTTCTACCGCCGCACGCATCCTTCTGCTGCCGGATGGCGGCCCATCGCAGAGCTTGCGCCCGAGGTTCGCCCGTCAACGGATGGTCTTGCGAATCTGCTCGATTGGATTTGCGGCTGCGCGCTGATCTATGGAGTTCTATTCGGTGCGGGCAAGCTCTTGCTAAAGGATTTCGCGATGGGGTCCATTTTGTTGGCTATCGGCATCCTGGCGGGAGCGATTATTTACTGGGACCTTTCGCGGCGGGGTTGGAGTGCCGTAGTGGAATAGAAGCTTCTGGCTCGCTCTGCGATGAGCCTGGACAAGCCGAAGGCTTATCCCACGAAACACACGAACAGCTTGATCGATTTGGTTGTTAACCCTGCCGCGCGCGTTTCGCCCACGCGTGATCCATGGCCGCGCCCCGATGCACTAGCTCTGCGATGGCGTCTTCGCTGTAGCCGATGCTCTGCAGAACCTCGACAGTGTGCTCGCCGACCTCTGGCGCCATCCGCGGCTTCGTTTTCTCGACGCCCTCGACTGTCAATGGATTCATGACCGTTTTCATGCCCGGTTCGATTTCAGCAAACACTCCGTTCGCAGCCATCTGCGGGTCCATGGATACCTGTTGCGTGCTGGACACCGGCCCCCAGATGACATCGTTCTGACGGAAAATCTCCTTCCACTCCGCCATGTCTTTCTGCGAGACGATGTCGTCGATGATCGCTACCAGTTCCGGCCCGTTACCACGGCGTAGGGCCGGTGTGAGAAATCGTGGGTCCTCGACCAGATCCGGGCGCCCCAGTGCACGGCAGAGGTTCGGCCAGTCCTTGTTGGCATCGATGCAGCACGTGAGAAAGCGCTGTTTATCGCGCGTGACGTAATGGTTGACGATCGGATTGACCGTTGTCGAGCGTGTCCACTTCGGCAGGAACTCCGCGCCGAGCAATGCTGCCTGAATTCCGCACGCATTAGCCCACGCGCCATTCGCCATGAGCGACGTCGTCAGGTTCATCCCTTTGCCGGTTACCGCCCGCCGATAAAGCCCCATCATGATCCCTGCGAACAGCGCCATCGAGGTCGGATGGTCGCCAAAACCCGCGACCGATTGCGCCGGCTCGGCATCGCCGTTATGCATCGAGTTCATCAAGCCAGAGCGCGCCCAGTAGGCGGTGATGTCGTATCCAGGCTTCTCGCATTCGTCGCCGTGCTCGCCATAACCGGTGAGATAAGCGTAGATGAGCCGGTCGTTCCGCTTGGCCAATGCCTCGTAGCCAAGGTGGAATTTCTGAATCAACGGCCGCTGATAGTTCGTGATGAAAACGTCGGCGGTTTCGACGAGTTTGTACAACGCGTCTCTCGCATCGGCATCGCTAAGGTCCAGTGCGACGCTTCTCTTATTCCGTCCGGTTAGAATCCAGCAGTACAAAAGCGGTGAGAGAGGCATACCGGGGACAAGCGATAAGTAGCGATACGGATCTCCGTAGGGCGGTCGCTCGATTTTGATGACCTCCGCGCCGAAATCCGACATGATCACGCCGGCGGCCGGACCGGCGATGTAGGTTCCGCAGTCGATGACACGAATACCGGAAAGCAGACCGTCAGACTTGGACATCGAGTCGGATGATATCAGAAAGTGCGGGTTAGTTAACGCTTGCCTTGCGGAAGATCAAAATGTGTTGGCGCGGCAGTTTCTCGATCACTTCATCGAGCCGATAGCCCTCGGCCTCAATCTCGGTCTTCGCTTCGGCGACGCTCATCTTGTGTTCAAAACGAATCGGGATCTTGGGGTCTTCTTTGCGATATTCGAGCAAGACCAGCCGTCCGTCAGGCTTCAACGATTGACGGATGTGATCGAGCATTGCCTGCGGGTGCGAGAACTCGTGGTAGACATCCACGAGCAGCACTAGATCCATCTGGCCAGCCGGAAGCTTGGGATCGGTATCTGTTCCTAATACTGTCTCAACATTTGTAAGCTTCTCACGCTCGCTGTTCGCTTGCAGTTTATCGAGCATCTTCTGCTGGATGTCGTTGGCATAAACTTTTCCTGTCGGTCCAACACGATGCGCCATGCGCAGCGACATGTAGCCGGTCCCGGCTCCGACATCTGCGACTACCATGCCGTGTTTGATCGACAGCAAGTCCAGCGCTTTGTCCGGGGCTTCCTCCGATTCGCGTTCCGTCCGGTCGAGCCAGCCCGCGCCCGCTGCGCTCATTACAGGCGCAATCTGTCGCCCGGTCAGCGGATGCGTCTCTTGCGCTACCGCCGGATACAGCGAGACAAAAAACAGAAGAACGATCGCGAGGATTGGCACTGGTTCCAATGTCCTTCAAACTATGGGCGAAGTCAACGCTCGCTAGAATAGAAGGAAAAGCCTATGTCTACGAAGTGGCTGAGGCCGGCTTTCCTCTGTATCCTGGTATTCCTGTGTCTGGGTGCGCCCCCGTCGAAAAAATTCTCCGTCGTCCATTTAACGCTCTCCGTAAGCGAGGATGGCGCACCCGTTGCGACGGGTTACGAATTCGTCGGTGGCGAAACAGTTTTCGTCAGTGCGCAGGTGGAAGGCTATACCAGATCGCCAGCCGATCGCGACGAGAATCGCGATATTCGCCTGACATATCAAGTGGACGCGAAGGACAGCCGGGGAAACTCACTCCAGGAGCCCGTCAAAGGAAAATTCGACTCGACCCTATCTACCGAAGACAAGGACTGGCTTCCTAAGCTCCGTGCAACGGTTGTTGTCCCGCCGCTGGCAGACTCAGGCGAATATCAGGTGATTGTACGAGTCGGCGATAACCTCGCCGGTCCGGGTGGCGCTGTGGCGGAGTCGACGGCGAAGTTCTCGGTCAAAGGACGCGACGTTGCTCCCAGCGACACCCTGACCATTCGCAACTTCCGATTCGTGCGCGGCGAGGACGACCAGAGGGCCCTGCGAGTCGCGGCGTATCGGCCTGGCGACGCCGTGTGGGCGAAGTTCGATATGACCGGCTACAAGATGGGCGAAGGCAACCAATTCGATATCGGATACGGGCTGTCCGTGCTGCGCGACGACGGAACGACCGCTTATCAAGAGCCGCATGCCGCCGATTTGAAGGAGCAGCCGTTTTATCCGCAGCGATACCAGCCGGGCGTGCTGAATTTGAATCTGGCGAAAGATCAGAAGCTCGGCGGGTATACGATTGTGCTCGCGGTTCGCGACAATATTGGCAACCAGAGCTGTGAGATTCGGCAGAAGTTTTCCGTAGAATGACCTGGGCTGACCGATTAATTCGAAGCGGCCCTGCTGAACTTGCAAGGCCGTTCGCAACAACCCAGTCCTAGTGGCTTAGATTCACTCCAATCCGTTTCCCGCTGATTGGCTCGGTCGCCGGTGGACCAGCCTGCTGTCCCGTCGCATCTTCGCATGTAAACGTCGCTGTACCAGTGAACTGTTTGCCGTCTGCGCTGAGCTGAACGGCAAAATCGGTTGTACAAGCGCCAAAAAATGACGAGTCGATATTGGCAAGCAATTCCACGTGGGTTAGGGCATAGCCGTTTTGAGCTTTTGCCCATACGCCAATCGACGTAGTGGTGAAAGCGAATGCGGAAATCGCATCCCCCACCTGTTGCGGAATCACTTGTGTCAAATCGCTGTAATGCATCGTTCCATCGGCGCCGACTGCCATGACACCGAAAATATCGCCTTGGGGGCGGCCGGGGATGCTGATCTGAGTCCTCCAGGACCCGACAATACCCGAATCCTGCGCTCCGGCGGGAACCATCCCGATTACCAACAACGCCAGCGCGCCTACGAATTTCCTTATCATCATGTTATGCTCCTGTCGATTCCGGCGGTCGCGCCGGGTCAGGGCTGAGTATGGCGGAACGGGGCTCCAACAAAGAGAGAGATGACGTGACGTCACAGCCCCGTCACGATGATTCGGCCCCGCAAAGTCAGGAACTTACGGAGGAAGCGATCCGAGCTGAGTTGCGCCAGGTATGCAACAGCGAATCTTTCCGAAAATCGGAGCGGCAGAAGCGATTCCTGACATTCGTAGTAGAACAGACCCTGGGCGGAAAGGCCTCGGAGATCAAAGAGCCGGTCTTGGCGATGGAGGTCTTTGATCGGCCGTCCGATTACGACCCCAAAGTGGACACCATTGTCCGGGTCGAGGCAAGGAGGCTCAGGGCGAAACTGGCGGAATACTACGCTTCGGCCGGGGCAGCGGACCCGCTACGCATCGAGCTTCCAACTGGAAGTTACGTGCCCGTCTTTCAGGCCCAAGTCCCTCCGCCGACATCGACATCGGAGGCCCCAGCGTCCGGGCCCGGTTCCAGCGCAAGGTTCGGATGGCTAGGGGCTATCGTTCCCGTGATTCTGGTGCTGGGCGCCGGAGCCTATTGGCTAAACCATCGGGCTTCAGCGAACAGTAACCCGCGAATCGCGGTCTTACCGTTTCAAAATCTGAACTCCCAGGCGGTTGATGAACTTTATGCCGACGGCGTGACCGAAGCGCTGATCACCGATCTGGCGAAAATCAAGCGACTTCAGGTGATCTCTCGAACCTCCGTGATGAGGTTCAAGAAAACCCGGCAGTCTCTCCGCGAGATCGCCTCGCAGCTTCAAGCGGACTACATTGTCGAGGGTTCGTTTCAGAGAAATGGCGATCAATGCCGGATCACAGCGCAGTTGATCCGGACGTCAGACGACGTCCACATTTGGGCTGAGCCTTACGATCTTCCTTTTACTGACATTCTCCGCGTGCAGCGCCGCGTTGCGACTGAGATCGTCAACCGGGTGAACGTCGCTCTTGATTCATCCGATCGTCAAGTGCTAGAAAGTCAGCCGACCAGCAATACCGAAGCCTACGACGACTTGTTGAAAGCCCGCCGGAACTCCTACCAATACCTGGCTCTGGGAAAGCAGGATTATTACGATGAAGCCGAACGTCTGCTCGCGCGCTCCAACTGGAGCCAAGCTATGCCGAC
>Ga0335069_10005517_pt1 | contig 18598 bp, 14 predicted proteins | sample Lox_Sample_11_FD_206714 | JGI IMG/M metagenome (GOLD analysis project Ga0335069, IMG submission 206714) | Soil microbial communities from Loxahatchee National Wildlife Refuge, Florida, United States - Lox_Sample_1.1 | ecosystem: Environmental > Terrestrial > Soil > Wetlands | place: USA... | reverse complement strand
GCCGTATTCGCCTCCGCCGCGGAGGTTGGGCATGGCGTACACGCCGCCGAACTCCAGCCAGGCCACGGTCGAGGTCGAGAACACCGGCTGCATCGAGATGTTGAAACCGCCGTAGGCGTAGAGCAGCGTCGGATGAGAGCCGTCGAGCTTGAGGCCCTTCCGCGCGGTGATGAACATCGGCACCCGCGTGCCGTCCTTCGACGGGTAGAACACCTGCTTGGTCTCGTAGAGCGACGGGTCGAACGCGACCTTCGGCGCCTGGAAGACCTCGACCTGGCCGGCGCCGAGATCGCACCGATAATTGGTTGTGGGGAAGACGAACGACGTGAAGTTGAAGAACATCTCGTCTTCGTCGTACCGCCCGCTCACGGCCGACACCGTCCCGATGCCCGGCAGCGGCACCTCGCCCAGCGGCGCGCCGTCGAGGGCAAACAGCCGGAGCTGGCTGTGCGCGTCGTGCATGTAATTCACCACCAGCCGGCCGCCGATCTCGCCGGCCGAAAGAATGACGTCGTCCGATTCCGGCACGATGGTCTTCCAATTGGACTTGTCCGGGGTGGTCAGGTCGATCGCGATGATTTTCTTGCGCGGCGCCCCCAGGTCCGTCTCGACGAACAGCACCGAGCCGCGGTTGCCGATGACGTTGTAGGTGGCCTCGATGACGTCGACCAGCTTCACCACCGGCGCCGCCAGGTCGGGTTTCAGCGGGTCTCGGAGATCGGCGTAGTAGAGCCGGTTGTGCTCCTCCGTGCCCTCGCTGCCATAGATGAGCAGGAAGCGGCCGTCGTCGCTGGTGGCGCCGGCCCAGCCGCGCTTCGGGAACTCGGGCGAGGCAAAGATGACGGGATCGGCGGACTGCGGCGTGCCCAACCGGTGGTAGTAGATGGTTTGGTTGGCGAGATCGCTGAACGTGGCGTTGCCCTCCTTCCTCGGCTCCGGGTAGCGGGAGTAGAAGAAGCCCTGGCTGTCGTGCGTCCAGCTCATCCCCGAGAATTTCACCCACCGGAGCACGTCGCCGGTGTCCTGTCCGGTCGCGACGTCGCGCACGCGGAACTCGTTCCAGTCGGAGCCCGCCGTCGCCGTGCCGTAGACCAGCCACCTGCCGTCCTCGGACGCGCGGAAGTCGCTCAGCGCCACGGTGCCGTCGGCCGCCAGGGTGTTCGGGTCGAGCAGCAGCCGGCCGTCCGCGGCAAGCGCGTCCTTCACGAACAGCGGCGACTGGTTCTGCAGTCCGGTGTTGAAGGTGTAGAAATACTTGTGGCCTTCCTTGGACGGCAGGCTGTAGCGCGGGTAGTTCAGCAGTTCCAGCAGCCGCTTCTTGATCGCCTCCCGCTGCGGGAGCTTGGCCAGGAAATCACCGGTGACCTTATTCTCCGCCTCGACCCACGCCTTGGTCTCGGCCGAGTCGACGTCCTCGAGCCAGCGGTACGGGTCGGCGACCTTGGTGCCGAAGAAGTCGTCGACCTGCGGAACGGTCTTCGCGGCGGGATAGTTCCAGACGGCCACGGCCCACAGGGGACCGGCGGCCGCGGCGAGGAGGGGGAGGAGGCATTTGCGCATCCGTCGACAAAAAATCCAATTGCCCGCCGGTGCAAGCCCGCGCCGGCCCGCTCCTCCCGGATTGCGCTCCGCGACGTTCGCGCCTTTGTTGGGCGCGTGGGCGACACTTCCCTTCCCTCCCCCGGCCGGCTGGCGCGCCAGATCGAGTTCCTCGTCGAGGCCGACAAGCTCAAGGAGGTCCTGCGCCGGACCATCACGACCCGGGGCCGCCGCCCGGAAAACAGCGCCGAGCACACCTGGCACCTCTGCCTCATGGCGGTCACGCTGGCCGAGCACGCCAACGCCGCGCACCTCGACCTGCGGCGCGTGCTGCAGATGCTGGTCGTGCATGACCTCGTGGAGATCGACGCCGGCGACACCTTCGCCTATGACGCCCCGGGCATGGCCGGCCAGCACGAGCGCGAGGCGCGGGCGGCCGAGCGGATCTTCGGGCTGCTGCCGCCCGACCAGGCGGCCGAATTCCGGGCGCTGTGGGACGAGTTCGAGGCCCACGCCACCCCCGAGGCGAAGTTCGCCCTGGCCTGCGACCGCTTCCAGCCGATGCTGCTCAACGCCCGCACGCAGGGCCATGCCTGGCGCCAGCATGGCGTCACGCACGACCGCGTCCTGGCGCGCAACGCCGCGGTCGCCGACGGCTCGCGCGCGCTCTGGGAATACGCCGTGCGCATGATCGAGGAAACGGTGGCCGCCGGGCACCTCGCGCCCGCGCCCCAGGCCGGTCAGGATCGGGCCCGGTGACGACCCCGCCCGCCAACGCCTCCGCCGGCCGGTGGATCCTTCATCCTGCCGTCGATCTGCTGGTCGGCTGCGGCGCCTGGTCGCTCCCGCTGCTCGCCCTCACGTTCTGGCTCAGCCACACGGAGGCGGTGTACGTCTCGTTCGCCTTCTATTTCCTCGGGGTCTTCTGCAACCAGCCGCACTACATGGCGACGATCTACCGCGCCTACCGGACGCGGGAGGAGTTCAACAAATACCGTTTCTTCACGGTCTACGTCACGATTTTCGCCCTCCTGACGCTGCTCGTCGTGCACCTGGCGCCGGGCCTGTTTCCGTGGCTGCTCACCGCCTACCTCACATGGAGCCCGTGGCACTACACGGGCCAGAATTTCGGGATCTCGATGCTGCTCGCGCGGCGCGCCGGCGCCCAGCCGACGACGGAGGAGCGCAATCTCATCTGGTGGTCGTACTTCGCGTCGTACCTCGCGTGGTTCCTCGCGCTGCACAACTCCGGCACGGCGCCGCAGGCCACGCTGGTGCTGTTGCCCATCCCGGCGGACCTCGCGCGGCTGGCCCAGCTCTTCTTCTTCCTGCTGTTTCTCGTGGCCGGCGGCTTCGGCCATTTTCGCCTGGTCCGTCAGGTCGGTCTGCGCCGCCTGGCCGGCCCCCTGACGCTGTACGTCACGCAGTTCCTGTGGTTCCTGCTGCCGGAGCTGCTGCACGAGACGACCCGGCTCGAGTTTCCGCCCACGTACTCCAGCGCCGGCATTCTCGCGTTCATGCATTGCGCCCAGTACCTGTGGATCACGACCTATTACGAGCGGCGCGGCGCGGCGGGAACGGCACCGACGCCGGCCGCGCCGCGGTTCCGGTTTGGCCACTACTATCTCCTGCTGATCGTCGGCGGCATCGCGCTGTTCGTTCCCGGTCCCTGGCTGGCCAGCCGCGTGTTCGGACACGATCTCGTCGAAAGCTTCTTCATCTTCGCCGCCCTGATCAACCTGCACCACTTCATCCTCGACGGCGCCATCTGGAAGCTGCGCGACGGCCGGATCGCCCGGCTGCTGCTCGGGCAGAATCCGTCCGCGGATGACCCCACGGAGGCGGCCGTGGGGGGCGCGGCGCGCCCGCCGCTGGGCTGGCTGTTCGGCGCTTCGTCCGCGGCCCGCGGGCTGCGCTACGGGCTCGGCGCCGGGCTGCTCGGAATCGCCGCGGTCGACCAGACCCAATTCTGGCTGACCTTGAAGAACTCCGGCGGACCGGCGCTCGCGCTCGCCCAGTTGCTGAACCCGAGCGACACCCGCGTCTACTTCCAGCGGGCCCAGGCGCTCGCCGCGGCCGGCCAGCCGGTGGCGGCCATGGACGAGCTCCGCCGCGCCATTGCCCTCAATCCGCGCAGCCCCCAGCCCCAGCACCTGCTGGGCGAACTGCTGGTCAAGTCCGGCGACACCGCCGGCGCGCTGGCCCATTATGAGCGCATGGCGGAGCTCTTCCGGCCCGACCTCGTCGTGCTGGTCAACAGTGGCGTGCTGGCCGAACAGACCGGCGACCCGGCCAAGGCGCGCGAACGTCTCGAGACGGCGCTCCGGCTGGCTCCCCACGACACCCGGCTGCACCTCTACCTCGGCGAGGCGCTGGAGTCCGGCGGAGACCTTCCCCGGGCCATCGCCCAGTACGAGCTGTTCACCGAGCTGCATGCCGCCGACCTCAGTGCGCCCGATGTGCTGCCGGATTACCTGAAGACGGGCCTGAAGCTGGGCGAGCTTTATGCCGCGCAGCGCGATCGCGCGCGCGCCGCCGGCTGGTACCGGAAGGTCGCTGAAATTGCCCGCGCGCACGGGCATCCGGACGATGCCGCCGCCGCCGAGGAGAAACTGCAGGCGCTGAAGTGAATCGCCCTGGAACTAGCCACTCAGGCGCACTGACGATCCACAGAAGTTAGTGGAAGGTTAGTGGAGGTTAGTGGTGACCAACTTCAGCGGTCGACGCCTGCTCAGCTCAGGTCCCGGAAACTGCCGAACTCCGGATCGAACAGCCGCCGGTAGGTCCGCACAATCATGCCGTCGGTCTGGCCCGCGAGATAATCGCAGATCCGCCGCGCCTTGCCGTCCTGGCTCTTCTCGGCCTCGATCAGCCGGCCGATGGCGGGCGGCAGGATCTTGATCACGCGCTCGTTGCGCTCCGCGTAGTTCTCCCAGATCGCGGAGAAAAGCCCGGTGAAGATCATGCGCGCCTTGAACTCGAGCTGCTCGAGCTGCGGGCTCTCGAAGATGATGTCGTTGGCCATCTTCTTGAAAAACGCCGCCTCAGCCAGCGCCGCGTCATCGACCACCAGCTCGTAGCGGTAGCGATTGGTCCGCTCGGCCATGAAGTTGTCGCGCTCGCGCAGCCGGCAGGCCTGGATGAAGGCGCCGGTCTTCTTGGAAAAGACGTTCTCGAGCCGGTCGGCCCGGATGGCGTCGAAGAGCGAATCCATGTGCCCCTGCAGGTCGGTGCCGATCGGCTCGTCCGCCGCCCAGCGCTCGACCCGTTCGATCGTCAGGAACCCGGCGCGCACGCCGTCGACGATGTCGTTCAGCGAGTAGGCCGCGTCGTCGGCCCAGTCCATGATCTGGCACTCGACGCTCTTGAACTCGTTCAGCGCCATGCCGCGCATCAGCGTGCCGGGGATGCGCGTCCCGCCGAACACGTAGTCGCGGATCGGTTCCTGGCCGTCATAGATGAAATGGCTGACCGGCGGGGTCGGAAACTCCGTGTAAAGCTTCTTGTACTTCAGCACGCCGTCGAGCAGCGCGCGGGTCGGCTGCATGCCCTTCACGCCCGACTCGTTCTGGTACAGCGTCGAGCAGAGCAGGTGCAGCGTCTGGGCGTTGCCCTCGAAGCCGCCGCGGCGCTTCATCAGCTCCTGCAGCGTGCGCTCGCCCGAGTGGCCGAAGGGCGGATGGCCCATGTCGTGCGCCAGACAGCTCGCCTCGACCAGGTCGGAGTCGATGTAGAAGTCGTCCTTCAGCGGCGCGCCCTGGCTGAGGAGAAAATGGCAGATGGAGCGGCCGATCTGCGCCACTTCCATCGAGTGCGTCAGCCGGGTGCGGTAAAAGTCGTATTCACCGCTCAGGAAGACCTGGGTCTTGGACTGCAGCTTCCGGAACGCGTGGGCGTGGATGATGCGATCGCGGTCGACCTGGAACGGACTCCGGTAATCGGGCTTCCGGCCCCCGCCCCACTCCTGCACGTCAAACGGCCCGTAGAATCGGTTCTGTGGCATGATTCGTTTCGACAGAAGCAGGAGTTTCCGCACATTGCCAACACTTATGCCGACCCCACGCCCCTTCCGGGCCGTTCTCGTCGCGTGCCTCGCGGCCGCCGCGCTGCCCCGGACCCCGGCCGCCGATGCGCCGTCGGCCCTGATTCAGGCCACCGACCTGTTGAAACTGAAACAACTCGAGTCGCCGGCCCTGTCGCCGGATGGGAAGTGGGTGGTCTATGTCGTCCGCTCGATCGAATCCAAGCCGGACGCCCAGGACGAGTGGTCCTACCACACTAACCTCTGGCTGGCGGCGGCGGATGGCTCCGCGGCGCCGCGCCAGCTCACCCACACCGCCAACGGGAACACCTCGCCCGTGTGGCATCCGTCCGGCGACCGGATCGCCTTCGTCCGCACGGTCGGCAAGGACAAGCCCCAGATCTACGTGCTGCCGCTGTCCGGCGGCGAGGCCGAGCCGTTGACGAAGTGCGAAGCCGGAGCCAGCTCGCCCCGCTGGTCGCCCGACGGCTTCCGGATTCTTTTCACCTCGTCCCTCAACTCCGCGCAGGTGCGCGACGCCCTCGCCCGCGCGGGCGCCGACCCGGCGCCGAAATGGAAGGATGAGCGGCCGGGGCGGTCGGCCAACGACACGGCAAACTGGGGCCTGCAGTCCGGCGACAAGGACAAGGCCAAGGAGCCCCCCAAGGTGAAGGCCGATCCCGACGGCACGCTGCAGGAGCGGCGCGAATGGCTGGCGAAGGATGAGGCCGAGGGCAGTCCGCGAATGCTCGACCGGCTGTCGTTCCTGAGCGAATCAGACATCAACCCGGAGCAGACCTTCACCCACGTCTTCGTCCAGGAGGCCCGCCCCGGCGCCGAGGCCCGGGACCTGACGCCCGGGTACGCCGGTTATGCCGACGCCGAGTGGACCGCGGACAGCCAGGCGGTCTATTGCACCGGCGCCCGCGACTTGGCGGAACATCCCGACCGGGTCGAGTTTCGTGACCTCTATCGGGTCGACGCCGCCGGCCGTGCCCCGAAGGTCTTCGTCGACCTTCCCGGATTCAACGTCGACCACGCGGTGCCGTCGCCGGACGGCCAGTGGGTCGCCTTCACCGCCACTCCGGGCGAATTTTTCGGCTACGGCCAGGCGTCCGTGGCCATTGTGCCCGTCGCGGGCGGCGAGCCGAGGCTGCTCACTGAGAAGCTCGACCGCAGCGCGGGCAACCTGAAGTGGTCGCGCGACAGCCGCTTCGTGTATTTCACCGCGATGGCCAACGGCACGTTCCCGCTCTTCCGGGTCGCGATCGCCGACGGCGCCACCACCCGGCTCGACAACGCGGCCGGCTACCGCGACTACGACCTCGGCGCCGGGCGCCAGGTGGAGGTGCTCACGACCCAGACAGATCCGTACGAGCTCTACGCCGGCGGGCTGATGGACGGCACCTCCGCCGGCAAACCGTACGCGGCCCTGACGCACCACAACCGCGACTGGCTCGCCGGGAAGAAACTGGCGGCGTACGAGCCGCACCGGCTGGAGAACCAGGAAGGGGTGACGGTGGATTACTGGACGATGAAGCCGGCGGATTTTGCGCCGGACAAGAAGTACCCGCTGCTGCTCGAGATCCATGGCGGTCCGGCCGCGATGTGGGGTCCGGGCGAGGACTCGATGTGGTTCGAGTACCAGTTCTTCGCCGCGCGGGGCTTCGCGATCGTGTTCGCCAATCCGCGCGGCTCGGGCGGCTACGGCTACGATTTCCAGCACGCCAACTATCGCGACTGGGGCACGGGGCCGGCGAGCGACATCCTCGCCGCGTGCGGCTTTGCCGCCAACGAGCCGTACATCGACCGCGCCCGCCAGGTCGTGACGGGCGGTTCCTACGGCGGCTACATGACCGCCTGGATCGTGGGCCATGATCACCGCTTCAAGGCGGCGGTGGCGCAGCGCGGGGTTTACGACCTCTGCACCTTCTTCGGCGAGGGCAACGCCTGGCGGCTTGTCCCGCGCGCGTTCGGCGGCTATCCTTGGCAGGCGGAGGTCCGGCCGATCCTCGAACGCGAATCGCCGCTCACGTACGTCGAGAACATCACGACCCCGCTGCTCATCCAGCACGGCGACAGCGATCGCCGCACGGGGTTCGTCCAGAGCGAGATGCTCCTGAAGAGCCTCAAGGTGCTCGGCCGCCCGGTCGAGGAGGTGCGCTACCCGCGCGCGACGCACGAGCTCAGCCGCAGCGGCGAGCCGCGGCAGCGGCTCGACACCCTCGTCCGTTACGAGGAGTTCTTCCGCCGGTACATCGGGGAGAATTAGGTCGCCCGGTTTTCGTCATCGACTGGTAAAACCGCCATGGCTGGCTTGCATGCCATGAGCCCCGCCGCTAGCTTCCGGGCCATGCCGCACACCCTGTTTCCGACCGCCTTCGGGACCTGCGGTCTGGCGTGGAACGAAACCGGGCTGACCGGCTTTCAGCTTCCGGAGGAGTCCGAGGAGCTGACCGGGCAGCACCTTGCCACCAAGGCGAGAACGAAGCTGGCGGACGAACCGCCGCCGGACTGGGTGCGGCAGGTCATCGCCCGGGTGCAGGAGCACCTGGCGGGCAGGCTGCAGGACTTCTCGGATGTCGTCATCGACTGGTCCCGCGTCAGCGATTTTCAGGAGGCCGTGTGCCGCCAAACTCTGGCCGTCCGGCCCGGTTACAAGACCAGCTACGGCGAGATCGCGCGCGCTTTGGCGCTCGGCCCCGAGGCGGCCCGCGCCGTGGGCGTGGCACTGGCGACCAATCCGTGGCCGCTGATCGTCCCGTGCCACCGGGTCGTGTCGGCCGGCGACAAGATGACCGGATTTTCGGCGCCCGGCGGCGTGCGCACCAAGACGCGGCTGCTGGCGCTCGAGGGGGCCGAATTGCTGTCGGAATGAGTCGGCGCCGCGTCGGGCCGCGGTTGGCGCGACCGGGGTCGCGTCGGCAAAGGCTCTTGAATTCCGGTGCGGCCGCGCCGGTGACGACGGACCGCCGAGCCGTCCGCGTGGGTGATTTCGGCGCGCCCCACCCATGTTCGACCGCGCCGCCGCCGACCCTCATCGGGCAGATGGCATGGTGCCCGCATTGCACCCGATCCTGGGAATGGCATGAAGCCGCGGGATCGGCGCGATCCCGCGGCGAAGGCGGCCCGACTCCGCGAATCGAGGCCCAAGCAACACCCGGACGACACCAAACCCGGATGGAAGCTGGCTCAGCGTCAGCCCACCCCCCGGACATTTGCGTCGTCCGCGCAGGCTGAGGCGGGAATGTTCCTTCCCCGCGTCCGTTTCGTGGGCTGCTTGGACTGCTGCGTCCTCGTTGGGATCCTTGGGCCAGACGGCCCGGCGGGAGACGGGCCCTCCAATTTAGTCCATTCGGCTCAAGTGCGGCGGCCGGCCGGGCGTTGGCCGGTTCGGGGTTGTTTCGCGTCCCGGGCCGGCTAGCGTGCCGGACATCCCCCTTCCGCCATGCCAGCGACCATGCGCGCCATCGTCAAACCGACCCCCGGACCCGGCCTCGTCATGACCGAGGTCCCGGTGCCGCAGCCGGGTCTCAACGACATCCTGATCAAGATCAAGAAGACCTCGATCTGCGGCACGGACGTCCACATCAACAAATGGGACCTCTGGGCGCAGCGTACGATCAAGCCGCCGCTGATCATCGGTCACGAGTACGTCGGCACGGTCGAGGCCTTCGGCGAAGGCGTGACCGGCTTCAAGGTCGGCCAGGTCGTCACCGGCGAGGGCCACATTGTCTGCGGCCACTGCCGGAACTGCCTCGCCGGCCGGCGGCACCTTTGCCCCAACACCATCGGCGTCGGCGTGAATCGCGACGGGGCGTTTGCCGACTACGTGTCGGTGCCCGCGTCCAACGTCTGGAAGGTGCCCGCGGGCCTGTCGCTGGACGTTGTTTCCTGCTTCGATCCCCTCGGCAACGCCGTTCACACCACGCTGTCGTTTGACATGGTCGGCGAGGACGTCCTCATCACCGGCGCCGGCCCCATCGGTTGCATGGCCGTGGCCGTTGCGCAGCACGCGGGCGCGCGCAAGATCGTCATCACCGACATCAACGACGGCCGGCTCGAGCTCGCGCGGAAGTTCGGCCCGACGCGCGCCGTCAACGTGGCGCGCGAGAACCTGTCCGATGTCTGGCACAACGAGCTCGGCATGACCGAGGGCTTCGACGTGGGCCTGGAGATGTCGGGCAGCGCCGCGGCGCTGAACCAGATGATCGACAACATGGTCATGGGTGGCCGGATCGCGATGCTCGGAACGCACGCCGCCGAGGCCAAGGTCGACTGGAACAAGATCGTCTTCAAGATGCTGCACCTGAAGGGCGTCTACGGCCGGGAGATGTTTGAGACGTGGTACAAGATGACCGCGCTCGTGCAGGGCGGCATGGACATCACGCCGGTAATCACGCACCGGATGCCGGTGGCGCAGTTCCAGGAAGGCTTCGAGCTGATGGGCGCCGGGAAGTCCGGCAAGATCGTCCTCACCTGGGACTGACCGTGGCTGCAGCCAACCACCCACCCACACCAACACTCCACCACGGGACGACGCCGTCCTGTCCGCCAACCACCGTCAGAAAACCACGAATGGGCCCAGTTGCACACGGAACTCGGGGCGATTGCCCGGTGGCTTTCATGATCGAGTCACGAATGCCATTGGGCGACCCAAGCCAGGAAGCCCGGCCTTCCGCTCCCTGGGTTCGGGGCCTTTCGCGTTCATGCCCTGACGGCATCGTTCTGCGTCAGTGAGCCTTAGTGGTGTCCACCGTATGAATACCGCGTTTGCCGAGCACCTGAAAAAGACCCTGGGCGAGATCGAGGCCGCGGGCCTCTTCAAGCGCGAGCGCGTCCTGACCTCGCCGCAGACCGCCCGCATCACGGTCGCCGACGGCCGGAAGGTGCTGAACCTCTGCGCCAACAACTACCTCGGCCTGGCCGACCATCCCGAGCTGATCGCGGCCGCGCGCGCGTCGCTCGACCGCTGGGGCTACGGACTGGCCTCCGTGCGGTTCATCTGCGGCACCCAGCAGCTCCACCAGCAGCTGGAGGCGGCGATCTCGCGTTTTCTCGGCACCGACGCCACCATTCTCTATTCTTCGTGCTTCGACGCCAACGGCGGGCTGTTCGAGACGCTGCTGGGCGCGGAGGATGCCGTGATTTCCGACGAGCTCAATCATGCCTCGATCATCGACGGCATCCGGCTCTGCAAGGCGCAGCGCTACCGCTACAAGAACAATGATCTCGCCGACCTCGAGGCGAAGCTGCGGGAGGCGGACGCCGCCAAGGCCAGGTTCAAGCTGATCGCGACCGACGGCGTCTTCTCGATGGACGGATACATCGCCAACCTGCAGGGCGTCTGCGACCTGGCCGACCGCTACGGGGCGCTGGTGATGGTCGACGACAGCCACGCGGTCGGTTTCATGGGCCGGACCGGCCGCGGCACCCACGAGCACTGCGGGGTGATGGGGCGCGTCGATGTGTTCACCGGCACGCTGGGCAAGGCGCTGGGCGGGGCCAGCGGCGGCTACACCAGCGGACGGCAGGAGATCATCGACCTGCTGCGCCAGCGCTCCCGGCCCTACCTGTTCTCCAACACGATCGCGCCCGCGATCGCCGCCGCGTCGCTCGCGTGCCTCGACCTGCTCAGCCGCTCGACCGCGCTGCGCGACCGGCTGGAGGAGAACACCCGCTTCTTCCGCGACGGCCTGGCCAAGGCCGGGCTCACGATCCGTCCGGGCACCCACCCCATCGTCCCGGTCATGATCGGCGACGCCGCGCTGTCACAAAGGGTCGCCGCCCGGATGCTCGAGAAGGGCGTGTACGTGATTGGGTTCTTCTATCCCGTCGTGCCGCAGGGCCTGGCGCGGATCCGCACGCAGGTGTCGGCCGCGCACACGCGCGAGGACCTGGCGTTTGCGATTGAGAAATTTGCCGAGGTGAAGGAAGAATTTTCCCTCTGATGGCGGCCCGCATTTCACCTTCCCTCCTGCGCCGGCTCGGCGCCGCGGCCCGCAAGGCCGCCGCCCAAGCCTACGCGCCCTACTCCCAATTTCCCGTCGGCGCGGCCGTGCTGGCCGGCTCGGGCCGGATCTATGCGGGCGCGAATGTGGAGAACGCCTCCTACGGCCTCGGCAATTGCGCCGAACGGACGGCGATCTTCTCCGCCGTGGCCCATGGCGAACGGCGCCTGCGGGCGGTCGTCGTCTATACTCCGACCAAGACCGTCACCGCGCCCTGCGGGGCGTGCCGCCAGGTGATCCACGAGTTCGGGCCCGACGCACGGGTGATTTCGATCTGCGACGGAAAGGACCGGATCGACGTCTCGGCCGCGGCGCTGCTGCCCGGCGCATTCGGGCCGTCGGACCTGGCCTGACCACCGTCCGTCCAACTGCGCTGGATAAATTTGGTGGAAGGCCGCAGATGCACCCAGATTGAACGGCCGCACTATTGCCGCGGGGCTTTTTCCCCATTGGGGTTCGGCCGGGTTCACCTGTGGTTCAAGTCCGTCGAACGCCCAATCCCTGCCTTTCCATGAATCGCCTGCTCCTCCCCGCGATGCTGCTTGCCGCCTCCACGCTCTGCGGCCAGATGGCGACGCGCCCCATCATCGGTGTCGACCGCGCCTACATGAATCCGTCGGTTTCACCCGGCGACGACTTCTATGCCTACGCCAACGGCGCCTACGACCGGACGCCGATTCCCGCCGAGTATTCATCGTACGGGGTGATCCAGGAAATCAACGAGCGCAATTACGCGATCCTGCACGAAATCCTGGAGTCGTCGGCCCGGACGGGCGGCCCCCACGGCAGCGTGGCCCAGCGCATCGGCGACTTCTATGCCGCCGGGATGGATGAAGCCGCCATTGAAAAGTCCGGGCTCGCCCCGCTGGCGCCGGTCTTCGCCGAGATCTCCGCGATCAGGTCGCCGGCGGACGTCCTGCCCGCCCTGGGCCGGCTCGAAGCCCGGGGAATCGACGCCGGGCTCGGCTTCGGCGTCGTGGTCGACGAGAAGAACACCAGCGCCGAGATCGGATTCTTCGGCCAGGGCGGTCTCGGCCTGCCGGATCGTGACTACTATTTTCGAACCGGCGCGGAAGCGGACGAAGTCCGCCAGGCCTACCTGGCGCACGTTGCGCGCACGCTCGAACTCGCCGGTCATCCGGCGGCGGCCGGCCAAACCGAGGCGCAGCAAGTCATGGCCTTCGAGACCAGGCTTGCCCAGGCATCGCGCACGATCGTCGAGCTGCGCAATCCGGAAAAGAACTACCACAAGGTTGCGCGCGGGGCGCTCGCGAAGCTGGCCCCGGGACTCGACTGGGAGGGCTACCTGGGCGCCATCGGTTTCCCCGCGACGGAGCAAGCCGTCAACATCGGCCAGCCGGAGTTCTTCCAGGCCCTGGCCGGAATCGTGCAGTCGGAGCCGGTGGCGACCTGGCAGACCTATCTGCGCTGGCAGGTGCTGCGGCAGACCTCCGATTATCTCGGGCGGGCGTTTGTCGAGGAGAGCTTTGACTTCTACCGCCGGAAGCTTTCCGGAGTGAAGGAGCTGAAGCCCCGCTGGAAACGCGTGCTGGCGGCCACCGACCAGGCCATCGGCGAGGATCTGGGGCAGCTCTATGTGCAGCGCGCCTTCAGCACCGCGGCCAAGGAGCGCGCGCTCGCGATGGTGAGGTTCCATCTCGCGGCCATGCGGAATCGGATCCGGGCCGCGGCGTGGATGAGCGACACCACCAAGCAGGAGGCGTACAAGAAGCTCGACACCATGCGCGCCAAGATCGGCTATCCCGACCGCTGGCGCGACTACCACGAGCTGGCGATCAGCCGCGGCTCGTACGTCGGCAACGTCCTCGCCGCGTCGGCCTTCGAGCTGCGCCGGCAGTTGCACAAGCTCGGCCGGCCCGTCGACCGCGACGAGTGGCAGATCACGCCGCAGACCAACGACGCCTACTACGAGCCGACGTTGAATGAGATGTGTTTTCCCGCCGGCATCCTGCAACCGCCGTTTTTCGACGAGCAGGCCGACGACGCCAGCAATTACGGGGCGCTGGCCTCCACCATCGGGCACGAGCTCACCCACGGCTTTGACGATCAGGGCCGCCTCTACGATTCCCAGGGCAACCTGAAGAACTGGTGGACCGACGCCGACGCCCAGGGCTTCGAGGAGCGCGCCGAGCTGGTGGCGAAGCAGTACGACGGATTCGAAGTCCTCCCCGGGCTGCACATCAACGGCCATCAGACCCTCGGGGAGAACATCGCCGACGTCGGCGGGCTGCGCGTTGCCTACGAGGCCTGGAAGCTTGCGACGGCCGGGAAGCCGCAGCCGACGATCGACGGACTGACGCCCGAGCAACGCTTCTTCATCGCCTTCGCGCAGGGTTGGCGCACGAACGAGCGCGCCGAGCAGCTGCGGCTCACCGTGCAGACCGACGTGCACAGCCCGACGCGCTGGCGCGTGCTCGGGCCGGTGGCGAATTTCCCCGAATTCCGCGCGGCCTTTGGGCTCACCGGTCCCGCACCCTCCTGGCCGCCGGTGTGGTGAGGCGGCGCCCGCACAGAGTTGAGTCTCGAGCGTTGAGGGTCGACCGGGACTGAGCAAATGTGCTCCCGGATTGGGCGGGATGCCCTCGCCACGCATCTTTTGGGGGCGTGCCTCGTGCCCGCCCTCGTCCCCCGTCGCCGACCCGGGCGCCGTCCCCGCCTCGCCCCGACAGACGCCGTGGGCCCGGGCGGCAACCCGGCCATGATTCAAGATTCGGCCCAATGGGGTCGCGCACCGCCTCAGCCAAGACCCGCCTTCCCTTACAGCGAGTCGGTGAATTCCTGCAGCGTCGTCCAATACACCGGGCCGGCGGTTTCCGCGAGACCGCCGTGCTCGCCGCCCGGGATGAACAATTTCATCTTGCGGCTGGTGACCGCCTCGTAAAGCGCCTCGCCGTGCCACGGAGCGATCGTGGCGTCGGCGGTGCCGTGCAAAACGAGCACCGGGACGCGCAGCCGCGGCACCTTGGCCAGGTTGACGAATTTGTCGCCCGGGAGCAGCGGCCACCGGGTCATCACCCGGTAGGCGCTGGTGAACGCGCTCTCGAGAATGACGCCGGCCACGGGCTCGTGCAGTCCGAGTTCGACGGCCGGCCCGCCGCCGAGCGAGTAGCCGAACAGCACGACGCGGCTGGCCGGCACCTTGAGCGTGTGCACGAGGTAGCGGTACGCCAGTCGGGTGTCGGCGCAGACGTTCTTCTCGTTCGGTTCCCCGCCGCTCCGTCCGTACCCGCGATAGTCAAAGGCGAAGAAGGCGTAGCCGTGCGCCACACACTGACTCGCAAATCCCCCGATGCGGCCGAGTTCTTCGAAATTGCCGTGGAGGTAGAGGATCGTGAACCGGGCACCGGGACAGGGCCAGTAGCGGGCCGCCAGCGTCACGCCGTCCGGCGTCGTCAGCCGCGCATATTCCGGCGTGAGATCATAGGTCACCGGCGGCCGCGGAAACATCAGGCTGCGGGACAGAAGATGCGCGCCCAGCGCCACGAGCACGTAGGTCGCGGCCAGGCCCAGGATGACCCGCCCGCGGCTCCGGAAACCCCCGCTCACCGCCCGGCCCTCAGCGGCGCCCGAGCACGTCCCGCACCGCGGCCACGGCCTGGCCGGCCGCCACCTCGCGCTCGGAGCGATCGTGCATGTCGCGGACCTTCACCACGCCGCGCGCCACCTCGTCGCCGCCAAAGATCAGCGCGAGCCGCGCCCCGCTCTCCGCGGCCGCCTTGAACTGCTTTCCGAAGGCCAGCTCCTTCAGCGCATACTCCGTCCGCACGCCACCGGCGCGCAGCTGACGGATGACCGGAAACGCCGCCGCGCGGCCCCGGTCGCCGTCGATGATGACGAACACCTCCGGGCCGCCGGCCGGCTTCTCCGTCAGGCCGCGCTGCTCGAGCAGCAGGCCGGTGGTCACGTCGCCGATGGCGAAGCCGACCGCCGGCAGATCGCCGTAGCCGAGCTTGCGGATGAGGTCGTTGTAGCGGCCGCCGCCCGCGAGCGCGCGCAGGTCGCCCTTGCGGTCGAAGGCCTCGAAGACGAATCCGGTGTAATACGCCAGTCCGCGCACGACGCCGAGGTCGACCTGCACGAAATCGGCGAGGCCCATCGCCGCGACTCCACCGAGAACCCTGCGCCAGTCGGCCAGCCGGGCGGCCAGCCGAGGAGCGTCGAACGGCGCCAACGCGGCCTCGAGCTCCGCCAGGCTCCTGATGCCGAGGAAGGCCAGCACCTTCTGCCGGAGCGCCGGATCGAGCGCGCCGTGCACCTCCGCGTACGGCTTGAAGGCCTCGTCACCCATCTTCTCGTGCCGGTCAACCGCCAGGAGCAGGTCCTTCACCTGCGCCTCGTTGAAACCCAGGGCGGCCAGGTAAAAGAACCACAGGTCGCGGTCGCTCAGCCGGACAAAGAAGTCTTCCTTCGTCAGGCCGAAGCCCGCCAGGCACTGCACCAGCAGGGCGATGAGTTCGATCTCCGCCTCCGGACCCGGCTCGCCGAAAATGTCGGCATTGAGCTGGCTGAACGCGCGAAGCCGGCCCTTCTGCGCCCGCTCATAGCGATAGAACTCGGCGATGCTGAACCATTTGATCGGCCGCTTCAGCGCACCGGCGCGAGCGCCGACCATCCGGCACACCGTCGGCGTCATCTCCGGGCGCAGCGAGACCTCGCGGCCACCCTTGTCGGTGAAGCTGAAAAGCTGGCCCTCGATCTCATCACCCGATTTGGTGGTGTAGAGTTCAAGCGGCTCCAGCACGGGAGCGTCGTACTCCTGGAAGCCGTGGGCGCGCGCGGCCTCACGCCACACCCGGAAGACGTGCTGTCGGCGGGAGAAGTCGTCCGGATAAAACTCGCGGAATCCCGGTAGCGATTGGAAACCGGCCATGCCTGACTGAGGGGCGGTCAGCGCTCAGGCCGAGGCCGGCGGAGGCGGATTGCTCTTCAGCTTCTCGAGGCTGAGCTGCTTGATCTTCTGCTTGAGAATCTTGCCTGACTTGAATTTCACGACGGCCCGCTCCGGGATCACCACCTCGGTCTCGGGCTTGTTCGGGTTGCGTCCCACGCGCGCCTTGCGCACTTGGACCTCAAGCACGCCGAAATTGCGCAGCTCGACGTTGCGGCCGGCGGCCAGCGCGTCCATGACGATGTCGAGCGTCATCTGCACCGTATCCTGAATCTGCTTCTGCGGAAAACCGGTCTTCTCGTAGATCTCGAGCACGATCTCGCGTTTGGTGAGGTTCGTCGACATAACTGGTCAGGGGTTGAGAGTTTGCACAAAACCGCTACGGCACAAATAATTCACTAGCGCGTGCTTGCGTCAATCGCAAACCTGCGCAAGGGGTTCACCTTAACCATCATGCCAGACCCGACCGCCGTCCGCACCATGTTTGCCCGGATTGCCGGCCGGTACGACCTGGCAAACCGTATCCTCAGCGGGGGCATGGACATCCGGTGGCGGGTGCGGCTGGTGAGGGCCGTGCGGGACGCCCGGCCGGCGGAGGTCCTCGACCTGGCCACCGGGAGCGGGGATGTGGCCTTTGCCCTGGCGGACGGGCTTCCCCGGCGGTGCCGGATAACCGGTCTGGACTTCTGCCAGCCGATGCTGGATGCCGCCGCCGCCAAGCAGGCGGCCACCCCACGTTGGGCGAAAGTCAGCTTCCTGCAAGGTGATGCCATGGCGCTGCCCTTTCCGGCCGCCAGCTTCGATGCCATCACGATCGCCTTCGGGCTGCGCAACCTGGTCGACCGGAAGGCCGCGCTTGCCGGCATGCGCCGGGTGCTGCGTCCCGGGGGCCGGCTGTTCGTCCTGGAGTTCTCCCAGCCCGATCCCTGGTTCAGGCCGATTTATTACCTCTACCTGCTCCGATTGTCCCCGCTCCTGGCCGGCTGGGTGACGGGCGAGCGGCCGGCCTACGAATACCTCGGCGGCTCGATCGAGCAATACCCCGATCGCCAGTCGATGAGTCGGGAGATCCGCGCCGCCGGTTTCAGCTCCGTATCCGCCACGCCCCTGACGCTCGGCGTGGTGGCGCTGCACGAGGCGGTCAATTGAAGGATTTCCCGCAACCGCAGGTGCTCGCAGCGTTGGGATTCCTGATCTCGAAGCCCTTGCCGTGGAGCCCGTCGTCGAAATCGACGCTCGAGCCGTCGAGGTAAGTCAGGCTCGTCGGGTCGACCACGATCGCCACGCCCTCGCTCGTGAATTCCCGGTCGCCGGCCTTCGGTTCGTCGAGCGACATGCCATACTGAAAGCCCGAGCAGCCGCCGGTCTCGACAAAAACGCGCAGGCGCCGGGTCGGGCTGCCCGAGCCGGACAGCATCGACTGGACCTGCCTCGCAGCGCGCGACGTGAGCGTGATCATGGGCGCAAGCTACGTCCGCCCCCCCGCTTGTCAACCGACGGAAAAACGGTCCGAGTCAAGCCCGCAGCAGGAATCGTGCAAATTATGCAGGTGTGTTCTTGCCACCCGTGCGCTTCGCCGTTGATGTGGAGTCGTGGCTTCGCTCAAGCACATCTTCAATGAGCTCCATTACGAGCTCACGCGCAAGATTTCCGAGGGCGGCATGGGCGTCGTCTACGAGGCCGTGCAACGCGGCGCCGGCCAGTTCCGCAAGGTGGTCGCGATCAAGCTAATTCGGGAGGAGTACTCCAGCATCGAGGAGTTCCAGAAGAATTTCATCGGCGAGGCCCGGCTCGTGGCCGACCTCATCCACACGAACATTGTCCAGACCTACCACCTCGGCCAGATCGGCGGGCAGTATTTCATGACGATGGAGTACGTGTCCGGCGTGAACCTGGAGCAGTTCCTGGAAAAGCACGCGGAGCTCCACCGGCAGCTGCCGGTGGACATGGCGGCGTTCATCATCTCCCGCATCTGCCGCGGCCTCAGCTACGCGCACGCCAAGAAGGACCGCGAGGACCGGCTGCTCGGCATCGTGCACCGCGACGTCAACCCGAAGAACGTCATGCTGGCCTACGAAGGGGACGTGAAGCTGACCGACTTCGGCATCGCGAAGGCCC
>Ga0335069_10005516_pt1 | contig 18598 bp, 14 predicted proteins | sample Lox_Sample_11_FD_206714 | JGI IMG/M metagenome (GOLD analysis project Ga0335069, IMG submission 206714) | Soil microbial communities from Loxahatchee National Wildlife Refuge, Florida, United States - Lox_Sample_1.1 | ecosystem: Environmental > Terrestrial > Soil > Wetlands | place: USA... | reverse complement strand
TCCTATACGAGAAGTTCAAGGTAAACTGATTGGCCGTAATTGCTATTTTATGGCTTTCTTGGCTATTGAAGTTGGGCTTGGCGGGCGGGAATGGCGCGAAAGCAGTTATCCACAGACTTTATCTTTTTCTTTAACTTTTTTTTAACTTTTCTTTATCTCGCTCGGGAAGCGTTGAATTGCAATGCTTAATCGATGAGGCTATAGAGCGTCCCCTGATCGAAATCTTTGGGCGTGAGGAAAATCTTGCCGAGGATTTTTGCGGGATCGGCAGGGTCGATAGCTCCCTGGTCCGTGAACATGAACCGCTTGGAGCTCAACCCTTCCTCTCGGAGTTTCTCGCAGAGGTTCTGCGCCCGCTGTTTGGTCGGCGTCACCGTGATCACACGGAAGTTCGCGATGCCATAACGCTCCCTATGCCTGCCTCCGGCGTAATACTCCGCGAAGGCCCGCATCTTGCGCACGAAATTGGATTCCCCTCGTTCGTATTCGCTCTCACGGGAGCGGACGATCTCCAGAAAGAAGTACGACGCGTTCTCACCTTCGGGTTTCGCCCTGTCTCTGACACCAAAGAACGCGTCGGGATTGACCGAGAGGCGGCCGCTCACGCCCTCGCTCCAGTCGAGCAAGACCGACCTTCGTTGTTCCCACGTGATGAGCTCGCGTTCGGTCCCCTGCGTGGCAAGCGCGAGCGCGAGATGGAATCGCGTGACCAAGAGATCGTGGAGCAGGAAGAGATTGCTCTTCTCGCGCGTGTACCTATAGTCCTCGTCCGCGAAGCCGCACGCCCTCGCTCTCGCGACTCCCCGTGCGGCGAGCTGATAGACGTAGGCGTCGGGGGGATTCCCTAGGGGCGCCTCGCGCTCCAGGGGGAGCGTGAGGCGCTCTATATATAGAGCGTGGACGAGCTGCCGTAGCCGTCTCCTTAGAGAGACGAGATTCCGCTTCGTGAGGCGCACGAAGTCTTCGGGCTGCAGGAACCGGTAGTCGACGAGGAGTTTCAGGAGCTCGGCGTCGGTGTCCTTGAAATAGAAGCCGGAGCGGGGACGCTCCGGCTTCGCTATGGTCGTCATTTCTTGCCTCGTTTTTGGGGTTTGAAGGGGGCGATGGGGGAAGTGAAGGTGGCGTCGTCATCACGGCCGATTACCTCGCTCCGCTCCGGTATGAGGGCCTGCTGGCCGCCGCCGATGAGAGGTAGCGCGGCGTTTTCGGGAAGCCGGGATTCTTCCGGCTCCTCAGGGCGCGAGTAACACGGGAGGCTATATACGCGTGCCATGGCGGCTTTGCGCGTCTTCCCGGAAATCCAGGGAGTGCTCACCCACGGGAGCCTCAAGAATCGGCCCGGCTGGCCGGGCACTTTGACAAACACGTGCCCGACCGGCTGGCGCTTCATGTCTTGGATGTATCCGGTCACGAATTCCTGTTCGCTCTGGTAGGTACGGGAGGACACGCGCTCTATTTCATCGTATTCGTAAAAGGGGGTCTCGGTCGCGCTGCGGCTCACCCCCTTCGTAATGCTCAGGTTGCGGACTTCCTGACTGGCCTCCGCTCTTCCGCGCGCGCGGGAATACTGGACGCTCTTACTGCGCTGAATGCCCCTTGTATGCGTTTCGCTGTAACTATTGCTCTGGTTGTCGACATACGATTCGCTCATGCCGTCCATTTCGCTCGACGTTTCGACGAGATCGCCGTTCGGCAACAACGTCTCGCCGGCGCCGTGGCCGGTGTTGCTTCCGATCGCGAAACCGGATGCGGACGCGCTCGCGCTGCTTTCGCCGTCCGTCGTGCTCGTGCCTTTGGTCCGAGAAAAGCCGCGGGCATCGACGCGGCTCCGGGACTGCGACTTCCCCTGGGCACTGCCTCTCGAAATGCCTACGTTACGGCTCTCGGTCACGACGGTGCGGCGCGACTCGACGGGGCGAAGGAAAGGAGTCCAAATGACATCCTTGGTCTTGTGCGGGTCATACTGCTCGATGCAGGCGTCCGGCGCGAGTACGTCGAGGTCTTCCTTGGCCAAGCCGCCGAAATAAAATTTTGTCAGAGCGCTGCCGCGCACCGAATCGTAAACGTAGTCGCTGCGGTCTTCGCGGCGGAGCTGGCCCAAATTTTGGTGCGCGAGGATGCAGTGGAGGCCGAGCTCGCGGCCCATGTCGAGGATGGAACAGAGATCGTGCGTGACGAAGGTGTGCGCCTCGTCCAATATGAGGTACACGGGTTCATCGGCCGAGGGGCCTCGACTCGACACCACGTTCAGGACATCATTCACGATCAAGCGACCGAGGAGCCGTATGTCGTCGATGCCGAGCGGGCGGTTGAGCTCCAGGTTGACGAGCAACGCCTTGTGCTCGGCGATCACGCGCGACATGTCGAGGCAGTTCTTCTGCGTGAGCATCCGACTGACCACGGGGTCGCACACGAAGGCTTCGAGCCGCGCGAGCGTGCTCGCGCCGAGCTCCTCCTGGCGCCGGTCATCAAGCGAGTCGAACCAGGCCAAGGCGTCCTTCAGAAACACGAGGAGGTCGCGTTCGCCGCGCGCTTTACCGCTCGCGAGCATGGCGAAGAGATCCCTCCGGACCCGCTTTCCCGCGGGGCCGGACCGGAGGAGGCGCACCGCATCGAGGAGCGTGCCGCCGAGCGAGATCGACACGGCGAGCGAGAGGAGGAGAAGCCGCGCAAGCTGCGGCGTTTCGTCGAATGAAGTCTGCCCCCAAGCGGAGCGAGTGGCTTCACGCACCGCTTTCGCATGAGTCGCGACCGGGCGGGCGCTCGGCCGGAGCGGGTTGTATCCCAAAGCTGCATCTGGGTCCCCAGCGTCCATCCAAATCATCCGTTTACTCTGACCCTCGCTGATCATGAGGTCTCGCGCCATTCGCGCGAAGTTCCCCTTGGGATTAATCAGCACGGTCGTTGCTTTGGGATTGCGCAGAAGATGCTTGAGAATCCAGAGCAGGAATCGCGTTTTTCCCCGGCCAGGCGGACCGATAATGTGCAGATGCGTTTCGAACCATTCGTCCCGTAGCGACACTGACCTGCCGGTCTTGATGTCTGTGCCCAGGTACAGTTTCCGTTCAAAGCGTTTCTTCATTTTCCATTCTCCCTTCTTCGTCTTCTTGGCCCAAGATTGACTTCTCGACCCGCCCTCCTAGGAGCTGCTTTTCCTCTTCGTTCAGAGATTGCGGCAACTTGTTTTGCGCGTCCTTGAGTTTCGCGAAGATATCGCCCCTCAGCTGCATGAATGCGATCTCCTCATCGAAGCGCTCTGTATACTTGCCGAGCCGTTTGGCCCTTTCGTCCATCGCTGTCGGCTTCACCACGGCCTCTTGAGTCGGGCGAATGTCGAAGCGCTCAGCTAATTGCACGATGTGCATGCGCGCTTCAAACCAACGCATGACCTCCGGGGCTTTCTTTTCCGCAATCACCCGAAGCGGCCTGTCTTGCATAAATTGGTCGTACTCGTATTGCCACTTGGGCTTCAGTGCGGTGAGGACACGTTCCGGATTGTGCTTCGCAAACTCAGCTTGGAACCCGGGGTCCAAAAGATGCGTGTCCCAATTTGCTTCGCGCTGGAGCGATTCGAGCTTCGATTCGAGTACGGTCCTCTTCGCCCGTTCCTTCTTCGCTCGCTCCGTACGCTTTGCGTTCTCAGCGGCAGCCAGGTGCTCCCGCCTGGCTTCTTCCCGAGCCCTACTTTCTTTTTCCGCTGCGGCTCTCTCTTCAGCTTCCTGTTTCAGCCGCATTGCTGCCGATTCTTCAAGCGCCTTACGCGCCGCGGCGCCCGGCAAAGGCGTTCCTTCGGGCAATACGTCGACCGTGATTGCGAATACCCCTCGTGGGTCAGAGACTCGCGAGTCGGCATGGCAATCGAAACGAAAGGCGAGTTTTGTTGCAGTGCCCTGGATGCGGAACCGGTATACATGTGTCGCACGGTCTTCACGTGCCATGATTTCTGGTGACGCCTTCTCATACAGCTGCCTCAGCGGCCTTCCATCGAGCCAGACCCAAGCATGCGGCTCCAGGAAATTGCCTCTGTCATCTGTCCGATAGAGAGCATCCGCACGGCCTGCCCTATAGTCATCCCAAAAAATTCCGACATCGCGGAAGTAGCTGCAATCGCCCTCAATCATCACGTCGTACATACGACTTGGGTCGAGTTCCGGCAGGAACTCTTCCCGACCGTCGGGTCGCAGAGTCATTCTGATTTTCCGGTCAAAAACTTGACACGGTTTCGGCAGGGGTGTTGACTTAGGAAGTTCCACGCGCGAGAACTCCCAGCGACGCGGAACTATGTTTGCGCTTCTTGTGTCGGTCATAAATCTCCTTATGGTCGATACTCTCCAGCGCAATGCGCAGGAGTCGCCCGAATCGTGCTGCTAACACGATTCGGGCATTTCCATCTTACACCGCGTTTTTAACCATATTCGTACAGTAGACATGAGTAAATATGCTAAAACGGCCAAAAGCGCTAGAGTGACAAAACCACGCAAGAAAAGTGGGAAAAACGTTCCTTTTGGAACGATTTTTCCTTGACACGTTTTTCGCCAGTCGATCAATTTACGACCGGGACGCACCCTCATTCTTCTGCGTCCTGGTGGATTCGACCGTGGAACGACCGACGGCATGCCTCTGCGGCTATGTCTGTCTTTGGGGGTTTTTTGTTTTCGGAATTGGGTTCGGGTCTTGCATACCAAGCCCCACCCCCACAGGCATCCCCCACCCCACGACCCGAGGCCGCAGGCCGAGCCGAAGCCCTGCGCGGACTTTCTCTCACGGCATAGACACACGACACGGCACCGAGCGCAGGGCGAGGCGCCGCGCAAGCGGCGGGGAAATTCGATTGGCGAGGCAACACGTCGATGTTGTTTGCCGAGCCCGAAGCGCGAGGAGCGAGCGCGGAGCCGAAGACCACCACCATAGAGGTGCACGCAGGTGCGTGGTCCGAGGAATTGAATTTCCCCGCCGCACGGGGCGGCGGGTCGGGGGGTGGGGGCCTGAGCCCGCATCTGCCTGTGGGGGTGGGGCTTGGAGCGGTACTCCGCTCCGCGTTCATGAGTGCGAATCTGTATCTCCGGCGATCAACGTCAGGTGCGAGGTGCGAGCAACCGCGGTGACGCCGAGGCCCCGCATTTCCACCCCCCGATGCATCCTCGGATTTCCTCCCCAACAGGTCCTCAAATGTGAGCTACCGCATCTAATCAATATCGCTACAGACCTTACCAACCTGAAGCGACGCCGTTACAGATGGCAGGCAAATCTAATGCCCGATTCAGACCTCATCAACCTGAAGCAAGGCCGTTTTGGACGGCAAGTAACGAACACGCCCTCATTTCCTCCAATGTGTTTTCAAGATGGCACAGAAACGAGGACACAGTGTTCGAGCGATGTTATACAGTGGCGGAAGTCGCCAAGGGTTTGGCACTTTCAACCAGCACCGTACGCAGGCTATTTATGAACGAGCCTGGCGTGATTGTAATAGCGAACAAACGGCGGGGTATCCGGATTCACCGGACGCTCCGTATTCCTCATTCTGTCTTGCTCCGAGTCCTTCGTCGCCTGGGCCTTCTGGGAAACTGGGATTGCGCAGCATAATCAGAAAAGCCCCTCTGCAAAAGAGGGGCTTTTCATTTTTGACAATGCAACGCAAAACGTCGTGTTCCAGATACGTTCCAGTTGGGTGCAATTTACGCACTTTTCGATTTTTTGGCACGTCGGCTTTTCAATAACTTACGTGTTTTCAATACGCAAAATATTCCGATTCCCCCCGCCGGCACCATTTCCAAGGTTGCCCTCCCCAAAAACAACGGAGAGCCCATTTCTTCGCGAGGTTAGGCCGAACCGAGCCACCCGCAAGCCTCCCTATAGTCGATTCCCCCTTCGCCAATCTGCGCTAAATCGCACAGGTTCAATCCGAATTAAGTCGATTTGACTTAACGACTTAATCCATATTGAATGATACGCCTGCGCAGCGAACCCTTGCTGCGATCTTGGGGGATTCCGTGATCACCAGCCAGCAACCGGCAATTAAGCTTATCTTGCTCGCTCAATGGAAAGGCAGGCGGGCTGCGCGGCTCGCCGCCTGGGTCAGTTTTCTGAGCCTCGTTCTGCTGAGTTTCGATGCGCCGTCGCTGAGCGCACAAGTATCCGCAAGCATCCAGGGAATCGTAACCGACTCTTCCGGGGCGGCCGTGTCCGGCGCGACCGTCCAGGCAAAGAATCTGGAGACTGGCGTAATCCGCACCACGGTTAGCGATGAATCGGGGAGATACCTGGTGCTGTCACTGCCGGTCGGAGAGTACGAGGCACGCGCATCCAAGACCGGTTTTCAGGATGCAGTTCAGAGCGGAATTCATTTGGCCGTAGGCCAAGAAGCACGCGTGGACCTGCGACTGCAAGTTGGAGCCGTCAAAGCTGAAATTAGCGTGACGAGCGACGCTCCGATCGTCAGCACAACCACGCAAGATATCAGCGGTTTGGTCGGAGAGAAGGCCGTCAAGGAGTTACCGCTCAACGGACGAAGCTACGACCTCCTGCTTCCTCTCAATCCCGGAATTGTGAACTTCACTCCGCAAAAAACAGGGGGCACGGGGATTTCGAACTCCTCAACGGCGAACAACTTCGCCGTTTCCGGGAACCGGCCGCAACAGAATCTCTTCTTGCTGAATGGCGTGGAATACACGGGGGCAGCGGAGAACAACATGCAGCCGGGCGGGCCAAGCGGGATGCTGCTGGGCGTCGAGGCCGTGCGGGAATTCAACGTACAACGAGATTCTTATGGCGCGGAGTACGGCAAGCGGCCGGGCGGCCAGGTGGTGATTGCCACGCAATCGGGCGGCAACGAATGGCACGGCTCGATTTATGAGTATTTTCGGAACAACGCGCTCGATGCGGCGAACTATTTCGATCAAGGTTCGGCGCCGCCATTCCAGCGCAACCAGTTTGGCGTTGCTTCCGGCGGTGCGATGCAGAAGAACAAGACGTTTGTCTTCGGCAACTACGAAGGTTTCCGGCAGAACCTTCACCAGACGTCGGTTGCGTTTGTCCCCGATGATACGTCCCGGGCAGCAGCGGTCCCGGCCGTGCAGCCTTTGCTGAATTTGTGGCCGGAATCCTCGATTGAGGCATGCCCCCCAACCGCGCCTCCGCCTTGCGGAATTGCCGAGTATTTCAGCAGCCCGCTGCAAACCATTCGAGAGGATTTTGGAACCCTGCGGGTAGATCACAACTTCTCCGAAAAGGACACCCTGTCGGGAATTTATACGATTGACGACGGCGGAGACGTGACGGCCACGCCGGTGAATCCCTATAGCGCGGATATTCTCAATCTCCGCGAGCAGGTGCTGAGTCTCGAGGAGACGCACGCCTTTTCACCCGCGCTACTCAATACCGGGCGATTCGGATACTCGCGCGCCGGGTATTTCTTCACCGGTGAGCCGACCCCGGGCACCCCGGCTGCCAATGTCCCGGGATTCCTGACCGGGTTACAGGTCGGCGCAGTGGTTGTTGGAGGCAGCGCGGCCTCTAACCCGCAAGCGGCGATCGGATTGGCTGGCAGCAACAATGGCAGCAACCTGCACATCGCGCGCAATTTTTTCACTTACGAGGACCGTGTCACGTGGAACATAGGCCGGCATCAATTGAGCTTCGGGGGGTGGTTTCAGCAGTTTCAGTCCAATGAGATCATCGCGCTTAGCCAGTATGGGCAGGCTACTTTCGCCAGCCTGTCGAGCTTTCTGAGTGGAACAACTTCTTCGTTCCTTTACGACCCCGCACCCACGAAGATGAACTGGCGCTCGCTTTTCACCGCTTTCTACGCAGAAGATGTTTTTCGCATCAATCCAAAACTGACGGTTTCGGCCGGCTTCCGCGCCGAATTTACCACCGGCTGGAACGAAGCGCATGGACGCGCGGCCAACTACACTTTCACAGACGGCGTGATTTCGACCAATCCGCATATCGGGACCTCGTTGTTCACCAAGAACAACGCGAGATTTCTGCCACAGCCGCGAATTAGCGTGGCCTGGAGCCCGTTCGGCGAAAAAACCGTATTGCGCGCAGGGTTCGGCATGTACAACGACCTGCAGGATGCGCTGGGTTACCGCGCAGACCAGAACGCACCGTTCAACCCGACGTACAGTATCGCGGCGTTCAAGGTTTCGTCTTTTCCGATCGATCCGACGGTACCAGTGCCTTCGGCTGCAAAACTGGTGCCCGGTGGTGTGCAACCCAACATGCAGACGCCAACGCTCATTTCGTGGTCGCTGCGGATCGATCGAGAGTTTTCTCCGAACACGGTGCTGACAGTGGGGTACGTCGGATCCCATGGTTACCACGAGCTGCTTGGCATTGATGCGAATGAGCCGGTTCCGGTGATTTGCCCCGCCTCGCCCTGCCCGGCAGTGTTTCCCACGTGGGATCCGTCGCAGGCAACGAGTGCCACAAATTCCCCGGCATTCGGATTCCCGGTGGGTTCCCCCCTTGCCGGAGCCCCGGTGCCCGCAGGAACGTATTACATCCCTCCGGGGGCGCCGAAGGCCAATGCAAACCTGGCGAATACCTGGACGTGGTTTTCCGTTGGTACCAGTTCATACCACGCGTTGCAGGTGGATTTGCGGCGCCGATTCAGCCATAGTTTTTCGGTTCGGGGAGTCTATACCTGGTCGAAGGCCTTGGACGACGGCGACTCGCTGAATCAAACGACCGCGGGGAATGCCCCCGGCCTGGCCTCCAATCCGCTGGATTTAGCCGCAGACAAGGGGCGCGCAACCTACGACGCGACCCACATTGGTGTCGTCAACGTGCTCTACAGCCTGCCCTTCGGCCACGGGCAAGCCTACGCGCAGGACTATGAAGGCTGGCGGGATGGCCTGGTGAGCGGCTGGAGCGTTTCGAGCATTATTACCGCGCAAACCGGTTTCCCATTGACCCCGCAACTCAGCTACAACCCATCCAATAACGGCGACACGCGAAATCCTGTGAGGCCGTTCGTTAATCCAGATTTCAAGGGATCCGTGGTCACCGGCAATCCTGATCAGTGGTTCAACCCAGCGGCGTTCATCGCGCCTCCCTCGCAGGGCGGCTTTTATGGAAACCTTGGACGGGATACCGTTGCTGGCCCGGGCCTCGTGACGTGGGACTTTTCGGTACTGAAAAACACCAAGATCCGCGAGCGGTTGACTCTACAATTTCGCGCCGAGATTTTCAATCTGTTGAACCGCGCGAACTTTAATACGCCCAACCTGATCGCGTTCACGCCCCCAACCGCGGCCGTACCGCCGCCCCCCGCTACGCCCACAACCCCGGCCAATACAACGGGTATTTCCGGCACCGCCGGGGCGATCACCAGCACTTCGACCACGGCACGCCAGGTGCAATTTGCACTGAAGCTGCTCTGGTAGACGGACCAACGGGCGGACACGATTGACACTGGCTGCCGGCTCCGGCAGCATAGCCAGTCAGTGTCCAACCCTGCTGGTGTTTCAAAAGACATTCCGGACCTGGTTCTGGCCAATCCGACCGCCGGCGGCGGCCTGGGGGAAGAGACTTTGCCGCTGCTGCGGAGATTTGCCGCAGAGCGCCGTTGGAATGTGGAACTCCGCAGCGCCGGAGACTCGGCCGAGTTCGCCCAGATCGCTCGAGAAGAAACCTGCAAAGGCCGCACGCGCATTTTTGCCCTTGGGGGCGATGGGACTTTTCAAGTTTTGCTGAATGCCGTTGCCGGGCTAGGCGGCGTTTCCATCGGGGTTTTGCCCGCGGGTGGAGGAAACGATCTCGCCGCGGCCCTCGGACTGCCGCGAAACCCCCTGCATGCGGCAGAAGCCATCCTGCAAAGAGGAGAAATGACCTGCCTGGACGCGGCTAAAGTTTGCACCGCGGATGGCGTCGAACGCCTGTACATGGGCGGGGGTGGTGTCGGGCTGGATGCGGAGGCAGCGCGCTTTGCGAGCGGCGTCTACCGGAAGATTCGCGGAAGAAGCCGTTATTTGCTGTCCGCGATTCGCGCCCTGCGCGGATTTCGCCCGTTAGCATTGAAGATTTCTTTCCAAGGGCCCGCGCAAAAGACGATTGAGACTGAAGCGCTCGTTGCAGGCGTGCTCAATACGCCGAGCTACGGCGCGGGACTTCGATTGGCGCCGGGAGCGATCCTGGACGATGGATTGCTCGATCTGGTAATTCTCGCGGATCTGAAGCTGACGGAAATTGTGAGGATTCTTCCTGTCCTGGCGGTCAGCGGGGAAATCCACACGCGGAAGATCCAAAGATACTCGATCCAACAGGTCCGCATCGAGACGGACCGTCCGTGTGTCTTTCACGGAGATGGAGAAGTAATTGGCCAGACACCCGTGGAGGTTAGCGTTGAGCCCGGCGCGATGAACGTCTGGCGAGTCCGGAGAAAGGAATCGCAGAATTAAAGATCGTCCCTGCCCTGCGATCAATCCACGAAGTCGATGACCGCCCCTTCGTGACGATACAGGAACCCCACAAACTGTCCGAAATAGGGCGAAGCGGTGTTGTTGTATACCGTGGTGTAGTTGCCGTGGTTGGTGAGGTTGGTCGTGTACACCCCCAGACGAATGTGGTGCGACTTTCCACCGCGATTACCGAGATACGGAACACGGAATAGCCGGTAAATCTTCATGTCCAACGAGAAAAATCCCGGGAAACGCTGGCTGTTCGGAATGCCTACATATTGCTGGTTCACGTCAATCGGCGAATACGGAAAGCCCGTGTGGATATCCACAAGGGGGCTGTACGTCAGCTTCCAGGGAAGCGCAAAGATTCCCCAGGCAATAAACCGGTTGGGAATGTCCGAATTCAGCACTCCGTAGAGATTCGGACGGATGATGGGCGCCGCGAAGGGGATGGAAATGCTCGATAGGCTATTCAAATCGCCGCGCGATTTGCTCCAGATGTAGGACGCATTCACCTGGTCGTGTTCCCGGAAATCGTAATGGAGCGTGGCTTCCAGCTCGCGATAGTGCGAAGATCCCGTGTTCGTAAGGCCCATGTAGGAGGGACCACCGGTGGTTGAAGTAAAGGGTTGAACGGTGAAGAGGTACGTGCTGTGGCTGTCCAGATAGCCCACCTTCAACCGCAAATTAGGACGAAGCAACTGAGCGGCTTCGCCGTTCCAGGTGACATTGCGCGGAGTTGTGCTCGGCGTCCCCGGAAGGACCGAAGTTGTCAACGGGTTTAGTCCACCGACATAGGCGTTCGTGTAAGTGATGGCCGGACCGAGCGGTAATCCCGTAGTGCCGAAATCGGTGATGGTGCGATTGGGATTGTCTGTAAAGTCCGCGGCTAGCAGCGGAAGAACCCCGTAAAAAATTCCCGCTCCCGCGCGAAGCACGGTCTTGCCCGATTTTCCGGGCGAGTAGGCAACGCCCGCTCTCGGCGCCAGCCCTGCGGACCATCCGGAGGTCTCCGTGGAGAGGCGCGCGCCCATATCCACGCTCCATGTAGGAGTGATGATCCAGTGGTCCTGCACGAATTCGGCGACCGAGCTGTCCGAGGGAGCCTGTGAAGTGGGTTCCGAAAAAGTAATCTGCTGTGTCAGGGTGTTGTCGAGGCGAAGAACCTGGATGGGGTCCGCGAGGTTCGTTCCGTAGAACGAGCGGTAGTCGATGTCGGCGCCGACGCGAACCTCGTGCTCGCCGTGCCAATGTTTCCTGGCGAACTGGTAAGAGGGAACCGCCTGAAATTCCTTGCCGCGACGCGACCAGCGGTTGAAGTAGTTGCCGCCATAGCCTTGCGGCGTGACCTGCATGTCTTCAAAACCCTGGCCGTGGGCGTTGCTATCGAACCGCATGTATTGCCCGACGAATCCCAGGATCGCTCCGGAAGTGAACTGGTATTTGTCGTTTACGCCGATGGCGTAGCCGTTCTGGTTCAGATCGTTGGAGGCCGGGATCGGAATCAGCGCGCTGATATCGTAATTCTGATGACGCAAGGGGAACGCGTTTACGGACACAGTGAGTACATGGTTCGGCGAGAGGATGGCTTCGATCGTCGAATACGTGTTGAATCCCTGGCGCTTGCTGATGTCATAGGGCCAGGGAAGCCCTTCGGTGGTCTGCTTCTTCATCTCGTACTGAAAAACTTCCGAGAACAGGAGCTTGTGCGGAATCACGGGAACATCAAATGCCACGCCCGGAATCGCTTCGCCGACGCCCGCCAGGTGGCCTTCCTTGCCGAGAAACGACGGAACAATGCCGCGCACTTTGAAGCTCCACTGATCTTCCGGTGGCTTGGTTTCGATCGTCGTCAACCCCCCCGAGAAGCTTCCCAAGCTCGCGTCGTACGGGGTCTTATGAACCGCAAAGGATTCAACGGCGTCGGTGGGAATCGGGACGCCGAAGCTGCCGGTCACTGGATCCGTGGTGCGGGCGGAATTAACCAGCAGGAGACTTTGATTTTCGTCCGCTCCCTTGAAATTCAATTTATTGTCGAGTGTCTTGATCACGCCGGGCGTGATGGGAAGAATTTCCTTCACTTTTTCCTGAATCGTGGGCAGGGTGATCAACTCGGATTTCGTAACCGTCGCCGGCGGAGGGGCGGCGCTTTCCGTGGAAAGCTCCGGCGGAGTTTCCTTCACTTCCACCTTTTCCGCGACGACATTCAGCTGCAGCGTGATGTCTGTGACGATCTGCTGCTTGGAAGCCAGCACGACGATCTGGCTGACCGGCTTGAAACCCTGGAGGTCGATCGAAATCGTGTACGCACCAGGAGCAAGGCCCTTGAAATCATAGGTGCCATGCTCGTCCGTGTCCGCTGTCAGCGGGGTGCCGTGGAGCGCGTCGCCCGAGAGTTTTACGGTGATGCCGGCAACGCCCGAACTGACGTTGTCTTGCACGGTGCTGACCGTTCCATGGATGGAGGCGGTCAGGTCTCCCGGCTTTGGATTGACAGCTTGTTGCGCAAAGGCCGGGAGAACAACGAACCAGCAAATCAGCGCCACGAGGAAAATTCGAAAGCGGGTTTCCGTCGCCCGTCGGGCAGACCTTACCGGCGCCAGACGGCTTCCACAAAGCTCATAGGAGAATGGGGACAAATCAAATATACGTTTCATGCAAAATTCTGAAAAAAACCTTCCTTCCACATATTGGGGCAAGCCAGCTTTGGCAAAAGAAATCCGGATCCGCTGAGTTCCCGGCGCCATACACTTCCGGATTGGCCATTGTGCCTCCGCAGCTGCGAGGCGAGACGTGAGAATGCTGCGGCAGCAAAACCCCGGACTTATCCCGGATAAGTCCAACTTACAAAGATGCACAGAAACGCCGGACTTTTGCCTGGCACTCGGGTGGCCGGCTCACCGCCAACACCCCACTTTAATGTTAGCAGATTGCCGCCTGCCTCCAAGTAAAGACACATGCGGAGTGCTTCGGGAGTGCAACACTGCCCCAGTTGGGTTTTTGGCACGCAAAACCAGGTGCGCGGGTCTGAATGGGCTGCCGGTTCTAGCTCTTTTTCCGGTCAATCCTAAGATTGATGACGATTTCCTTGCGGCTGTCCAGGGAAGTGACACTGCGCACCGGAGATTTCGCTCCCTCAAACTCGGCATGAACTTCGTAGTCCGCATTGGGATCGAGGCCGCTGAAGCGGTATTCGCCCTTGTCATCGGCAAAATTGCTGCGGACGCCGTTGGTTCGGAGATTTTTCAGAAAGACGACGCTGCCCGGGATGGGATCGTCGGACTTGTCGCTCACCGTTCCGCGGACGGTGCGGAGCTGGGTCTCTTTCTTGGAATCCTGTGCCCCGGTGGCTACAGCCAGGCAAAAAAGAATCGTCATCAGGAAGGCCAGGTTGCGCGAAATTTTCATTTGGACGCTCCAGACTTTGCCGTTATGGGTTCCAGCTTGAAGGACAGGCGCTTCTGCACATCCTCGAGCTTTGCGGCGATCACTTGCGATTGTTCCTTGTACTTCTTCTGCGTCACCACCACTTCATATTCGATGCCGTCGGGGACGCCAACGGCAAATTCGCCACGCGAATTTGTGTACACCTCATAGCGGAACTTCTTCTCGCCCTTCCGGCGAATCCGGACCCGCACGCCGGGAAAGGCAAAGTCCTGTTCATTGAACACCGTGCCAAGAATCAGAAAAGGAGGGATTCTCTTCTGCTGCTTATTGGAACTTTCCTGAGCCGCCGCCCCAGTTTGAGGTGGCGCGGCCGGCTGCGACGCGGCCGGCGGAGGAGGCGCAGTCTGCTGCGCGGCGCAAAGGCCTGCCAAAGCAGCGCTCGAGAAAAGAGGCAGCAGGCAAAAGATTAAAACGCGGGGATGGCGGAAAGGCAGAATCACTGGCAGATTAGATGGCTTGCTGAAAAACCGGGGATGCCCGGCGGTGAAAGGCGAGGCTACTCATCTTCCTCTTCGTCCTCATCGACGTCTTCCTCGTCGTCTTCGTCTTCCAGAAAATCGCCGTCTTCATCGAACTCTTCCTCGTCCTCGTCGGCGGCTTCCTCTTCTTCGTCGTCTTCCTCTTCGATGTCGTCGGAAATGGGGTTCAACGCCACCGGGTGTGTCTGCGAAACTTCCAGTTCGCACTCGCACTCCGGACAGCTCAGAATCTCTCCCTCTTCCACTTCGTCTTCGTCCACATCAATTTCCGCGGAACATTCAGGACAACGGAGCACGTCACCATCCTCCGATTGGATTTTCCACCGGCAAAGCTTCAAACCCGCGAGCCGCCAGTCGGCGTATTATATACCCGGCATTTGAATCCGGCTCCCCGGCTTATTCACCGGCTATTCAGTGTAACTCAACATCTTGGGTGAAAGAATAAGGGGTCATGGCGAGAGAGTACCCGGAGCGTCCCGTGGTTGGTGTCGGCGGAGTTTTGATCGAGGAAGGCCGCACGCTGCTGATCAAGCGGGGCAGCGAGCCTTTGCTGGGGCAGTGGTCGATTCCCGGCGGGACGCTGGAACTCGGCGAGTCGCTGCAGGATGGCGTCGCCCGCGAAATGCTGGAGGAAACCGGGCTCGAAGTGCGCGTGCTGGACATGATTGAAGTCTTCGACCGCATCTTCCTGGAGCCGGAAGCGAGAATCGTGGACGGCAAGCCTCGCCCCAAATATCACTACGTGATCGTAGACTATTTGTGCGAACGGCTGAACGGCACGGCGAAGGCGGGAAGCGACGTGACGGACATTGCTTTCGCGACCGAAGAGGAATTAGAAAGGTTTCATCTCACTCCCACGGCGATGCGCGTCCTACGCCAGGCTTTTGCCATGGACCGCGAGCGACACAAACGAAAGTAGCTGCGCGAAATCCGCGCTCCCTCACTTCGCGAGCTTCAGGATTTCAATGCTGCCGTTGCTGTTGAGCAGAGAAAGTGTGCAGCCCCCGTTGCCTATCTTTCCGTTCAATGAGTCCCCTCGCAACTGGCCGCTCGAAGTAACCGGCAAATCGCTGCTGATCCGGCCAAACGAAGTGTGCGCGGTCACATTGTAACCGGCACCTTCTGGCAGGCGGACCTGGATGGGCGCAAACGAAGTTTTCACGGTGATGTTTTTGCAGACGGAAGAGGTGCGGGCCGCGCTGAGCATCACCGCCCCATTCTGATTGTCCACGGTAATGCTGCCGGAAATGTCGTCGAGCGTCACGGCGCCGAAGCTCGTTTTTGCGGTTGCGTCACCCTTCACGGAACTTGCAGTCACCAGTCCGTTGGAATTCTCGACGGTCAGGTGGCCGTTGACGCGTTGCACGGTCACGGCGCCAAAGCTCGTCTTGGCGAAGGCGTCGCCGCCCACATCGGTCAGCGAGATACGGCCGTTGCCTGTGGTGGCTTTCACGTTTTTTCTCAGGCCGCTGGCTTCGATGGAGCCGAATGAAGTCTTGAGCGTGCTTTTGCCCTTCGCTTCCCGCACGGTGATTCCGCCGTTCGAATCCTCCACGTCCACGCCGCCGTTGATCTCTTCCAGGGAAACATCCCCGAACGTGGTGCGCACGTAAACGTCCGCACCGGTCGGTCCGCCGGTAACGCGGCCATTGGACGCGGTGCAATTCACGTAGCCGGCCATATTGGCAAACGTGATGGAACCAAAGCTGCCGTTGAGATCCGTGGAGCCACTGACCGTATTCACGTCAATCGAGCCATTGCTGTTGCTCACTGTGAGAGCCCCATGAATGTTCCGCACGGTTACCGACCCGAAAGAGTTGTTCACCTTGGAAGCACCTGCGTCGGTCAGCTCCACCGGGCCATTACCGCCGGAAATCGTCACCGCGCCATTCACGTTGCGAACGTTGATGGAACCGAACCGGTCCTTCAGATCCACCGCGCCTTGTACTGCGGAGACGGTCACCGTGCCGTTGCTGTTCGTAACCGTCAGGTCGCCGGCCAAGCCGTCGGCTTCGATGGGACCAAACGCGTTGGTCAGCTTGGCTGATCCGCCGCTGCGCACGGCCAGTTGCCCATTTTTCGTTTCCAGATCGCTCCAGCCGTGGACCCCGCGGACATCCACGTCGCCGTAGGCGTTCTTTACCCAGAGCTTCGCATCTTCCGGCACCGCAATGTCGTAATCGACGGAATAGGAATTCTTGCGTCCGATGCGGATGACGATCGGACTTTCGGAAGGTACGACCGTGCGGACGCTGATTCCGTTGGTGTCCTGTTGCACATCAATATGCACGGAGTCCGCGAATTTTTCCGTTTCCGCGTGAATCGTCGCCGAAATGGCTACTTCGCGGGAACCGCCGCCATGGATTCGGATTTCACCAAACTTACTTTCAATGCTCAGCGTCTGCCCGGCCGCGAGGGGCAACGTTTTTTGAAATTCACGTGTAGCGGTTTCCTGTCTGGTGCGGGCGCCTGCTATCAACGGGAAACAGAGTATTCCCGTTAACAAAACAACTCCGGCGATAGTGCCGGAGGATCTGGTAACGTGCGCAAACTTCATCGTTTCGTCTCCAGAACGTCCTGCAGCGTTTGCTGCTTCTCCTGATACATGGCCAGCAACTGGTAGCGCAGGTGCGCGTTCGACGGATTCTCTCCCGCCTCGGCGCGCAATTCACCGATGGCGCTATCGAGCACCAGCAGTTTTTCACGGTAGCTGGCCATCAGCGGTGTGTCGGCATTCAACTGCGGACCCGCGTCAGCGGCCAGCTTGTCAATCGCGGCCATATATTCGCGTTCGGTGCGCTCGACCTCTGCCAGAGCGCCGGATTTCAGAAGTCTGTTGCTGGCAACCGGTGTCTGCGGGGTGCGGTGGATGTACAGATAACCGCCAGAGAGGGACAGAGCCACAACCATGGCGCCAATCAGGGCCATTTGCCAGGCATGCGATAAGCGGGGCCAGAAATCAAAGTAATGCCTGAGCTTTCCACGATCGGCTATGGCACTCTGCTGTTCGCGCAGAGAAGATTCGATCCGGGACCACAACGCGGGGGATTCCTGATAATCCCGCAGCTCGGCTGCAGCCGTGCTCAATTGCTTCCAGGCCTTAAGTTCTTCCGCGCAGTTGGCACAGGCGGCGGCGTGCGCTTCCAGCGCCGTCCATTCCTCCGCGGAACCATCCCGATAAATTCGCTCGCGATCTTCGCAGCGGACGTTCATCGCGCACCTCCTGCCCCGGCGCTCCGCGGAGGTTCGAGCAGCGCGCGCAGATTTTTCTTGGCTTGAAATAAGGTGTTCTTCGAAGCGGTCTCGGAAATCTCCAGCATTCCGGCGATTTCCGCGTGGCGGAAACCTTCGACTTCGTAGAGAAGAAAAACTTCGCGCTGGTGCGACGTCAGACGTTCCAGCGCGCGCTCCAGCGCCATCCGCAACGATGGATGCGAGACCGGGGCGCGCGGAACGTTTGCCGGCTGCAGCGATTCCACGTCTTCGCTCGAATGATCTTTCCGCCGCATGCGTGCACGGCGTAGATCGTGACAGGTATTCACCAGAATGCGGAAGGTCCAGGTCACAAAGGACGACTGGCCACGAAAGCTCGCGATGCTGCGCTGAATCTTCAGGAAGGTTTCCTGGACGGCGTCTTCCGCATCGGTTGGCGAACCCAAAAGATTCCGCGCCAGATTTTTCATACGGCTGCCCTGCCAGCGGTAAAGCTGCTCGTACCCCTGCAAATTGCCGCTCAGGCAGGCCGCAGCCACAGACGCGTCCAGCGACGAATCAGCGGCCGGTCGCTCCGTCCCCACTCGCGATTCGGAAGGTTCCACTCGCCGCTCCCGGACAGGCACTGCCCCCGAAATTCTATGCTCCCAGGGGAGGGTAAGTCCCACAGATCCCATGACTTTCTCCTGGAGAATAGACGACGGAGGCAACGGAAACGTCTGGCCTCCGCCGTTTCTGCAGACTATCACTTAACTATTTTATTTTGTTTGCGTTGACTCGGCTCGAGGATCGGCTAGAACGCCGCTTCGCGAGGAAGTCCGCCGCGGGTGCGATCGCGCTGCTCGAATTCGCGGAGGATGTCCCGCAAATCCTTGGGCGTGAAATCCGGCCAGCGCTTGGGCAAGAAGAAAAATTCAGCAAACGCGCATTCCCACAGGAGGAAGTCCGAGAGGCGTTGTTCACCGCCGGTGCGGATCAGCACATCCACGTCGGTAGAACCGCCGCGCTGCACTTCGGAGAGCACTTCGCTGAAGGCGTCCGTGGATAGGTCGGTGG
>Ga0335069_10005515_pt1 | contig 18600 bp, 15 predicted proteins | sample Lox_Sample_11_FD_206714 | JGI IMG/M metagenome (GOLD analysis project Ga0335069, IMG submission 206714) | Soil microbial communities from Loxahatchee National Wildlife Refuge, Florida, United States - Lox_Sample_1.1 | ecosystem: Environmental > Terrestrial > Soil > Wetlands | place: USA... | reverse complement strand
CCGCGTTTGAGTTCCTGGAGCCTTTGACGCTGCGCGTCATCCAACACGATAGCAATAGCTTTTCTCATGTTATGATCAACGCACGTCCCGCAGATAAGTTACATTAAATCTGGCGGACACCACTAGGAGGGCTTCAATATCAAAATCATTTTGCGTAACATCCGTGAGTTCATCGACGTTCACAGCTTCTCCGGCGAACGCTTTCACGCAACCCTTTCGGATTTCATGACACAGGGCTCGAAAGGGAGCGACAATAACCGCGATGTTTGAGCGGTCAGCTAGGAAGCTACTCCTGATGATGAGTTCCGTCCCGCGAGTCTTGCCTGCACTGGTGGGCATTTGAATGATTGCAGATGTTCCGGCGAATACTTTTGCTCGACCAATTAGGTGTTGAGCGGGCCACAGTTCGCGTATGGCCGTTGCCTTGGAGAGGTACGGAGCCCAAGTCTCGGCCGTCAATTCCGAATAGATGGGCAAACTATACCGGGCAGAATTTAGGTACCGCATTCGGGCCAAGGCACAAGCGATGTCGGCTAGGAGAAGCTGACGCGAAGTTCCAAAGGCGTACGCGTTTCGCCTCAATTTTTTGAGCAAATCAAAGAGGGTTGCCTCGTTGGCGTTTCCATCGCCGCCAAAATAGGTGGTTAGCCACGTTGCAATTTCAACGATGCGTCCTCCAAAAGAAGCACGAAACGTCGGAGCTGACGTTTCAAAATCTCCTCTGAGAAGCCACAGAATAAATTGTTCGAGTCCGCGACCGTCAAGGTCCGGACACTCGTCGGGAAGCTGTTTGGCGAGTACGCTTGCACTCCCTGGAAGCTCACACAAATAGTAAGTCGCTGCACCAACGAGCGACACGTATGGGTCAAGCGTGCCGTCGACCTTCGCGTCTCGGTAGGCGTCAAAGAATTGAGCCGAGAATCGCAAATCGTCTCGAAGCTCTTTCCTTCCATCAACGATGCGGCCTTCGGTGTTAATCGAGGAACAATAATCACCAAGGAGCCCAATCGCGAGGGAGAACAGGCGAGACGGGTTCCGCGGACTCTTGATGTGGTCCTCGGCTGGGACGCGGTACTCGAACATCTTGGCCAAAGACCGTGTCACGCCGAGTAGCGATTTTGATTGCTGTTCAGGTTTCATGGGCTTTGTCGGCTTCGTCGGCCGCCCTCTCATAAAGGTCGTGGACCAATTTCATGAGGTCCTTTCCTCGTATTACGATGAGGTCTAAAGCCTTTCGATTTCTGTGTGCTTTCGCCGTCGTGGTGGCGATGGTTTTTGGGCAATAAACGTCGTGTGACATCAGTGCTACCGCACCATAGTGTTCCTTATACGGCACATCTTCTATGTTTTGAAATCGTTCCACTCGGTCAACTTCGGTATCCTGATTCTTGTCGAGGAAGAATTGCTTGATGGCGTTGAGGGATTCCGCCTTGCGGAGGTCGTCTTTTCCAGAATGGTCAACTGCTTCTTGGAGTCGTTCGCTCGGTTTATTCCCTGAGAGCGAAGCCTTCGTCTCGAACAGGGCCAACACATCGTCGTCGGAAACGGTGCCGTCTTTGATGAACTTGAAGCCGAGTGTATCGCAACCTTTGCTCGATTCGTTCCGAATCATCTTGCGGCCGTACCGCATCCTTGGGACCCAATAGCCAAGAAAATATTCAAGGTAGTCCGCGACCAAAATCTCAGCGAAGTCGCCTGCCCTGACACTAGGCCCGGGAGCAGCGGTTTTGTCCGGAAATTTGATGGAGAGGAGATACTCTTTTCGACTGTGGAGAGTGTTTTGTCGAAGCCGGTCTATTTGCGTGTCGAGGCAGTAGTGATTCCGGAAGTGCTTCGCCCAAGCGGTGAGAACCTTTTCGTCGGAGTCGACTTGGAATTCCCAGACGGCAATCGTCTTCCCATCCGCTGACTTGACGGTCTCGTTTGTTTTACGCAACCATTTTAGGTGCTCTTTCGACCATGGCATCCGGATGTTCTCATCTTTCCGTCGAGGAGCACCGATTCTCCTCGCCTTGACAAAAGTGTTGCCACCTCGTCCGAATCTCAGAACGTGCGTGCCATCATCGCCTCAGCGAGCTCAAATGCAAAGTAAATTTGACGCGATGGCGGTGCCACAGTTTGGGCGTGCCCGATAAAACACATTTGTGCTACTGGTGCTCGTTCAAATGTAGTATTTGAAGTTCGGCCTGCGTGCCTGGATGGTCGGATTGGAAATTAAGATCTCGCCCACCGCGTCCGAGTAGCCCACGGTGACGGGTTGATTTTTGCCGAGTCGGCAGGCGTTGTAATTGAGCTTTGTGAGGCCATAGATGTCGGTTCCAACGGCCTCAATCTCTGCGTCGCCGTGCTCAATGTCTATTCGGAGTGGTGCGGGCGTCTCCCAGCCATCGTAGGTCCCCAGGCGAGGCTTGAATCCCGTGCCATAGAGGTAAGCACTGCGTGGCCCCAACTTCCAAAACGTACCCCGCATTACGGGCACGGAACCAGTTCGAAAAAGACGCGGGCCGAATCGGTCGGGCCGCACCCGTACTCCTACGAGCTTGCACCCCGTTGGGCATGCTTTCTGATATCCGGCAAACTCTTCGTCCGTGACCGTGGACCGGCAATGCAAAAAAATCTCCTTTAGCGGTTTTCCGTCAAGGTCGCCGTACGTTTTGAGCACTCCACTCAGGAGCCGCGTCGCCGCATCCGGAGTCAAGTGGAACTGCTTCTCGTCTGGAGAGTACCAAGGACCAAACTCTCCCAAGAACACGATGCCGTCGCCTGAATCCAAAAACATTTGAGCCGCACAGCACGCCGTCTTGCCGCCTTCGTCTCCGCGTCTAAAGGCAATTCCGATGTAACAGACACCTTCACGAGCAGAATTCAAACGCCAGGGCTTGCCGCCCGCCTTGTAGTAGAGGGCAGTGCTGAGGTTCCACATACGGTCGGATAGAGGAGTGAGTCCTCTCTCGCCTCGTTTAGGTTCCGACAACCTAAGCGTGGATTCTTGAATAATCTGCACCGGAACATCGAACCCCATAGTGCGTGCTTTGAGCTGCCTTCGGAAGTCGGGAGACAAGAGGTATTCCTCTTGATTGAAAGAAGCGAACATTTCAAACTGTCCAGCCTTCCGAGACTCCTTTTGCTTTTTGCTGATGCCCTCATCGACAGGATTTGGCACACGCGATTCCGGACGACAATTCAATTTCACCTCGTCGGGAATCACACATACGGCAAACGCAGGCCGGGCGTCGTGCTTCTCCAGGGTTTGAAAATGAGCCATGAACTGCTCGACTACGGCGTAGCATCGTTCACTTGCGTCTTTTTTCCGTGAAGCTTCCAAGAGTGCGGTGCGATTTATAGTGAAGGTTTGCGAGGCCCGCTCGGGCCAAGGGCTACCAAAGGCGACATCAAACCCTGGAAACGGTGCCCAAAGGTGATGCTTTCGCCGTTCCGCGTGTGCAGCAGGCCGATTCAATGTGGCGGCAAATTCATTCCACATTTTGTTCCCGAGGTCAGTGCCCATGAGAACATAGGTCGGCGTTTGCGGGTGTTCGGGCCGGTCTTTGGAGAACGGCCCAAACAACGCGAGCCCGTCATGTGGGTCGCTGGCTATTCCACCGTCTGCAAATTGGAGGATAGGCTCGGGCAGGATTTTTACTGCGTCACTGAACTGTGACGGTATCTGCCGTTTCGGAGCCCTCTTCCAATTCTTCGTCTTCTTCGGTGAGGTATGCGAGAGCTTCTTCTCGGTCTTCTTCATTTCGATTCAAAGCCTCATCATTTATGGAAGGAGTGACTGACCACATCTCGGGAGTTGCATCTATCGTCAAACGTTCAGCGTCGTCACTTCCAATCGAAATGACACCGTTAACCGCCCCGAATTGCACGACACCAAGAATGCGATGCAGCCAATCATCATTCCACCAGTTCTTGCACAAGTGCTTTCTGCGGGAGTTCACCATCCTGCCGACTAACGGCACCCCTCCTTCGTCCGTAAGTCTCACCCGTGGCCGCACGATGAGCATATACGACTCGCCAACGCGATGAACGGAAAAGACTGGTGCTAAAAAATACTTGTAGTTCGTGGAGAGCTTGGGAGTCCAATACTTCCTTTGTCCGACGCAGCCAATGGCCGTCTTTGACCCATCAAGCTTTGTTACTGGCAGCCTATCGCTTTGAAACAAACCCTCGGAATAATAAAGGAGGTGCCGGTTCTCACAATATTTCAAACCTAGGCGGGAGTAATGAACCTCGACGCTCTTGCGGATAAGCTCCGGAACTACAGACCTGACTGGAATGCCGTCAATTTCCGACATGTTCTCCCACGAGACGCCAGGGACCGGCCTAAAGACATATTTCTCCTGGAGGTCTGCTGGTGGAGCGGAAAAGCTTAGAAACCGATTTGGGTCAACTCGCCGACAGGCCCACTTGGTTCGAAATTCCTTGAAGTCTTCTAGTGACACTTCTTTGTCAGTGACCAATCGACGGACCCATCCGGGCACCGCGGTGATGCGAAATCGGTTGGAACAGATAATTTCTGGTTCAGACCCGAGGATGTCTGGAGGCGAAAGCGATTCGAAAAAGGAATTCGGTAACGCTCCGACCTCCTTCGGGCAGCTAAACTTCTCCAAATTTTTTGTTAGCGAGACAAGTCCTGCGGCCCATCCTTTTGTGAAGTCAACGAATTCACTCCCTTGTGTCTTCGAATCAAGAGCCGATTTCTGTACCTCGCTCGCAAGAATTGGAAGGAGTATTGTCGTTGCGGCGGCCAGGCCACGCCGAAAGGTGAGGTCGGAGTCAGCGGCTCCGGATGGAGAAATGATAGCGAGTAAGCGAAATGCCGTGGTCCCAAGCAAGTTTTCAACTTGGTCAGCCCAAGGAGCCCCACCGGTGGGACTAACACCCCTGCACCACACATCGTATCCAAGAATGGTTAGCTTTCGCCCGAGCCACACAGCAAATGGCGAATCATCCGCGTGATGGTCAACGATTAGAACTGTGCGAGGAGCATCGGGCGAGACAATCGGTCGAACAAGAGTCGGCGTGAAAATCTGAGGGTGTTGAGAAATCAGTCTTACGTGAGGCCCAACGAGCAAAGTTCGAAACCGCTCAACCCCATAAAGTTCTAAGTCCCAGCCAAAATCTCTTTTTACCTCCGCGACTGCCTCGTCTCGTTCGGTGCTCGTAAATTCCGAAGTGCACAAGAACACGAGCGTATGACATGGATGACCGTGCTTCTTAATTCTTTTCGCATCCTCCCGGAGCTTGACTCTCCAGTCTTCACGAACGCTGTACGCAAACACGGTCGCTTGCTGGGTACTCGAATCCGAATGTACGGCATCCCTGCCCTTGTCTTGGCTACCCCCTAGAGGCTCAATTTTCGTATAACCCTGAAGTGCCATCAGGTCGTGGCATAGTCGCTCGAACTGGTTGTAGTCAGTCAGATTCTGAAGACAAATAACGATAGGGTCCGCAGCCATTTGCATCCCTGCAAGAAGTTATGACGACAATGGTACCGCCTTCCGGCTCAAACTCCACTCAAGTCTTCGCGATTGTGGCGATAAACACCGATTCAGTCGCTTTTTCCGATATTCGTGACCCAGGCGTTTTCCTCCGCAGGCAATCCTCACGGCGTGGGGTGTGATATCGGCAGGGAAACCGTCTTTCCTACCCCGCCGACAATGTGACCGCTTTGCCGAGAGACTGCCTTGGGAAATCCCTTCACCGGCGAGCCCGAATGTGCCGAAACCGGGAACAAAATCTCAGCCCCATTTTTGTCGCGACAAAAAAATCCGCCGGCGGAAAATCACGCGGCCCAATTCTTGTCTTGGAATACTGCGGGAGGCCGCACTGTCTCAGTCTATAAACTACTGTCACGAAGTGCCTTCCTTCGGTGAAGCGGCTATCGACTGAGCTACTGGCAAGGGAGAGGAGCCAATAGGGTAGCGAGAAGTCGAAAATGGGGGGTCAATTTGGGACGAGTGCACCAATAATTTCTGCGGAAACATTTCGTATGAACTGAAGGGACTCGGTCAAGGTCTGGGCATCGCCACGATAGAGCTGAATGTAATCGCTTGATGCCGAAGATGGGTCCAATCCGATGGCGGTAGAGACGGCATAGGCAACAGCCTCTGCTTCGGTTTCACGAATTTTTTTGGTGGTGTCGTTTCTTCTTTCTCCGCGATGCAGGAGTTCATGGGCAAGCTCGTGAACCAAAACACGAAACTCTGTGGCAGGCTCAAGCCCCTTTAAGACCTTGATGTGATTTCCCAGGGAGCAACCGAGAGCACCGGCCAAAGACTGCTCCCAAGTTAGAGCAATGCCTCTTTGAGCTATGAGGTCGAGTAATTTCTGGGAATAGGCTGAAGGGTCACCGGACACCTTGGCCAGCTCTGGAAGTGGTTTGCCTTCGGTCTGGCTAACGTCAAACACATAAGCAGCTCTGACCGAGACAAGAGACTCCTCTTTGTCGGTTGCAACATCTGAATCGTGCGAACCGTTTGTTTTCCTAAGCACTGGAGCGACGATGAAGATGCCCTTCTCCCCTTTCTTCACAAAGCGGCCGAATTTGGTCTTCCACGCGGTGAACCCGGCGACGAAGGTGGCATCGGGACGCTGGAACGCGATGAACAACTGATTTCTAAAACTGTAGCGATGGAACCGCGAGAGTACGAGAAGATAGTGCTTCAGTGCGTCGCTCTTGCCTGCACTCAAGGCAGCACTCAGTTGACCAAGAGCTGCATCGGTCAAGGACTGAATTTTTTCTTGATTTTCGCTCGTCATGGTTCTGTCTCCTTTTGATTTGGACCACGAGAGGGAACCGGTCCAAATCAAAAGAGAGACAGAAAGCTCCGCACGTTGAGCCAGAGGCTGGAGCGAGAGCGTGGGGCGTGACAGGCCAGAGCGGCGAAGCCGTCGCGAATAGCGACCTGGCACGACACATGCTTTCGTGGAGGCCGACAAGGAACGACTGGCTCAGCGTGTGGAGCTTGGCAGTGAGGAATGCTTTAGAGAGAGGCTTTTAGAATTGAAGAGAAGGTGGGAGCCCTGGTGTGCGAAAAGTTTCCAAAAAACAGGATGCAAGTGAGCGGACGGTTTCACGGTGATTCCGTCTCTGTTCACTGTTTGGGTGGTGGTGATGGCTCCTCTTAGTTGGACGAATCATTCCCCGGGCCTCGCATCTGATGAGCAATCCATGTGTGGCACTCATCAGCGATTTTGGCCAGCAGGAGCAAGTCGTCGAACCCAAATCCATTTGAATCTTTCCATTCGTCTCCGTCCTTGTATGAGCGAATGAGAACGACATTGTACATCGGACCATTTTTGGTGTCGTTCTTCCAAATGGTCCCTTTGAGGCTGCCGTACCGAACCGTATGGGCTGGCCGTGTAACCTCCCGTTGCTTTGTCTGAGGCATAACAACCCCCTTTCATAGCAAGCGGAAAGCAAGTTCGCACACCCGAGCAGGGAGAGGTATTACCAATTCCGCGGCGAGAGGCAAGAAAAATCGACTGACGGGAAGGTGGAGGAAAGCCGGAAAAGAAGCCGTTCTTCTCTGCTTAATTTTATTCGAGAACGGACGCAGCCCTCATTCCTGAGACGAACGCCTTGGCGATTTTGCGTTCCATTAGTTCCCTTTCGCCCTCTTTCCCCTTGTCGTTCTTCGGGCGTTTTAGTCGTCCGATGCTGGCAGCCTCGCGGGTCAGTTCTTTCATACTGTGCCTGATTGCAATCATGACGACGCGGAGGAATTCACTGTGGTTCACGTCGATGCCCGTGGCTTCACTGTAGACTGAGATGATTTCCCGGAGGGTCTTGTCACCGCTTGCGGTAAGAGTGAACTGGCGGGGAATGTCCGGAGCCTCACCGGTAGAAATTTTTGGCATTCTGTACACCGGTGAAGGCGTTGGTTGTGAGTACGCGGGCTGAGCTTCAACTATGGGAGCGGCGACAACCGGGGACGACTGCGGGATAGGCTTCGTGAGGGCTTGAGCACCGATACCGGCTTGCATCATGCCTGCGACAGAGCTTTGAGGTTGAGGTTTTGTGAGTGGCTTTGCCATATGATTCCCCCCTTACCTACCCGTTGACTGCCTGAAGTTCCGGCGTCGTTGACTTCGTGACGTTGTAAGCCGACACGTCGATGGGTTTTAAGGTCCCGGCGAGGAACGCTTCTCTGTTCCTGGTGCGTGATTCAATCTCGCTTGCGAGGGCTCGGTATTGAAGAGCGACCGGGTGCCGAGCGGCGAGTTTGGTTTGGAAGATTGTTTTCCCCTTCCCCGCGAGCTTTGAGATTTCGATTGCCCTGGAAATCATGGTTTGAAATCCCCTCCCTGGCAAATTCGTTTTGATTACCTCATCAACTTCGAGCCAGAGATTACTTCTAAGGTCCGTGGCGGTGATGACGACACCAAGAACTTCGAGCCCTGGGTTTACACGGCTTCTCACGTCCACGATGTCTTTCAAAGCCTCATTTAGCCCACCAACGGAGAGAGGCTCTGGAAAAGCCGAGAGCAAGAACCACTCGGCCGCTGAATAAGTTGCCACGGTGGTGGTCAAGCCAGCGTTGGGAGCGGTGTCTAGGAGAATGAAATCGTAGTCAGGCCGGGCGAGCTGCAAAGGACGCTTTAGGAGACTCGTTTTGTCGGCAAACTTGGAGAGTATTTTGTCGAGTTCGATGAGTTCGGTCCGAGCCGGGATGAGAGAGACGTTTGTTGGGAGAGGCTCCTCGTCTGGGGTAATGGCCAGGGACTGAGGGGTTTCTTCGGTCGTGAGTAGTTCGAGCGTACCGATGAATGCTTCCGGCGGAATTCCAAGATGCTTCGTGGAACCCGCCGATGGGTCAAGGTCAATGATAAGACACTTGTAGCCCTTTTCCCCGAGGGCTGCGGCGATGTGGACAGTGTTGGTGGACTTCCCTACCCCGCCCTTTTGGTTTCCGATTCCAATTACGATTCCAAGCCGCTTTTGAGTTTCCACGTATCCCCCTGCTCGATAAACCCCCTGCCCCCATGAGTCCATGAATCCTTGAATCCGTGAGTCCATGGGCCCATGAATCGAACGTAGCTTCGGAAGTGAGTTTCAGCAATCCGGAATTTTTTTCGCTACGTCGCTTCGGCTGATTTTTTTGAACACCAAAACGCACCCGCTTAAAAATAATGGCCCCATGCCCCCATGTGTCCCGGCATCCATGCATCCATGCTACCTTGCATCCCTGAGTCCATGAGCCCTGGGACTGGCACCTCACGAGGATCTACCTCCCGAATTACTCCGCCAACTTAAACTTCCACGGGTCCATGCCCTCATGCATCCGAGTGCCCATGCTTCCCCGCACCCATGCTCCCATGACTCCTTGTGGTCATGGGCCCATGAATCCCGGCACGCATAAAACAGTCTTGCTAGCTTTAAGCTCTTTTAAGAAAACGAACATGATTGGTGGGGTTTAAGTCGGTTCAACCAACGGGACCTCGCCATGTTTTAGAACGAAGACAGGAGAGAGGGGAATCAGGAAAGAGAGACGGTAAAAACGAAAAACCCCGCCAACGGGGGCAGGGTGTTTCAATAAGGAACCTCGACAGTCCTTAACGTACACCCCCCTAGAAGCGGACACAAGTAGTCACTTCTCGCGAAGTGAGCATTTTCTTTGTTGCCTGAATTTTGCCTCCCTCGGTTTGGGGGGGACGCGGAACGTGTGTGAAGAGATTGGGTATAAGACGGTTACTCCGATTCAACTTGCGAATGTGGTGGCGGAATGCCGAAGAGGGAAGCTTAAGCTCTCGGGCCTTAGAGTGTGGGCGGCGTTACTTACGATGCAGGCGTGCCGGGAAGCGGCTCAGAGGTCAAGCAGGCCTGGGGGGCGAAGGGCAGGGAAGAACCGGTTCTTGCGTTCCGAGATTGTCGCTCTGACGGGGTTGAGCTTGCGGACGGTCACAAAGGAGCTTCGTGCTTTGGAGCTGGGGAGTGTGGCGAGCTTCTCAACCGAAGCACTTAATTTTTGGGCTACTCCGACAGACAGAGCATTGGAAGTTTTGACGGGCTTCTCGGGCAAACGCTCTGAGAGACGCCCGATACCGGTTCCAAGGCCGCTCCTTCGGTCTCTCTGCCGGTGTAGGGCTGAATCGCAATTCCTGACTGTCCTTTGTTACGTTGCCCGGGGCCTGAGTATCGAGAGGGTAGGTGGGGAAGTGCGGGGCAGGGGATGTGTGAAGGTGTCTTCAATCTGTAAGCTTACGGGGCTCTCCGAGCGTGCGGTGAGATATGCGAGGAGAGAGCTAATTGCGACCGGTTTTGTCACTAAAGATACGGGGTCCTTTCAACGGAAACTGAATCGGGACGGGGCGTATTTTGAGATTTCGCTCCGGTGGAAGGGGAGAAGTCTCCCGCCTGAAATTGCACCCCGGGGGAGCGATTATCGCAGCCGCTTTGCACCCCCATATAAAAACAAGAAAACTCCTTCGGAGATTAAAAACCAGAAAACTCGATTTGAGCGTTCTGGTTTTTTGAAAACAGCTTCGCGGAAGCCAAACCTAAACGCCGTGACGTGTGAGGACCTGGCTGATGGGGCGAGGCTTCTCGTGTTGCACGCGGAGGCCAGGAAGAAAAACCTTATCGGTCACTCGGAGGCAGAGCTTCTTGCCTTCTTCTCGGCAGCGGCCCACGCCGCAAGGGTGGGGAGAGAGAATCCTCCAGGGCTCTTCGTTCACGTGCTTCGAAAGAAGAGATGGTTTTTGGTCACGGAACGTGACGAGGAGCTTGGAAGAAAGCTTCTAATGCGGTCACGGAATGGGTCGTTACCCCCGCCGACGATGACGCCGCGGCGAAAGCCTGAGAGTGATGAAGCTCACTTCGTGTTCTCAGTGCTGCGAGTGGCCCAGAATAAAAACATTGACCCGATGCTCATCGTGGAGGGGATAAGGCCCGACTGGTCGAGGGAGCGATTTGAGCGAGCGGTACTTGAGGCAAGATCGAGAGTTTGAGGGAAATCTTTCGAGTCCCAATTTTGCATCTTGCCGGGTTACAAGAGATTGCAATAGAAAAAGAACAGTCCCGCCGCAGTCGTGGTTTTTCCGGGGCTGAAGTAACCAAACGATTTTCTCGTAGAGTCACATTCGCCGTCTTCACACATGCTTTGTCGTGTGCATTCGGCCCGTGTATCCAAGAACAAATTTCCACCGTTTGTTGGGGCGTATGAAACACGTGTTGTACGAACGATGAGAGAGCCAATTCACACCCGGTAAAGCCGGCCACCAACCGGTCTAAGGGGGCAAAGCTCACCACTTTGCCGCGTGAATGGTCCGTAGAGCGTGGTGCCTGGAGACAGGCTCGCCACGTTCGAGGGAGGCTGCCGAAAGTAAACCAACAATCTTCGGCTTCTATCCCATAGCGAGTTTGTGTCCTCAATGGTGCGGGGAATTTGGGCGACCGGGAAATGCCTTCGTTCTGAAATTGAGGCCGTAGTGCGTGAAGTCGGTGAGTGCATTCGTGTGAGCATCGCAAGCGAAGCATGTTGCGTGAGTGTATGAATCCACCAGCGGGATTCGGACCAAAGCAATCCATTTGCTATCGGGGTGAAAGTCCTCGTGAGGTTCGTTTAACGCGTGCCAGCGTCGGGAGCCTGAGCGTGGCGACACGCTTGGCCGGGTTGATGATAAGACTCGGCGTTCCGCGTAAATCGTGGACGGTGAAAAGCTCAACGATGAGAGGGGCGAGAGCCCTTGCTGGTGAGTTTGGTCAGAGACGATGCCGAAAAGGTTTGGCGTAGTCGGTGTGCATGGGTAAGCGATTCCTTCTGTATTCTAATCGCTGAAATCGGAAGGCTCTCCTGGGGGATGGGCATTCCGGAAACTATGCCGGGGCGAAAGTCCCGGACATACACCGGCCGCCGGAGCAGAGAAAATGCTCGGCCGACGTGACTGACTGAATGACAGGTACTACTAACCGGGGAAGGACTGTAGCGGCCGGGGTGGTTCCCGGTGCCGGAGAATGTCAATCCGGTGCTTCAAAAGCTGCATGTCCAGGAGAGTGGTCCAAGTAGGATACGCGGCAACGCGTGCGGAGTCTTTGCAAGGCAGTGAAGACGCCGTCTCTGTGCTAACGGGTGGTGCCGGGCACGATTCAAGAGAGACGAAAGGACTGACGGACTTCTCCTTCCGGAGAAGCTTTGTTCTCTTTGTTTTGTGACCTAAGAGGTAGCGGAGAATGGAGTCTTCGCTACCGCTATTAGGCGATTCCTTTTTGGAAGCAACGTGTGGCGTAGCATCTGCATGCCGAAAGGTGTGAGTGGTGTGACGTTACTGTCCTAAGAATGAGTGGAAGAGTGTCACTGGGTATTTCGGTTTTTTCGCAACGACTATGAATTGCGAACGGCCTATGTAGGAATACAGCGGCCCCGCGAAACATTGTTGCAGAAAGGATGGTGACGGTTCCCCGAGCGGGGCCGACATGTGAAAGGGGTAAGCCATTTGAACTCGGTGGGGACCGAGTTGGAAATGGCGACGCGAAAGGCTTTAGAGATTGTGCCTAAAACAATCTCACCTTGACGTTCGGGTGGCCGCATTGAACGAAGGAGGGGAGATGTACCGTTGTGAGGCGGTTTCGGTTTCGGCATTCGTGCAACAAGTAGCGGTGAATTACCTAACGAAGGGGTATTGGTTCTATGTGATGGGTGAGATTCCCCCAGGTAAGGATTGGATAGCAGTGGACCGAAAGATTTTACAAAGCTATGGCGTCGGCATCTCCAAGTGGAGCCGCCTTAGAAAACGGGCTCGCGGCGAAACGACACTTCACTACCTGAGATTTCGGGCGACCTGGATTCTGCTAGCGACTTCGGACGGAAATGACTGCGTGTTGAAGGGGAGAGGAGACTTAAAGGATGCCCGTGTTACCCCGATTTATTTTCAAGGCTACAGTTTGAGCTACCGCCCTGGGACGGATGGGAAACATCACGCCTCGGTCAGAATTGCTCTCAACACTTACCTTCGACTCAAATCCTTTTTGGTCGGGAATGCGACTCGCCGGTCTGAGGCGTGGTTCCTTGACGCCTTCTGGAAGATTCCGTTTGAACCATACGCACCGGTTAGGCGACAGCTTTTTAATATTCTGCGAGCCGTGAACCGTCGCCGAAGGGTGGCTGGGATGGATGTGGTGCCGCGAAATGCTGTCCGAATGCACCGGTGGCAGACGAGGGTCTTTGCCGAGACTGAAGCGTCATTCTCCCCGCTTTCCGGCCGCCCATTGGTCGCTGAGCCTGGGCCGTCCGGACTGGCCCTCGAAGCCCGCAATTGACGCTTGTGGCCTCAGAAACCGAATTCGCCTGCCTCCAAATGCCGACATTTCACGCATACGAATCACGGCTTTTTGCCTAAAATACGGCGTTTATTTGATAATTTCACTCAAATAGCCACTTTCAACGTTCGATGAAATTAGTGGAATCCGTGAAATCGATTGCACCATCGGGTATTCATGGATAGAATGAATTTCAACATCCGTTGAAAGAGGTCGTTTTAATGAAACTCGCTGAGTCAGACCTAGAAGCCAAGGCATCGGAAGTGGTCTCGGACTGCTTTGCTGAGGTTCCATTTTGTTCGCTTCGTTGGGGGAAAAAAGAAGTCCCTGTGGGCACCGACCGAATTGACCGAATCGGAAAACTCACAATTGATGGGGAAGGGGAACGAACGCTGCTCCTCGAAGTGAAGAGAGATGGCCAACCAAGATTTTTAAGAGAGGCTGCTTACGCCCTTCGTCGCTACGGTGAAGAATTCAAAAGGCCATACGGCGTTGTGGTGGCTCCTTACATTTCAGACGCCGCGGCCGAAATACTGGCAGAGGAGGGAGTGGGGTACGTTGACTTTGCTGGGAACTGTCGAATCGCAGTGGGCAAGGTGTACATTCGGAAATCAGGACAGGCAAATCGGTTCACGGAGAAGAGGGACTTGCGGTCCCTCTATTCCCCAAAGGCTGAGAGGGTGCTCCGAGTATTGCTTGAGAATCCAAAACGAAAGTGGCTTCTAAAACCTCTCTCTGAAGCAGCAGACGTGAGTTTGGGGCAAGTGTCGAATGTCAAAAAGCTATTGGACGGAAGAGAGTGGCTAAAGGATACAGACAAGGGGATTTTGGTCACAAACTATGACGCCTTGCTGACTGAGTGGTCAAAATCTTACCAGCCTTCGAGAAACGTCCCCGCCGAGTATTATGCGATGGCTTCGCTATCTGAAATTGAGAGAGCGGTCGCCGGAGAAAACGAGGGGCCGCCACTTGGAGCTCTCACCGGCTTTTCTGCTGCGGCTCGCTTTGCACCGGCAGTAAGATACCAAAGAGCCCAAGCCTACGTTAAAGGACGGACGGAAGCAGTTGCCGAGAGGCTTGGATGGAAGCCTGTCACGAGTGGCGGAAATGTTACGCTCATCCAGCCATACGATGAGGGAGTTTTCGAGGGTAGCAAGGTCATTGATGGTGTGAATGTTGTGTCTCCCGTTCAAGCGTACCTTGATTTGTGGAAAAATCCTGGGCGTGGAGAGGAAGCAGCGGAAGCCCTGTATCGTGAGGTTATAAAACCGTCATGGTAAACACCCGCACTGAATACTCGGAGCAAGCCACAAAGGCCGCTCACATGGTGATGCTCGAACTCGTTCGCATCTTAGGCGAATACAAGGACGACATCGTGCTCGTGGGTGGATGGGTGCCGGAACTCCTTTTTTCGAAGGCCAATCCTCGGCACGTAGGCAGCACGGACGTGGATCTCGCCATCAATCACAAAACAATTGACGAAGAAAAATATCGCACCATTTTGGAGCACTTGAAGAAGCACGGTTACGAAGAGGACACGGAGGGGAAGCGGCCTTACGTTTTCTTCCGGAAGGTGATGGTAGAGGGCCAGGAAGTCACCGTTCAAGTGGATTTGTTGTCCGGAGAGTATGGGGGGACCGGCAAGAGCCGGCGACACCAGAATATTCAGGAAGCAAAGGCTAGAAAGGCCAGGGGGTGTGACCTTGCATTCGAAATGGCCGAAGAGGTGAAGCTTGAAGGGGTCCTGCCGACAGGTGGGAAGGACAGTGTTGCCGTGAGGGTTTCAGGCATCGTCCCGTTCTTTGTTATGAAAGCTATGGCGTTACGCGACCGGGTGAAGCCCAAAGACGCGTGGGATATTTATTTTTGCATGGTAAATTTTCCGGGCGGTAACGCGGCAATCGCTGAAGCCTTTCGCCCTCACCTTGGCCACGGCCTCGTGAAAGAGGGCCTCTCAATTATCAAAGACAAATTTCAAGCCGTGGACTATATCGGCCCAACTTGGTGTGCCGATTTTGACGAGATACGCGACCCCGATGACAGGGCCATCCGGCTCCGTGATGCGTACGAACGGGTGAATGATTTCTTGGCCCGGCTTCAAATCAAATAAAGGGTTGAACACATGGCGACCATCACAGTCGAAGACGCCAAACTACTACCTGGGGATTTCGCCATTTTCTTTTGCTGGCAAGACCATCTGGAACCAAAGCATTACCGATTTTTCATAAGGGATGCCCTCAATCGGGCGATTGGAAAAGTTCAAGCAAGCTTGCCGAAAGAAGCCGCACACTGCGTACTCCGTCAAGACAGTGATACGATGAATCGAGCTGGTTCGGTTGAAATCGCCAACACGATTTGTCAGAAAATCAGGGCGAGCACGATGGTTGTGGGTGACGTGACTCCGGTCCTCAAAGATGGTGATAGATTCTATCCAAATCCAAATGTAATGCTTGAAGTCGGATATGCCGGTGGGGCAATTGGTTGGAACCGAGTGGTCTGCCTTTACGATTCGGAAATCTGTCGCCCAGAGGAACTCCCTTTCGATATTCGCCACAGGCGAGCTAATTCTTTCTCAAGTATTGCGAAAGTGGAAGCAACCAAAGCCATGTCCGACCTCGAAGGAACCTTGTTCGTCGCAATTCGAGCGGTCGTTCAGGAAATTGGGCGAGGGGATTACGACCCGACCCTAGGAGATGCTGACAAGCGTAGGCATCGCGACCTCGTGCTCCTTAAGGACACGCTGAGCACCATTTCCCCGGAGTTCATCGAATATTACGTCGAACGCGGGCTGGGTACAGCGTTGGTTTACGACATCCTTTTTTACTGGCATGGCTTTGAAGCTATCGTATCCTCGACCAGTTTCCGCTTCTATGACAAAGAACTCGAAGCTCGCTCACGAGCACTTTTGCTTCACTGGGGAACGGCAATTGACTTGGGCGGGTATCTTTATTCTCCAAATGGCGTTGGGGGCTACTCACTGAAGGCGGAACAGTATTGGGACGAAAACTACGAAAAGATGCTTGAGCAACAGATGTCGGAATTAGAAGAAACGAAACGTTCGCTCAAGTCGCTTCTCGACCATGTGCACGACCATTATGCCGAAATTGACTTGAAGGAGACGAGTCGGGCTGCTTACGAATCGATTAAAAAGTACATCGAAAACGAAAGGTGAATAAAACTATTTCACCAATTCCATTAGCTTCGTGTAGCTGTCCACCACGTCGTATTTGACCTGTTCAGACGTAATCTTCGCGAAGAATTTCCGAGCACACTTAATCTTGGCGTCCTCAATCTCACGCAGCTCCAGCGATGACATTGTGCCCTTAGTCTCCGCGATGAAATAGATGTGTTTGACTTTGCCTTGCTGGAAAGCGATGGCCCAATCGGGGTTGTAATTACCGACCGGCGTGGGAATCAAAAAGCTGCGTGGAAGCTTGGCGTAAACGACAACCTCTACGCCCGTGTCCAGCTCGGTGACAAACTTCTTTTCAACGGTTGAGTCGGTGAACACATAGTCGTAGATGTGGCGGTCTACCTTCATCGCCTTAGCAAAGTTCTCCTTGGGCTTCTCCTGCGTGAAGATGTCAACTCCGTAACGGTCCTCTATTGGGTCATACGCCAGGTGCTCGATGATGACGGTGGCCTTCTGCTCATTGATGATGCGGGACGTTTTAAGAATGAAGTCCTCGGGATTGCTCTTGTACTGGTCAAAGGTCAGTTTCTGGAGGCCCGTGAGGATGGACGCAATGGTCCCCCTCATTAACTGCGTCTTTTCGGCCAACGTGCCGATGAGGTCGTACTTCACGGCGGAATGGACCGATGCCTTGTGGTCGGTCGTCTCGGTTGTACTGATGGTGAAGGCTTCTCCCTTCTTCAATTTTTCCACTGTCGCTTGAGCGAGCTGCTCGCCGCGTTGCACCGTGTATTGAAGGGGGGACACGGCGAGTTCCTTGTCCAGTGCCTTGATGCACTTGCCTACGAGTTCCTTGGTGTCAAAGTGGACCGTGTACGCGGCCTTTTGATTGATGCGATTCCAAAGCTCTTGAAATTCCTTCTTCTCAAAGTTCTTGCTGAGGGGATTGATTCGGGCTTTGCGGTCGTCGCCAATCTCGGGCATCTGTGCGTCGCTGAACACGCTATCAATTAGTTTGAATACCTGGTCAGCGTGCGGCTTGAGGTCATCGGGCAGGGGTGCGAGGGTGCCGTCTTTCTTCGCCTCATGATACTTCGGTGCGATGCCATCCTTGTCATCTGTGTAATCGTGCTTCAAAAGGTATTTGTAAATGTGCTTTGCCAACTGTGGCGTCACCGGCACATCCCCAGCGTCGGTCTTCAGTACCTTGCCGGTGAAGTACGCTTCGTTTGCTACGCGGGGCCGCTCCGAGAGGGATTCGCTGATGTCCTTCTGCAATCCAGCGACAAAGTCTTTGTAACTCTCGCTAGCGACAACCGTCAGCACGTTCACTTGATGCACAGTCGCCGGGTCGTCCATGCGTTCGCCTTTGAGGGGGCCGTCAGAAACAACGGCAAGTCTCATCCCACGTCCGACTTCCTGACGGCGGCTCACGGTATTATTGCTGTGCTTTAGCGTTCCGATGACAAAGATATTGGGATTGTCCCAACCTTCTCGCAGAGCCGAGTGTGAAAAGATGAATCGCACCGGCTCCTCCAACGAGAGCAATCGCTCCTTGTCTCGGAGAATAAGGTCGTAGGCGTCCACATCGTCGGTCTGACCGGCGAGCTCTCCCCTTGCGGCAACAGTCGGGTCCACGAGCCGTTTGCTTTTTTTGTCGATGGAAAAATAGCCATTGTGCGTTTTGCTGACGTCTATGCCCTTGAGGTAATTGGCGTACTTTGTGCTGCTAAAGAGCGTGAGAGACTCGTCGCGGAGCCGTTTGTATTCTTCTTCAAAAATCCTCGCGTACTCGCCCGGCTGCTCCCCCGCTTCATTGTATTGGCGGTACTTGGCAACCTCGTCGATGAAAAAGAGCGATAGCGTTTTGATGCCCTGGTCGAAAAGCGATTGCTCCTTTTCAAGGTGGGCTTTGATAGATTCTCGAATTTGGATGCGGCGGATAGTCATTTCGTCCGCGTCCCCGGTGGCCTCGCCACAGTGAAGCTTGTGGCCATTAGTGAAGGTTACCGTGTCCGCCACGGCGTCAATATCGGCGATGACGAACCCCTTGTACTGGCTCAACCCACCAGACTCGTCTAGTGGTGTCCGCCAGATTTAATGTAACTTATCTGCGGGACGTGCGTTGATCATAACATGAGAAAAGCTATTGCTATCGTGTTGGATGACGCGCAGCGTCAAAGGCTCCAGGAACTCAAAC
>Ga0335069_10005514_pt1 | contig 18602 bp, 16 predicted proteins | sample Lox_Sample_11_FD_206714 | JGI IMG/M metagenome (GOLD analysis project Ga0335069, IMG submission 206714) | Soil microbial communities from Loxahatchee National Wildlife Refuge, Florida, United States - Lox_Sample_1.1 | ecosystem: Environmental > Terrestrial > Soil > Wetlands | place: USA... | reverse complement strand
AACACCGGTCCTAGATAACGGCTCACGTTGGCAGTCCGAGGTGTTCGGTGTTGCTAGGAATCCCGGGGCTCTCAGATGCCGCCAACAGCCACACAGCTCACCGCACGATGGTGACGTCGGGCCGCTGCTGAGCCTTGAAATATTTGAAATATTGAAATTGTTGACAGTGGTTTGATTTTGTGAAAAGTATACTTATACAGCATATGTTCAGGGTCTCCTAATGATGAGGCGCAACAGGAGCAGGATTTCGGTGGGAGTACTGGCTTTGCCGGCATCTCTAGTTGGGACAAAGGAGCACTTCAGCGATGCCATCGATAACAGCACGCGGAAGCGACTCGAGTTCCCGGCAGGGATTGGCCGCTAGCTCTATACCATGCGCACTCCTTGCCGCGGGCCGCATTTTACTGCCGCCTGACGGCTTCCTATTCCATTCCCCTCGGGTCTGTGGTGGGCATCTCCAGCCAGCCCTGTTGGGGCACGGCATCCACCGGGAGACCTCCTTGCCAGAGCGAGAACTGGAAGCGCAGGCCGCCGCCGTCGCGCACGCCTAAAGCCGCCAGGGGGATGCTTGCTTCCAGAACCTGCGCGTAGGCGCAGGCCGCGGACGGGCCCGGCTGCGGCAATCTGGCGCTGGTTACAGTGGCCGTGCCCTGGCGGATGGCGATGGCCAGCTCGCTCGGCGGGCCGCCTTGGGTGGGCTGCACGGTGATGCGGGCTTCCGCCTCGTGCAGTTCGGCTTCCGCGCCGGGATGGAAATCCATGCGTAGGTAGAAACTCGCGCCGTCGCTGCCGAAATGCGCCTCGCGGATGAGGAACTTCTTGCCATGCATCGAACCGGAACGGGCATCCACGCGGTACGTTCCGGCGCCCATCCATTCGAAATAGGAGGTCACCAAGCCGTCTATCACGGGCGTCACCGGGCCGGAAGGCGCGATTTGCAGGTCCTTCGCCACGCTGCGCAGAATGGGCCGCGAAAGCTCCTCCGGCGGGTTCAAGTTGAGGAAGCGATAAACGTTGGCCAAGTGGCTGCGGTAAAGCTGGTCAAACTCCTCGCGGTTGGCCGACTGATGTTCCGGCCCGTACCACCAGCACCAATCGCTGCCTTCGGCGATCATCAGCTCTTCCAGCGCCAGCCGGCGCCGGTCCTCGGGAACGCCGGTGGTGGCGTCGAACGTCTGGCGGGCGCGCAGCAGTTGCGACCAGGCGTCGTTATCTTCCTCCGCGCCGATCCACACATCGAAATTGGCGTCGATCCAGGAGCCCGGAAAGATGCGCTCCAGCGGCTCGGGCGGCAGCTTCTTGAGCGCTTCGCTTACGGTGAGCGCTGCCATCTGGCCGTCTTCGGAGATGCGGCGGTAGAGTTCGCGCAGGAACGGGCGGCCGTTGAGGTAGTAATACTCCCAGGCGTTTTCGCCGTCCAGGATGATGGGCACCAGCGCATCGCGGCCCGCGCCCGTGATGCCCGCGCAGTTTTCGCGGATGCGCTGCAGAAAATCTCCCGCGGCCGCGGCGGCGTCCATCTTGGAATAGACGAAGCCGATGAGGTCGCTCATGTAGTGGTCGCGGAAGATGGCGTTGAGCGACTTGCCGCCCTGCCGCCACTGGTAGGGGCGGTAGAGGCCATCCACGGCCACGGCCCGGCTCAGAGTGCGATTCAAGACGCCGCTATCGGTGGCGGCCCACTGGTAACCCAAGTCCGCGGCGATGGAGAAGACCTCGTCGGAAACCGAGCCTTCCGAAGGCCACAGGCCGACCGGCGGCGCGCCGAATTGCCGCGCGATGTAATCCCGCGCCAGGGCAAGCTGCCGGCGCGCGTCCTCGGGATAGTGGAAACGCGGCGGGAGGGCCACGCCGTGATGCGAGACGCCGGCGATGTTGGAATCGCACAGCAGCGGCAGAATGGGGTGGTAGTAGGGCGTGGTGGAGATTTCGATTTGGCCGGAGGCGGCCAGCTTCTGGTATTCCGGCATCACCTGGCCGATGATTTCACGCTGCTTCTCGCCCATGCGCCGCTGGTCCGCCAGGGTGAAATTGCGGCCGCGTTCCACCCACCCGCGAACCTCGGGATCCGACGCCTGAAACTCCTCGTCGAACCAGGCGAGCTGCGACCACATCTGCAAATCCCGCAGGCCCTGCGCTCCAAACAGCCGCCACGATCCCGATTCCTTCTGCGCTTGCCAGGCGTCGAACAGCTCGCCATAGCGCGGGTAGCGGTAGATCATGCGCTGCGGATCGGAGTAGAACGAATGGCGCATCAGGAAATTGCGCTCGGCTTCGTTGAAGTCCTCGGCGGGTTTTAGAGCCAGGGAGAGGAAGGGGTCGCGCGCTTCGCCGCTGGCGTATTCGGCCACCTGGGCCGCCAGCGACGGCACCAGGTTGAAGGTCTGCTTGACACGCGGGAATTCTTCCAGGATGCGCGCCATGCCGTAGTAATCCTTGAGCGCGTGCATGCGCGTCCAGGGGAGCTTGTACTCGCCCGTGCCGAGGTCCTTGTAGAACGGCTGGTGCATGTGCCAGAGGAAGCACAGGTAGATTTGCGGCATGTTGGTATCCAGGCTAGCGCCCGAAGTAACTCCTGGTGGGCGGCGGCGGCGCGTCGTGGCGAATGGCGCGCCAAATGACGTCGTTGAGCTCGTCGTCGTCGTTCAGGTCGGCTTCTTCAAAATCCATGTGACGAGCGGCGGCCGCGCCCGGACCGCTCTTGGGATTTCTCTCCGTCAGGCTGATGCGCGGCTGCTCGGCCGCGTAAGGGGCCGGATCCGGGGTGGCCTGAAACAGGCTGGTCATGGGGCGCGCGCCGGCGTCGAAATCGGTCATGGGACGCAGGCCCAGCAGCAGCTCCATGGTGCGCAGGACGGAGGTGGTGTTGTACATGGTGCTATCCACCAAGCCGCGCTTCACATATGGCGAAATCACGAACGCCGGCGAACGGTGCGAATCCACGTGGTCCGGCCCGTCTTGCGCGTCGTCTTCCACAATGAAGATGGCGGTGCTGTTCCAGAAGCGCGATTTGGAGACGCCCTCCACCAGCATGCCCACGGCCTGGTCGTTATCCGCCGCGGCGGAGAGCGGCGCGATGGCGCCGGCTTCGGCGCCGGACGTGTGGTCGTTGCCCAGGCGTATGAGCGTGAGGCGCGGCATCTGGCCGGACTTCTCATCCGCCGCCAGATCCGCCAGGAACACCTTGGCGCGCTCCACGTCCGGGTAGGCGAGGTCGAAGCCGCGGAATGCGCGTTCGGTGACCGGCGCCAGCACGGGATCGCGCACGGCGGATACCTGGGCCGCGCCGGGCGCGGGGTGTTCCGCGTTGGTGACCATGTAACCGAAATTGCGGATGGTCAAGCCGGCCTGGGAGGCGCCGGTCCAGAGGTAGCCGGCCGGGGGCAGGGAGGCCGGGTCGGTCTCCTCGTAGTCGTACGTTTCGCGGCGCTTGGCGTAGCTGTTGGGCCAAAGCTTCTGGGTGTAGTCCGGCGCAATGGCCGCGGTGGACCAGGCGTGCCCGTCCGCGCTCACATCCGAATTGACGTAGAAATTGTCGAGCAGGACGAACTGGCGCGCGATCTTGTGCAGGTTGGGCGTGACGTTTTCGCCGAAGAGCACCAGCGAGGGGTCGCCGTTGCCTTGCTTCATATCGCCCAGGACCTGGTCGTAGGTGCGGTTCTCCTTGACGATGTAGATGACGTGCTCGATGGCGGGCAGCGAGTTCGGGGCCAGCAGCCTGGCGTCCGTGTAGGGCGAATCGGCGAGTTCCTCCTGGGTCCAGGCGGCGAGTTGGTTGGCGTCGAAGGCATCGATCCACGAGGCCGAGCCGGTCTGCATGCTTGCCACGTATTGCCTGGCGGGCACGCCGGCTTGCACGGGTGCGGCGTTTTCCTCGGGGTTGGGACCGTGAGGCGCGGGGTAGGACCGCGCACCCTTGCCGTTGAGGACCACCAGCGCGCCCGAACCGAGCGCGCGCACCGCGGTGGGATACCAGCCGGTGGGGATGAACCCGGCCACGTGGCTGCGCTCTTCGGAGATATCGATTACGGCGGCCGCATTGGCGTCCGAACAGGCCACGTAGAGGGTCTTGGCGTCCGGAGAAAGCGCCAGCGCCGAAGGCGTCATGCCCACCGGCTGCATGGCCGTCATGGAGATGTTGATGGTCTCCACCAGTCCCATCCGGTTGCTTTCGGTGAGGCCCACCGAGTAGACGTTGTTGGTATTGGCGGCGGCCACGAATAGGCGCGCCACCCAGGGGGCCTCGCCTTCGTTGGTCTGCGCCACTTCGCCCTCGCGCCAGACCATGTCGGTGGGGTGATCGCCCAGGCGCACCGTCTGCGTGCGCTCGCCGGTGGAGGCGTCATAAAGGCCCACGGAGCGGTCCGCCCAATGGGAAACGAAGAAGGACTTACCGTCGGGGTGAAAGAGAATGCGGTACGGGCGGCGCAGGGTGGGGAAGTGGTTGGTCACCATGCCGGAGAGGGGATTGATGACCGCGATGGAATTGCGGTAAAGCTGCGCGGCGTAGAGCAGGCGCCCATCGGGAGAAAACGCGATGTCGCCCACGAAGTCCTGATCCGTGCGGGAAGCTTTCGGAACCACCTCAAACGTGCGGCCGGGGGTGAGCGAGCCGTCGCCGTTCAGCGTGAACTCGAAGACGGCCGCCTGCGAACCGCCGCCCACGTAGACGCGGTCGGTATGCGGCGCGAAGGCCAGGCCCAGCCAGCCGTCCGGCACGCGCGCGGAACTTACCACGCGCTGGGAGGTGGTATCGATCACGCTGATGGACGGCGGATTGTACCCGGCGTTCAGCGCCAGCAGATATTTGCCGTCGCGCGAGAGCGCGGTGGACATGGGCAGCGTATCGAGGGGAATTTGTTTTCCCGCCGGGTGCAGCCGCCAGCCGCTATTGAGCAGGAATCCGCCGTCCGCCAATGGGCCGACGCGTTCCCGCGGCGCCTCCTGCGAACTCAGCGCCGCGGCCGCGACAATCGCGGCCGCCGCCATTGCCAGGCGGGCCGCTGTGGAACGCAAGGAGAGTCCCATGGAACTTCCATTGTACTAGCGGCCGGCAACGCGCCCTCGCATTCTGCTTGCAACCGTTCGGGGACGGTTTTCATCCATTAGGTGACCAATCTTGACTAATAAGTACAGATTCGCTACTCTGGCGTATTAAGCAGGGCCGCAGGAGCGCATTCATGCCAAGCGATTCCGCCAATACGATAGAAACCTTTGCAAATCAAGAATATAAGTGGGGATTCGTCACCGATATCGAATCCGAAGCGATTCCCCGCGGGCTGAACGAGGACGTGATCCGGCTGATTTCGGCGAAGAAGCATGAGCCGGAGTGGCTTCTGGAGTGGCGGCTCAAGGCGTACCGGCACTGGACCACCATGACGGAGCCCAAGTGGGCAAACGTACATTACCCGCCGATCGACTACCAGGACATCATTTATTACGCCGCGCCGAAATCGAAGAAAGACAAGCCCAAGAGCCTCGATGAGGTGGATCCGGAGCTTCTGAAGACGTACGAGAAGCTGGGCATCCCGCTGGAGGAGCGCGCCATTCTGGCGGGCGTGGCCGTGGACGCGGTATTCGACAGCGTCTCCGTGGCCACCACGTTCAAGCACAAGCTGGCGGAGATGGGCGTGATTTTCGGCTCGTTCTCAGAAGCCGTGCAGGAGCACCCCGACCTGGTGAAGCGCTATCTGGGTTCGGTGGTGCCTTCCTCGGACAATTACTTCGCGGCGCTCAATTCGGCGGTGTTCAGCGACGGCTCCTTCTGTTATGTGCCGAAGGGCGTGCGCTGCCCCATGGAGCTTTCCACCTATTTCCGCATCAACGCCAAGGACACCGGCCAATTCGAGCGCACGCTGATTGTGGCGGACGAAGGCGCCTACGTGAGCTACCTGGAAGGGTGCACCGCGCCGATGCGCGACACCAACCAGTTGCATGCCGCGGTGGTGGAGCTGGTGGCGCTGGATAACGCCCAGATCAAGTATTCCACGGTGCAGAACTGGTACCCGGGAGACAAGGAAGGCAAGGGCGGCATCTACAACTTCGTCACCAAGCGGGGGGCGTGCCGCGGCGTGAACTCCAAGATCTCCTGGACGCAGGTGGAAACGGGCTCGGCCATCACCTGGAAGTATCCGAGCTGCCTGCTGATGGGCGATAACTCTGTGGGTGAGTTCTATTCGGTGGCGCTGACCAACAATTATCAGCAGGCCGACACCGGCACGAAGATGATCCACATCGGGAAGAACACCACCAGCACCATCGTCTCCAAGGGCATTTCGGCCGGCCACGGGCAAAACACATACCGCGGCGGGGTGAAGATCCTTAAGTCGGCGGAGGGGGCGCGCAACTATTCGCAATGCGACTCGCTGCTGCTGGGCGACAAGTGCGGCGCGCACACGTTCCCGTATCTGGAAGTGAAAAACACAACTTCGCAGGTGGAACACGAGGCTTCGACGTCGAAGATCGGCGAAGATCAGATTTTCTACTGCCGGCAGCGCGGCATCTCCACGGAAGACGCGGTCTCCATGATCGTGCACGGCTTCTGCAAGGAAGTCTTCCGCGAACTCCCCATGGAATTCGCCGTGGAAGCCCAGAAGCTGCTGGGAGTGAGTTTGGAAGGAAGCGTGGGGTAAAGGCAGGCGTCAGCTTTCAGCCAAAGGCGGGCTTACGCCGCGAGGTTTTGAGCTGAAGGCTGATGCTGAAGGCTTTTTGAAAACAATGTCTCTACTTGAAATCAAGAATCTGCATGCCACTGTGGCGGGGCGGGAAATCCTGAAGGGTCTGGACCTGACGGTCAACGCCGGCGAAGTGCACGCCATCATGGGGCCGAACGGCTCCGGCAAGAGTACGCTGGCGCAGGTGCTGGCCGGCCGCGAGTTGTACGCCGTGACGGAAGGGTCGGTGAGCTACGACGGCAAGGACCTGCTGGAGATGTCTCCCGAGGACCGCGCGCGGGAGGGCATCTTCCTGGCGTTCCAGTACCCGGTGGAGATCCCGGGCGTGAGCAACCAGTACTTCCTGAAGGCCGCGCTGAACCAGATGCGCAAGCATCGCGGGCTGCCCGAACTGGATGCCATGGATTTCCTCGATTTGATTCGCGGCAAGATCGAGATGATGAAGATGGAATCCTCGCTGCTGAATCGCGCCGTGAATACCGGATTTTCCGGCGGCGAGAAGAAGCGGAATGAGATATTCCAGATGGCCGTGCTGGAACCGCGCCTGGCGGTGCTGGATGAGACGGACTCCGGCCTGGACATTGACGCGCTGAAGCTGGTGGCGCACGGCGTGAATTCGCTGCGTTCGCCGGAGCGATCCATGATCGTGGTGACGCACTACCAGAGGCTGCTCGATTACATTGTTCCGGATTTCGTGCACGTGCTGGCCGAGGGCCGGATCGTGCGGTCCGGCGGCAAAGAACTGGCGCTCGAATTGGAGCGCAGCGGTTACGCCGGCATGGGAATTGTTGACGAGGAAGAGACGGTCGGCAAGGTATGACGGCCCTAGCGGAGCAGACCGGGATTTGGCTGGACCTCTACGCCAAGCAGGCGCCCGGACCGGAGTGGGTGCGGGCGATGCGCGAAGCGGGCTTCGCGCGTTTCGCGGAGCTTGGCTTCCCGACCACGCATGACGAGGAGTGGCGCTTCACCAATGTTTCCCGGATCGCGCGAACGGCGTTTCGAGCGGGCGCGACGGAAGTGACGCTGCGCGCGCCGAAGGGCGTGGAGCAGTTGGGCCGCGAACTGGAAATCGGTGAGATGCGGGCGCATCCCGATGGGCTGCGAAACGGCTTCGAGGCCCTGAATATGGCGTTCACCGATCGGGTGACGTTTCTGCGGGTTCCGCGCGGCGCCGTGATCGAGCAGCCGATTGAGATTGGCTACAACGTGGACGAAGCGGACGCGGCCGTCCATCCGCGCACGGTGATCGCGGTGGAAGAGAACGCGCAGTGCTCCATTGTGGAGACTTACACGGGCGCGGGGCGCTATCTGACCAACGCCGTGACGGAAATCGCCGCCGGGGCGGGCGCCGTGGTGGATCACTATAAGGTGCAGCGCGAGGGGGCCGAAGCGTTCCACATCGCCGCCTTGCGGGCGCAGCTGGGACGCAGCGCGAACTTCTCCACCACTTCCATTTCTCTTGGCGGCGCGCTGGTGCGCAATGATGTCATCGCGGTTCTCTCCGAAGGCACGGAGGCCACGCTCAACGGCCTGTATCTGGCCAACGGAACGCAGCACGTGGACAATCACACGGAGATTGACCACGCCAAGCCGCACGGGACCAGCCATGAGATGTACAAGGGCATCCTGGACGGCAAATCGAGCGCGGTGTTCAATGGCCGCATCCTGGTCCGCAAGGACGCGCAAAAGACCGACTCCAAGCAGACCAACAAGAACCTGGTGCTTTCCGACGAAGCGGTGATCGACACCAAGCCCGAGCTCCAGATTTTCGCCGACGACGTGCGCTGCACGCACGGCGCGACCATCGGCCAGTTGGACGCCGAGTCGCTGTTCTACCTGCAATCGCGCGGTATCGGCAAGCACGATGCCCGCAATCTTCTAACCTACGCTTTTGCGCAGGACATTATCGACCGGATCAAGATTCAGGCTTTGCGCGAATCGCTGGAGCGCGGCCTGTTTGAGAAATTCCATGAGAGCCCTCGTTGACGCGATACAAGCCGGTTTCGACGTGGAGAAAATCCGGGAAGATTTCCCGGTCCTGAAGCAGAAGGTCCACGGAAAGCCGCTCGCGTATCTGGATAACGCCGCGACCTCGCAGAAGCCGCTGGCGGTGATCGCGGCTATCCGCAAGTTCTACGAGGTGGACTGCGCCAATATTCACCGCGGGGTGCATGAGCTGAGCCAGCGCTCCACGGCGGCCTACGAACAGACGCGCGTGAAGGCCAAGCAGTTCTTGAACGCCCGCAGCAAGAACGAGCTGATCTTCGTGCGCGGCGCCACGGAGGGCATTAACCTGGTGGCGCAGAGCTGGGGCCGCAAGAACGTCAAGGCCGGCGACGAGATTGTGGTCAGCGCCATGGAGCACCATTCCAACATCGTGCCGTGGCAGATGCTGTGCGAGGAGAAGGGCGCCACGCTGCGCGTGATCCCCATTGACGACCGCGGCGAACTCATCATGGAGGAGTTCGCCAAGCTGCTGGGGCCGCGCACGCGGATGGTGGCGGTCACGCACGTTTCCAACGCGCTCGGCACCATCAACCCGGTGGCGGAGATCGTCGCGATGGCCCACAAGGCGGGCGCGCTGGCGCTGATCGACGGCGCGCAATCGGCGCCGCACATGAAGGTGGACGTGCAGGCGCTCGACGCGGACTTCTTCGCCTTCTCCGGGCATAAGCTCTTTGGGCCGACGGGTTCGGGCATGCTCTACGGCAAGAGCAAACTGCTGAACGCCATGCCTCCCTACCAGGGCGGCGGCGACATGATCCGCACGGTGACGTTCGAGAAGACCACTTACAACGACCTGCCGTATAAGTTCGAAGCCGGGACGCCCAACATCGCCGGCGGCATCGGGCTCGGCGCGGCTCTCGATTATGTGAGCCGCGTCGGTCTGGATAAGATCGCCGCTTATGAGCACGAGTTGCTGGTCTACGGCACGCAGGCGCTCACGGCGATTCCGGGGTTGCGGCTGATTGGAACGGCGCGGGAAAAGGCGGCGGTGCTTTCCTTCGTGATGGAAGGAATTCACCCGCACGACATCGGCACCGTGCTGGACCGCATGGGAATTGCGGTGCGCACGGGGCACCATTGCGCGCAGCCCGTGATGGACCGCTACGGCGTGCCGGCCACCACGCGGGCATCGCTGGCGTTTTACAACACGGCCGCGGAGATCGACGTCCTGGCCGCCGGACTTCGCAAGGTGAAGGAGATGTTTGCCTGATGGTGGACGATCTTTACCAGGAAATTATCCTGGATCACAGCAAGCGCCCGCGGAACTGTCACGCGATGGACGGCGCCAACCGCAAGGCCGAGGGATACAACCCACTCTGCGGAGACAAGCTGGAGCTGTATCTGAAGGTGGAAGACGGCGTGGTGCGGGATGCCAGCTTCGTCGGGTCGGGCTGCGCGATTTCCACGGCGTCGGCTTCCTTGATGACCGAAGCCATGAAGGGCAAGACCAAGGACGAGGCCATCAAGTTACTCGACAAGTTTCACGACTTACTGACCACGGACTCACCGGCCGCCAAGGACTTAGGCAAGCTGATGGTGTTCTGCGGGGTGCGCGATTATCCGGCGCGCGTGAAGTGCGCCACGCTGGCATGGCACACGCTGCGCTCGGCGCTGGAAGGCGAAGAAAGCACGGTAACCACGGAGTGAGCTTGAAGGACCGAGTGATCGCCGCGCTCAGACGGGTCTACGACCCCGAGATGCCGGTCAACATCTATGACTTGGGGTTGATCTATGGCGTCGAGGTGGATGGGACCGGGCGAGCAAGCGTGCGCATGACGCTGACGGCCCCGAACTGCCCGGTGGCCGGGTCGCTGCCGAAGTCGGTGGAGCAGGCGGTGCGGGCGGTTCCCGGCGTCACGGACGTGAATGTGGAGTTGACGTTCGATCCGCCTTGGACCAAGGACCGCATCTCCGACGCGGCCAAGCTTGACCTGGGCCTCGAGGACCTCATTCCCATCGCGAGGCTGCGCAAGTGAAGATTGGCGCCAACGAAGAGTACGGATTGCGCTGCCTGGTACGCCTGGCGTACGCCGGGTATTCCGGAGGTTCGCTCACCATTCCGGAGATCGCGGAGGCGGAAGGCGTTTCGGCGGCATACGCCGCCAAGATTCTGCGCGCGCTGCGGAAAGGCGGCTTCGCCAAGGCCGCTCGCGGCAAGGAGGGCGGCTACACGCTGGCGCGCCCGGCGTCGGAAATCGTCATCGGCGACGTGATGGATGCCCTGGGAGGCCGCCTCTTTGAAAGCGATTTTTGCGACAGCCACGCCGGCCAGGCCGCCATTTGCACGCGCTCCGTGGATTGCTCCGTCCGTTCGCTTTGGCGCGCGCTGCAGGTAGCCGTGGACGGCGTTCTCAATAAGGCCACCCTTCGCGACCTCTTGCAGAATGAAGAGGACATGAACTCCTGGGTGCGGGCCATCCCAAGCCCGAACGGCCTGCGCTTGATGCAGTAAGGCCGCGCGGCGAATTCGCTTCCCGCGCCATCACTCGGCCCGCCACGGCTTTCCCTCACACGAACCGCTCACTCGCATCGAACCGTCCGGCGCGCCGTTTGATAGAATTTGAGGCCATGAAGCTTGCTGGTTTCCTTTGTCTCCTGGCGCTGCCCGCGCTGGCGCAGTATTCCGTTCACCAGGAGGGCGACGTGGTTCGCCTGGAGGACGGCGCAACGCAGACCGTTGTCTCCGTGATGCCTTCGCGCGGCGATAACGCCTTCCAGATGACCGTGAAGGGCAAGAACGTTCTGCAGTTCCCGTTCAATTCGCCCGCCGAGTTCAAGACGCGCGGCAATTTGAATGGCATGCCCTTTCTGGAGCCCTGGGCGAACCGGCTGGACGGCGACTTCTTCTACGCCAACGGCAAGAAGTACGAGTTCAACATGGGCCTCGGCAACGTGCGCGGCGCCATCCCCATGCATGGCATGCTGACCACCGCTTCGCAATGGGAAATCGTGGAGGCGAAGGCCGACCAGGACGCCGCCTGGATCACCTGCAAGTTGGATTTCTACCGCTATCCCGATTGGATGGCCCAGTGGCCTTTCGCACACACCATTGAACTCACTCACAAGCTGCATAACGGCGTACTACAAGTTACCGTCAAACTCACGAATCTGAGCACCGCCCCCATGCCCGTGTCCGTGGGTTTCCATCCGTACTTTCAGGTGAATGATGCGCAGCGTGACGATTGGACCTTCCACATTGCGGCGCGCACGCACTGGATTCTGAACCAGTTCATCCCCACCGGCGAAACCGAGCCCATCGAGAAGTTCCTGCCCGGGCAGCCGGAGAGCAGCTCTCTGAAGGGAGTGCGGCTCGACGACCTCTTTAACGACCTGATTCGCGATCCGGACGGCCGCGCCACCATGTGGCTGCAGGGCAAGTCCGAAAAGGTGGAAGTGTCCTTCGGCCCCAATTTCAAGGCCGCCGTGGTGTACTTCCCCGCCGGTCCGAACCAGAACTTCATCTGTCTGGAGCCCATGGCTGCCATCACGGACGCGTTGAACCTGGCGCAGAAGGGCGTGTACAAGGATCTGCAATCCATCGCGCCCGGCGGGACCTGGCAGGACAGCTTTTGGGTGAAGCCCTCGGGATTCTGAGCGCTTCCGCAACGGAACCGGCGCCGGTCCCGGACACGGCTGACGATTCGCTTTACTTTTCTCGCGGTTAAGCAAGTCATGGGCCCCGGCGTCATATAATTTCTGCATGCCTTCTCGACGCGATTTCGCGCGCGCCATTCTAGGAGCCGTTCCCATGTCTACCGTTTTCGCCAATATGGATTCTCAAGTTCAGGGCGTGCAATTCGGTTTGCAGACGTACGTTTTCACCGTGTCCGGGCCGCGGACGGGGATTCTGGATACCATCGTCCAATGCATGGTGGATTGCCGCATCGGCGAATGCGAGGCTTATGGGCCGGTGCTCGAGCCGGGCGACCTGTCCGACCGCGCGCGCTCGCAGACCGCCACTGCGGAGGAGCGGGCGCAGGCGCGCGCCGATTTGGCCAAGTGGCGGGCCTCCGTGCCGCTCGCATATTACGAAGGCATCCGCAAGAAGTTTAATGACGCCGGCGTGGACATTTGGGCCTACACCGCGAACTTCGGACAGACCGACGAGGACATTGAGCGCGCCTTGGCCCAAGCTAAGGCGCTGGGCGCGAAGGTGATCAGCACCGGCATGGGCATGGCGGCCGCCCGGCGCGTGGCGCCGTTCGCCGAAAAGCACGGTCTGCTGATCGGCCTACAAGGCGTTCCGAACGGCAACGGCGCGAACCCCGACCAGATCCGGCACCCCGAACAGTTCCTGGAAGCCGTGGCGCTCTCCAAGCAATTCCGCCTGTGCTTCGACATCGGCGACGCCACCGGCGGCGGATGGGACGCGCTGCAGTTCGTGCGCGACCACCCCGAAATCATCGCCATGATCTACGTGAAGGACCGCAAGAAGGACAACACCAGCGTGCCCTACGGAGAAGGCGATACGCCCGTCAAGCAGATCCTGCAGCTGATTCGCGACAAGAAGTATCCCATCCGCGCCTACATCGATTGCGATTACCGCACGGAGGGAACGCGATCGGACGCGGTTAAGAGGTCGTACGAATACGCCAAAGCCGCGCTGGCGTGACTGCTAGACGCTCCGCAGCCTCTCGGCCGCGGCTTCGGGAGTAATGTCTCTCTGCGGCGTGCCCATCAGCTCATAGCCAACCATGAATTTGCGCACCGTGGCGGAGCGCAGCAGGGGCGGCAGGAAGTGCGCGTGCAGATGCCACTCGGGGTGTTCGGCGCCGTCGGTGGGCCGTTGATGGAAGCCCAAGCTGTAGGGGAAGGAAACGCGGAAGAGGCGGTCGTAGCGCGCTGTCACGCGCTGGAGGATGTCCGCCAGCCCGTCGCGCTCGGCGCCGGTTAGCTCGTCCATCCCGGTTACGTGCCGCCGCGCCAGCACCAGCGTCTCGAAGGGCCAGATGGCCCAAAAAGGGACCAGAGCCACGAAGTGCGCGTTTTCTTCCACCAGCCGCTCCCGTCCCGCGGCCTCCATCTCCGCGTAGGCGCACAGCAGGCACTGGCCGCGGCCCTCGCGCCACTCCGCCTGGCGCGCCTGTTCCTTCGCCACCTCATTGGGCAGCGTCCGGTTGGCCCAAATCTGGCAATGCGGATGGGGGTTGCTGGCGCCCATCATGGCGCCGCGGTTTTCGAAGATCTGCACGTGGTTGATTTCCGGACGCGCGCCAATCTCGCCGTATTGCTCCGCCCAGGCGTCCACCACGCGGCGCAGGTCCGGAACCGCCATGCCCGCCATGGTGAGATTGTGTTTGGGAGAAAAACACAGAACACGGCAGAGGCCGGGTTCGGATTCCGCTACCAGCAGCCCTTCGCGGTCGGAGCGCGCCACGGGAGTGGAAGGCTTGAGCGCGGCATAATCGTTTTCGAAAACGAATGTCCCCGTGTAGGGCGGGTTGCGCGCGCCGCCGGCTCGCGCATTGCCGGGGCAGAGGTAGCAATCCGGGTCGTATTCAGGCTGCGCGGCCGGTCCTTCCTTCTCCACCTGGCCTTGCCAGGGCCGGTCCGTGCGGTGCGGCGACACCAGCACCCACTCTCCGGTGAGCGCGTTCCATCGCCGATGCGGGTCCTTCTTCCAATCGAACACACCTCATGGTAACCAAGCAGGGCGGCCGGTTCCAGAGGGGGTGAGCAGACTGGACGCGCCACAGCGCCGAGCCTGGGTTGTGCGGCCGCGCGGAATCAGGCGAGCGGCGCGAAGTTCGGCAGAAATTCGATTTCGCCCTTGCCCCACACCGTTTGCCGGCCCACTCCCACCCAGCGGCCCAGCGCCAGGTATGGCGCGAACTCGGCCAGCGGGCCCTCGTATTCCGCTTCTCCGGTGAAGCCGCCCAGCGGCTGGCGCTGGCCGGTGCGCGAGGAGCGGCGTTCGGCTTCATGCCACTGGCATTCCCACCGCTCCAGGCGCACCGCCGCCGCGCGCTCGCCCATGCCGCGGAAGTCGATCTCCAGGGGACCCGCGCCGTAGAGGGCGCGCAGCGCGGCGATGCGGTTGCGCAGGCGCGCGAACAGGATGGGAAACTCGGGGCGTTCGGCCAGCCGCTCGCCGGATTTCAGCTCGGTGGGCGTCAGGAACCGCACGGTGGCGCGGTCCAGGCGAGGGGGCGTGGCGGCCAGGTCCACCGCGCAGGGCGCCGCAATTTCGGCGGATTCGGAAGGCGCGCGGAACACCTGCCGCACGGCCGCGCCGTCAAGGTCGAGTTGATCCACGCCGGTGAGCTCCGCCAAGCCGCGTCCCGGGCCCAGGCCCTGGCGCGCGAGTTCCGCGAAGGCGGCGATGAAGTGCGGCAGCGCCGGCTCGCGCGTATCGAACAGATGCACGTCGAAGTGGAAGGCTTCGCCTTGCGCCACGCGGCGGCCATCCAGATGCGCGGCGCGGAAGACGAACGGGCGCGGCCAATCCGCCAATCCGCTGGGGCCGGCGCCGAGCGCGGCGCGCGGTTCGAAAACGCGCGCGTAGGCGCAGGACGAGCGCGCCTCGCAGGTCTGCGCGCCGGGACATTCCGGGCGGCAAACCAAGCCGCGGAAAATGTGGCCGAACGCTCCGCGCACAATATTCGCGGATTGTCCGGGCGGAAAGTACAGCCCGCCGGCGGCGCGGAACCAGAAACGGAATCTGTGGAATTCGAAGAGCACGCTACTCCGGAAGAGGCTGGTCCTTGGTTTCCGGCAGGAATGGCAGAGCCGCGAAGCCCACCAGGAATACCAGGCACATGGAAACGCCCGCGTAGCGCATGGGCTCCGCGTGGCCCGCGAACACGCGGCTGGTGAGCAGCCCCAGCGCGGAGGGGCCGCCCGCCGCCGCCAGGCGCCCCACGTTGTAGCAGAAGCTGGTGCCCGTGCTGCGCAGGCGCGTGGGGAAGAGTTCGGGCAGGTAAATCGCATAGCCGCCGAAAATAGCCAGTTGCGTGAATCCCATCAGCGGAATCATCCAGAAGATGTCCGCGAAGGTGCGCAGGTTCCAAAAGGTGAAGGCCGTGACCACCATGGCCGCGCCGAAACTCAGCGCGAAGGCCTTCCTGCGGTTCAGGCGGTGGGTGAGCCAGGTGAACGCCTGGATGCCCAGGAAGCCGCCCAGGTTTTGCAGGAGCGACGCGACGCCCACCCATGTGGTGATCTTGCCGGCCAGTTCCGCGCCGGAATAGCCCCGCGCGCGGAAGGCGGCGTCCAGCGGCGCACGCAGCAGGTCATAGCTGAAGAAGCCGATGCCCCACAGCCCCACCACGCCCGCGAACGCCAGGAACAGCCCGGCCAGGGAGTTGCGCCGCCAACGCGGGTTCCCCGCCAGAAGCTCGCGGTAGGAGCCCATGCGCTTCTTCTCCAAGCGCGCTTTCAGCCACTGTTCGGGCTCCTTGAGCTTGCGGAAAACCATCAGCGCCAGCGGCGCCGGCAGTGCGCCCGCCAGGAACATGTAGCGCCAAGCCCCGCTAATGATGCCGGCCTGCTCCACGCGCCCGGCGAAGATGCCGATGAAGGCCGCGATCATATTCCCCACGGTGGAGCACGCCTGCACCGCCCCCAGCGCGTACGGCCGCGCGCGTTCCGGGGTGGTTTCCGCCACCAGCGCCACGCCCACGGCGAACTGCCCACCCACCCCAAGTCCGCAAAGAAAACGGTAGGCGTTGAAATCCCACACGCCGCTGGCGAACACGCTCAGCCCGGTGAAGATGGTGAAGAAGAGGATGGTGAGCGTCATGGTTTTGGCGCGGCCCAGGCGGTCGCCCAGGACGCCGAAAATCACGCCGCCCAACGCCCAGCCCACCATGAAAACGCTGGTCGCATAGCCGGCCTGCGCGCTGATGGCCGCGCTGTCCGCGCCGCGGCCAAGGAGGTCCCGCATGGCGTCCCGGCGGCCAAGCGCAAAAATCTGCTGGGTCATCGTATCGAACGCCCAGCCCATGCAGGCTACCGCCAGGACGAACCATTGGTAGCGGTTGAGATCCTTGTACCAGGAATACCGCGCATCGGACATGAAGGAGCTATTGTTTCCGATCTACCGCTCCGGTGCAAGCCGAGGACCGCGGCGGACGCGCGCGCTTTTCGCGTTGCGGGAACAACCCTTGGTGGAATAACGTAATAGAGGACAGATGCCATTCTGCAGCCAATGCGGAAATGCGGTGGGCGGGGCGGACCGGTACTGCGGCCGTTGCGGCGCCTCGCAACCGCCCGCCGGCCACGGGGCGCCTCCCCAGGCGGGCGATCCGTTCGGCAGCATCACCCCGAGGACGGCTTCCATCCTCTGCTACATCCCCTGGGTGGGGTGGATTGCGGCCATTGCCGTACTGGCGTCCGAACATTTCCGGCACAACCGCGACATCCGCTTCCATGCGTTCCAGGGACTCTACCTGTTCGTGGCCTCCCTCATGAACCAGTGGGTGTTGCGCCAGTTGCCCTGGCCGCTGCCGCACGTCGCGCTCTACGGCCTGGTGCAGGTGGCGCTGCTGATTATGGCCATCTTTATGATGGTGAAGGCGGCGCATGAGGAGGTCTACTCCCTGCCGCTTTTCGGCGAGCTCGCCGCCCGCTCGGTCGAAGAGAACTAGCGGATCACGGCCGGGAGGGGAGCGTACGGCCGCCTGGCGGTGGCCAAAGCCGCTTCCAGATTCCAGTCGGCATCCACCCGCAGGCACTCCTCAATGCGCGCGATTTCGGCCTGGAAACGGACGCCGTCAATACGGCGCAAAGCTTCCGCGGTATGGCGCATACGCTTGCGCCAAGGGTCGCATGGCTGGGGGATGCGCGGGCCGTCCGCCATATAGCACCAATAGGATATCGTGATTTCAGAATTCCTCCAGCCGCGCCGGAGTAGCCGGAGGGGAGGATGGGCCTCCCGTCCGCGTTTGCGGCGAGCCGCGGCTGTAGTATAATTATTCATACAAGAGAATAATCAATCATCATGTCTACCAGGGTCGGAATTGTCGGATATCGTGGCTACAGCGGCGCGGAGCTGATCCGCATTCTCGATCGCCATCCGCGCGTGCAGCCGGTGCTCCTGGAGCACCGTGCGGACGCTGCTGCCAGCGGACCGGCGATCCGCAACCGCAAGGGCCCGCTCACCCTTCCGTGCACCGCGGAAGCGGTTCAGGCTGAAGGGCTTGCGCTGGTCTTCCTGGCTACGCCACCGGAAGTTTCCATGGACCTCACCCCCGCCATGCTGGGCGTAGGCGCAAAGGTGGTGGATCTCAGCGGCGCGTTCCGCCTGCGGACGCCGGAAAACTACAAGGCCTGGTACAAGGCCGAGCACACGCAGCCGGCGTTGCTCCCCGAGGCCGCCTATGGGCTGCCCGAGTTCTGCCGCCAATCGATTCCGCCGGCGCGCCTGGTTTCGAATCCCGGCTGCTATCCCACGGCGGCGAACCTGGCCATCCGGCCCCTGGTGGAGGCTGGCGTGGTGGATCGGGCGGCGGGCATCGTCTGCGACGCCAAGTCCGGCGTCAGCGGCGCCGGGCGCAAGGCCACGCTGAAGAACAGCTTCTGCGAAGTGACGGAGAACTTCAACGCCTACTCGATTCTGGGCCACCGGCATGTGCCGGAAGTGCTGCAAGTCTCCGGTCTGGAGGAAGGCGAGCTCAGCTTCACCGCGCATCTGCTGCCCATCGACCGCGGCATCCTGGAGACCATCTACTTCCGGGGCAAAGGGATTTCCCGCGCGGAGGATCTGCTGGCGATTTACGAAAAGCGCTACGCGGCCGAACCTTTTGTCCGCCTTTTCGAGCCAGGAGCCACGCCGGATCTGCGCGGCGTGGCGCGCACCAATTTCTGCGACATCGGCGTGACGTATGACGCCCGCACCGGCCGCGCCGTGGTGGTGAGCGCCATCGACAACCTGGTGAAGGGCGCCGCCGGGCAAGCGGTGCAGAACATGAACCTCGT
>Ga0335069_10005513_pt1 | contig 18605 bp, 16 predicted proteins | sample Lox_Sample_11_FD_206714 | JGI IMG/M metagenome (GOLD analysis project Ga0335069, IMG submission 206714) | Soil microbial communities from Loxahatchee National Wildlife Refuge, Florida, United States - Lox_Sample_1.1 | ecosystem: Environmental > Terrestrial > Soil > Wetlands | place: USA... | reverse complement strand
TCGGTGAGTCGACGCGGGCGCAGCCGCCGGTCGGTGTGTACATCAACGGCGCGGCGCCGATCGCTCATCTCACGCTGTCGCAGAACCGCATTGACTGCGAGCGTGTCGCCGGCAGCGTCGGCGTGCAAATCTCCGGCGACGCCAGCGACCTCTCCTTGCAGGGGAACGATATCGGGGACTGCGGCGGCGACGGTGTGGTGGTGACCGATTTCAGCTTGCCGAACGTCAAAGTGCCGCAGCGGTTGACGGCAATCGACAACCTTTTTCGCAATCTCAATCTATCCGACCGCTGGATGGACGGCCGCCATCCGGTCGGCGCCGCGTTCCGCTTCATGATCGACGGCATGGACAACGTCAGTGCCGGCCACCGTTTGCGCGGCAATCGCGCCAGCGACGAGCACGATCCGCCCAAGTTGCGCTACGGCGTCATCTTCGATCCCGAGAAGCCGGGCCAGATCCGCGACGTGCGACTCATCGGCAACGAGTGGAACGCACGCACCGACGACATGTACGACGGCGGCACGACCGACATCCTGAGAGACAAGCGATGAGCCGATGCGGGTGGTGACCAAACGATTGTTCAAGTGGATGGCCCGTTGGCTGCCGGGCTTTCGGCTTCGTATTGCACTGCTGCGCGCCTGCGGGTACCGCATCGGCAGTGACGTGTACATCGGCGAGGAACTGCTGGTGATTGAAGAGCTGAGCGACTTCTCCCAGAAGCTGGTGATCGGTGATCGCGTCGCGATCGCGCCACGCGTCACGCTGGTGACCTCGTCCGACGCGAACTTTTCGCGGTTGATGGAGCGCGTCGCGCCGATTCGCGGCCGGATCGTGATCGGCGATGACGCCTGGATCGGGACCGGCGTGATCATTCTGCCGAACGTGAGTATCGGCCGAGCCGCAATCGTCGGCGCGGGCGCGGTGGTCACTCGCGATGTGCCCGACGGGGCGGTGATGGCGGGCGTGCCGGCGCGACGACTGCGGGCGAACGCGCGCGAGTGACGCCGTGCGGGTCTGGGTCGACATCGAGAATGCGCCGCAGGCCTGGTTCTTCCGGCCGCTTCTGCCCGCGCTACGCGCCCGCGGTGCCGAGGTGCTCGTGACCGCCCGCGACTACGGCGAGGCGGTCGGATTGCTCGCGGCTGCGGGCGAAGCGTTCGACGTCGTTGGCGCGACCGCCGGTGCTTCGCGTCTTGCCCGTGGAGCGTCGGTGATCGGGCGTGCGCTCGTACTGGCGCGCTTCGCGCGCGGGCGTCACATCGATGTCGCCGCCAGTCATGGCGTACGCCCGCATCTGGCGGCGGCGGCATTGCTGCGCATCCCCTGTGTCACCGGATACGACTACGAGCACGCGTCGAAGCTGCTGGTGCATCGCCTCGCGTGCGAGGTGCTGGTGCCGCGCGTCGTGCGCGATCATCTGTGTGCCATCGGCGCGGATGTGCGTAAACTCTCGGGATACGATGGGCTCAAGGAGGAATTGTACTTGCACCAGTTCGAGCCGGACGATTCGATCTACGCGTCGCTCGATCTCGACCCGCGGGTGCCGATCATCACGGTGCGGCCTCCGTCGTTTCACGCGCACTACGCGAATGACGAGGGCAATCGACTTTTCTTCGATGTCTTGCAGGCGCTCCGCGCGCGGCACGCGCAACTCGTCGTGACCGCGCGTGACGCCGCGCAGCGACGGGTGGTGCGCGAGATATGCCGGGGCGATGAACGCGTGCGCGTTCCCGACCAGCCGGTGGATGGGCTCAACTTGATTTGGCACTCCGACGTTGTGATCTCAGGCGGCGGCACGATGGCGCGCGAGGCCGCACTGCTGGGCGCGCCCGCGATCAGCATCTTTCGCGGTGCGCTCGGTGCGGTCGATGCGCACCTCGCAGACACCGGGCGTTTGCGGCGGATTGCGAGTGCCGCCGAGCTGAACGGGGTCGGGACGACCGTCTCGCGAATGGAACGCCTGCGGCCGGCGCCTCGGACCGACTTGATCGACTTCGTCGTCGATCGGATTCTGAGTCATGCCTAACAGCGCCGCCGGCGCGCAAGAGCTTCGCCGCCCTTCCAACACGATCGCGGGCTTCTGGAAGCCGCGCGATGGTATGGAGATCAAACACGCGACGCCCGGTGGGGTGCCGGGCTTGCGTGCGTTCGAGCCCGATGCCTGGTTGTTCGGCGCGTGTGAAACGGATTGGGACGGCCGGCTGCCGCACGCCGAGCTGCCGTTCGATCCCGACGCGGTGTTCGAAAACTATCTCTTCGAGCGGTACGCACGCCGGTCCCTGCCGCTGCGCGACGCGTACTACCGTGTCCGGCCGCTGGTTCCGCTGGCGGTGCGGCGCGCGTTGCAGCGCTGGCAGGCACGGCGCCGCGAGGTGACGCGCTTTCCGCGCTGGCCGATCGAGTGGAGTTTGATTCGCTTTCATCAACTCGTGTTGGCGAACCGGCTGCGCGATCGGTTCGAGTTGCCGTACGTCGCGTTCTGGCCCGACGACCGGCAGTTTGCCTTTGTGTTGACTCATGATGTGGACAGCGCCGAGGGTTTTGGCCGCATCGATGAGGTCGCGCGCATCGAGCGCGATCTCGGCTTTCGCTCGGCCTGGTTCATCGTGCCCGAACTATATCCGGTCGACTGCGATCGCGTGGCGCGATTGGTTGAGGACGGGTTCGAGGTCGGCATTCACGGACTGAAACACGACGGATTGTTGTTCTCGTCACGCGAGGCGTTTCTCGCGCGCGCGTCGAAGATCAACGACTACGTGCAGCGCTGCCGCGCACGCGGGTTTCGCAGTCCGGCGACGTTGCGCCGAGCGGACTGGTTGCAAGACATCGCGGTCGACTACGACGCATCGTACTTCGACACCGACCCCTTCGAGCCGCAGCCGGGCGGCACCTGCAGTTGGTGGCCATACTTTCTCGGCCGTCTCATCGAACTGCCGTACACATTGCCGCAGGATTTTACGCTGTTCGAAAAACTACGGCTCGACGCCGTGCAGCTCTGGTGCACAAAGCTCGCCGCCATTGAACGATACCGCGGGATGGCGTTGATGCTCACTCATCCCGACTATCTCGATCGCCGCGAACGTCTCGATGCTTATGCGCGCACCTTGCAATGGGTCGCCAAACGCGCAAACTGCTGGCACGCGTTGCCGGGCGACGTGGCGCAATGGTGGCGCGCGCGGGCTGGGGCGCGGTGGTGCGAGGATGGCAGCATTGCGGGCGGTTCATCGCGGCGAGACAAGGTGCGCGCCGCCATCATCACCCGTGACGGAACGGAAGTGCGCTGGTAGAAGAACCACAACCCCGAAACCGGAAAGCCGGGACCAGAGACATTGTCGATGAACGTTCCCATCACAGACCTGTACGCGCAGTACGACGAGTTGCGCGACGAGATCGACGCGGCGATCGCGCGCATTCTGCGCACCTCGCAATTCATCGGCGGCGACGAGGTCGCCGGCTTCGATCGCGAGTTTGCCGCTTACTGCGGTGCGCGCTTCGCCATTGGGGTCGGCAACGGCACCGACGCGTTGCGGCTGGCGCTGCAAGCGTGCGGTGTCGGCGCCGGCGATGCCGTGCTCACCGTACCGTTTACGTTCATCGCGACGGTCGAGGCGATTCTCCACGTCGGCGCGCAGCCGGTGTTCGTCGACATCAGCGACGACGATTTCAACATCGACGTCGCCGCAGTGGAGCGCTTCCTGAGCGAGGAGACAGTTCGAGACGGTGACCGAGTCACGATCAAGCGCACGGGCGCGCAGTTAAAGGCGCTGCTGCCGGTACATTTGTACGGCTTGCCGGCAAACATGACGGCGGTGCTGCGTTTGGCTCGGGAGTATAACTTGCGGGTGATCGAGGACGCGGCGCAGGCGGTTGGCGCACGCTGCTGGATCGAGGGGGTGAGACATCGGGCGGGTGCGATCGGTGACGCGGCGGGCTTCAGCCTGTATCCGGGGAAGAACCTGGGCGCGATGGGCGACGGCGGTGTGGTGACGACCCGAGACCCCGAGACCGCTCAACGGGTCCGTCTGCTGGCGGATCACGGGCAGAGCGAAAAATACGTGCACGTCTTGGCCGACGGCGGCAACTCGCGACTGGATGCGTTGCAGGCGGCAATCCTGCGGATCAAATTGCGCCGCCTCGATGACTGGAACGAAGCGCGCCGGCGTTGGGCGCACCGCTACGATGAAGCCCTCGCAGGACTCCCGCTGCGCCGGCCGCGCGAGCCACAGGGGCATGAGTCGGTGTACCACCAATACGTGATCCGCGTCGCCGAGCGCGACCGCGTCCGTCGCGCGCTGGCTGAACGCGGCGTCGCCACCGGTATTCACTATCCGGTGCCGGTGCATCGTCAGCCCGGCTTTGCCGCGTTCGGGTGGCGAGAGGGAAGCTTGCCGGTGGCGGAACGCTGTGCTCGCGAAGTGTTGTCGTTGCCACTCTGGCCGCAGATGACGGCGGAACACGTCGCGGCCGTCGTCGCTGCGTTGACCGCCGTCCTACGAGGTTGAATCGTAAGGTGTCGGCTGTCGCGGTCGTCGGCGTCGGATCAGCCGCAGCCGCATTGGCTGCGAACGCGCGTGCGGCGGGGCTGACGGTGTCATTCGAGCCGATGGAGCCAGCGCACGCTCAAGCCAGTGGATCGGTGGGTGGCATCGGGCGCCTCTTGGTGGCACCTGAGGGTGTGCCGCGTGAAGATCTGGTGCAGGTGGTCTTAACCTTCACCGCGCGCGATGTTCCGGTGTGGTTGGACGTTACCTCGTGGCCCGACCTCGGCGAATTCTTGCCGCGCGAACGTATCGGTGATCGCGAAGGCGTTGTGCTCTGGCGTGCACGCGAATCGCACCGACTGAGCCGAGTCATCGACGTGATCGTCGCCGGCGCGGCAATCGCGGGGCTCTTGCCGCTCTGGCTGGTGTTGAGTGTGTTGGTCAAGCTGTCCTCGCCGGGGCCGGTCTTCTACCAGGCAAAGGTCGTTGGACAAGACGGCCGATCCTTCACGTGGTACAAGTTCCGCACGATGCGGGTGGCGGAGGATGACGAGCCGCAGCGGCGCGAGCGCTTTGCGGACTTCGTGAGGGGAGGGGAGGCGCCGACGAAGATTATCGACGAGTCGCGGGTCACTGCCGTGGGAGAGATGCTGCGCCGCCACAGCCTCGATGAGCTGCCGCAATTGCTGTCGGTGTGGCGCGGCGACATGACGTTGATCGGACCGCGCCCTTGCCTCGTGTACGAATATGAATTGCTGAGGCCGTGGCATCGGCGGCGATTCGCGGTGCGTCCCGGGCTGACCGGTTTGTGGCAAGTGCGGGGTCGGGGCCGCGTCCACGCCGACGACATGGCGTGCATGGACATTTGCTACGCACTCGGCCGCACGTGGTGCAGCGATTTGCGTGTGCTGTGGGAGACGGCGCGAGTGATGGTGAGCGGTCGAGGAGCGGCGTGATGCGCGACGTGGCCGTCGGCGTGATCGGCTGCGGATACTGGGGACCGAATGTCCTGCGCAGCTTCGCGGCCGTGCCGGGGTGTCGGGTCAAACGTGCGGCCGATCGACGGCCCGGCCGCTTGCGATTCATCGCCGAGCGCTTCGCCGATGTCGAGTTGTCCGCCGATCATGCCGAGATTCTGTTGGACCCGGAAATCGACGTTGCCTGCCTCGTCACCCCTGTGCCCACTCATCACACGTTGGCCGTCGCCGCGCTCAACGCCGGCAAGCATGTGTTCATCGAAAAGCCATTGGCGGTTCGTCCCGAGGAAGCCGAGGAGATCATCGAGTTGGCGTCGCGCAAAGGGCTGGTCGTCGGCGTCGGACATCTCTTCGAGTATCATCCGGCGATTACGGCGATGCGCGCGGCGCTGAATGCCGGCGCGATCGGCGATTTGGCGTACCTCGACGCGACCCGGATCAATCTGGGTCCGCCGAAGAGCGACGTAAATGTGGTGTGGGACCTCGCTCCGCACGACATTTCCATCCTTGTGTTGTTGGCCGGCGAGACTCCGGGCGAAGTCACCGCGTTCGCCAAGAGCTACACGCGTGTGGGGTTGATCGACGCGGCGTATCTGCAACTCGCCTTTGCGGGCGATCGTATGGGGCACATCCACGTGAGTTGGTTGTCGGCGCACAAGACTCGGCGGCTGTGGGCGATGGGGACACGCGGGTCGATGGTGTACGACGAGAGCGCGCCGGCGAAACTGCAGATTTTCGATCAGGGGTTTGACAGTCGGATTGGCGCCCGAGATGACGACGCGCACGAGTTGGTGTACCGTCCCGCCAAGGTTGAGGTGCCGGTGTTGGCGAACGATGAGCCGCTGCGACTTGAGTGCGAAGACTTCGTCCACGCCGTGCGCACGGGCGGGACGCCGCGAGCGGACGGGGCCAGCGGGTTGCGCGTCGTGCGCGTCCTCGCCGCGGCCGAAGAGTCGTTGTCGAAACGCTCAGCCACGGTGAGTTTGCACGGTTCGCTATGAAAGCGCTGATCACTGGTGGCGCGGGATTCATCGGATCACACCTTGCCGACCGTTTGCTTGCCGAGGGGTGGGAGGTTCGCATCCTCGACAACTTGCAGCCGCGGGTGCACCCGCATGGGCGACCCAACCATGTGCCGGCGGCGGCGGAGTTCATCGAAGGAGACGTCCGTGACAAGGAAACGCTGCGGCGGGCCGTGCGCGGCGTCGAAGTCGTGTTTCACCAGGCCGCGTATCAAGACTACATGGCGGACTTCAGCACATTTCTTTCGACCAATGCGGTGAGCACTGCATTGATCATGGAAATCCTGGTCGAGGAGCGGTGGGCGCTCCGCAAGGTGATCGTCGCGTCCTCGCAGGCCGTGTACGGCGAAGGCCAGTACCGCTGCCAGCAGCACGGCGAGTTTCAGCCCTTGAGTCGCGACCCGGCCCGTCTCGGCGCTGGACTGTGGGACATCAGCTGCCCGCACTGTGGCGAGCCGGCGCAGGCGTTGCTGCTGGACGAGCGCTACCATAACCCGTGCAACGCGTACGCGGTGTCAAAGCTGGCGGAAGAACTGACGGCATTGCGGCTGGGCAGGCTCTACGACATTCCGACCGTGGCGTTGCGTTATTCGATCACGCAAGGGCCGCGGCAGTCGTTGTTCAATGGCTACTCCGGCATTTGCCGAATCTTTTGTGCTCGACTCGCCAACGGGGAGCCGCCGATCGTCTTCGAAGACGGCCTGCAGCGCCGCGACTACGTGCATGTCGCCGACGTGGTGGAAGCGAACTGGGTGGTGCTCAACGATTCGCGCGCCGATTTTCGCGCCTTCAACGTCGGCAGCGGACGCGCCACGACGGTGGGCGATTACGCCACCGGACTGATCGAGCGGATGAAAGTCGAAGCGCGGCCACTGATCTCGGGCGAATATCGTCTGGGAGACAATCGACACAGCGTGTCGAGCATCGCTCGACTCGAAGAGTTGGGCTGGCGACCGCGGCGCTCGCTCGATGATATCTTTGCCGACTATCTGGCATGGTTGCGCACGCAGGGGGACATCGGGAAGTATTTCGCCGACGCGGACCGCGCGATGCGGGCGCAAGGAGTGGTGCGCCGAGTGCTGCAATGAACGGACGGGTGCGAGATTGGCGCCAGACGCTCTTCGTCGGTGCCTTGGTTATCGGCGATGTCGTCGGCATTTTTCTCTGCTTCGTGACGGCCTATTGGTTGCGCTATCACGCGCCGGGCATCGGCCAAGTTGCGGCCGAGCCGGGAATGCTGGCATACGCACAGGCGGTCTCGCTGGTCAGCGGAATTTGGCTGGCGATCTTTGGTTACTTTGGACTGTACGAGCTGCGGCGCGGATGGCGGATCAGCGATCTGCTTTTCACCTGCGCAGCGGCGGTCAGTCTGGGGATGGTGTTCTTCCTTGCGCTCTCCTACCTGTTGCAATGGTTCTTCGTCTCGCGCCTGCTGTTGATCTATCTGTTCTTGACTAACATCGTGACGATGTTGGCGGTGCGCCTGGCGTTGAAGCGGGCGCTCATGTGGGCCTACCGGCATGGTGTCGGCGTCCGCAAAATGGTGGTCATCGGTGACACGGAGGCGGCTGCCGCGGTGGCAAAGACGGTGTCGTTGCACCCGGAGTTGGGATATCGCGTCGTCGGCGCTCTCAAACAAGAAACGGCTGAAGGCGCGCGCTCAACGCACGACCGAATCGGCTTGCGCGGTGCGGTGGCGATGTTCGAGCGCGAGCAGGTGCGGGATGTCGTGTTGACCGTGCCGGTCGGTCAGAACGAAGAGTTGCGCGAGTTCATCATTGCGTGTCAGACCCGGGGAATAGACGTGCGGCTGGTACCGGATCTCTACGAGCTGTACTCGAGCAGCATGCATCTCGACGGCATCGAAGGGATTCCCTTGCTCGGGTTTCGTCGCGCTTCGCTTCGCGGCTGGGAGCGCATGGCCAAGCGCGTTCTCGACGTGGGCGGAGCCTTGGCGATGTTACTGATGGCGAGTCCCGTGTGGTTGATCATCGCTGTGAGGTTACGCTGGCGCGGCCGGCGACCGGTCATCGAGCGCCACCAGCGGGTCGGGAGGATGGGCCGTGAATTTGCGATGCTGCGTTTCGCCGCGTCACCAACGGATGGGCGGTGGCTGTCGCGTTACAGTTTGACCGAGTTGCCGCAATTGTTGAACGTCCTGCGCGGCAACATGAGCCTCGTCGGCCCGCGTCCGGAAGAGCCCGCGCGGTTGCCGCGCTACAGCGCGTGGCATCGTCGCCGGCTGTTGGTTGCGCCCGGCATTACGGGGTTGGCGCAAGTGAACGGCCTACGCGGCTTCGATTCCACCGACGAGAAGACGCGGTTCGACTTGCAGTACATCGAGCGGCAATCGTTGCTGCTCGACTTGAAGATTCTGATGCAAACGATTTGGACGTTGATGCGTCGCGATGAGCCGCCCCGCGCGCAGCCGCAGGCCGCCGGCGGGAGCGCGGTGACGATGTCGGTTCCGGAGCATCCGCGAGTTGAACCATGTTGATCGTACGAACGCCCGTGCGCGTCAGTTTCGCCGGCGGCGGAACCGATCTGCCTGCCTACTACGCGCAGCGTGACGGGATCGTCATCAGCACGACGATCAACAAATATTTTTACACCATCCTGACTGAACGCGACGACGACACCGTGCAGATCATTTCCGCCGATCTCCAAGAGATGACCACCGTCGATCGACTCGACGAAGTTCCGGCGGGAAACAACGAATTGGACATTCCGCTGCAGGTTTTGCGTGAGTTTCGCCCGCGCCGCGGTCTCAATTTGTTCCTCGCGTCGGAAGTGCCGCCCGGAACCGGTCTTGGGTCGTCAGCCTCGGTCTGCGTCAATGTGATCAAAGCCTTGAGCACGCACCTGGACTTATCGATCAGCCGTGGTGAGCTGGCCGAGCGCGCGTTTCGCGTCGCGAGCGGCTCGCTCGGCAAGCCAGTGGGAAAGCAGGACGAATACGCGGCGGCGTTTGGAGGCCTGAATGTCTTTCGCTTCACCCGCGACGGTGTAACCGTCGAACCGGTCCATCTCGAACTGGAACTGCTGCGTGCCTTCGAGGAACGGTTGCTGCTTTTCTTCACCGGCAGTGCGCGAAACTCCGAGGCAATCTTGCGGGAGATGGACGGCGCGATGCGCGAACCAGGTGCCGCGGTCGTCCGCCGGTCGACGGAGCTCGCCGTGATTGCGGAGAAATTTCGCACGGCATTGGTGCGTGGAGATCTCGAACTGTGTGGTCGGTTGTTGCACGAGGAATGGCAGGTGAAGAAGCAACTTTCGCCTGGAATCTCATCGAGCCGCATCGATCAGCTCTATGTGGATGCTCGGGCCGCAGGCGCGATCGGGGGGAAGATCACAGGTGCGGGAGGCGGAGGTTTTTTGCTCATCGACTGCCCGCGTGAGCGCCAAGACTCGGTTCGGACCGCTCTGCGGGCGGCCAGCGGTCGAGAAATGACGTTTGCGTTTGACGACCAGGGGGCAAAAGTGGTCTACAACGACCCGTTCTTTGACGCGAGCGGACGTGGCGGGAGCCTGTGGAGATTTATGCGGTTCGGAGATGGCGCGTGGTCGAGGTCTGAGGCGTAGGGAGAGGCGGGTTGGATGAGAGGTGGTTCGCTGACTCTAACCGGCTCTGCCGGACCAACGGTATTGGCGCGTCTCCAAAGCCTCCCGGTGCTCTGGTTCCGCGGACGATGTGGGAGGGTGAGTTTGACAGGGCAGTGTAAGCGCGAGCCGATTCACGCCGTGACCGTCTACCTTGCCCGGCCACCGGCGCGTCACGACCGCCACCGAAACAGTGGCGCGCGCGCCCCCGCGGGAATCTTGGGCAACTTATACCTTGACAATGTGACGGGTTTTTGAGTATGTATCGCGCGCTTTCGCCGGGCTCTCGGGGAGCGCGTCGGTGGAGCAGCAAACTGAGCGCGAGGAGCATGGGATGAGTCTCGGTCGACTGGAAAGGAGGAGGGTAATGCGTACGGTGAAGTGGAATGCGTTTCTCTCGGGCCTCTGCGGATTCGCGGTGGTGCTGGGAGTGCTGGCGGCCAGCGCTCGTGCTGACGTCGTGACGGAGAAGACGGCGTCCATCATCGACTTCCCGAAAGTAATCTACAACGCCAACGAGGACACGGACATTCAGATCGTGAGTGAGAGTCCGATGCCGTTGTTCGCGCACTGCTTCTACGTGGATGCTCGCCTTCCATCCGGGTGCAGCAAGGAAGATCCACGGATCGGCTGCACGCCGATCTGGCAGGAGATCGATTTCAACATCACGCTGACGCATTTTCAGCCGACACATTGGAGGGCGTCGATTGGCCGGCCGGTTGACCCGAGCGATGACTTCAAGTTCGGCTACTACGGCGCGGGCATCGACCCGGGTGCGATTCCGCCCCTGACCAGCGGGTTCCAGGGCGAGTTGATGTGTATCGAGGTCGAAATGGATGGCACGCCGCGCGACGGGAATCACCTTTTCGGCGTGGCGACGCTGGTCACTACCAACGACAGCGACGTGAGTAAGTACAACGCCATCGGTATTCAGAGCACGGTTGCGGCGAATGCCACTTGCCCGGATGACCAAGGGCGGTGCGTCCTGATCCTCAATAACCCTCGCGGCGAGAGCAGCGGTGAGTACAACGCCTGCCCGCAAACCCTGGTGCTGAACCACGTGGCCGAAGGCGCGACGGATCCAATTCTCGACGAGTTCGGGAAGGCTGGAACTACTGGGGTACAGAACCAACTAACCCTAGTGCCGTGCTCGAAGGACTTCGAAAATCAGATCGCCGGCACGGTCACCGTGCAGCTCGCGGTCTACAACGAGTACGAAGAGCGATTCTCAGCGAGCTTTACAGTGACCTGTTGGAAGACCATCGAACTCACCGACATCGACAGCCCCACCGATCCGACTCGGTCGATTTTCTACTACAGCAATCTCGGCTCACTGACGGCACAGACCAGAATCACGCCGGCTGACATGAGCGACGGTGCAGTCATCGGAGTTCTCGAGACGACCAGAACCGATACCACGAGCAACACTGCACGCGTGAGCACCAATATCCTCACGGAAGGGGATCGGATCAAAGGAACGGACTTCGCGGGCTTTGATCAGATTCAGCTCCCGGTGCAGTTCTAGCGATTGCGTCACGGAGCGCAGAAAAGGCTATGGCTGGGTTCTCCCTTATAGCTGAAAGGAGAAGGGCAATGCGTACGGTGAAGAGGAATCCTTTTCTCGCGGGGGCGGCTGCGATTCTCGGTGGGCTCCTGCTCGTGACTAATATCGCGTCGGCCGAGCTCGGCTCGGACAAATCGGCGGCGATCATCATTTTCCCGCAGTTGGTGTCCGACACAAGAATGGGCACCGCGACTCCGGTCGACACCTTGATTCAAGTTCAGAACACCTCGTCGCACCAGATTGCGGCCCGGTGCTTCTTGGTGAATGCCAACTCGCACTGCTCAAACGCCGGTTTCATGGGCGTGCCGTTGGTGTGCGACATCGACTCGGACTGCAATCCAGGTGCAGTCACCGGTGGTCACTGCATCGCCGGCTGGCAGGAGACCGACTTCCGCTTTCAACTGACGCCGCATCAGCCGATTTCGTGGGTTCTGAGCGAGGGCATGTCGGTGTTCCCGATCGATGGCTTGATCAAGATCGGCCCGGTCGATCCGGACACTGGGCTCCCAGCCTCGAACAATCAAGAGCCGTTCGGTACCAGCTCGATCCCACCGGCTCCCGAGCAGCCGTTCAGGGGTGAACTGAAGTGCGTCCAGGTGGATCCGACGACCCTCACTCCCGACACCGGCACTGAGATTCCCGACGATGGTACCAATACGGTGAACAACAAGGTCGGTGATCTGGCCGGCGTTGCAACCATCGTCGAACCAAAGGCCACCGATCTCGACGCACGCGCGTACAACGCAATCGGCCTTCAGGCGACACCAAACGCGGCTGGCGGCGACAACACGTTGGTGCTGGGCGGCAGCGACCCCGATGCCGCTGAATACGACGGCTGCCCTGGCGTGCTTTTGCTCGACCACTTCTTCGATGGCGCGACGGACCCGGTTTCGGGCGCCACGATTACAACCAAGCTCACCTTGGTTCCATGTTCTGAGAACTTCCTCACGCAGCAGACCGGCAAGACGACGATTCAGTATTTGGTCTACAACGAATTCGAGCAACGCTTTTCGACCAGCAACTCGGCCAACTGTTACAAGAACTCGACGCTCTCGGACATTGCATCGAGGCCGGGACCGGACGACGACGCCACGTCGATCTTCAACGTGAACGTGCAGGGAACCCTGAGCGGCCAAACCCGAATTCGTCCGGTCGACAGCGGTGTGGCCGGTCGTGGCGACGGCTTGCTCGGTGTTGCCGAAGAGTACTTTGCGAATAATGGCAAGACCCGCTCCGACGCCTTTAACATTTCGAAGCCGAATATTTCCGGTCGGGCGGTTCCCGACATCATCGTGCTGCCGTAAGTTCGACCTCAGTGGATTGAGCAAGCGAAAAGGCCGGGCGAGCGATCGCCCGGCCTTTTTTTGTCTTGCGGCCGTGGTGACGCCCCGATACGGTCGAAATGATGTGGCGCCAACTGACCCCAATCCGAATCGCGTTGCTCCTGGGCCTCGCGCTTTCGGCCTTGCGATTTAGTCAGTGCCGGTATCTCGAGCTGCTTGATGCACGCGCGGTCGACTACCGGCTGATTCAGCGGGGTGTACGGCCGGGCGCCGGTGATGTGCTAATCGTAGCGATCGACGACGGCAGCATCGCGAAGCTCGGCCGCTGGCCGTGGCCACGTGCGGTTATGGCTCGCTTGGTTGATCGCTTGGCGTCGGCCGGCGCGGCGGTGATCGGATTCGACATCGTCCAGTCGGAGCCGACCGAAGAGTTGAATGTCGGCGGACTTAGAGAGGCCGCCAAGGCGTTGGATGATCCCACGTGGAGTGCGCTGCAAGACGTCCTGCACCAGTGGGCTGCGGGCGACACGCGTCTCGCCGATTCGCTGCGTGCCGCCGAACGGACAGCGGTCGGGTACTTCTTCGACTTTGACTCCGAAGGCAAGCCGCTCGGAGACTCGCATATCTCGGCATACAATCTGGTTCAGCCCAGCGTGAATGGACGAGGCGAGGCAATGGTTCCACGGGCGTCGTCGGCCACCCTCAACCTACCCGACATCAACAACGCGGCGCGTGAGGTGGGATTCTTCAACTTCCGACCCGACAGCGACGGATCGTACCGGCGAGCGCCCATGGCGATTCGCTTCGCCGACGAGATCGCGATGCCGCTGTCACTGGCGATGTTGCGCGTGTACTGGCATGGCGCGCAAGCGGCGATTCGATTCGCGGAGTACGGTGTCGAGTCAGTGCGCATCGGGAGCGTGACGGTGCCAGTGGCCGAAGACGGCCAGATGCTCATCAACTATCGCGGCCCGCGCAAAACCTTTGCGCACCTCGCGGCGGCGGACGTGTTGGGCGATCGCTTCGACGCGAGCCGCATTCGCGGAAAGCTCGTGCTGGTCGGCGTGACCGCCACCGCGGTGGCCGATATTCGGACCACGCCCTTTGACGGTTATTTTCCCGGCGTCGAGATCCACGCCAACGTGCTCGACAACATCCTGCGGCAGGATTTCATCGAACAGCCCAAAGGCATCGTCCTCATCGAGGTACCGGTGATTCTCGCCGCGGTGATCATCTTGGGGGTGTTGCTGCACTATGCGCGCGGGGTCAGCGGCGCGCTGGCCGCGCTGGGCATCCTGGTGGCGTATCTCGTGGGGAGCCAGTGGCTGTTCATCGCGTACGGCTTGCCCATGACCTTGGTGTATCCCATCCTGGCGGTGTCGCTGACGTACGCGGCGATCGGCGTGCAGCATTACGTGACGGTCGAGCGCGAGAAGCGCAAAATCCGTAACGCGTTCAGCTTGTACCTCAGCCCGACGGTCGCCAACCTGGTGAGCGAGCGTCCGGAGATGCTCGCCTTGGGCGGTGACACGCGCGAACTCACCGTGTTGTTCTCCGACATTCGCGGCTTCACCACCATTTCGGAACGCTTCCAGGATCAGCCGCACACGCTGGTGGCGTTGCTCAACGAGTTTCTGGGCGGGATGACCGAGGTGATCTTTGCCAATGACGGGACATTGGATAAATATGTCGGCGACGAAATTATGGCCGTGTGGGGCGCGCCGTTGCCGCAGCCCGATCACGCCGCGCGAGCCTGTCGGGCCGCACTGGCGATGATCGCGCATCTCGCGGAACTCAATGAAGCGTGGCGGCAACGCGAGTGGCCGGCGCTCGACATCGGCATTGGCATCAACTCGGGTCCGATGGTGGTGGGCAACATGGGATCGCAGCGGCGACTGAGCTACACGGTGGTGGGCGACAACGTGAACCTCGGGGCGCGCCTGGAAGGACTCAACAAGCTGTACGGCAGCCGCATCATCGCCAGCGAGTCGACGGTTCAGGAGGCGAGAGAGTTCGTCGTACGCGAATTGGATCTCGTGCGAGTGAAGGGAAAGTACCAAGGGGTGCGGATCTTTGAGGTGCTCGGGATCGCATCGGAGCGCGATCAGTGGGCGAGCTTGGTAGAGCGCTTCAACGCCGGGGTTTATGCATACCGTGAACGGCGCTGGGACGACGCGATTCGCGCCTTCGCGATGATCTTGGATGAGCGGCCGGACGACGGCCCGGCTCGTTTGTACCTCGGTCGCTGCCGAGGCATGCTCGAATCGCCGCCCGCGCCCGATTGGGACGGCGTGACGGTTATGGAGGTCAAATGACGAGGGTTCCGGCGCTGCGCGTCCGGTTTTGGGGAGTGCGGGGGAGCTATCCGGCGCCGGGACCGGCGACGGCGAAGATTGGCGGGAACTCCTCCTGCGTTGAGATCGGTGTTGGTGAACAGACGCTCATCTTCGACGCCGGCACGGGCATCATCGGTCTCGGCCGCGATTTGGTGCGGCGGCCGGGTGAACCCAGCGCGCACATTTTTCTCAGCCACCTGCACCACGATCACATCGAAGGGTTGCGCTTCTTCGCGCCGGTGTACAGCCCCGAATGGCGATGCCACGTGTACGGCAACGGCAGCGGTCCGAAGGCATTGGAGCGCTTGCTTGCCCGCACCATGACCCCGCATCTGTTTCCCGTGGCGCTATCCCAGCTGCCGGCCAAGCTCAGCATCCGCGAGTTGCACGAGCGTGAACGCTTGCGATTCGACGGCGGCCATCCGTTGATCGTGCACAGCCGCTTCAGCCGCGCGCATCCCAAGGTGGGCGTTACCATGTATCGCGTGTCTTGCGGCGGGCGTTCGGTGGTGTACGCGACCGACGTGGAAGCTCCCAAGGGTGGACACGAGGACGTCGTGGCGTTCGCTCGCGGCGCCGATCTGCTGATCCACGATGCGCAGTACACCGACGAGGAATATTACGGTGGACACCTCAACAAGGCCGGATGGGGGCACAGCACCGTTCGCATGGCCGCGGAGGCCGCACGCGACGCGCAGGTCAAACAGCTCATCCTGTATCATCACGACCCCGAACACAGTGATGGACTGGTCCGCCGCCTCGAGACCCTGGCCCGCAGCATTTTCCCGCGCAGCCGAGCGGCGTGGGAGGGGATGGAAGTCCGGCTGCCGCTACGATCGAGCTGAGAGCGTCTTACAACTCGATGTAGCCGCCGCCAACCCCGATGCAAGTTCCACCGACGCGAACCGCGGTGAACGACTGAGGGCCGCCCTCGATCTCAATTTGCACGTAGCTCGGTCGTCCCATCTCGACGCCTTGCAGGCTGACCAACTTCGCCGGCTCGCCAGCGCGAACCACAGCGAAGCGGACGAGATGGCAACCCAACGGTCCGCTGGCGCTCCCCGTCGCCGGGTCCTCGGCGACGCCCGCCTCCGGCGCGAACATTCGACTGCGAACGGTGACGTCCGGATCGCCCGTATCGCGGGTGAAGCAAAAGACACCGTGCGCGTTCAGCGACGGCGCGAGTCGCTGCCACTGCGCGATCTGCAGTTGCGCGTGACTCAGAGCGCGGCGATCGCGCAACGCCACGAAGAGAAACGCAGGTCCATTCGAAAGCACCTGTGCCGGTAGACGCCCGTCGATTTCTGCAGCCCTCAATCCCAACACGGTCGCGGCGTCAGATGGTTCGACCGCTGCGCCCCACGTTGGCAAGGGCTGCGTCATCCACCACGTCGTCGCACCGGCCTGCGCGACGCGTCGCTCCACTCCAATCGGGCCGACGCCTTCCAACAGCGTTACGCGATCTCCGTGGTCGAGCACCCACGCGGTGCCGATCGTGGGATGTCCGGCCATCGGCATCTCGATGAACGGGGTGAAGATCCGTACCCGATAGTCGCACGCCGCCTGCGTTGTCGGCAGCACGAACGTCGTCTCGGACAGATTGAACTCGCGTGCGATGCGCTGCATGTCTTCCACTTGAATCCCCTCGGCGCGGGGGAAAACTGCCAGCGGATTGCCCGCGAATTTGTCCGACGTGAACACGTCAACCAACCGATACTCGTATCGCGCCATGCGCCGCGCTCCTCGCCCGTGTGTGTGTGTCGGCGACGCTATGCCACGGGCCGAGCGCAATCGCCATCAAGCGTGTGCGAATGTGGAAACGTGGTGGCTGCGCTGCGGCCGCGGCGTCATTGCCATTGTGCCGGCCGTGCGGCGAGGTCGGAGAATCCCCAACGCTCGCACAGTGCCCGATACGGATCGCGGGGCACACCGCGCCACGCCAAGTCGTTGAACTCCTCGCGTAGCGGAACGTCGCGCCGCAGCGTTGCCAGGGTTTTGTAGAGCTGCGCCTCCGCACGGTGATCCGCAAGCGTTGCGGCGAGCGTTGCGGCGTTGCGCAGCGTGATGCGCCACTCTGCCGCTGATTGTGGGATGGCTTCGAGATGTGTGTATTCAGACAGAACGGCCGCGGCCGATTTTGTCCCCCATCCGCGAAGGCCGGGAATCCCATCGGCGGCGTCTCCGACGAGCGCGAGCAGGTCGGGAATCGATTCCGGCGCGACGCCGAATTTTACCCGCACCGCCGCCGCATCGTAGGTCTTGCGCCGCACCCGGTCATGTGTGACCACGCGATCGCCGACGACACACTGCATGAGGTCCTTGTCGGGCGAGAGGATCACGACTCGATCGACGTCTCCCGCGAATCGCTGCGCGGCGGTCGCGAGGGCGTCGTCGGCCTCAAACTCGACCATCGGCCACACGGCCACGCCGAGCGTTCGCAGAGCCTCCTCGGCGAGCGGAAATTGCGCCCACAAGTCCGGATCGATCCCGTCGCCGGTTTTGTAGCCAGCGAACAACTGATTGCGAAACGACTCGATGACGTGATCGGTGGCGGCCGCGATGTGGGTCACGTCGGGCTGCCGGAGGAGCGCGAGCGTCGAACCGATGAGGCCGCGAATCGCGCCAACCTCGCGCCCGTCGGGAGCCTTTTCCGATGGCATCGCGAAAAAGGCACGAAACAACTCGTAGGTTGCGTCGAGCAGGTACAGCATCGTCGTGAGTCGCGAAGGATGGACAGCGACTACGCCGCCTGCTCCATCCACGCACGGCCAAGCGAGAACCTCCGTCCGCGGACGGTGGCGAGAACGTAGGGCCCTTGCGGAAGGACGGCGAGGCGTGGTGCCGTGCCAACGCGGGTCCGCGCGCGCTGCACGGCGCTCTCGACGGTCGGTGCATGATCGACCAGCAGCGTGCGCACCGCGTCCGCAGGTAGTCCGTCGGTGACGACGATCACCTGGGCTTTACGCAAGACCTGACAGAGGTGCTGGACCATCCACTGATCGATGGTGAAAAAGCCGGGGGTGGTGATTCGCGCCATGAAATCATCGTTGCCGCGCGTTTCGCGCAAGAGCTGCTGGAAGTCGGCGCTCCCGATGCCCTCTTTGAGCGCGGCGGCGAGAATGATCGTGCCGCCGGGGCGCACGATGTTGAGTGCCGCAATCATTCCCTTGATCGATTGGTAGTAGGTATCGTCGAGGGGAAAGCCGCCGCCGGAGGTCACCACGATGTCGGCCGGCGCATCGATGGCGATACTCACTGCATGCGCGACGAAATCCATCCCGACGGCGTGTGCCTGTTCGATGTGACCCGCAAACACTCCGGTAACTTGGCGCGCCCGATTGA
>Ga0335069_10005512_pt1 | contig 18607 bp, 21 predicted proteins | sample Lox_Sample_11_FD_206714 | JGI IMG/M metagenome (GOLD analysis project Ga0335069, IMG submission 206714) | Soil microbial communities from Loxahatchee National Wildlife Refuge, Florida, United States - Lox_Sample_1.1 | ecosystem: Environmental > Terrestrial > Soil > Wetlands | place: USA... | reverse complement strand
CTGCTCTCCTCACTCCTTGCTGAATGGACCGTTGCTACCGGTCCCCAAGCTTAGGATGGAGAGCAGCCGACCGCGATTACTTCATGTCAGAGTGGAATTTCCCGCGTCACCCCGCCGCGGCGAAAAGCGCCCATTCGCCGGGGACGCCTTTCAGCGGTTTGATCCCGCGGCGCTCGAACGCAAGTCCGGAACCCGCGACCAGGTCCTTGGTCGTGCTGGAGACGACCACTTCGTCGGCGCCTGCTTCCGCGACGATTCGCGCGGCAATGTGCACCGCGATGCCGCCGATGTTGTCGCCCATCAGCTCGACCTCTCCCGTGTGCAGTCCGGCACGCACCGCGAGGCCGAGGGGCCTGACTGCGGCCGCCACGGCCAGCGCGCATCGAACGGCGCGCGCGGGGCCGTCAAAGCTCGCCATGAATCCGTCTCCGGCTGCGCTGACTTCCCGGCCGCGATAGCGCGTGAGCTCGCCGCGCACGATTCGATAGTAGCCCTCCAATCGAACCTTCCACGCGCTGTCTCCGATTGCGCTCAATGCTTCGGTCGACTGGACGATATCGACGAACAGAACCGTCGCGAGGACGCGATCGTCCACCTCGACCGGGCGGACGCCGGTGACAAACGCTTGGATCTCGGCCAGGACCTTTTCCGGCGCCAACGCCGCGATCGGGTGTACCGTGCCGGGAAAGGCGACGAAGCGCGCTCCGGGAATCCGGCTCGCCAGGTCTCGTGCGGCATCGCACGACGCCACCGGGTCACCCACGCGATTCATGACGAGCGTCGGAACCCTGATCGCACCCAGGATGGGACGGATGTCGATCTCGGCGTTCATCCTCTCATAGGCCGCAACGGCGGAAGGACTCGCGGCGGCACGGCAGTAGCGCATGGAAGCCTGGATGAACGCATCGTCGACATCCGGACCAAAACCCGCACCCGGCCCCCGCAGATACCATTCGGACGGCCAGTTATCCTGGACGTCCTGGATCATGCGATCATACTCCGCTCTGGCCAAGCCCCAAGGATGGTCTTCCGTCGCGACGAACCGCGCCATGGCGCCCCAGATCACGAGCGCCCGAGTGCGCTGAGGATGGGTCGCAGCAAACATCGCCGCCATCGACGCGCCTTCCGAGTTTCCAAGCACGATTGCGGAGTCGACGCTCGCGGCGTCCATCACGGCGCGGATGTCATCGGAGCGCTGTTCCAGCGTTGCCATCGTCGTGGGACGATCGGACAATCCCGTGCCCCGCTTGTCGAAGCGGATCAGCCGGAACATGGAGCTCAAACGCTCAAAGAATTCGGCCCGAAGGGGAAATTCCCAATCCAGATCCAGGTGAGACAGGTTGCCTGGGGCGAAGACCAGTGTGTTTTCACCGCTTCCAGTCACCTGGTAAGCGATCATCACATCGCCGCTCCTGGCGTAGTGCGTTTCCGGTCTCACAAAATCGCCCTGCCGATCCGGGGAAGACAGCCATCCCTGCGCGGGGCCCGCGCCCGGCAACGCAATTCATATCACAATTCAGGTACAGAAGCGCACGGCGCGATCGAACGCTGCTACTCCCCCGCCGCCAGCCGCGGCGTCTTCTTCGCCCCCGGCCGGAACCGCCCGAGCCAGTGATTGACGCGGTCGAGATGGAGATAGACGACCGGCGTGGTGAACAGGGTAAGCGCCCGGCTCACCACCAGCCCGCCGATCATGGTGATGCCGAGCGGCTGACGGAGCTCGGAGCCGGTGCCGGTGCCGAAGGCGAGGGGAACAGCGCCCAGCAGCGTCGCCATCGTGGTCATCATGATCGGGCGAAAGCGGAGCAGGCAGGCCTGGCGGATCGATTCCTCCGGCGATTTTCCTTCGTTGCGCTCGGCGGCGATGGCGAAGTCCACCATCATGATGCCGTTCTTCTTCACGATGCCGATCAGCAGCAGAATGCCGACCAGGGCGATGATCGAGAGCTCGGTGTGGAAGAGGCGCAGCATCCAGAGCGCACCCAGGCCGGCCGAGGGCAGGGTGGAGAGAATGGTAGCGGGTGGATGTAGCTCTCATAGAGCACGCCGAGAATGATGTAGACCGTGAGGACGGCGGCGAGGATCAGATAGGCTCGGTCTTCAGCGAATCCTGGAAGGCCTGAGCATTGCCCTGGAAGGTGCCGAAGAGGGCGGCCGGCGCCCCCACCGCCTTCACCGCCTGCTGCACCGAATCGACCGCCTCGCCGAGTGCCACACCCGGCGCCAGGTCACCGTCGGGAACCCATGCCGTTCCCGCAACGACACCGAGCACGACCAGTGAAGCCAGGGTCTTCCTTCTCATCCAGGCCCTTCAGGGGGAGGAAGGTGGGGGCATTGCAGCCGTGATGCCGCGATGACCTGAATGCACGCGTGATCCAGCGTTGCAGCGCCGTCAAATGCAACCGTTCGACCCGGCGCTGGCTCTAAATGCACCGCGGCTGCAGAGGAGCGCACCGCGTATCTCACCCCTGACGGAGTCTCTCTTCCAGCTCATCCAGGATCGGCAGCTGCCCCAGCTGGATGCGGCGCCTGGCTTCGGCGAGATCGAACCACGCCGCGCGGTCCACTTCCGGGAAGCTCTGCTTCCGGCCCGAACGCGGCGGCCATTCGATCTCGAACGTGTTGCTCACGAACTTGTCCGCGTCGAAGTCGCCTTCGAGCGCGAAGGCATGCACCGTCTTGCCGCCCTTCTGCTTCACCGGCGTGAGCACGATCGGTTCGCCTGAAGGTGCCGGCCCGATCTCCTCGGCGAACTCGCGCCGGGCCGCGGCGAGCGGCAGCTCATCCGCCGCGAACTCGCCCTTCGGCACCGACCAGGCGCCGAGATCCTTCTTCGCCCAGAACGGCCCGCCGGGATGCGCGAGCAGCACCTCATGCGAGTGTGCTTTGCGGCGATAGAGCAGCAATCCGGCGCTTTGCTTCGGCATGCCCGCCAGTGTAATCCAATGGCATGACCGTGCAGCCCCCATCCGACCGTGAATCGCTCAACGCCTTCTGCCGGCATGTCGACATCCGGATCCCGGGTCGCTCCGACGGCCCGCTGGCCGGCCTCGGCTTCGCGGCCAAGGACATCTTCGATGTCGAAGGGCAGATCTGCTGCTGCGGCAACCCGGATTGGCTCGCCACGCATCCGCCGGCCGCGCGCACCGCGCCCGCGGTCACGCGTCTGATCGAGGCGGGCGCCACGCTGGTGGGCAAGACCTTGACCGACGAGCTCGCCTTCAGTCTGAACGGCCAGAACTTCCACTACGGCACGCCGCGCAATGGTGCCGCACCCGATCGCATTCCCGGCGGCTCCTCCAGCGGCTCGGCTTCCGCCGTCGCCAACGCCGCCGCGGATTTCGCCCTCGGCAGCGACACCGGCGGCTCGGTCCGCATCCCCGCCTGCCTCAACGGCATCTGCGGCATCCGCCCGAGCCACGGCGCGGTCGACCTCTCCGGCGTGATGCCCTTGGCGCCGAGCTTCGACACGGTCGGTTGGTTCGCCCGCGACGCAGGCCTGCTCGCCCGTGTGGGCGAGGTGCTGCTGCCGGAGGACACGGCCAAGCTCGGCCGCATCGTGCTGCTCCCAACAGATGCCTGGGCGATGCCCGATCCTGAGGTGCGCAGCGTGCTGCACGCCACAGCCGATCGCCTCGGCCTCCCGCGGCGCGCGACCATCGATCTCGCGGGCACCTCCGGCGGGCTGGAATCCTGGCGCCTCGCCTTCCGCACCCTGCAGATGCGGGAGATCTGGGCGGTGCACGGCGCCTGGATCGACCGGACGAAGCCGCGCTTCGGCCCGGAGATCGCCGAGCGCTTTGCCCTCGCCAAGGAGACCGCTTCCAAGCCGGATCAGGGCGAGGCTGCGCTGCGGTCGCGCATCCGTTCGATCGTCGATGAGCTTCTCGCCGATGGCGCCGTGATGCTGATCCCGACGGCGGGCGACATCGCGCCCTTGAAGACTCAGTCCTCTGCGGAATCGCTCCGCTTCCGCGACCGCACCCTCAATCTGACGACGATCGCCAACATGACCGGCGTGCCCCAAGTGCAGATCCCGGCGGGTCAAGTCCATGGCGCCCCGGTAGGTCTCTCCTTCATCGGCCCGCGCGGCAGCGATCACGCGCTGCTGCGCTTCGCCGCCAACGCTGCTCGCAGGCTGGCCTAGCTGTCGTACGAGAGGACCGAACTGAAGGGCACGTCGAGCCTGGTGCGCCCGGTGAGGAACGAGAGCTCGATGATCGCGGCCGACGCCACCACGTCGGCGCCGACCCGGCGCAGGAGCTGGATCGCGGCGCCCATGGTGCCGCCGGTCGCCAGCAGGTCGTCCAGCACCACGACGCGCTCGCCGGGCTCGATCGCGTCGGCCTGAACCTCGACCACGTCCTGGCCGTATTCGAGATCGTAGTTGTGCCGGATCACCTCGCCCGGGAGCTTGCCGCGCTTCCTGACCATCACGAAGCCGACACCGAGCAGATAGGCGAGCGGGGCCGAGACCAGGAAGCCGCGGCTCTCGATCCCGACCAGCTTGTGCGGCTTGTAGGGCTCGATCGCGGTCTTCAGGCGATTGACCGTCTCGCGCCATGCCTCGGGGTGAATGAGCAGGGTCGAGATGTCGTAGAACAGGATGCCCGGCTTCGGGAAATCCGGGACGTGGCGGATATGCGCCTTCAGGTCGAATTCAGGCTTCATCGGGTCTCGATCTGGCTTCGGATGCTGGCTTGCGGCGGGATCGAGGCTGTATAAGCCATTTGCCACAGGTTTGTAAAAGCCACTGTGCGAAAAGCGGGACAGGGGACGGGAAGGGTAATGGCCAAGGCCCAGAAGATCGACCGCATGGATTTGAAGATCCTGGCGGCCCTGCAGGCCGACGGCCGCATGAGCAATCTCGATCTCGCCGGCAAGGTCGGGCTCTCGGCCAGCCCCTGCCACGCCCGGCACCGCGACCTCGAGAAGCAGAAGGTGATCCAGGGCTACCGCGCCGATATCGACCTCGCGAAATTGACCGATCATGTCGAAGTCCTGAGCTTCGTCACGCTGCACAAGCACGGAAGGGTGCAGCAGGGTGCCTTTGAGAAGCTGATCGAGGCGACGCCCCAGGCGATCGCGTGCTACCAGATCTCCGGCAACTTCGACTACATCGTCCATTTCGTCTGCCGAAGCGTCGGCGACTACGTCTCGCTGCACAACGAGCTCATTGAAGCCGAGCCCAACATCGCCTCGGTGACGACCAACGTCATCATGTCCGAGACCAAGAAGTTCGCCGGCTATCCGCTGAAAGAGCTGGTTGACCCCGCACCGCCGAAGGAAGGTTGAGCGCAGGCGGGCGGGCGCCTCAAGCGAACCGGCGCCTCAAGCGAACCGGCCACTCATCAAGCCGACAGCGAGCGGGATCATGATGGCGCCGGAGAGCCGGCCGATGACCTTCGCCGTGCGCGGCGAGGTCCGCAGGACGGCATTCGAGCACATCGCGACCGAGCTATAGACCAGGGCGCAATTGCAGACCTGAACCAGGCCGAGAAGTGCGAGTTGGAGCGGCGTCGGCCACGAGGCGTCGTGCTGCGCGAACTGCGGCAGGAGCGCCAGAAACAGGAGCAGGGCCTTTGGGTTGAGGCCGCCGATGCAAAAGCCCTTGGACAACCAGGTCCACCGCGACCGAGATTGCGCCCGGGCATCAGCGTTCGGGGCGGGCGGCGCGCAAAGCAACCCGACGCCCAGCCAGACCCGACTATCTGATTCAAGTCGTCTGCCGCGACCTGCCGGATTTCCAGCGTCTCTACGACCAGCGGCTCTCGAGGCTTCCGGGCGTGCTCCGCCTGACTTCGACATTGGTCATGAAGACGGTCGTGCCCGAGCGCGCGCTCCCGCTCTAGCCCAAGCCCGTCGCTGGATCCACCAGAAGAAATCACCGATTTTGCCCCTTAACCTTTCTAAATATCCCGATCGGGGCGGCAAAATCGGCAGCAACTCTTTGGCGCCCAACACTATTTTAATCCGTAGATCGTAGGATCGCCGCGTGGGATTGGCCGGGTAACGGCCGCTCCGGCGCGGCGTTTCTCATTCAGGCGTCAAACTTTCGACTTGGAGTATCCAGTAGAGATGAACAACGTCGCCAAGCTGCCTCGTTCCCGGTCCCAGCGTCCTGCCGCCATGCACCGACTCCCTTACAACACCAATCTGAAGGTCGCCCCGGGTCATGCCGAGGCTCCGGCACCGGATCATTCCCGGGTGCTTGCCTATCTCGACGAGCAGAAGCCGGCGACGCCCTGCCTGGTGGTCGATCTCGACATCGTCGAGGCGAAGTATCGCGATCTCCGCGCGGTGCTGCCCGCGGCCGAGGTGTTCTATGCCGTGAAGGCGAACCCCGCGCCGGAGGTCCTGGCGCGCCTCGCCGCGCTCGGCTCCAGCTTCGATACCGCCTCCGCTGGCGAGATCCGCCAGGTCCTGGCAGCCGGCGCCGCGTCGCATCAGATCTCCTTCGGCAACACGATCAAGAAGACCGCCGACATCGCCTTCGCGCATGAGGCGGGTATCGATCTCTTCGCCTTCGATTCCGAGGCGGAGCTGAAGAAGATCGCCGCCGCCGCGCCGGGTGCCCGCGTCTTCTGCCGCATCCTGATCGATGGCAAGGGCGCGCTCTGGCCCCTGAACCGCAAGTTCGGCTGCGCGCCGGACATGGCGGCTGATCTGCTGGTCCAGGCCTCGAAGCACGGCCTCGTGCCCTACGGCGTCTCGTTCCATGTCGGCTCGCAGCAGCTCGATCCGGCCCAGTGGGCGGCGGCGATCGGTGCGGCGAAGTGGGTGTTCGACCGCGCCGCGTCCTCGGGCGTCGCGCTGAAGATGGTCGATCTCGGCGGCGGTTTCCCGGCGCACTATGGTCCGGGCACGCCGACGGTCGCGGTCTACGCCGCGGCGATCGATGGCGCTTTGAAGGATGCGTTCGGCAAGGACCAGCCCGCCGTCATCATCGAGCCCGGCCGCTACATGGTCGGCGATGCGGGCGTGCTGGAGACCGAGGTCGTGCTGGTCTCGAAGAAATCCTATGAGGATCCGCGGCGCTGGGTCTATCTCGACATCGGCCGCTTCGGCGGTTTGGCCGAGGCCGAGGGCGAGGCGATCCGCTATCGCATCCGCCCGGCGGAGGCGAGCGACGCCCCGGAGGCGCCGGTGGTGCTCGCGGGCCCGACATGCGACTCGGCCGACATCCTCTACGACAAGGCGGGCTACGCTCTGCCCGCCGACCTCGAACCCGGCGATCGGCTCCGAATCTTCTCGACCGGAGCCTACACAACCACCTATTCCGCGGTCAATTTCAACGGCTTCGCGCCGCTCCGCGCAATCTACATCTGACCCTGCCGGTGTGACGCCGCGGCCAGTCTGGGACTGGCCGCGGTCGCCTCCGGCATGGCATTATCGATGCAGCCAGGGCTCGCGAGGGTCCCATTGATCGTGGATCCGCGGGGGTCCCATCGATTCGGGACCCGCAAGTGGCCCCATCCCGGGACTAATGCGCGGTCCCAGCAGTTTGGAATGCATCATGCGTCTTAGACGCTTTCGAACCTTCGCCGTGGCCGCCCTCCTGGCTGGGGCGGAGGCGCAGCTTGCCATGGCGGGATCGCAACGGCCGATCATCGGCCAATGGTGCGGCGTCGATGACTATGTCATCAGCGTCGCCCCCGATCAGGTCTCCTTCCATGCCCGTCGCGGCTACTACTCGCCGCCGGCGTTCAACGTCAGCGTCGGCGACGACCACGCCGAGTACAGCCAACACTACGAGGCCCTCGCCGTCACCGTGAGCTGTCGCCTCGCGCTCCAGAGTCCCGAACTCGTCACCGAGAATTGCGACAACCCGGAAGACAGCTTCTACCCCAAGGCCGGCGAAATCGCCGAGCTCCACCGCTGCGCGCCCAAGCCCGAACCGAGCGTGTGACTTGGTTCGATCTGACGAGCGCGAGTTTGCGGCAAGATCCTCACCCCAACCCTCTCCCACAGCGGACGAATGTCCGCCTCCGCGGACGGGGAGAGGGGGTTCATCGAAGGCTCGTGCCGCAGCGTCCCCTCGCCCGTAGGGAGAGGGACAGGGTGAGGGCCTTGATGCGCGTACATACGCTCGCAGAAAGCACTCCAATCGGATAGACCACTGCATGGACGAAGCCGGATGGGTGAAGGCGGGGCCGGGTGACGGCGGCGAGGCGTGGCGCTTCGGCGGCGCCTGGACCCTCGCCCATGCCCAGGCGCTCGACCCCCTGACCGTACGATTGGGGGCGGGACGCGCCGACGTCACGCTAGACCTCTCGCAGGTGGCGACGCTCGACACGGTCGGCGCCTGGCTGATCGTGCGCGCCGCCGAGCGCGCCGGCGAGGCGGGAGCGCGGGTCGCCTGGATCGAGCCGCCGGAGACTCTGCGGCCGCTGTTTCATCGCGTGCTCGATGCGGGGCCGGAGCCGGAGCTGCATCCCGAGCGCCGAGCCTGGTTCGTCGACTGGCTGGCCGATCTTGGCGAGCATACCGAGGGGGTCGGGACACGCGCGCTCGATATGCTGGCGTTCTTCGGCGCGCTGATCGAAACCTTGGCGAAGATCGTCGTCAACCCGACGCGGCTGCGCGCAACCTCGGTCGTCTCCCACCTGGAGCGCACCGGTTTGAACGCCATGCCGATCGTCGGCATGATCTCCTTCCTGGTCGGCGTCGTGCTCGCCTTCCAGGGCGCCGATCAGCTGCGGCGCTTCGGCGCCCAGGTCTTCACCATCAACATGGTCGGCGTCTCGGTGCTGCGCGAGATGGGGATCCTGTTGACCGCGATCGTGATCGCCGGCCGCTCGGGCTCCGCCTTCACCGCCGAGATCGGCGCCATGCAGGTGAACGAGGAGGTGGATGCGCTCAGGGTCACCGGCCTCGATCCCATGGAGGTGCTGGTGGCGCCGCGGGTGATCGCGCTGGTCATCGCCCTGCCGCTGCTCGCCTTCTTCGCCGACATGATGGGCCTCCTGGGCGGCGGCTTGATGAGCGTGGCGCTGGTCGATGTCAGCTTCGGCCAGTACTGGCGGCTCTTGAACAACGCGGTCAATCTCAACACCTTCATCGTCGGTATCGTGAAGGCGCCGGTCTTCGCGCTCCTCATCGCCATGGTCGGCTGCTTCGAAGGTCTTCAGGTCTCCGGCAGCGCCGAGAGCGTCGGGCGCCTGACCACGCGCTCGGTCGTCGAAGGCATCTTCCTGGTGATCATCTTCGACGCCCTGTTCTCGATCCTCTTCTCCTATCTCGGTGTCTGATGGCGGAATGGAACGAACCTGCGGTCCCGCCGCCGGTCATCTCGCTCCGCGGCATCGTTAACCGCTTCGGGCGGCAGGTCGTGCATGACGGCGTCGATCTCGACGTCCGCCGCGGCGAGGTGATGGGGATCGTCGGAGGCTCCGGCACCGGCAAGTCGGTGCTGCTCCGGACCATCATCGGCCTGAACCGCCCGGCCTCGGGCAGTATCGAAGTGCTGGGCAAGCAGCTGCTCGATCTCTCGGAGACCGAGCGGCGCAAGATCGAGGAGCGCTGGGGCGTGCTGTTCCAGAACGGCGCGCTGTTCAGCTCGCTGACCGTCGCCGAGAACATCGAGGCGCCGCTGAAGGAGCACACGCGCTTGGGGCCTGCGCTCCGGCGTGAGATCGCCGAGCTCAAGATCCGCCTGGTCGGCCTTGCCGCCAATGCCGACGACAAGCTCCCCTCCGAGCTCTCGGGCGGCATGAAGAAGCGCGCCGGCCTGGCGCGCGCCCTGGCGCTCGATCCCGAGATCCTGTTTCTCGACGAGCCCACCGCCGGCCTCGATCCGATCGGCGCCGCCGAGTTCGACCAGCTGATCGCCAGCCTGCAGCAGAGCCTGGGATTGACCGTCGTGATGGTCACCCACGACCTGGACAGCCTCGCGGCGATCTGCGACCGTATCGCCGTCCTGGTGGACAAGCGGATCAAGGTCGGCACCTTGGCGGAGCTGCAGCGCGACGACCATCCCTGGATCCGCGCCTATTTCCACGGCCCTCGCGCCCGCGCTGCGGGCGTCTCCGGCGAGGCCGAAATGCCCCCGCCGCCCGAGAGCCATAGCCCTTCCAATCCAGCGCCCTGATCGAAACGAGCCGCCATGGAAACCCGAGCCAGACATATCGCCGTGGGCGCCTTCGTCCTGGTGCTCGCCCTCTGCGGCGGATTCTTCGCCATCTGGGTGGCGAAGTTCCAGACCCAGGTCGTCTACGTGCCGTACTACTCTCGCTTCAGCGGCTCGGTGTCGCAGATCCGGATCGATTCCATCGTGCAGTTCGGCGGCATTCCGGTCGGTCGCGTGACCGATGTCCGCATCGACCCCGACAATACCGAGCTGGCGCGGGTCGATTTCGTGGTGCGTGACGGCACGCCGATCCGCACCGATTCCCACACGACCATCGAGATCCAGAGCATCGCCGGCGGTGCCGGGCTGCAAATCAGCCGCGGCTCGACCAGCGCCCAGCTGCTGGCGCCGGGCAGCGAGGTCAAAGCCGTCTCCTCGCCGCTCGAGCAGCTGGTCAGCCAGGCGCCCAATCTGCTCGCCAAGCTCACCCAGATCGCCGACAACTTGAACAAGATGCTGAGCGACGACAACCGCGTCGCCTTGACCGAGACGCTGGGCAACCTGCGCGACCTTTCGGTCAGCCTGAAGAGCCATCAGGACCAGCTCGACACGCTGCTCGACAACGGCAATGTCGCGGTGAAGAACTTCGCCGATGCCGGCGCGTCGTTGCACGCTCTCGCCGATCAGCTGAACAAGAGCGCCGGCGGCATGACCGGCGACGCGCGCAAGGCGGTGCAGAGCTTCGATCAGATGTCGGCGGCATTCAAGACCACGGCCGACCAGCTCAGCCAGCTCATCTCGGAGAACCGCGAGCCGCTGCACCAGTTCACCGGCAGCGCGCTCTACGAGGCGACCGATCTCATTGCCCAGCTGCGCGAGCTCGCGGGCTCGCTGGCACGCATCTCCGAGGAGATCGAGCGCGATCCGGCGCGCTTCTTCCTGAGCGACCGCAACAAGGGAGTGACGCCCCAGTGATCTCGTTCTCTCGGCGCGACCTCCTGCTTGTCGCCACCGCCGGTCTCGCCGGCTGCTCGATCATTCCCAATGTCAACAAGCCGGTGACGATCTACACGCTGAACCCGGCTGCGGCGCCGGCGCCGCAACTGCCGAAGGTGACCTGGCAGCTGGTCGTCGCCGAGCCCTCGGCCGAGCGCGACATCGACACGACCCGCATCGCTTTGACCCGTACGCCGAACGTGATCGAATATTTTGCCGACGGCAACTGGAGCGACACTGCCCCCAAGCTCGTCCAGGCGAAGCTCATCGAAGCGTTCGAGGGCACCAACGCCATCGTCGCCGTCGGCCCGGACGCAGCGGGCCTGAAGCCCGACTACATCCTCCAATCCGATCTCCGCGACTTTCAGGCGGAGTATGCCGCCGGCGGTGCGGGCGCCAGCGCGCATGTCCGGCTGATCTCGAAGCTCGTCACGATGCCCGACCGACGCATCACCCGCAGCGTCGCCGCCGAAGCTTCGGTCGCCGCCCAAGGCAAGGACCTGCAGGCCATCGTCAACGCCTTCCAGCAGGCCTTGGGCCAAGTCCTGGCCAAGACCGTCTCCGACATCCTCTCCGCGGGTTGAACGGGGCCGTCGCGGCGAACACGCAGCGCCCCTCCACCTTCAGGAAGAGGTTGGGTGAGACATGCAGCCGCAGCGCCTATGGTTTCACTGAGAAAGCGCCCGATATCTCTCAACTTTTCCTTAATTCCCAGCCCCTTATACCAAATCTCAACTGTGATTTCGGTCGACGGCGGGCGGACGGGCGGGTACAGTCTCCCTAGGTAGACAGTCCCCTGCAGCGGAGACGAGGCCATCATGGCGAGCATGCTGACGGAAGCGGATGTGCAACGGCTGATGGCCAGCCCGTCGAGCGACGTGCGCGCCGACACCGCAGAGAAGGTGGCACAGGCCTTCGGCAGCGCCGCCCTCACTCCGGCGGAGCGCCAGCTCGCCGAGGCGATCTTCCGCGTCATGGTGAAGGATGCCGAGGTGATGGTGCGCGAGGCGCTCGCCCGCCACCTGAAGTCCAACCCCGATCTCCCCAAGGACGTCGCGGTCAGCCTGGCCAAGGACGTGGAATCGGTCTCGCTGCCGGTGCTGGAATTCTCCAGCGTCCTCTCCGATACCGATTTGATCGAGATCGCGCGCAGCGCCGGCGCCGAGAAACAGGCCGCGATCGCGCGCCGGGCCGAGGTCTCGAGCGCGGTCGCCGAGGCGCTGGTCGATCATGGGCGCACCCCCGGGGTCGTGGCCACGCTGGTCGCCAATCCCGGCGCCAAGCTCAGCGAAGCGGTCCTCGAGAAGGCGATCGAGAAGCATGGCGGCGACGTCGCGGTCAAAAACACGCTCGCCAATCGCCACGATCTGCCGGTGACCATCGCCGAGCGGCTGGTGGCCGCCGTCTCGGAATCCCTGCGAGAATATCTGCTGACCAAGCGCGAGCTTTCCGCCGACCAGGCGGCCGACCTCGTGCTCCAGGCGCGCGAGCGGGCGACCGTCGCGTTGCTGCCGCCCGGCGCCAAGAGTACCGACGTGGTCGATCTCGTCCGCCAGCTGCGCGACCATCAGCGGCTCTCGCCGAGCCTCATTCTCCGGGCACTCTGCCTCGGCGACATCGGCTTCTTCGAAGCGAGCATGGCGGTGCTCTCCAACACATCGATCATCAACGCGCGCGCGCTGATCCATGACGAAGGCCGGCTCGGCTTGCAGTCGCTCTACGCCCGCACCGGTCTGCCGACCCCGCTCTACCCGGCTTTCCGCGTCGCCGTCGATATGGTGCGCTCGACCCAATACGACGGCGGCGAGAAGGATCGCGAGCGCTTCGCCTCCAAGGTGATCGAGCGCGTCCTGACCCAATACGAGGACATGGACGCCGAGAACCTCGACTACCTGCTGCGCAAGCTGAAACAGCTCGCCGCTTAGCCCGCGCCTTCTTGTCCTGGACAGAGTTGCCATTTGCCGCCCCCTTCCGGGGGAGGCAAGTGGGGGCCCGCAGCCGTGAGGCGGAAGAGCCAGCGCCAGGTCATCGGACGTCCACCCGCAAGTATTGCTCGCGCTGCCCGCCGACTGACTGTTGCAAGCCCGGTGTGACATCGTGGCGGCGGCGCCACTATGGCGCTTGCGCTGCGTGATTTTTTCGCGACTCGACCACAATTCGAGCCGACTCGAGGAATTTTACTAAAAATAACGTTTCCTTAAGACCGTTCAGTGACAATATGTATGGTTACTGAGTCGGCTTTGCGGAGTTGGAAAGGAGGCGTCAAGTCTTCCACCGGCTCCGAAAGAACAAGAAGACGAAGAACTAGAACGCGACCACTGGGATGGAAGTGCCGATGTTGAGTGCGATTGGAATATCGGAATGGGCGGCGGCTCTGATCACCGTCTGGCTGGTCGCCCAGCTGCCGTTGGGGATGCTTGTCGGCTTCTACTTGCGTCGCATGAGCGCCATGAACTTTGCGCCGGGTGCCATCGTCGCGCCCGAGCCCGCGCAGGTCTATGCGCCGCTCGGCAAGAGCTGGCCGGAATTCCTGCCGGTGCCTGTGGCGCCGCGCGCGCTGTAGTTCCGTCGCGCCGGCCCAAAGGCCGGCGTTTTTGGCTGGTCGGTGCCGTTCGCGCCGCCGGATGACATGGTCCGATTCAGGCGACCCGTCGAGGTCGTCGTGCCTCTCCCGTTGAGCCGTCTCGGCCCTCTCGCTTTAAGCGCAGGGCCGTGCCTACTACATTGCACCCATGGCCAAGCCCCACTCCCGTGCTGCCGAGTCGCGACTCACGGACCGCCAATTCGCGCGCATCGCGCGCGCTCTGGCGGAGCCGCGCCGTTACCAGATCCTGAAGCAGATCGGCGACGCCGACGGGCGGCTCGCCTGCAGCGCGGTGCATGAGCGCCATGACATCAGCGCCGCGACCCTGTCGCACCACATGAAGGAGCTGGAGACCGCCGGTCTGATCGAGATCGAGCGGGACGGCAAGTTCGCCAACCTCGTGCTCCAGCGCGACGTGCTCCGCGCCTATCTGGACCAGCTGGCCAAGATCTGATCCGCCGACCGGCGCGATGAATCCTCGCGCCGCAGCCGCACCCTTGAACTTATCAGTTCGACGATTATCTAATCATCGAAGCAACCCAATAGAAGCAACCCAGCAAGGAGATCGGAGATGAGTGACCTGGCAGGGAAGGTGGCGGTGGTGACCGGCGCCTCCAAGGGTATCGGCGCCAGCATCGCGAAGGAGCTGGCCGCGGCGGGCGCATCGGTGGTGGTAAACTATGCCGCGGCCAGGGAGGATGCGGAGCGTGTCGTCGCCTCGATCAAGCAGAAGGGCGGCAAGGCGATTGCGGTCCAGGGCGACGTCGCGAAGGAAGCCGACGTGAAGCGGCTGTTCGCGGAAACGAAGAACGCCTTCGGCCCGGTCGACGTCCTGGTGAACAATGCCGGTGTCTATGCCTTCCAACCGATCGAGCAGGTGACCGAGGCGGAATACCGCCGGCACTTCGACATCAACGTGCTGGGTCCGCTGCTGACGACAAGGGAAGCGGTCGCGCATTTCAACGGCAATGGCGGCAGCGTCATCAACGTGAGCTCGGTCGCCAGCACCAAGGCCTTTCCGACCAGTGCCGTCTATTCCGGCACCAAGGGCGCGCTCGACGCGATCACCCGCGTGCTGGCCGCGGAGCTCGGCGCGCGCAAGATTCGGGTCAACACCATCGCGCCGGGCGTGATCGAGACCGAAGGCACGCACACGATCGGCGTCATCGGCAGCGACTTCGAGAAACAGGCTGCCGCCTCGACGCCGTTGGGCCGCGTCGGCCAGCCCGACGACGTCGGCAAGATCGCGGTCTTCCTCGCCTCCGACCAATCCGGCTGGGTCACCGGCGAACGCATCGTCGCCGCCGGCGGCTATCAGTAACGCCCCTCGTCTTCGCGCGTGAGGCTCCGGACGGTCTTTTGTCCAACGAGACTGTCTTCATCCTTCCCCGCTCGCCCAACCTGTCCGCCGAAGCTCTAGCGAAGGCGGAGATTGGGCGACGGCGGAGGGCCGCGGGCGATGCCCGCCCTCCGAAGCGCGACGCGCGTAGGAGGGCAGCCGCGATGCTCTTGATCCAGTGCTGGCTCTCTCCGAACCAAGCACATCTCCGAATCCACCTTGACAGCCCCCGGCCCGCGGTGGTTCAGTGCGGGCCGATTGGAACGTTCCAACCAAGATCGGTCCAATCTGGAAAAAATCAGTCGCCAAGGTTCGTCAAAGGACCCAATGAAAAAGTTACGGACAGGGCTGGTCGGCGCGGGGCTGGTGGGGCAGGCGGAACACGCCTATTACCTCTGGGAAGACCGCGACCGTTTCGATTTCGTCGGCCTCGCCGACGCCTCGGCTTCGGTGCGGCAGGCGCTGGGCGCGCGCTACGGCATCCAGGAGCTCCACCCTGATCTCCCGAGCCTCTTGCAGGCGACCAAGCTCGACGCTCTGGTGATCGCCGCACCCGATCCCTTCCATCCCGAGCTCGCGGTGACGGCGCTCGAGGCGGGGCTGCATGTGCTCTGCGAGAAGCCGCTGGCGCTGACCTTGAGCGGCTGCGATCGCATCAGGGCGGCGCGCGACAAATCCGGGAAGGTGCTGCAGGTCGCCTATATGAAGCGGCACGATCCCGCCTATAAGAAGGCGCTGGATCTTCTTCCGAAGAGGATCGAGGACGTGAAGCTGATCTCGGTCGAGGTCAACGATCCCGACCAGGATCCCTTCGTCGCCCATCTGCCGATGACGGTGGCGAACGATCTTGCCCCGGCGCTGACCGAGGACTTCAAGGCCAAGAACGCGGCCCAGCTTCAGGAATCCGCCGGCGGCGCGCTGACGACCGCCGGAATGAAGGCGCTCTCCGGCGGTTTCCTCTCCTCGCTGGTCCATGACATCGGCGTGGTCCACGGCATGCTGGCACATCTCGACACCGATCTGCCGGCGCAAGCGAGCCACGGCTCCTTCTTCGACGGCGGCCGTGGCGTCGAGCTTGCCTTCGATCTGCCGGGCGGCGGACGGGTGCGGATGAGCCACCTCAACCTGCCGACGGTGCCGGACTATACCGAGCGCGTGACCATCTACTGCACCGATCGCATCCTCGAGCTCGTCTTCCCGTCGCCGTATCTGCGCCACTTCCCGACCAGGCTCACGCTGCGCAAGGATGGCGGCGAGAAGTCGCTGGAGACCCATGAGTTCCGCGTCTCCTACGCCGAAGCCTTCCAGGAGCAGCTGCGCGCCTTCCATGCCGCGGCCTGCGGCGAGGCGACGGTGAAGACGCCACTCGAGCAGGCGCGACGCGATGTCGAATTGCTGATCTCCGCTTATCGAAAGGCTGCCTCATGAGGATCGGTGTCTACTCGGATTCGCTGCCCCATCTCGATCGCCGTGCCATGTTCCAATGGTGCGCCGAGCGCAATCTCAACGACATCGAGATCGGGGTCGGCGCCTGGGGGCCCTGGCCGCGTCCGCATCTCGACATCGCGACGGTCGGCAGCCAGGCCGAGCGCGACAGGATCGCGGGCGAGCTGAAGGAATTCGGCATCCGGCTCTCTGCCATCAACGCCGCCGGCAACCTGCTGCATCCCGCTCCCGCCAAGCGCGCCGACGCGCAGGCACGGTTCAAGGCGGCGGTCGAGCTTGCGGTCTATTTCAAGGTCGACCGCGTCATCACCATGAGCGGCTGCCCGGCGGGCAAGGGCGGCGGCGCCTTGAGCATCTTCCCCTGCTGGGCGACCTCGGCCGACGACGAGCGGATCTTCGACTGGCAGATGGAGAACGAGGTCGGCCCCTGGTGGCGCGAGACCTCGACCTGGCTCGCCAAGGCGGCGCCGAAGGTGATGGTCTGTCTCGAGATGCATCCCGGCGTCACCATCTTCAACTCCGCCGGCTTCGGCGCCTTGACCAAGTATGTGGACCGCAATGTCGGCCTCAACCTCGATCCGAGTCACTTCTGGTGGCAGGGCATCGATCCGGTGAGCGTGGTCGAGGAGTGGGGCGATCGCATCGGCCATGCCCATGGCAAGGACACGTTGCTCTATCCCGACCGCATCCGGAAGCACGGCGTGTTACATTTCGCGCCGCCCGATCCGGCGACGGCGCCCTGGCACTTCGTCTCCTGCGGCGAGGGCCATGACGACGCGACCTGGGTCCGGTTCTTGCGGGCCCTCCGCCGCACCGGCTATGACGGCGTGATCTCGATCGAGCACGAGGACCCGCGCTACGGGGGCGAGGAGGGGACCGCGCGTTCCGCCGCCGGCCTCGGCCGCGCGATCGCGCAACTGGCGGAAGCCGCATGACCACATTGATGGACGTCGCCGAACGGGCCGGCGTTTCGAAATCCACGGTTTCGAACGTCATCCGCGGCACGGCCATGGTGGCGGAGGAGACGCGCCTGCGGGTCGAGCGCGCCATCGCCGAGACCGGCTATCACCCGAACGCCATTGCGCGCTCGCTGAAGGCCCGTTCGAGCTCCACGATCGGCATCGTCGTCCCCGACCTCACCAACCCGTTCTACGCCCAGCTCTCCGTCGGCGTGGAGCGCGCCGCCAACGCGCTCGGCTACGGCGTGCTGACCGCGCATACCGAATGCCTGCCCACGACCGAATCCGAGGCGGCACGGGCCTGGATCGAGCGCCGGGTCGATGGCGTCATCATCGGCGGCATGTCGCTCGGCGCCAGCCTGCCCAAGATCCTGCTCGATCGCGAAGTGCCGGTTGTCCTCGCGTCCTTGGGGGAGTCCGACGATCCCCGGCTCGGCGTGATCGACCACGATGATGCAGGCGCCATGGAGGCGATCGTCGAGCATCTCTACAGCCTCGGCCATCGCCGCCTTGCGTTCGTCTCCGACCACCTGCGCGAGCATGCCGGCGAGCGGCGCTACCTCGGTTTCAAGAAGGCGCTCAAGGCCCGCCGTCTGGTGCCGATCGCGATCGACGACGGCGCCACCGCCATCGTCGCTCACAACGACATGCAGGCGATCGCCACCATCGACCGGCTGGAGCGCCGGGGCTTGAAGGTGCCGGACGATGTCTCGGTGGTCGGCTTCGACGACGTGCCGCTGGCCGCGCATTGCCGCATCCAGTTGACCACCGTGCGCTCCGACGCGGTCGAGATGAGCCGGCGCGCGGTCGATCTGGTGGTGCAGGCAGCGCGCGGCGGCCGCCATGTCTCCCACCGCGAGCTGCTCGACGTGTCGTTGATCGTGCGCTCGACCACCGGGAGGCCGCCACAATGAGCGGCGTGCGCTACGAAGGCATCGAAAAGCGTTTCGAGGCCTTCACGGCGCTCCACGCTCTCGACCTGGACATTCCCGACCGCACCTTCCTGGCTTTGCTCGGCCCCTCCGGCTGCGGCAAGACCACGGCCTTGCGCATCCTGGCCGGGCTCGAGCTTCCCACCGCCGGCAAGGTGCTGATCGGCGAGCGCGACGTGACCCGGCTGCAGCCGCGCGACCGCGACGTCGCCATGGTGTTCCAGTCCTACGCGCTCTACCCGCACATGACCATCGCCGAGAACATCGGCTATCCGCTCTGGA
>Ga0335069_10005511_pt1 | contig 18609 bp, 16 predicted proteins | sample Lox_Sample_11_FD_206714 | JGI IMG/M metagenome (GOLD analysis project Ga0335069, IMG submission 206714) | Soil microbial communities from Loxahatchee National Wildlife Refuge, Florida, United States - Lox_Sample_1.1 | ecosystem: Environmental > Terrestrial > Soil > Wetlands | place: USA... | reverse complement strand
GCCGCCGCTACAAGCGTGACAAGCTGTGCGGTTTGACCTAACCTGTGTGCGCCAACATGCTCTGGCTCATCCAGCGCCGGCTTAAGTCGAGTAACAGCGCTTCCCGCCGCAAGGCGGCTGAGCAGCTCGCCGAGTTGGCCGACCCCGGGGCGATTGGCGCGCTGCAGGAGGCGCTGAGCGACGAGGATGCCGAGGTGCGGCGCCTGGCTGCCACAGCCCTGGGCAGGATTGAGGATGATGACCGGATCGAGCCCTTACTCAGCGCCTTGCGCGACCGCGATGCGGACGTGCAGAAGGCGGCCATTGCCGGGCTGAAGAAGAGCACGGACGACCGGGTGATTGCCGCGCTGGTGCCCCTGCTGAGGCATCCGAATGCCGGCGTGCGCGGCGGCGCGGCCCAGGCCCTGGAACTCGGTGGCTGGCACCCCGCCAAACCCGAAGACGAAATCTGGCTCTATGTAGCCAAGGGCCAATGTTCGCGCGCGGCATCCTTCGGTGCGGCGGCGATCCTGCCCCTTGAGACCGTCGTCAACTCCGGGCCCTACAGCTTGTGCGTCAGCGCCGTCCAGGCGCTGGGCGAGATTGAAGACCAGCGCGCCATGCGTCCGCTGCTGAAGGCGCTCAAATCGAGCGATGCCTCTGTGTGCGTCGCGGCGGTGGATGCCCTGGCCAAGGTGGGCGGCCCGGAAGCGGTCGAGCCCATCATAACCGTGCTCCACCACAATCACGGCCACGTGCGCCAGGCCGCCGTCGAAGCCCTCGGCAGCCTCGGCGCCGCCGCCGCCGTCGGGCCGCTCCGGTCGCTGCTCAACGACCCGCTCTGGGACGTGCGCCGGGCAGTCGTTGAAACCCTCGGGCGCCTGCGCGACCCCCGCGGAGTCGAGGCCCTGACGCACACGCTGAGCGACGGGGATGCGGACGTGCGCGAGGCCGCCGCGATGGCCCTGGGCGGCATGGGCGAGCGGGGCGCCATCGGCCCCCTGGTGCTGGCATTGAAAGACTCGACCAGCGGCGTTCGCCGCATCGCCGCGGCGGCCCTCGCACGCATAGACGAAAGTTGGAGTTCCTCGCCGGAGGCGCGCGCGGTTGTCGAAGACCTCAAGCCGGCCTTGTATGATCGCAACCCGGAGGTGCGCAACTTCGTCGGCCAGTTGCTGGTCAGCCTGGGCGCCCTGGAACCCGAGCCCGCGCCGCAGCCCGAGCAGGCGGAGGTCTCCGTCGCCTCGAAGGAGAAGCGCCGCAAGCTGGCCGTGAGCCTTTTCCTGGCGATCCTGTGCGATGCGGACCGCGATCTGCGTTTGGCCGCGGCGGACGCTTTGGGCCGCCTGGGAGAGCGGCGGACGGAACCGGCGCTGATGCGGGCCTTGCGGGACACGGATGCGAATGTCCGTTCGGCCGCGGAGCGGGCGCTCCAGGCCCTCGCGGCTGTCCGCGCGCCGGCCTGACCGAAGTTATGCCCGAGCCAGCCCTCAAGCAGATGCTCCAAATGGAGTGCCTTGGACACAAGTCCTCGGTGCTGGAGGTCTTCACCGACAAACTGCGGGGGCGCCTCTACGTTTGCGAGGGAGCGATTGTTCATGCGGAATCGGGCAGCTTGCGAGGCGAGGTGGCGCTCTACAATCTGCTGGCCTTGCGCGGGGGCGAGTTCAACCTGCTGCCCTTCACCGAGCCGTCGGCCCGCACGATTGAGAGCCCGTGGGAATCCCTGCTCATGGAAGCGGCCCGCCTGGGCGACGAAGGGCGCCAGTCGTCGGAGCCCGAGGGACCCCAGCCCGGACCGACACAGCCCCCGCCCCGAACCGAGCCGGCGCTGCCGCCGCCCGGCCAGGTGCGGATCGAAGAAGTCGTGCTGTGCTCCGGCGCCGGGGAGGTCCTGCACGAATGGGAGAGCAAGTCGCTCGAGCTTCGCCTGCGGCTGCTCGAACAGGTGGAGCAGCAGGCGATGCAACTCAGCGGCCTGGCGCCGGTGGGGCGCTTCGACCGCCTGGAGATCGTGACGGCTGAAGGGCGCATCGTCTGCCAGGTGCAGGCGGACCGGCGCCTGTTTGTCCGGAGCGCCGGGAGCCCGGCCCAGGCGTCATGAACGCCGAGGAGTTCCTCAGCCAGCGCCTGCCGCTGCCGGGCGTCGCCGCCTGGGCCCTGCGGCTGGCCAACAGCCGCATCCTGAGCCACTGCTACACCGACTGGGTATCGCCCGACCAGGTGGGCCAGGCCCTGTCACGCCTCGTGCTCTCCGCGGACGGATTCAGCTATCACGGCATCCGTCCGACGCGGGTCTGCTGGGTCTTCGAGCACGCGCGCCTTCATCTCGCTCTGCGGAGCGACGGAGCCTGCCTTGCGTTGTTCGTCGAGAACCGGCCCGGCGCGGCGGACGGGAAGCTCGACGAACTGCTCGCCGAGTTCGCCGGCCTGGCGGATGTCTAAGCCCCACCTGGGCTGAAGACAACCACCGATGGACACAGATGCGCACAGATGCGCTGCAATAACCACTGGCCTGACTGCCGTCGAACGTAGCTTAAGGCCCGGCGAGCGTGGCAGTTGTCCCGAATGGCGCTTACCGCCCCTGAGCCTGTCCGTGACCACACCGTATCCTCCCCGTGACCACACCGTATATTCAAATTGAATATACGGTGTGGTCAGCGGGAGGATACGGTGTGGTGACGGAGAGGTCACGGGGAGGCCCTCACGCCGCTGTCGGCATTGGCCCCCGCGATCCCGCTGCTACTGTCCAGAATCAGGACACTCGGCGCTGGAACCGTGCAAGGCAAGAGGGAGCAGTCTGCACGGAGCGCCGGTTTCCAACCGGCTTATACTCAGCTACTTGCCTCGCGTCATCCCGCTTGCAACCGGCGCTCGGCGCCTCTTCTGCTGGCGACCCTCGCCGGAGCCTCACCGGAGGGACTCAGAGGGTGTTTGGAAAATGCCAACTTGCGCGGGGGGCAGGGTTTGGAGTCCCGCCTTCAGGCGGTTTGCGCACCGACCGCCTGAAGGCGGGACTCCAAACGAGTTTCCAAACACGCTCTAAGCCGCTGCGGTGCAGGGCCCTGGCGCCAGTTGGTGAAGATGCCTTCCGGGGTAGTGGGGAAGGGCAGACCCGGTGACGGAACCTGGGTTGTATGACTTAAGCTTTACCACTTGTGCGCCCCAGCCATGCCTGCCGTCATAAATGCCTCATTTTTCAGACCGTGGCTGACTGAAGTTAGCTTATTGACAATGCTCTCCGGCTGTCTCATAATTCCCCCATGAGATCGAACCTTCAGGAGTTGCCCTTTCTGCCGGAGACTTCGGGCTAAATATACTGTTAGGCGGCTATGACTAAGAGAAGGAATAAGGGGATCGCTGGGGTCATTGGCGGTGTCCTCCTCATCGTGGCGGGCAGCTTCTTCATCGCGTTTCCGACGGCGGGGCTCATCCTCCACCACGATGCCGAGTCTGGGCGATACTTCCCGGAATGGATGAGCAAAGAGGGCAGTCGCGCTTACGGCATCGTTGGAGTGGTTCTTGGAGTTGGCGTGGTTTGGCTTGCACGTTGGCCGAGGTGGGGCGCGCGCCGTTCAGCTATCGATGACTACGTTTGGAACTTGTCGCAAGAGCTGTCACGGCACCTCGGGAATAAGAAGTACTACGGTATCGAGGAGGTGAGCCGAATAGCAGCCGAGTCCGGTTGCACGATGGCATACATTGCGTACGCACATGCCATGTTTTGCAGTCGCGCGGACTTCGACGCATATTATGGCCCGCTACGCGTGGCTTGCACGTATGACGGTCTTCGTGACGTTATCGCGCGTCGTTATTGTGATGGAGCTCGCAGTTTCGATGCGGCCGGAGTTGTGCGTTTCGCGACACCGCCCAGAGAGGAGGAGTATGATTTCATTCACGACGCCTAACGTGGGCACTTCAGCGGACGGCGGGTGGCGCGTCCTGTTTGCATTTCTGGCTCAGTCGCCCGCCGCCGCTGAGTTTTTGCGTTGGGCCACGTGTCGCACCTCTTGAGCAACCCTCCGAAAGTCATGAAGAAACTACTCTCTGCGCTTACCTGCATTGCTGGCTTAGGGCTACTGTCTCTCTGGGCGGCTGAAAGCGAGTCTCCCAAATTGACGGACTACCAGATGACCAAGCTCAAGGTGGTAAAGGTGTATCATGCCAAGGATGGCGACGCGATGTTTCGAGCTTACGCTGTAAAATGGAAGGGCCAAGAAGTGATAGCAAGCGACGATCTTGCGCTGACGCATTACAAAGTGGGTGATACCATCAACGTGTTGGTAATAACCTCGCCGACCCACAATGGAGAGGGCAAGTATGGGATCGTGCAATTCCGGACATCCCCGTACTATAAGGATCCGCAGCCCAACCCGCAGGGTGGAGCGAACGGGAGGCAGGCGGTGAGCTCGGAGACGAATCGGACGCCAGCGGCGCCTGCCTCCCGTCGCTCACCCTGATTGTTAGCCCGGGAACGACAAGCCGCCCATGAGGAGTTTGTTTCGGCACTTATTTCGCAAGCCCTCCGATGAGAACGTGGAGCGGTTTTACGCGGTGGTCGAAAAGTACGGTTATGGCGAGGTACCGGCGCGTGAGGTGTATGCATTCTTTGAAGAGCTGGCATCTTCGGGGCTGGATGGCTTTACCACCATCAAGCCGGGCATGTTTGTCCGCCAAGCAGACGCTGACGTCATGCATGTCCTGGGGCTTCAAGCGCGCAAGGGATGGGCTTACACGGTATGCTGGGGCGCAAGCCTCCCCTACCTGCCACAGCTGAGCGGGGGTCGCCTGAGATGGCACCGAACCGCCAAGTCGGCCCGCTTCGACCTGTGGGAAGATCCGTTCGAGTATTTCACGGCACCCGGCGACTACGTCGCCCAGAATGGCCACGGGACGCAGTACCTCCGCGAGACCATGGCCAAGATGTGGTCGGCAGTTAGGGATTCAATTCAATCGTGGTTTCGTGCTGCTGGAGACCTCAGCGGTATTCTAAGCAGGGCTGAGGAGCAGCAGAGGCGCGAGTGGAAGGGACCTCGTCATGTTCCTGAGCCTCAACTGGTCAGTGCGTTCACTCTTCGTCGCCTGGGGCGCACCGCGGAGGCCCGGTTGGCCTTCGATGGGTACGTCGCATGTCCGGGCGTATCCACAACCGATGCCGACCTGCTCAGGGCGGCCCTGGACAAATGACCGACTGCTGCCCGGCTAACTACAGCATGCATCAGATGCGAGCGAGCCGTTTACGTCAGTTCCAATTCGGGAGTCGTTGGCGGCTGGCTCGCACCGCTGGTGCTGACCGTTGGGCTAAACGCGCCGTTGCACACTCAAATGGATAATCCTTCAGACAAAGCTTACAGCGAGGGGAAGCGCACTGCACGGAAGGCCATCTCCCGAGGAGTGCCCCGGGTTGTGGTCACTCATGGGCTCGACGAGGAAATGATTGATTCTCGAACGGGCCTTCCGATGGATGTATTGAGTGCGCCTCCAGAGCTTGCAGCATGGCAGGCAGATTACGTTCGCGGCTTCAATGAGGAAATTCATCGTGCCGTGGGAGCAGGTCAGGTGAAAACTGACTTCAGGCCGCGGTTAATGACTCGCGAGCAGGTCCATGAGGCGTTCAGGGACCATACCCTCGGTACTCTATCCCCCGAATGCACCCGACTTGAAGACGCCGGAGGACGGTTTGTGCTTACGCTCGATGTTCCGAAGCCGAGGAAAGCTTCCAAGACCGGGCTGCCGAGGCCGGCGCGGCCTTGGAGTGTGCTCATCTCCCCTCAAGGGGCAGAACCAGACAAGCGACTCCTGTGTTGTGAGGAACCGGTCGAGGTTGCGCTGGGCCAAGACGGACGGGTGGTCCTGATTAAAACACGTTCCCATTATCTTGCATACGATGAGGAGACTGCCCAGATCCTCCGTCGCTACCCTGTCAGGTAGCTCGGCAACGACAAGTCATCGGGTGCCCAACCAGTCGCGTCAGCCAACGCCGGGAGTGCGTCTTGCGGCGCAGCGAGCGTCGTTGGCCCGGCGTGGCTGCGCTGATCGTTGAGGTATGGCACGCCTTTCACTCATCCTAATTGCCGCCTTCGGACTTATCTTCATCGGGTGCCGGACATCAAGGGCGGACGTTCGGGACATGTGGGCGCGTTACCACGAGGTGCACAAAGGCATTACCCGCTCCGAGGTCCATCGGGTTTTGCCCAGCCCCAATGAAAGCGGGGCGGACCGGGAGTTCTGGCTTTTTGGTGGAGTCGAAAGGGATGGCATTAGCTTGACGGTTTCCTATTCTCCAGATGACAAGGTTCGCGAAATCGAGCGGCGGCACTGGTAGCGCCGGTGCAGCCAGTGGGTTCCGGAGCGGTTCACGGGTCGGCGCGTTGTGCGGCTGGGGAACGATTCTTGGTTTGAGGAATTCCAACCAGCCGGGAGAGGTGGCGGCGGCACCGTGCTGCCGGGCGCGAACCGTGCCGCCCCTACGGGGCTTACGGGGCTCGTAGGGGGCGGGGCTCGCTACAGACCTGCCGCTCCCCTGGAGCTGGTCCAACAAGAGGGCCGCAGGCAAGCGCGGGATTCGCGCTTTGTTCCGTATCGGATGCGCTCGCCCCACGTTGCCTGAGCGCTATCGTTCGGCTTCAGGGCGCGTGATAGTTTCAGGGCGAGCCGGTCAAACCTGATAGATGAAAGCGCGGAACATGGCGATGCGAGTTGCTAGCATGGCGGACCGGCTAGCGGAGCCAATCAGTTGGCTGGGAGCCGTAATCGCGTTTCTCGTCCTGCTCTACCTGCTAGCGGCGCCACCGATTGTCTTGGCGCACATCAGGCAAACGGGTTCTTGCTCATTTCCGCTCGTTTACGGCCCGGTGCTCTGGCTTATCGAAAGCGATTTCGGCGGTCCCATCGTCTGGTATTTCAATGACGTTTGGGGTGCTGGTCTTATTTTGATTGGAGGCGACGAGGGACCACCATGGTACATCATAGCCACTTACGTTGCCGTTGGCGGCGTATTGTTTTGCACGCTAGCCCTCCCGTTTTTTAAGGCTTGGCGCGGGCGTATCGCCGATCGAGGCGAGTTCACTGGAGGGCGGGCATCCAGTTCTGTTTGCACTTCTGGCCCAATGGTTCGCCGCCAGTGAGCCGCAATGTTCGGTGTCGCCGGTCTCTTTGTCTAAAGCCAATATGCTCGCTCGGAGACGCAGGTGGCTGGTCGGGGTAGGCGCGGTCGCGGCGGCTTCGGTCGTGGCCTGGCTGGGGTTGACCCTGGCGCCGGCGCCGGCGCCCGCGCCGCTGCCAAGCCCCAACGGCTACGACGACCTCCTCAAAGCCGGTGCCGCCGCCTCGCCGAACGTGAGCGATTACGGGTTCATGAGCAACGCCGCCTTGCGCCAGCTCGTCTCCACCAACGCCGAGGCCCTGCGGCTGCTGCGCGTGGGCCTGGGCCGCAAATGCGCGGTGCCTCCCGCGACCCTGACCAACAGCGGCGCGATGCTCACCGAACTGGCCGGCATGAAACGCCTTGCCCAGCTCCTGGTGGCCGAGGCGCAGGTGCATACGGCGGACAACCAGCCTGCCGCGGCCGCGGATTCCGCCTTGGATTCCATGCGCCTGGGCAACCAGATCAGCCGGGGCGGCCCCCTGATCCACCATTTAGTCGGGATCGCCTGCGAGGCGATCGGCCGGGGTTCGCTGCTGAAGGTCCTGCCCGAGCTTACGCCGGCCGAGTCGCGGCGTGTGCTTTCCGCGCTGCAAGAGATAGACCGCACCCGCGTCTCATTTGAGGAGGTGGCGCGCAACGAACGCGCCTATTTCTACCGCGAGCTCCGCAACTATCCCAACCCCATCCTGTGGGTGCGAGCGCTGTGGAATTTCGGGGCCTCAAGGCAGCTCGCCCTGGAGAAGCACAAGCGCATTGTGGCTTTCAACCGCCTCCTCGCGACCGAACTGGCCCTGCGCTGCTATTGCGCCGAAAGGTCCAGCGGCCCGCCGCCCCGCCTGGAAGACCTCGTGCCGGAGTACCTGGCCGCGGTGCCCGAGGACCCCTTCTCCGGCAGGCCGTTGATCTACCGGCCGAACCGCACGAAGTGGCTGCTCTACAGCGTCGGACCGGATGGGGTGGACAATGGCGGCCGCCCGGGCCGTTATGCCTCGTCTCGCCCGGGCGACATTGTTTACAACCAGCCGTGAGCGCCGTCGCGCCCGGTGGTGGCGGGCCCGCTCAGGGGAATGGCACTTGCATAAGCCGCAGAACGCCTCGTTCTCGTCCTCGTTCTCGTGCTCCTCGTCGATCCTGGCCTGCTTTTCGGGGACGAGGACGAGAACGAGGAGGAGGACGAGGCCGCAACTGGGCTCAGGCAAGCGCCATTCCCCGCTCAGGGCCGCGTAATACCCATGCACTGCTCGAACTCGTTGGAGAACTGAATGAGGGCGGCGGAGATCTTGGGAGGCTGCTCGATCAGCATCGCCATCATGCGCTCGCCCGTCTCCGGCTTGTAATGGATCAGTTCGACCGCCGCCATGATCAGCGACAACTGGTTGTTGATGTCGTGCCGCATGGTCGCCAGCTTGCGGTTCAGCTCCGCAATCTGGTCGGCGGTCAAAGTAATCGGCTGGCTGGGCAGTGCCATGCTCTACCATGCGCGGAACCTGCGCTTGAAGGCAAGCCGCTTTAGCCGCAGGCGAGCGCCGGCCTCGGCGGAAGTCTTGAGTCTTGGGTCTAAAGTCTTGAGTCGTCTTCGCTCGTGCTGGTTCTCGTCCTCATAATCGGGTCCCTCAGGCAGGAGGGCGAGGACGACTCAAGACCTTAGACTTTAGACTCGGGACTCATCGCGCGCACCAGCCAGGCCGTCAGGAGGGTTACCGAGGCGCCAATCAGGGTGTACCAGGGCCAGAAAATCTCCGTCCCGACGATCTTCATCCAGAGCGGCCGCGTCAGGCTGAATGCCGGCAGAAGCTGAACCGCCGTCATCGTGCCCAGCGACACGAGCATGCCGGCAATGACAGGCGTGCTCCGGCCTTTCTTCCAGAACACCGCCAGCGCCAGCCCGCCCAGCAGCGCGCCGCCCGTCAGGCCGCGCAGGGCAAACGCGGCATTCAGGACGAAGGCGACCCGGCGGCTCAGGGAAGCCACCACGATCAGGGCGGCGGCCCAAGCCACGGTCGAGACCTTGCTGAAGCGCAGGAAGAAGTCTTCACTGCGCCCGGGCAGCGCGTGTTTCACGAAGTCCATCGTGGAGACCGAGGACAGCGCGGTGAGGGCCGAACTGACGGAGGACATGGCGGCCGAGAGGATGGCCACAATGAGGAACCCCTTCAGCAGGTGCGGCACCTCCGTGATCATAAAGATGGGGAAGACGAAGTCGTTGGCCGTGATGCCCGAGCCGGGCCGCGTCTCCGGCAGGGCAATGCGGATGGGATGGCCCTGGTAGAACGCCCAGAGCATCGCGCCGACCAGCAGGAAGATCAGGAATAGCGGCAGTATGACGACGGCGCTCAGGACGAGCGCCTTGCGCCCGTCGGCGATGGATTTGCAGGTCAGGACGCGTTGCACGATCAACTGCTCGGCGCCGTGCGTCGAAAGCACCAGCACCGTGCCGCCGATGACGCCCATCCAGAGGTTGAAGGGTTTATCGAGCAGGAACTTTGTCAGCGAGACCCCGGGCGGCGGCGTGACGTTCAGCCAGTGGAGCTTGCCCGCGGCGGAGGCTTTGGAGAACACGGCACCAATCCCGCCGTCCACGAGCGACGGGATGTAGCAGAGGGCAAAGACCCCTCCGAGCAGGAACAGGCCGAACTGCACGGCGTCCGTCCAAATCACCGCCTTCACTCCGCCCACGTAGGTATAAAGCAGGGACAGGAGCACGAAGAGCAGGATGGCCCCCAGGATGGGGTCGCCCGTGCCGAAGCCCAGCACCTGGTCCCCCAGCATGAGCTTGACCGGGATGCTGGCGACATACACCCGCACGCCCGCGGCCAGGGTTTCACTTATCAGGAAGAACCCGCCGGCGGTCTGGCGGGCCGAGGGGCCGAAGGTGTTGGCGAACAACTGATAGGGTGAATAGATCTCGCCCTTGAAGTAATGGGGCACGAGCACGATGGCCAGGATGATCCGCGCAATGACGTAGCCGATGATCATCTGGATAAAGGCTATGTTCCCGCCGTAGGCCATGGCCGGCACGCCAATGATCGTCAGGGCGCTGGTCTCCGCCGCGACGATGGAAAGGCCGATGCCCCACCAGGGCACGTTCCGGCTGCCCAGGAAGTAGTCGCGCGTGCTGCGCTGGTCTTTGCCGAACCACAACCCGAGCGCGATAATGCCCAGCAGGTAGAAGACGATGATCGCCCAGTCGCCCGGGTTGAAGTAGCCGTTCACAGGTTTTGCGCGCTGGGAATAGCAATGGCGCGCCTTGGGATCAATCCCAGACTGGCCCGTGTGGGCCCTATGTGGCCCTGGCGAGTGCCCGGTGTGTCTCCCATGTGATCCGGGCCCCATGGGAGACACACCGGGCAACCGCAAGGGCCAGGCAAGGCCCACAGGGGGCAGCCCAGGCGGTGTCGGTTCGCGGGGCGACGGAGGGCGCAGCGCGCTGGGGGGACGCCCTCGCAGGCGCGCACGCGCGGAGAGGCTTGTCCGGAGATGGGGCCTCCCCGAAAGCGGCAGGGTTGTCGGCAGCAGACCCATTGCTCCGCGCGAGTACGTCCGCGCTGCGCCCGTTCCGCCGTAGGTTCTGCGATCGGCTAGAGCGCCGAGGCGTAGAGCTTCTGGAAGTCAGCCTCCAGGACCTGGCGGGGGTTGAACTGCGCTGTCCATTGGGTCGCCGCCTCGCTCGCCAGGTGGGGGACTTGGTCCGGTTGCACGCCGCACTCTTTCAACGAGCGTGGCAGGCCGGCGGCTTCCAGCAGGGCCTGGATGCGGCCGGCCAGGCGCTCCGCGACGACGTCCGGCGGCTCCGATGGCGCGCCCAAGCCCGCCGCGCAGGCCAGTTCAGCATAGGTCCGGGCGGAGTATGGATCGAGGGCGTTGAACCTGACGACATGGGGCAGCATCAGGCCCACGGCCTGCCCGTGGGTGACGCCGAAATGGGCCGTGAGTGGGTTCGCGGCCGAATGCGCCGCCCCCAGCATGCTGTTCTCGATGGCCGTGCCACCCCAGGCGGCGCCCAGCAGCATCTGGCTGCGGGCCTCCAGGCTGTCCGGGCTCTCCAGCACCCGCGGCAAGCCGGTCAGCGTGAGTTGGAATGCCGCCCGCGAGAAGGCGAGCGACAGGGGCGTCCGGGCCCGGCTCACGGCGGTTTCCAGGGCGTGGGCGATGGCGTCAATGCCGCTGCAGGCGGTGACCCGGCGCGGCTGGGAGAGGGTCAGGTCGGGGTCCAGGATAGCGATGCGCGCAGCGGCTTTGGGGTCGCCGCAGGCCATCTTCTGGTGCGTCGTCTCGTCGGTGATCAGGGCAAAGGACTGGCATTCACTGCCGGTGCCGCCTGTGGTTGGAATCGCGATGAGGGGCAACATGGGGAGCTCGGCCTTGCCCAGGCCCCAGTAATCTTTCATCTGGCCGCCGTTGGTGAGGAGGAAGTTGCAGCCCTTCGCCGTATCCATGCTGCTGCCGCCGCCAAGGCCGACGATGGCCTCAACCGCTCCGCGGCGCGCCACGGCAAGGCACTTTTCCACGCAACGGGTGCCCGGGTTCTCCTCGACATCCTTGAAGCAGCTTACCGCGATCCCGTGCGCCTCGAGGCTGCGCTGCACCCGGGCCGCGTGGCCGGCAGCCGCAATGCCGCGGTCGGTCACGAGCAGCACCCGTTGGGCCGGTAGACCTTTCGCCAATTCCCCCACCCGCTCGACACACTTAATGCCGAAGACGATGCGCGTGCGGGGCTGGTAGTCGAACGACGCCAGCAAAGGCTGAAGCATGTCGGGGTCCGGCGGCCTCATGCGAGCTGGGCGGTGTCGGCGAACTCCAACGCGCGCCGCCGATAAAGGAAATCGAACAGGTTGCCCTCGTGCGGCTGGTCCCAGGAGACCTGCGTCGTCGGAACGGGCCCAAGGTTCAGTCGCTCGATCAGCGGCGAATCCAGCAGTGCGGCGCGGAAGTCGCGGTCGTCGGTAATGGCCGTGACCACCAGCGAGGGGCCGATTTGGGCCAGCATGGCCGCCTGCGGCAACTCCACCACGCTGGCGTAGGGGAACAGGAACTCCCGGTTGGCCAGGGGATGGGAGAATGAGTCGCAATGAACGATCATGGGCCGGAGGTACGTGGCGCCCTCGAAAGTCACCATGCGCGGGCCGCCGCGATGCTTACTTGTCACGTCCACGGCGCCCGGCGTTTGCAGCCCCGCCTCGATGGCCGCGTCAATGGCCGCAGCGATGGCCGGATTCGCGAACGCCGCGAGCCGCGCCCGTTCTTCGCGGGCGCTTAGCGGCGCGACCGGACCCAGTTGTTGTGCCAGCGCCTCGGCGATCTCGCGCGCGTACCGGGGCACTACGACGGCGGAGGCATTGATGCAACTGCGCCCGCCGTTGTCGGCAATCGAGGACACCATGACCTCCAGGAAATCTCGCCAGCGCTCGATGGCGTCCTCGCCAATAAGAATCTTGCTGAAGCCCGGGCCGTGAACCTGGATGGCCGGGTTATTGGCATACTGTGCAGTCGTCGCCTGGTCGCCAAAAACCAGCGCACGTCCGCACCCGCGCAGCATCTCCGCCCCACCCTCGTGGTCGCAGGGATAAAAACCGAATGCCTCGGCCGGGCAGCCCGCCGCGATGAGGGCCTGGATAATCCGGTAGGGCGTCCAGGGCTCGTCCCGGCCCGGCTTGAGCACCACCGGCATTTTCAGCGGAATGGCGGGCAGCCAGAGCGAGTTCACGCCCGGCGAGTTGCTGGGCATGACGAGCCCGAGGCACTGGGCCGCCGGATAGAAGCTGATCGGCCGGCCGCCATGCTTGCCCACGCCGCGATCCAGCACGTCCAGGTCGAGCCCGCGCGTCAGCCCCTCGAGCACCGATCGCATCCGGGACAGCGCCTGCGCGATCTTCTGCATGTTGCGGCGGACCATGACGAAAGGCAGGCCGCTGGTGGCGGACAAAGTCTCAATGTAGTGTTCCGGGGATTGCGTGTGGCCCTGGTCGCCCAGGGGCAAGCTCTCGTGCAGAAACAGCCCGGCGGCCCGGGCGCAGATCCCGATGAGCTTCTCACACGAGAACTGTTTCAGCGCTGCCCGCGATTCGGCCATGCGCGCCAGGTCCTTGCGAATCACGCCGGCGTTGACCTGGCTGATGCGCGCCAGCGCGGCGCCGGTGCGGCAGTCCCTGACCTCCGTCTGCTCGAGGCTGGCGTAGGCCTTGCCGCGGCGCAGGGCTGGAAGGTGAGGCAGACGAGGGCTCTCTGTCCGCAGCGTCATACGTCTCCGCGCGTGGACACGGATTGCACGGATTTGCACGAATCAGATTCGCGGCATTCGTGATAATCCGTGTAATCCGTGTCTTCCCTCATGTAGCACTGTTATCGGCGTCGTGCATCGTGAAGCGTCGCCGCTCAATAGACCCCTTCCACAATCGTCTTCTCCATCGCGCCGAACGGGCGCACCTCGCCCACGCCGTCCCAGGCATACGGTGCGCGTGGCGGGCGGCGGACGGCCTCGTCGCGCTCCAGGAAGCGCGGCAGGAAGAACTCCCGCGTCAGGGTGGTCAGTTCGACCCGCCCCCATTCGCCATATTCCACCAGGCTCTCCGTTTGCGTCGGGTTGACCACCCGGAGCACCGCGCGAGGCTGCGGCGCGTAATAGGTGACCGAGTAGTTGTCCTCGGGCCTCAACGGCACGCTGGCCGCCAGGCCCATCAGCGTATTGCCATACGTCGGATAGAAGCCCACCCTGCCCTCCAGCACTTCTTCCACGATGAACCGCACGTATTGCGGGGCCATCGTCGTGCCCCCGCAGAACACGCCGCGGATGCCGGCGTCGTAGAGATTGAGCTTCTCTCCCATGGCTTCCAGCAGCTTCGGCGTGGTGAACAGCCCCGCGATCCGGCGATGCTTGAGCAGCGTCACCGCCTGGTCCACCACGTGCGCCATGTAAGCGCGCGCCTGATCGGCCCGCTTCTCGGCGATGACTCTCTTCACCCACCGCGGGTCCAGATCAACGAAATAGCAGGGACTGCCGCGAAAGTTGGCGAGGTGCTCCACGGCCAGCCGCAGCCGCCGTGGGCCAGTGGGGCCGACCATCAGCCAGGCGGCGCCGGGAGGGAAATGCTCATCCGCCAGCTTCGCCGAGAACTCCTCGTAGTCGGTCTTGTAATCATCCCAGCCGATGCGCTGCTTGGGCATGCCGGTCGTGCCGCCCGTCTCGAAGATGTTATAGGGCCGGCCCTTGAACTTCGCCGGCACCCACACCTCCGGCTGCAGATCGCGCAGCCACTCGTCCTGGAAATGCGGGAAGCGCGCCGTGAGGTCGGCGAAGCACCGCACCTCCTTGCGCGGGTCCCAGCCCGCTTTGGCCGCCCACTCCAGCCAGAACGGGCAGCCCGTCTCCGGCGAGAAATGCCAGGCGATGACCTCGCGCAGGTGGGCGTCGAGCGCCGCCCGGGCAGTTTCAATTGCGGCGGGGAGCGGGGTCATAATCAGGCTTTGGGAGGGAGCGTCGGAGGTTTACGCCGGGCGCGCAGGAACTGCCGATAGCGGTCCCCCAGAGCGTCCAGGAACCTGGCCCGATCAGCTACAGGCACTCGCTGCATCGAGTCCTGGAGCAGGCGGTTCACGATGCGTTGCAAGCGCTCGCGTTGTTCCGGTTCACAAGTGTCCCGGTCGTAGAGCGCTGTGAGCAGCCGCTCCAAATCCGGGCTCATTCCGGGAATGCGGCCTTCAGGATGATCTCAGCTTGCTCCCGGTCTATAGTCCCGTGCCAAAGAGGAACCTTATCTTCCAGCGTTTGCAGGGTAGCAGCTACGTTGCCTTTGAGGGCGGTGTCAGGAAAATCAGGATGGGCGGTCGTTCGCGCCAGGAATCGGCCGAAGCGGAGCAAACGCTCCACGGCCTCACGATGAGCGACGAGGAGATCCCTGCGCGGGTTGTCGAGTAGATGTTCCTGCTCCCACTGCGACAGCGCGGTCACGCTCCGACCCCAAGCAGCGACGCCCTCGGCAAAATCCTGTAAGATGCGCGATTCGAGCTGCTCGAAGTAATCCGGCATCACTTCCGTCGCTAGCGTCAATTCCATGCGCGAACTCTAGCACGGCCGTTCACGATCAGCCAGAATAAAGCCGCGCCTGAACTGAGTTGAGGCCACGGCCCGGCTCTCACTCCCACTCAATCGTCCCCGGCGGCTTGCTGGTGATATCGAAGCAGACGCGGTTGACGCCCTTGACCTCGTTCACGATGCGGTTGGAGAGCTTCTCCAGCAGCTCGGGTGGCAGCTTTACCCAGTCCGCCGTCATGCCGTCTTGGGACTCGACGGCACGAATCGCTATGGTGAAATCGTACGTCCGCTCGTCTCCCATCACGCCCACGCTCCGCACCGGGAGCAGCACGGCGAAGCTCTGCCATATCTTGTAATACCAGCCGCTGGCCTTCATCTCCTCGACCACGATGGTGTCCGCATTGCGCAGGATCTCCAGACGCTGCAGCGTGATCGCGCCGAGGATGCGGACAGCCAGCCCCGGCCCGGGGAAGGGCTGGCGCAGCACGACCTCGCCGGGCAGCCCCAGCTCCAGCCCCAGCTTGCGCACTTCGTCCTTGAACAGGCATTTGAGCGGCTCGACCAGTTGGAACCGCATCTTCTTCGGCAGGCCGCCCACGTTATGATGGCTCTTGATCATCGCCGCCGGGTTGCCGCCGATCGGCACCGACTCGATCACATCGGGATAAAGCGTGCCCTGCGCCAGGAACTTCGCTTTGCCTGCGCGGCGGGTGGCGGCCTCAAACACCTCGATGAACGTGCGGCCAATGATCTTGCGCTTGCGCTCGGGGTCCGTGACTCCGCGCAGGCGCCGCAGGAACAGCTTCGACGCGTCCTCGTACTGCAGTTTGATCTTGAAGTGGCGCCCGAACACCTCCTGCACGACCTCCGGCTCGCGCCCGCGCAGCAGGCCGTTGTTGACGAAGATACAGGTGAGCTGATCCCCGATGGCCTTGTGCAACAGCGCGGCGGCGACGCTCGAATCCACGCCGCCGCTCAGCCCGAGAATGACGCGTTCACCCCCGACCTGCGCACGAATGGCGTCCACGGCCTGGGCGACATAATTCTGCATCGTCCACTCCCTGCCGCAGCCGCAAATGCCGTGCACGAAATTGGCAACGATATCCTTCCCCCGCGGCGTGTGGACGACTTCCGGGTGGAACTGCAGCCCAAACATCTTGCGCGCGCGCTGCTCGATGGCGGCGTAGTCGGAATTCTCGGTAACCGCCACCGGCTTGAACCCCGCAGGCAGCTTCGTCAGTCGGTCGCCGTGCGAGTTCCACACTTGCAGCGATCTCGGCAGCCCAGCGAAGAGCGGGCAGAAGGAGTCCCTGACCGAGAGCGTGCCCTTGCCGTATTCGCGCTTCTGGCCCGGCTCAACCTTGCCGCCGAGATACTGCGCCAGCAGTTGCAGCCCGTAACAGATGCCCAGCACCGGAAGGCCGAGCTCGAACAGCGCCGGGTCGGGAAGCGGCGCTGTCTTCGCATACACGCTCGACGGCCCGCCCGAGAGAATAATGCCCTTCGGCTTGAGCGCGGCGACCTCCCCGGCAGGAACGTCGTAGGGCAGGATGGCCGAATACACGCTGCACTCGCGGACACGCCGCGCGATGACCTGCGTGTATTGCGAGCCGAAATCGAGAATGACAATCTGCTCAAGGGTTGCTGGCACGATGGAAATAGTTTCCCGCCTCGGCAGCGGTTGGCGAGAGGAAAATGCCGATGGGCAGGGGCGCAAACCTGCACAACGTCCGTGCCCATACTTCATCTCCCCAGCGTGCGCGAAGAGAACGCTCTCCATAAACCGGAGAAACGTTCAACATCCAACATCGAACATCCAACATCCAGTGAGCGCCGCGGGGTCGGCTATTGGATGTTGGATGTTCGACGTTGGATGTTGGATGTTCCCGTCCCGGCCGCCGACGCTTTTCCTCGGCGCCGGCTACTGCTTCACCATACTGACCTTCCCGGTCGTGGCGTCGTAAGCCAGCTTCATTCCGTAGGGCGCGGGCGGGACTTTCGGAATATACTTCTCGGAGACCAGCTCATCCAGGTCTTTGGGAAAGCGCCCCTTCTCGACGTGGAACATCTGAACGGCCTGGTTCAGCGTGGCGAGGTCCGAGGTCTTCTCAGCGAGCTGCTTGGCTTTGCCCAGCGCGCCTACGTAGTCAGCGGGCGCGGTAAGCGGCGTGCTGCCGGTTGAGGCGGCATTGGTGGCGGCGGCATTCCCTGACTGACTGGAATCTCCGCCGCAGCCTGCGAGCAGCAGACCGGCCGCGAGCGAAACATAGAATGGCGTCTTCATGCAAAGCACTTTACCCCCTACCCCTCGAATGCCAAGCCCAACCTGGGCCGCGGGAAAAAGCGATCACCGCCCCGGACATTCCCTCCTCCGACGGTCGGGCCGGCAATACAGAACACGCCGGGCTCAAACCCTACCCGGCGCGACAAGGATAGACCCTGGTTCCAGCGAACGACGCCCTACCTGTTGGTATTGGCAGGCGCGTTGGTCGCGGTCGTCGTGGTCGTGGTGGTGGTGGTGGTGTTCGTTGTGCCACCGCCTGACGATTCGTTATTGCCACACCCGGTTAGCACCACGCCCGCAAAAAGGCTCACTAGCACCAACAGAACATATATCCTCTTCATAGTGGGTGTAACTTTGACCAGAAGCTGAACCAAGACAAGTAGAAATTTCACCCATTTCCGCGCCCGCCCAGGAGCGCGGGCTTCTGTATGGATGCGGCTACTTCCGTTGCCACCTGTCGGGCCTGCAGGATGAGCGGCAGGTCGGTCCCCAGGTCTCCGAAACGCAGCTTCAACATCCCGCTCTGCTCCTGGCCCAGCAGCTCCCCCGGGCCGCGCAGCTTCAGGTCCTCCTCGGCAATGCGAAACCCGTCGGTCGTCTCCTCCAGCACCTTCAGGCGCTGGCGCGCTTCGCGCGTCTTCGCAGCGGCCACCAGGATGCAATACGACTCATGCGCGCCGCGGCCGATGCGGCCACGCAGTTGGTGGAGCTGTGCCAGCCCGAACTGTTCGGCATTCTCAATCAGCATGAGCGTCGCGTTCGGCACATCCACGCCCACCTCGATCAGCGAGGTGGCCAGTAAGCCGCGCAGCGCGCCCGAGCGGAAAGCCGTCATGACCCGCTCCTTTTCCCGCGCCGGCAGCCGCCCGTGCAGCAGGCCCGCCTGATGCGGCGCCAGCCCCTTCCGCACGTTCTCGAATTCCTGGGTGACCGCCTTAATCCCCGGCTGACCGGTGTCCTCGACGCGCGGATAGACGACGTAAGCCTGCCGGCCTTCCGCGAGGCGCTCGCGGATAAAGGCCCACACCCTGGGCAGACTCTCGCTCGCGCGCACGAAGGTCTTCACGCGCCCGCGCCCAGGCGGCATCTCATCAATGACCGACACATCCAGTTCGCCATACACGGTCAGCCCCAGCGTGCGCGGGATCGGCGTCGCCGTCATCACGAGCA
>Ga0335069_10005510_pt1 | contig 18610 bp, 17 predicted proteins | sample Lox_Sample_11_FD_206714 | JGI IMG/M metagenome (GOLD analysis project Ga0335069, IMG submission 206714) | Soil microbial communities from Loxahatchee National Wildlife Refuge, Florida, United States - Lox_Sample_1.1 | ecosystem: Environmental > Terrestrial > Soil > Wetlands | place: USA... | reverse complement strand
ATCACCACGGGATACTCGCTTCCTTGTGATTTGTGGACTGATATGGCGTAGGCCAGGATGATTTCATCGAGGTCCGCATATTCATAGGAGATGATCCTGCCGTCATAATCGACTTTTACTTCCTGTACCTCCGTGTCTATTGCCCTTATCCTGCCGATGTCTCCGTTGTAAATATCCTTGTCATAGTTGTTTCTTGTTTGCAGCACCTTGTCTCCGGTCTTGAAAAGCTTGCCCGCGCGAACAAGCTCATGGGCGCAAGGATTCAATTCCTTTTGGAGTTCGGCATTGAGATTGGTGACGCCCACCACGCCCCTGTGCATGGGGGTCAGAACCTGTATGTCATTCATGGGGTCAAAACCAAATCTCGACGGTATGACCTCCTTATAGAGCCGGACGATTTCTTCCACCACCTTTTCCGGTTCCTCAAGGGCAGTGAAATAGAAATCGTGCGCATGTTCCGTCTTCCTTTCCAGTTCGGGCATCTCTCCGTGATTGACCCGGTGAGCGTTCACAATGATCATGCTCCTCTGTGACTGCCGGAATATCTCATTCAACCGGACCACAGGCATGATCCCGGCTTCAATGATGTCCCGAAGCACATTTCCTGGTCCCACCGAAGGCAATTGATCAACATCCCCGACCAGGATGAGCGTAGCTTTTTCGGGCACGGCTTTGAGAAAGTGGTGCATGAGGAGCGTATCTACCATGGAGACTTCGTCCACGATAACGAGGTCCGCGTCAAGCGGGTTATTCTCATCCCGTTTAAAACCACCGCCATCGGATCCTCTGGAAGGACTGTACTCGAGCAGCCTGTGGATGGTTTTTGATTCGTGCCCCGTGGTCTCGGCCATTCTCTTTGCCGCCCTGCCCGTGGGGGCGGTCAGCAGGACCCTCTGACCCATTCTGTGGGCGATCCGTATGATGGCGTTGATAATAGTCGTCTTCCCTGTTCCCGGGCCCCCGGTCAGGACCATCAGCTTGCTTTCCACCGACGCCCTGATGCCCTCGAGCTGTTTCGCTGAAAAGCTTATGTTCAGGTCTTTCCGCACCCAATCGACGGCTTCGTCAACGTTGATAAGCTGCTGCTGTTTTGGGTATGAGCAAAGCGCCTTGAGTTTAGTGGCAATGCCCCGTTCCGACAGATAGAACCCTGCAAGATAGACAGGCGCCGTGGAGGGGAGTTGCGCTCCGGAGTTCGGGGCGAGGGCTTGTTCAACATAGATCTTCTTTTCCTGGGTGAGGATTTCCAATGCGGGAGGAATAATGGTCCCGTCAATCTGCAGAATTTCACCACACTGCTCAATGAGGGATGCATATGGATAGTAGACATGCCCCTGATCGGCGAGCTGGCTTAAGACATAGATTATGCCCGCCTCAATCCTTGCAGGCGCGGTTTTCTCTATGCCCAGATTACCAGCGATCTTGTCGGCGGTGATAAATCCGATCCCAAACACGTCCATAGCGAGTCGATAAGGATTTTCGGTTACAACGCGCACGGAGTTGCTGCCGTATTGTTTGTAAATCTTTGCGGCATAGGTGGGGCTTATGCCGTTGCCTTGAAGAAAGACCATGACGCTACGGATTTCGCTCTGTTCCTCCCAGGCGTCCTTGATCATCTCCACCCGTTTTTCGCCTACGCCTTGAACTTCGAAAAGTCTTTCTATGTTGGTATCGATTACCTTCAGGGTCTCTTCGCCGAACCGTGACACAAGCCTCTTTGCCATGACGGGCCCTATGCCCCTGATCATGCCCGAGCCGAGATACTTTTCGATGCCCTTCACTGTTGCCGGCATAACGGGTTCATAAGATGCCACTTGGAATTGCTCACCGTAACGGGGATGCCTGTTCCATTGGCCCTTAAGTTTTAACGTGTCACCCGGCGTCACCGAATAGAGCGTGCCCACGACAGTGACAAGATCGCCTCTGTCCTGCATACGGATTTTGGCGATGGTGTAGCTGTTCTCCTTATTAGAATAGGTGATGCGCTCGATCTGGCCCTCAATTTCGTTTACCGGTTTTTCTTGAGACATACTCTTTAATAGTACCCAAAATTACGCTATAATGGAAGCGGAAGATAAGAAGGAGCGCCCCGGTCTTTGAGACTCACGTTTGAGCACAGGGGCGATCAAGGCGATAAAGGGTTTTGCATTCTAAGAAAAATCTCCCTACGCCTCTGGGGTGCGGGGATTCGAGGCTACCCTAAAATGTGATTACGGGGTGCGTACCCCCCCGTATCAGGGCATTGCCCTTCAGGCAGTGCCCGGCTGCGCACGCTAAAAGCGCGGCTACTGCGGTTAACGTATCGTTATTATAAGTTATAGACTATTATGTTGCCAATTGTGACAAAAATGATGCGGTACTTAATCTCAAATACGATATCCAAGAACAAAGCATTGCTCATGCATGAATTAGAAAAGGTAAACGGATTTATGAGGCTCCTCATGAAGCCCAGAAACACCCGTGAGAAGTGGACGCATGAGGAAAGAAAGGTCTTGCGACGCCACCTGTGGCGTATATCCTCTTATATACCTGCGCTTATGATTTTTGCTCTTCCATTTGGCTCTCTTCTTTTCCCCGTGCTTGCCGAGGTGCTTGATAGAAGAAAGAAGAGACGCGGTCAAATCGAAATAGCCGAGCGAGTGGAGCCATAATGTCTTTCGTCCGCAAAATTGGGCTGCAACTGGCGCGTCGGCCCCTTCGCTACGCCCTTTGGGTGTTGTGATTTTCCATCCCATAGAGTAATATAGAAATGATGGGTCTAGGGAATGAATCATGATCAGGTTTAACGACATCGTTGATGAAGTCCTAAAATATAATCCCCAGGCCGACGTGGAGCTTCTCCAGCGGGCCTATGTTTTTTCCGCCAAGGCGCATAAAGGCCAGACAAGGCTTTCCGGTGAGCCGTACCTCATCCATCCCCTTGAGGTGGCCTATACACTTACCAGAATGAACCTCGACATTTCGAGCATCGCGTCTGGGTTACTCCACGACACGGTGGAGGATTCTTATGTGGACAAGAAAGAGATCGAGGAGTATTTCGGAAAAGAGATCGCAGAGCTTGTCGACGGTGTGACCAAGATCAGCAAGATCCCCCTCAAGACCTCGGAAGATTCACGGGTGGAGAACTTCAGGAAGATGATCCTCGCCATGAGCAAAGACATCAGGGTGATCCTGATAAAGCTTGCCGACAGGTACCACAATATGCAGACGCTCAATTTTCTTTCCCCGGACAAGCAGGTCGAAATTGCCCGCGAGACTCTCGATATCTATGCGCCGCTCGCGCACAGGCTCGGCATAGAATGGCTGAGAGGTGAGCTGGAGGATGTCTCATTCAAATACCTCAAACCGGCCGAATACAGGCTCATCGCAGAGAACATCGCTCAGAAAAGAAAGCAAAGGGAAGAATATATCGGCGAAGTTATCGCGTTATTGCGACAGAGATTCGACCTGTATCATCTTCAGGCCGAAATCTCAGGACGGGCAAAACGTCTGTACAGCATATACCGGAAAATGGTTCAGGAAGGAATAAATGTCGACGACATCTATGACATCACTGCATTCAGGGTCATCGTTAACGATATCAAAGAGTGCTACGAGGCCCTGGGGCTCATCCATTCCTTCTTTAAACCCATACCGGGCAAGTTCAGCGACTACATAGCACTACCCAAGGGGAACATGTATCAGTCCCTCCACACCAAGGTTATAGGCCCCCACGGCGAAAAGATTGAAATCCAGATACGTACCCGTGAGATGCACAAGATTGCCGAAGAAGGGATCGCTGCCCACTGGAAGTACAAGGAGGGTAAGGTCTTCAACCCCAAGGAAGACAGGATTTTTGCGTGGTTGAGACGGATTATAGAATGGCAGCAGGAGTTGAAGGACAACAAGGAATTTATGGAGATCTTCAAGATAGATCTCTTCCCTGATGAGGTCTACGTATTTACGCCAAAGGGCGACGTGAGGGAGCTTCCAAAGGGCGCAACGCCGGTAGACCTGGCGTACGCGATCCACTCAGACCTGGGGCATCGGTGCGTGGGTGCCAAGGTGAATGGCAAGATTGTGCCTCTTCGCTATCTTTTGAAAAGCGGCGACACCGTGGAGATACTGACAAATCCTTCTCATAGGCCGAGCAAAGACTGGCTCAACTTCGTGACCACCTCAAAGGCGAAGACCAAGATCAGGCAATGGATCAAGACGGAACAGAGAGAGCGAAGCATCGAACTCGGCAGAACCCTCGTTGAAAAAGAACTGGCGAAGCACGATATCAATTTTAACAAGTTCCTCAAATCCCCCGAACTTCAGACCATCACCAAGGATTTTGGTTTTGAAACGGTCGAGGACCTATTTGCAGGTGTGGGGTACGGGCTGTATACACCGCTTCAGGTGTTGAGTAAGGTCATCCCGGAGACGGAGAAAGCGAGCGGCATCAAGCACATTATCAAAACCATCAGCCGGAGCAAAGACAACGCGATCAAGGTACAAGGGGTGGACAGCCTGGTAGTGCGGTTCGGGAAGTGCTGTAATCCTATACCCGGCGACAAGATCGTGGGTTTTATCACCAGGGGCCGGGGTCTCACCATCCACGTGGAGGACTGTCCAAACATTCACACCTATGATGAGCAGAGAAAAATAGATGTTTCGTGGCAGCTTACCAAGGACTTTACCTATCCTGTGAGGTTGAAGGTCGTAGGCTCTGACAGGAAGGGGCTCCTTTCCGATATCAGCACGACCATCGCTTCCAACAAAATTAACATCGTCAGCGCCCAGGCCACAGCGTATCCTGACAGATCGGCAGCGGGTTTGTATGAGGTGGAGATCGCACATACCGGGCAGTTGCAGAAGGTCATAAAATCGATTCAGAAAATTAAGGGTGTGAGATCGGTGGAGCGGGTGAGAGGGGGCTCACCATAAAGGACGGCGCCGATAACACAGTAATAGTTGCACGGGAAGAACTTCAAAAGCATTGAGCGGCGCGCAATAAGCCCAACAGTTTTATGAAGTGAAAGCGACATCCTCAGCTCATTCATGAGCGAGAGGGGGAGGCTCCGACAGCTCTGCTTACGGAGGGGGCGACGCTATCCGGTTTAAGATGATCCTCAGCTCATTCATGAGCGAGAGGGGGAGGCTCCGACAGCTCTGCTGGTGGAGGGGGCGACGTGAGCCCCAGTACTAGATGGCTTTCTGAAAATTACCCTTTTTGATGCACTTAGTACAGAGCTTGACTCTCTTTGTAGTGCCGTTCTGGACAATCTTTACGGTCTGCAGGTTTGGCATCCATTCTTTCTTTGTCTTATTATTGGCATGGCTCACATTGTGGCCATTCAGTTTTCCTTTACCGCACATATCGCAAAGTCTTGACATCTATATCCTCCTGCTTCCCGTATGCTAAAATTCTGGGGGCATATTCATGTAAAGAGAAGAATTCTAACCGTTTATGGCTCTTATGTCAACATATTTCGGCATCAGCCGCGAGGGGTGGCGCTAATGAAACATGTCGCCCTCAGGATATGAAAGGTTCGTCTCAGCTCAGGAACCTTACCTTTCCGCCGTGCCGCAATTACCGATCCCTCCCACGCACGGCTTACCCCTGCCGGTAAATCCTTACCTTTTATGGTTCCTCATCTTTGAGAAACAATTGGTGATATTCCGGCTCGGTAAGGTAATTCTTCAGCATTTTACTGACGATCTCAAATACGTCCGTCAAATCTTCACGAGTCATCCGTTTCAGTATGACTTTCATCAAATTGTCGTCGGAGAACTTCTGCAGGTAGACGCGTACCGTGTCTTCGTCGGTTTGCCTGTCGAGCCCGTACCCAAGAAACCCTTGAAACGTTTCTACGAATTCATGTGAATGTTTTGACATATGGACACCTCATCTCGTAAACATTCTATCGTGGACTAAGAAGCCAGGGGATGCGCAGGCGGCCCTCAACCACGTATCGTAGTATCAAGTTATCCAATGCCCTACACGTTCACCTGAACTCGCGCGCATTGCCCGTATCTGCCGGTCTATCGCTATGACATTATATATGAGAACCGCATAAAGACAAGAAAATTATCGAGGTCTCAATCATTTGTGAGGCCGGCCCTTTTCTCGATTGCTCAAAGCTATCTTGATAGAATTTGACACAGCTTGCCTTGAAGTGATAAACAAAAGAAGAATACCTGCGCCTTAACCAGGGGGGAAATATATGCATGTAAAATCAGTCACGCTGCACCCCGATATGTATCCCACAAGAGACCATTATCCATTCAACTTGTCTGTGTTCGGCCAACCGGAAAGGATCGTTTTCTCGACCCCCATCACGCTCTTTGTAGGAGAGAACGGCACGGGTAAATCGACCCTGCTTCAGGCGCTGGCTCGCAAATGCGGCGTCCACATATGGCAGGATGAAGAACGAAGAAGAGCGGAATTCAATCCTGATGAGGACAGATTCTGCGACTATATCTCCATCGAATGGGCCGATAGCCCCATTCAGGGGAGTTTTTTCGGGTCTTCGCTATTTCAGGATTTTGTGCGCATCCTTGACGATTGGGCGGCAGCTTCCCCGGGCCTTCTTGAATACTTCGGCGGGGAGTCGCTCATGACCAAATCCCACGGACAGTCGATCATGTCCTTCTTTAAAGCCCGCTATCGGATAAAGGGGATCTATCTGCTGGACGAGCCGGAGACGGCGCTCTCGCCCAAGACACAGCTCGAATTGCTGAACCTCCTTGTCAAAATGGGGGCGGACGGTCACGCCCAGTTTATTATCGCGACCCATTCGCCGATCCTGCTCGCCTGTCCTAATGCCTCCATCTTGAGCTTCGACGACGCGCCTATCAGAGAAGTGTCATATGAGCAAACGGAACACTACAAGATCTACAAGGATTTCATGGGAGACAGGAAGAAATACCTGGATGACGTGCAGTCGTAACGGCTGGCCTTGCTCTATACCCTGGAAGACAACACATCTTTACAGGGAGAATGGCAACGAGGTTTGTAGGCTTCGATTCTCGAGATGACCGATTGTTTTCACCACGACCGGTGAGAAAAAAGGAGGTGCGACTATGCCCTATGTCAATATCAGAATCACCAGGGAAGGCGCTACGGCGGAACAAAAAGCGCGGCTTATAGATGGGACAACAAAGCTACTTTTCGATGTCTTGGGGAAGAAACCTGAGAGCACGTTTGTTGTGATCGATGAAGTGGATACGGACAACTGGGGCGTGTCAGGCATAACCGTCACTGCCATGAGACGTGAGGGAAAATAGTACGTTGACGAGCAGGACGCGCCGGTTCAAGGGTTTTTTGCTTGATGCCCGTTCCTTATTTTTCGGATATCCTTTTAATGCGGTACTGCACGTAGGCGTCGCGCATGGCCACGTAGGGATCGATGGCCGCCTGTTTGAGGGCCTCGTAATCACCCAGATGGAACGATGTGTCATTTACCTCTTCGTGGGCATAGAGAGCCGCGGTTTCAGGCGTGATCAACTGGGTCGTTAGATAGGTTTGAGGCTTCAGCCACCAGTCAGCCGCAAACCCCACCGTATCACGGGGACTAGAAGGGCCGAGCACGGGCCAGACGATGTAGAAACCGAACCCCAGGCCATATTTCCCTAACGTCTGGCCGAAATCTGCGTCGCGGCCCGTAATGTTCAAGCACTCTTTCGCACAGTCCTTGAATCCCGCCACACCCACTGTGGAGTTAATAAGAAATCTGATCACTTCCTTGCCCGCATATACCGGCCTTCCCTGGAGAAGGTTGTTGACGAACCGGATTGGGGTCTTCAAGTTCTCATAGAAATTGCTCACGATTATCCTGAGGCTCTCCGGTAGAACATATTTATATCCCCTGGTCACCGGCTTTAAGAGCCAGAAATACAGTTTATCGTTCACGTGGTATATGGCCCTGTTCCACGGCTCGATAGGATCCGCGATCCTGGGGGCCTCGCCGCCTTTTACTTCTTCTTCAGTCACGTTGCCATACTCGTCCTGTGGCCCCGCGTTTGTAACGGGCGCGGGGGCTACGGCCTCTCCCTCACCTGCGCCCGTTGCTTTGGGTTCCTGGCCTGAGGCTGGTTCGGCTGCGTGAGCAGGTAATGCGCTTTGAAACAGAAGAAGCGTCAATCCGAGGCACACGCCCAATGCGCGAGACCGCACGGTTTTTCTGTCATACGCCGATACTTGGGCCATTATTTATTGCCGACCTTTTTGCGAAGCGTCTGGAGCAGGGTTTCGGGCGGATTGTTTCCAAGGATTTCCCGAAACTGTGTCTGATAGTTGCTGATGAGGCTCACCCCTTCGATCACCACGTCGTATACCTTCCACTCGTTGTCGCGCTTGACAACCCGGTAATTGATCGGCGTTTCTGCGTTTCTCGCAGCGACCGTGCTTTGGACCTCCGCTGTATTCTCCGAAAGCGATATCTCCCGGGTGAAATTTACCTGTTCATTGTCATAGGCCATAATCTTATCCACATAGGCGTTCTTGAGTATCGTCTTGTAGAGTTCCACAAATTCTTTGCGTTGCTCCGGGTTGAGCCTGTTCCAGTTGAGCCCCAGGGTCCTCTTGGAAAGTTCCACAAAGTCAAAGAGCTTCTCGGCTGCCGCCTCGATTCTCTGCTCCTTCACCTTTTTTCCCCCTTCCCCTTTGAGTTTTTGGTCTCTCAACACTTCAATCACGCTGTTCACATTGGCCTTGACCGTGTCCAGGGCGACTCCTGCCACGCATAAAACAGGTATAATCAGGAGCATGGCGCACATAGTCGCCGCTACCCATCTTTTCATTAGTATCCTCCGTATCATCGAATCGGTTTGTCCTGGTTCTTATCGGGGTCCTTCTTAACGTCTCCGAAGGCATACTTGCCTATGAGATCCTCAATGTCCGCCGGCACCGATGTCTGCGTAATGAAACCGGCGGGTTTGAGGGCCGTGCCTGCACCGCCCGGTTCGATCTTGACATATCTATCGCCGATAAGGCCCGAAGTCTTAATGGTGGCCGACGCATCGTCATAGATCGTCATGTCCTTATTGATGTCCATTTCAATGACTGCCATTTGCCTCTCGTTGTCTATGGTGAGACTCTTTACTGCGCCCACTTCGATCCCGTATACTTCGACCGCGCTGCCCGCGCGAAGCCCAGAGACCGATGTGAATCGTGCATAGAGCGGATAAGTTTTTTCCCCGAGAAAGGATACCTTCCCGAGTTTGATCGCCATATACCCCACACAAACGAGTCCTATCACGACGAAAATGCCTACAGCGGTTTCCATGGAATACTTCTTCATGAAGCGCTACCTCCGGAATCGCATCGGTATGTTGCAATAATTTCCTGTTTTGCCTCAGCCCTCTCAATTATCTTATCTATCTCGTCGGCGGGAAGAATTTCCGTGACCCCGGCGCGTATATAGAGCTCAAAACATTCTTTGGTACCTATGGTCCCTTCGGCAACGCTCTCTATGCCGGCGAGAACCCCTTGCTCAAGTTCCTTCGCAAAGTCGCTTACCAGCTGACTTGCCTCCTCGGGGGTTGTGTGAGGAAATATGGTGAGGATCTCATCTCGCTTGTGGCGGGCGGAAAAACCTCCGATGCCGTTGAAATACTTGTTCGTATAGTCGCCAAGTGCCCTCAGGATCGCCACCGATGCATGCGGTCCCAGGGCATCATGGAGCAAATTCAATCGAACGCTGAACAAGGCCGCTGAAATGGTCGTCACCGTCGGTGTGGTTCCCAGCATGGCCGTGTAATGGACCCTGAACGCCTCCCGGGAGAGTAACCCCGTGAGCTCGTCCTGAAAACCCTCCAGACTTCTGAGAAACTCATCGATGAGCGGAAGCTTCTGCTTCATAGCTTCTTCGTAAGTACCCTCGAAACCCACTGAGCCTTCCCAGAGAATAATAATCCTGTCTGAGATAAAAAAGACATCAGGGATATCATGGCTAATGAGGACGGCAGTGAACCCGAATTTTCTCCGGTAATGGGTGATCATAGAGAGAATCATATTCTTTCGGATCGGGTCCTGGCCTGTTGTGGGCTCGTCGAAGAGCACGATCTTGGGGTCGGTCACCAGGGCCCGTGCGAGCGCCACCCTTTTCTGCATCCCGCCTGAAAGCTCGGAAGGGTATTTGTTCACGGCCTCAGAAAGTTCCAGGTCATCGATTCTTTTTAGAACCCTTTTTTCAATTTCCTTTTTTTGGAGGTTTGTAGTCTGTCGAAGGGGGAGGGCCACGTTTTCAAAGACCGTCATGGAATCGAGGAGCGCGTTATTCTGAAAAAGGTATGCGACCTCGCTTCGGTATCTTTCCTGTTCGCTCTTCTTCATCCTGTCAATCGGTTTTCCCTGAAAGAGAATAGTGCCTTCATCGGGCTTAAGAAGTCCGATGATGTGTTTGAGAAGCACACTCTTCCCCGTGCCGCTCTTTCCGATGATCGTGGTGATCTCGTTCTCGTAGATCTTGACATTGACCCTGTTAAGCACGGTCTTGTCACCGAACCCCTTAGTAACATTTTGAAACTCTATTAAAGGTGTCTCCATACAAGCCTTACATCAGAAATGACGTGACCACATAGTCGGCCACAAGAATCATGACGCATGAGAAGACGACCGCGGAAATGGTCGCAAGGCCCACCGCCTTTGCCCCGTATCCGTCGCTCCGCATGTGGCAAAAATAGCCCTGAAAACAGCAAATGGCCGAGACGATCACTGCGAAAACCAGGGATTTAATAAAGCCGCCCCTCACATCTACCATGTTTACCGATGACTGAACCCGGTAAAAGTACGTACCCGCGTTTGTGCCGAGCAGAAGCACGCCGGTTATATATCCTCCTGCGATCCCGATGAGGTCGAAGAAGGAGGTGAGCAGCGGAAAACTGATAATTGAAGCGGCGACCCGAGGGCTGATGAGGTAACGAACGGGATCGATCCGCATGGAATAAAGGGCGTCTATCTGTTCCGAGATGCGGAGGATACCTATCTCAGCGGCCATGGCGGATCCGGCCCGCGCTGTGATCATGATGGCCGTGAGCACGGGTCCTAACTCTCTGATGAGCGAGAGCGATATGGCAGAGCCCAAGGCCCCAACAGAGCCGAACTTGACAAGGGTATAAAAAAGCTGCAGCCCGAGCACCATCCCCGTGAAGAGGCCCACAAGCATGACGATGAGGGAAGAGCTCGCCCCGATAGAGAAGACCTGGCTTGTGATCTCGAAGAGCTGTTTTCGTCGGAAGATATTGATGAAGGCGGTGAAAAAGAAGATGGTCATCGCACCCAGGCTGCCTACAAGGCGCATCGTTTCCCTGCCCGTGGCGGGAAAGAACAGGGCTAAAGGATTACTTTTCTCGGGTGATTCCATTTCTCTCAAATCTGCTCCTTAAGGTATAACACGCCGGACGCCCCGGTCTCGCCAACTGTCGAAAATATTGTAACTACTATCTGTTGGGGGTGCAAGCTGTTTTTTGGGTAGGAATGGCTTCACGACGAACTGCGGAGCATGACGGATGATGACGGAAATGATTCGTCGCGCCGCGGGAGAATAAAGATGGGAAGTTTATTGGGGCTGCCGCGCCGGGTGGTACCCGGCGTTTAAGAAGGATCGGGGAAAGGGGCCATCCGAAGGAAGGGGGATCGGACCTTGGCAGGCCCCAAACCTCGAATCCTTTACGCATTCGATTTCATATCTATACCGCATTTCTTCCGATTCTTAGTCGGCTTCAGATCTTAACCGGCTCTCGGGTCAATTATCCGCTTCGGAACTCCTGATCGATACGGTGTTGTTGGTTCTCCAATCGTTCCTTAATGCCAGGATCACTTGTCTTGCTAAACAAAGAGAGAGCACCCACAAAGATTGCTGCAATACCAGTGACAACTGCACCTGATAGAAAACGTCCCACAGAAACCTTCTCTGGGTCATGTTTTTGAGAACGAGATCGTGGAGCACGTACAGAAAACGGGTGCAGTATACGGCGAGAAACGACATTACTCTTTCTGCCAGGAACAGTGGGGTTGATGCTTCGGTTATGATTCGTATCATGGTTGCCTCATGCGCTCACTCCTGGAATTAAAGCAATCCTTGTGCCAGGACAGGTGCGTAGCGACTGAAGCCGCACCCCTGTTTGATTATGGGCTCCATGCGGCAAAATGAGGTCAATAAGAAATGGGAAAAAAGTGTCGAATAAATGAAGAAGACTCGACAATGGTGTCGAGGGCCGCAAGAAGCCCGAAAAGGTGAATTCTCTTGATTATTTAGGAGAAAATTATAAAATAATAGTCTTATGGATAAAAGCACCATTAAAGGGATTGCCAAGGAATTCTACAAGTACCTCGAGGCTGAGAAAGGCGCGTCATTCAATACCAAGAGGGCCTATAAGGGGGATATCGAGGACTTTATCGAATTCATTGAGAACGCGACCGATGAAATCATAGACCACAATACCATTCGGGCCTACATCGTTGCGATCTATAAAGACCTGAAAAAATCGTCTCTTTCCCGAAAGATCTCCGCTATTAAGGTCTTCTTTAAGTTCATGAAAAAAAAGGGATATATCGATGAGAACACGGCCCTTATCATAAAGAATCCCAAGATTGAAAAACATCTCCCGAAGTTTTATACGATTGACGAGATGTTTCATTTCCTCGATTTCCTACCCAAGGATGGCTGGCTCAATATTCGCAATGTGGCCATTTTCGAGCTTATGTACTCCACGGGTATGAGGGCGAGCGAGGCCCTGGCTATCGATGTGCAGGATCTGCACATGGACGGTATGTGGGTAAAAGTAAAGGGCAAGGGTGGTAAAGAAAGGATACTTCCTTTTGGTGACAAAGCCAAAGAGGCACTCGATGCCTATATAGAGATGACCAAGAAAACGGGAAAATACCGCCTGAAGAACGCCCTCTTCATCAATGCACGCGGCGAAAGACTTGCCTACAGGGGATTGTTGAAGATTATGAAGAAACACCAGATAAAGGCGCAACTCTTTAAGAACCTTTCCCTTCACGGTGTCAGGCATTCTTTTGCAACCCACATGCTCGACAGCGGGGCAGACCTGAGGAGCATCCAGGAACTCCTCGGCCATTCCAAGCTTTCCACGACGCAGAGATACACCCACGTCTCAATGGACAAGCTTATGGAGATTTACGACAAATCGCATCCAAGAAGGTAAGAAAATGGAAGCCACGACGGTATTGTGTGTAAGGCGCAGTGGAGGAGTTGCTATTGGCGGCGACGGACAGGTGACATTGAACACGACGATCATGAAACATACGGCGAAGAAGGTTCGCAAACTCTATCAGGACAAGTGCCTCGCCGGGTTTGCGGGGGCAACGGCGGACGCCTTTACCCTCTTTGAACGGTTTGAGAAGAAACTGGAGCAATACAACGGCAGTATCACGAGGGCGGCGGTCGAGTTGGCAAAGGACTGGAGGACCGACAGGATGCTACGGAGATTAGAGGCGCTCCTTGTTATCGCTGATAAGGATCATACGCTGATTCTTTCCGGCACCGGCGACGTTGTAGAACCGGATGACGGTATCGCCGCAATCGGCTCGGGCGGACCGTATGCTCAGGCCGCGGCCAAAGCGCTCACCAAATATACGGACCTGTCTGCCAGGGATATTGTTCAGGAGGCGCTCGCTATTGCGGCCGAGATATGCATATATACGAACGACAAGATCGTCGTTGAGGAACTATAGATGAACAAGGAAACATTAACCCCGAAAGAGATCATGGAAGAACTTGACCGTTTCATCATAGGGCAGAACAAGGCCAAAAAGGCCGTGTCCATAGCCTTACGGAACCGGTGGAGAAGACAGATGATACCAAAGGAACTCCGTGACGAAGTGGCCCCCAAGAACATCATTATGATCGGGCCTACGGGTGTAGGAAAGACAGAGATAGCGCGCAGACTTGCAAAGCTTGCGACTGCACCTTTTTTGAAGATCGAGGCCACGAAGTTTACCGAGGTGGGTTACGTGGGCAGAGATGTAGAATCCATGATACGGGACTTGACTGAGCTTGCGATCAATATGGTGAAGAAAGAGGAGCATGATCTGGTTAAAGAGAAGGCTACAAGGATGGCCGAAGAACGGATCCTGGACCTCCTTCTGCCGGCGAAACGGTTAACCGCGAACCCCGAAGAAGAAGGGACAGAGGAAAGCACTGACCAGTCCAGAGAGAAGATGAGGGCACGCTTCAAGGCAGGTCAACTCGATGAAAGATTGCTGGACCTCGAGGTGCCTGATAGGTCCCTCCCTATCATCGAGATCTTTTCGGCCCAGGGTATGGAAGAGATGGATATGCAAATACGTGACATGTTCGGAAACATGTTGCCGAAAAAAACAAAGCGAAGGAAGATGAAGGTCAAAGAGGCTTACGGATACCTGATACAGGAAGAATCAAAGAAACTCATCGATATGGACAGGGTGACTTCCGATGCTATAGAGCGGGTTGAGCAGGCGGGGATCATATTCCTCGACGAGATCGATAAAATCGCAAGTCGTGACCACGGCCACGGGCCCGACGTGTCTCGTGAAGGTGTGCAGAGGGACATCCTGCCTATCGTTGAAGGGACCACAGTGACTACCAAGTACGGTATGGTGAAGACGGACCACATACTCTTTATCGCCGCGGGCGCTTTCCACATGTCGAAACCGTCTGACCTGATCCCCGAGTTGCAGGGCCGGTTTCCGATCCGTGTAGAATTGGATGCCCTGACAAAAGAGGACTTTTTCAGGATTATTACCGAGCCCGACAACGCACTTATCAAGCAGTATAAGGCCCTTTTGAAAACGGAGGATATCGAGCTTGAATTCGATGAAAAGGCGATCGAGGAGATAACGGATATCGCGCAAAGGATCAATGAGATGACGGAAAACATCGGGGCCAGGAGATTGTATACGGTTATGGAAAAACTTCTTGACGATATATCCTTCTCCGCGCCGGACATGACGAAAAAGAATATCGTCATCACCAAAGAGTATGTGAGAGAGAAGCTCGGTGAGTTTCTTGAGAAGGAAGACTTGAGCAGATATATTCTATGAAGCGTGTATCACAGGGTGTCAAGCGACCGAAGGTCGTTACAGAGAAAGAACCGACTGATATGGGGAAGGACGAAGAGATGAAGGAAAAAATAGAGACGTTGCTCGAGGCCCTGCCGTACATCAAGAAATTTGCGGGCTCTACTTTCGTCATTAAGTACGGCGGAGCGGCCATGGAAGAGGTGGACCTGAAAAAAGAGTTCGCCAAGGATGTAGCGCTTCTCAAATATGTCGGCGTTCACCCGGTCATCGTTCACGGGGGAGGGCCCATGATTGGGCGACTGCTCAAGGATTTACAGATCCCCACGCGGTTTGTCGACGGTCTCAGGGTTACCGACGAGAAGACCCTGGAAGTTGCGGAGATGGTGCTTTCGGGGCTTGTGAACAAGGAGATCGTGAAAAACATCAACGATATGGGTGGCCGGGCCATCGGTCTTTCCGGTAAGGACGGAAGACTGCTTCTGGCCAAGCAGGTGGCGGACAAAAAGATCGGGTTGGTAGGAGAAATCACCCATGTCGATGTGGCCATTATCAAGGATATTACGAGACACGGATACATTCCGGTCATCGCGCCGATCGCCGATGGAATGGATGGAAAATCATACAACATCAACGCAGATTCAGCAGCAGGTAGCATTGCCCGGGCGCTCTCGGCGGAGAAGCTCATCCTGCTTACCGACGTAGAGGGCGTGATCGGTAAAGACGGGAAACTCATATCCATGTTGAAAAAGAAGCAAATCAGGCAACTGATTCAGCAAAAGACCGTGACCGGTGGTATGATACCCAAGGTGAATTGTTGCGTCGACGCGCTGAAAGGCGGCGTACGGGAAACACATATCGTGGATGGTAGGGTCCCCCATGCGATTCTTCTGGAAGTATTTACCGACTCAGGGGTGGGGACTCAGATCACAGGAGACGAATAATGCAAGACGAGTTGATTAAGAAATCCATGAAATATCTGGCCAATACGTATACCAGGCTTCCCATGGTCATCACAAAAGGCGAAGGGTGCTGGCTCTGGGATTTAAATGGACACCGCTATCTCGATTTTCTGTCCGGGATCGCCGTATGCGGGCTTGGTCATTGCCATCCCAGCATAACCGAGGCGCTGAGTGCGCAGGTGAAGAAGCTTGTCCACGTTTCCAACCTTTTCTATATGGAACCGCAGATAAAGGCTGCCGAGATGCTGTCAGAGCACTCTTTCGGGGACAAGGTCTTTTTCTGCAACAGCGGAGCCGAGGCCAATGAAGCGGCCATTAAGCTGGCGAGGAGGTATTCCTGGAAGAAATATGGGGAAGGGCGATCTACGATCATCGCCATGGAGAATTCCTTCCATGGCAGAACCATGGCAACTATCTCGGCGACGGGTCAACCAAAATTCCAGGTCGGTTTTGCGCCTTTGCATCCGGGCTTCGTTCATGTGCCGTTTAATGACATCAATGCCCTTGAAGCGAATATCGATGCAAAGACGTGCGCCGTCATGATCGAGCTTATCCAGTCGGAAGGGGGCGTCTACGTGGCCGAGGCTGAATATGTAAAGAAAGTCCGTGAGCTGACGAGGACGCGCGACATACTCCTCATGGTTGATGAAGTCCAGACGGCCATGGGAAGGACGGGCACCTTCTTCGCCTACGAACAGTATGGCATTGAGCCTGACGTGATGAGCCTGGCCAAGGGCCTGGGAAACGGCTTTCCCGTGGGAGCCATAGTAGCGAAAGATTCGGTCATGGAGGCCTTTGAACCTGGTACGCATGCGTCCACCTTCGGCGGAAACCCTCTCGCGGCGGTAGCGGTCGCGGCGACGATCAACACCCTCATAGAAGAAGAGGTGATCAAGAACTGCGCCGAGGTCGGCAAATACCTCCAGAAAGGACTTAACCTCCTCAAGAAGCAGTTCGGCTCCATCGTCGAGATACGGGGCAAAGGGCTCCTCTGGGGCGTGGAGATTGCGGAGAGCGGCGATGAGATCGTCAAGGAGTTTCTGAAAGAAGGGGTTATCCTGAATTGCACCAAAGGCAAGATCCTTCGTCTGATGCCGCCGCTCACGGTGAAGAAAGAAGAGATAGACATATTTCTCGATATTGCAAGCAGGATATTCGAAAGGGTGAAAATTTGAAAAGAGATTTTACCAAATTTCTCGACATAACTAAGAAAGAGTGCGAGTACCTCCTTGGAAGGGCTGCCCTTCTCAAGAATCTGCGTAGTTCAGGAAAGCAATACAGACCTCTCGCTGGAAAGAGCCTTGCCATGATATTTGAGAAGGCTTCGACCAGAACGAGGATTTCTTTTGAGGTCGGCATCCAGGAACTCGGGGGGCAGGCTATATTCTTGAGCCCGAACGAAACGCAGATCGGTAGGGGCGAGCCCATAAAAGATACCGCTCGGGTTTTGGAGAGGTATGTGGACGCTATCATGATCCGCACGTATTCGCAGGGCCTGGTTGAAGAATTGGCAAGCTGGGCTCACGTGCCCGTGATCAACGGTCTTTCCGATCTTTATCATCCCTGTCAGATCCTCGCCGATCTCTTCACGGTCAAGGAATATCTGGGCGGGCTCAAGGATGTCAAGATCGCCTTCATCGGCGATGGCAATAACGTGGCCAATTCATGGCTTGAGGCATCAATTCTCATGGGTTTTGATTTCTCTCTTGCCACACCCGCAGGCTATGGACCTGACGCGGTCCTTTTAGCGCGGGCCGAGAAACAGAAAGGCTTTCGCTACACGCACGATCCTGTCGAGGCAGTGAAAGGCTGCGATGTTGTCTATACGGACGTGTGGGTGAGCATGGGCCAGGAGAAAGAAAAGAAGGCCCGGAGCAGGGCCTTTGCGAAATACAAAATTGACGATACCCTGTTGCGACGAGCGAATAGAGGGGCCATTGTTATGCACTGCCTGCCGGCATACCGTGGTCAAGAGATCACAGATGATGTTTTTGAACGGTTCAGCGACATTATCTTTACGCAGGCGGAAAACAGACTACATGTGCAGAAGGCGCTTCTCGAGTGGCTTATTCTCAATGAAAAAGGTAAAATGAAGAATGCAAAGAACGGATAACCAGGCCTTAAGAATATAGAACGGCAACTAGACTGTCCTTTCACATAATTTTGCATGAATTGAATACGGAGGTTTTCAATGAACAAGAACAGTAAAATTAAGAAAGTAGTTCTCGCTTATTCGGGAGGGCTTGATACTTCGATTATCGTGAAATGGCTTCTCGACACATACGGCTGCCAGGTGATCGCTTACGCGGCTGACGTGGGCCAGGCCGAAGAGCTGACCGGATTGAAAGAGAAGGCCTTGAAGACGGGTGCATCCAAGATATACATCGAAGACCTGCGGGAAGAATTCGCCAGAGACTTCATCTTCTTTGCGATCAAGGCCAATGCGGTCTATGAGGGGACGTATCTCATGGGCACATCGATCGCCCGGCCGCTCATCGCAAAAAGACAGATTGAGATTGCGAGAAAAGAAAGGGCCGATGCCGTCTGTCATGGATCAACGGGCAAAGGCAACGATCAAGTACGGTTTGAACTGACCTACTATGCCTTTGAGCCGAATATTAAAATCATAGCACCATGGCGTGAATGGGACTTTTCG
>Ga0335069_10005509_pt1 | contig 18614 bp, 13 predicted proteins | sample Lox_Sample_11_FD_206714 | JGI IMG/M metagenome (GOLD analysis project Ga0335069, IMG submission 206714) | Soil microbial communities from Loxahatchee National Wildlife Refuge, Florida, United States - Lox_Sample_1.1 | ecosystem: Environmental > Terrestrial > Soil > Wetlands | place: USA... | reverse complement strand
ACTGGAATGGCGTCTAGGGCCTCCAGAGAAATATTGACCGATGGCCGCGGACTCACCACCTTCATTTTCGCGATTTTAGTCGCGGTTCTAAGTGCGCTCACCAGCGCCCGCTCATTGAGGGTATTCAGCACCCTCGTCTCCGCCCCCTTCAGGAACGACCCCGGAGACAGAACGCCGCGCTGCGGATGGCGCACCCGAGCGAGTGCTTCGATACCGACAATCTGCTTCCTCGCAAGGGCGATCTTTGGTTGATACCAAAACTCGAGCCAGCCACTGCGCATCACCTCGTCGAGGCTGACCGAGGATGCCCCCTCCTGGGGGAGGCGGAGTCCTTCGCCTTCGAGGAGAGCTGTGAGGGCCGTATCATCGAACGGCCGCGCCAATGGCGGCAACATCTGCAGCCCGAGGCATTGACCGGTATGCTTGACGCAATCGATCAAAGGCAGGCCATAATCGAAAATGAGCTGCACAGCGCTGGCATACTTCGCCTTGGCGAGCGCAAACAATACCTCGATGACCTCGTCAGTCTCATACGTGACATCGAGAAAAACGATATCCGGCATGCGGCGTGCCAGAGCTTCAACTAATACCGAGCACTTCTGAAATGCTTCGAGCTCGATACCGGACGCGGACAAGACGGGAGCGAGTGGGTCCGCTCCTCCCGACCGCTGAAGGCTAAACGCGACCGAGGACTGAAAGACTACATCGGACGGTGCGGAGACATCATTCGGGGGCAGACGACTGCCGTCTCGGCCGACAAGCTTGACGATTCGGCTTAGCATAGCTTGGACCGGGCCGTTCTGCTCTTGTGTCGCAGCAATTCTGACCAACAAGCGTAAATTTACTTTTTAACTGAGCTCGCCCGCTGCGAGCGAGCTCAGGCTAGGTTAAAGGAAACAAAAGACTAGCTTGGGCGGCTGACATAAGGCCGCAACAGCCGAGTTATTTGATCTGATCCCGTTGCAGTGAACGTCGTGCCCACCAAATTGTCGAGGTCGGACGAAGCCGTGGCATGGGCTGCTGCGGCTTTCGAAAATCGATGTTCAACAATCTGCCGTTCATTATATGACTTAACGCATTTTTAGATTCACAGATGTAATTTGGCATACAGCAAAGAGTCCGCGGACCCCGCACGACGATGGACACCGTAATCGACGCGATCACATCAGCTGCTTCCGAGGCCGCAGTCGGCAAGGCGCGGCCAAAGTTGCTTTTGGTCGAAGACACTGAGACCAACCGGTTTCTAATGGCGCGCCGCCTGGAGCGCCACGGCTTTGACGTCCACTGCGCCGTCGATGGTCCGAGTGGCATCGCCATGGCCGCCGCCGAACTGCCCGATGTCATCCTGATGGATATCGCCCTTGGCGAATTGATGGACGGATGGGAGGCGACCAAGCTCATCAAGGCGGACCCTTGCACCGCTCACATCCCGATCATCGCGCTTACTGCTCACGATCTCGGCTCCGATCGCGACAAGAGCCTCGAAGCGGGCTGTGCCGATTTTGACACCAAGCCGGTGGACCTGCAGCGTTTACTCGGAAAGATCCGAGGCTGCCTGGCGCCTTCCAAATCCGCCTGAACAACAGTCGAGCTGGCTTCCCGCGTCGACAGGACATTCGCTGACCCGTCGGAAGGCGCACTTCCTGAAGTGCTGCTTCCAAACGTGTCACGTGCTACTCCGATCAAAAACTCTTCGCGGAGCGGGGTACTCCTTGAGTACACCAGAAGCCGCCCACGACGGATCACGCCGGACCGCGGCGTTTTGCTGCAAACCGAAGCGGACGTACCAACGAGTATCGCTTCAACACGACATCCCACAGCGCGCGCTGGAACCTTCGGGGACGGTTCCTGCGCAAGACATGACTTGTCTCGGGGCGGCGACCTAATTCGAACAGCGCTCGACTATCTGGCGGACTCCGACTGAGCCGGCAACTTGGAACAGGCAATTTCGAAATTCCGCCGTATCCGATCGAGTGCATTCCAAAATTCCGCATCGCTCATCAGCGAGGCCCCATATTCCAGCGTCCGCGCCAGCATGGAAAGGCGCTGCAGCCCGAGCGCCCCCGATGTGCCCTTCAAGGAATGCGCCATGCGCGCGATCTGTGGAGCATCGTCCGGACATTTCAACCGCCGCAGCATGTCGAGCTGGGCGATCGTCTCGTTTATAAAAACCTCCTCCATTTCGGCGATGCTGTCCGCACCGATCTCCTCAACCAGCTGATCGTAGATAGCACGATCCATGACGGGCGGTGCACTATCTCCAAGCTCGGGGTCCGGGACTGCCAATTCGATTGTTGCTTGTGGTTCGTCAGACGCGAGCGGCGGGGCGTCGACCGTGACATTGTCGGCGGGCACGCCTCGAGACGCACGCATCAAGGCGCGTGCGATCGTGCCGATTAGCACTTTTTTGCGTACCGGTTTGACGACAAACTCGTTCATTCCAGCGTCTTCGCAAGCCTTTACGTCTTCGGCGAACGCGTTGGCGGTGAACGCGATGATCGGAACTGTTGCGAGCCGTCCCCCTTCCGCACGGATTGCGCGCGTTGCCTGTAGCCCATCCATTTCCGGCATTCGCATATCCATCAGGATCACGTCACAGGGAAAGTGTTTTGCTGCCGCGACCGCTTCGGCACCGTTGCAGGCCATGTTGATTTGCACATCGAAGTCCCTGAGCATCTTAGCGGCCACGAGTCGATTAGTCGCGTGATCGTCTGCGAGCAGGATCCGCAGCGGACGCCCCAGCTTGACGATGAAGCTCATGAAGCTAGCGTAGTATTCGTGATCGTCGTGCTGGACCTGAGCGGCGCTTTCCGCCAACGGAAGGCTCACATTGAAACGAAAGATCGAGCCGCAGCCGAGCTGCGAAGTCACGCCGATGTCGCCACCCATTTGCTCGACCAGACGCTTACAGATGGCGAGGCCGAGCCCGGAGCCTCCAAACCGTCGGCTGATCGAGCTGTCCACCTGCGTGAAGTCTTGGAACAGGCTCTGGATGCGATCTGGGGGAATGCCCATTCCCGTGTCACTTACGGACCATTCCACGGTGGCGCGCGTTTCGTCGCGTGCCAGGCAGCGGACAGAGATGACGATGTCGCCGTTTTCCGTGAACTTGATCGCGTTTGACACCAGATTGAGCAGAATCTGATTGAGTCGGCCGGCATCCCCCATGAGCGCAGCGGGAACGCTTGGGTCTATGATGCTCCTGATTGGAAGACCCTTCTCCGAAGCACGTGGTCGAAGGAGGCTGACGATATTATGCACCAACGAGGCCGGCGCGAAGGCGATGGTCTCCAGCGAAAGCTGACCGGACTCAAGCTTCGAAAAATCTAGAATGTCATTCAGAACTGTCAGGAGACTTTCGCCGGCGTTCTGGATCGCAGCGACAGTGTTGCGTTGCTCCGGATCGAGATTGCTGTCCATAAGGACGTTCGCCAGACCCAACACGGCGTTCATCGGCGTGCGGATCTCGTGGCTCATCACCGCCAGGAAGGAAGATTTTGCCCGAACCTGGTTCTCACTGTGTTTGAGTTTTGTGACGTCGGTATAGACAACAACTGTCCCCTCCTCCGTCCGCTGCTCGTTTAACAGAACCCAACGACCATCATTGAGCTGTTGCTCGAAGGTCGTATGCTCTCCGCGATGTTGCTCCATCAGCCGACGCAGCTGCTCTTCGACACTCGAATCAGGCGCCCTTTTCTGGACCATGAGCTGCGCGCGCATGAGATCCTCATAAGAGGCGCCGGGAACAACTAAATCGCTAATCGTCGGGAACAGATTTAGGAAGTGCGTGTTCCGCATGATCAGGCGGTCATCGGTGTCGAACAACAAGAACCCTTGAGAAAGTCCTTCGATTATCCCGGTTCTGGTGCGGGTCTCGTCAAGAATGATTCCGGTCCAGAGTACGGAACCGTCGGGCCTGCGTTCTGGCTGCGCAATGGCGTGGGTGTATTTCTTGCGGCCGTCAACGCTAACGATCGAGGCCTCGACATCCCACACGCTGAGAGCCTTTGAGGCGGCCAACAGGCGGTCCTTGAACATAACGCTGTACTCGGCGCTATGGCAGCTGAACAGCGCCTGCGGATTGGAGATAATTTCCTCCGGCGACACGCCAAACAGGTCGCGCGCTCCTTCGCTGATATAGGTGTAGCGAATTTGCTGGTCCGGCGTCACCAGCCGCTGGTAAACGACCACACCGGGCAGCTTTGTGAGCAGGTCAAAGGCATTCGCGGCAGGATGGAATTTGCGCAGCTGTTCGGCCTTCGCCACCGGAGCCGAACCGGTGGCCGGCGTCATATCGCCTCCCTCGTTCATGTTATTCCCCTCTCGATCAATTATCCGCTTTGTGAATGTTCAATTGGCTGTCCGCACCGCATGACCCTGATAGTCGTAGACGTATCCTGCAATTTCAAAGAAGTTGAACGGCACTCGCATGCCGATCATGCGGGCCTTCAAAAAGCTGATGGCGATGTCTGGCGGAGAGACCAGCCCTACTTTCAAGGTGCCGGGTTTGGCCCCTTCGAGGATGCGGACGCTATAGATAGCCGCCAAACGCGCATTGCTCTCAAAGCCGACGCCAACCGCGAGAACTGCGCTATCGGCGCCTTCGGTGACGATTTCTGGAACGACGCTCACAACCGGCACTCGCCCGGCATATTGATTGATGGTGTGAATTTCGCGGAAAACCGACGTGCTGCCGGTTAGCCAGAAAATGCTTTCGCTCAAATCAGGATCGGTTTTTCGCATCTTGCTCACGGCGGCCGGAATGATCGCCGTAAGCTCCTCGCGCGCTGCATCGGGGTTTTGCACGGCGGCCCAGATCACGCCAATACCCTGTCGCTCCGCATACTTCGCGATTGGTTCGCCCTGTGTTTGCAGCGCGCTCTTGTTTTTGCTGTCGACCAAAATTGCGAGATTCTTCAAATTCGGCCGCAACTCGCGCACATATGCCATCTGCACCTCGACAGGAACATTCAGCGAGGTAAACGCGAAATTGTTGCCGCTGCCGCTGTCGTAGTCCCTCATTTGGCCTAATTGGACGGGATCCTTGGAGCACACCGTGACCACCGGAATTGCTCCTCCCAGATAGTGGTCGTAGAGCCATGCTGTGGATTCGGATCCCATCGCGATGATGAGGTCGTCTTTGCTATTTTTTGCTTCTTGCAGCGCGGCGTTGCCGCGCGCATCGTCCAACTGAAAATTTACCACCGATAGTTCGACGTTGATGTCTTTCGACGCGAACACGTGGAGCATTTCCGTGATCGCGGTGTCGTAGGCCGATGACGGCCGGGGATACAGGACGAGGATCCGCTGCGGCGGGCCGTCGGCATTTTTACGGCGAACCACAACGTGCCTCGGATCGGTGGTATCACCGACTACGTCCCAGGTGGCGGAAATGTCCGCCCCGTATTTGAACCACGCGTCGAATTGCGGTCCATCAACGGCGAACGCGGAGGTGTTGACCGCAAACGCCAGGATCGCTGTGCCACACAGTGGCGCCATTCGGCGGGCTATGTTTGCTATAAGGTCGATCATTCTGCCGGCACCACGCGCGGCCGGATTTGACGGACGATCGCTCTCGGGTTGAGGAAGACCAGGCCAAGAAGCGCCGTAGCTAGACCTATTCCCCCGATTACAACCGGACCCTGGCCCCAGATCAGGAAAAATTGGCTCACCAGGAGCGGCCCGGAGACATGGCCGCCACGCTCGACGAATCGGTACGCAGTCATCGCAGGATTAGCGCCAATGCGTTTGGCGAGGGCGGAATGGCCGACATGCGAGACCACCGGTGCATTGATGAAGCCATGGGCGATGCCAACGACCGATACGCCTACGATTGCAACGATGGTGCAAAGTGTACCGTTGCCGAGAACGGACGAGTTCATGAACCCGATGGCCATTAAGCCCAGGCCGCTCATCACAGCGCCGAGAAATAGAACGAGCTCCGAATTATTGGTGCGATCGACGTAGCGTGAGATGTAACCGCTCGAAGCCAAGACTCCGAGTCCATACAGCATGATGACTTGGCCGATGTCTTCTGGGCGATATCCCAGCTGTCCCAGGATGAGTGGCAGGGCGAATGAAATGACACCGGTCAGGATGGCTTTGGCTGGTGCTCCGATGCACAGCAACGTCTTGAGGAACTCGAAATTGGTCATGACCTGCTTCAGTTCACTCGCCAGTTTCTTCACTGCGGTCTTTATGCCGCTTTGGGTCTGCTTGGCCTCGCTGCGGGCGACGAAGGCAAACGTGTAGATCACAGCGAAAAGTCCGATGCAGCCCGATATGACAAACACGCCGGAGGCGTGCAGCGAGCTAAACAGCAAGGAGCCGAGCGCCATTCCCGACAGCAGACCGCCCTGGAAGCCAAAGACGATTATGGCTGTGCCTTGCGTCTTCTTCTCCGGGCTGATGACGGCGAGTATGTAGCTCTGCACACCGATCATCAGAACGCCCTGACCGACGCCTGCCAGGCCGCGCAGCGCAGTCATTTCGAAGATTCCGAACGGAAGTGCGAGGCATAGGACACTCGCGGCGGCAAGGGCTAATCCGACAAGCAGCACCAGCTTCGGTCCGTACCGTTCCGCGAATGACCCTGCGGGAATGAGGCTCAAGGCAAAACACAGGTAGTAGGCGGTGAACGGCAGGGATGCGAAGCCTACGGATACCCCAGACCCGGTCGCGGTTTCCTGCATGAATTTGGGCAGGAACGAATAGGTCAAGCTATCCAGGAAAACTGCAAGGAAGTAGATCGGCTTGATGACCTGGAGTGCTGCGTCGCTCATCGCCGCTTTGCCGCCCTCCGGGCTCAGCGTCGCCTTGCGCCGCTGGACCGAGGCGGCGATTTGGAGGAACAGGCCTGAGAGGAAAGCCGATGCGATAAAGAGGGCGGCGAAGTTCTTCACGCTGCGCGCAACGCGGGCAAACACCACGCTTTTGAGCACAGTCACGACCACGCTGGCATTTTGCGGCACGCCTGAAGATGAAAGGTCGATCCTATATTCCAACTTTCCATCATCCGGGATCCACGGTTTGCCGCGCTCTCGCGGATCGGTGGAAATCTCGTTGACATTGCCGACCAACAGTGTCGCTTCACTCACCTCCGCGTTTAGACGCTTATATTCCACAAAGGGCTTATCAAGGCCGTCAAAATCCTTGACGTCCAGCTTGAACTCGACGATGTCGCTCAAGCGTTGAGCGAGAGTGGAAGCTGAGGCTTTGGCTTTGCTTTCGATGGCGCCGACGTAGAGGCTGATCAATGTCCCGATCACGACAATAGCCATGATCAGGAACGTCACGCTGTAGGTGATCGGCAGCCAAGGTTTTCCTGAGCGAGAAAAATAGGGTTTTGCCAGCACGGCCAAAACCGAAAACAAGACCGCAAGCGTCTCCGCAACCAACACCAGCGGTAAAAAGGCCTTTCGCATTTTGTCGGTGACGAGCGTCTTCGGCGAATCCAGAACGACAGTACCGGCCGTCTCAAACCGGGTCCGCAGCGGCACCACAATCTGATAATGAGTGTCGCCGTCCTGCACTTTGACAGAATCGCCTGGCGCCTTGACCGAGGATGGCGGAGCCGGCAACGCGGGTTTTCTTTTGTCGACTACGACGAAAAGCTGCTTTCCGGTCTGGTCGTACACCGTTGCAGCGTCAACGTCCGCGCCCTCGACGATAGGTGTCGCGAGCGCAGAAAAGCCGGCATATTCTTTTAGCGGCAGTCCGTTGCGAAGGAATTTTTCAATCGAGTTCTGAAGCGAAAGCGCATCCGCCGTCAGCTTCTCGATTTCTATGCCTTCATAATTGCGCCTGCCGTCGCCGAAGCCCACGTACAACAGCAACAGAAATGACAAGCTGGCCACGACGAACATCATGACCATTTCGACAAAACGCTCGACTGTCGTGCCTCTTAGCAACACGGCAAGCTTCGACTGAGGTTGACGAAAACTCCGGCCACTTGATGATTTTCAACGGGTAGTTACAGACCGTCGGTGACCTTCGGTTTACGATACCGTGTGGCTCTAAAAGATCATTTAATGCGCGCTTTATTCAACCCAACCGGCAATTAACAAAGCCCCAACAATCAAGTGATTCGCCGGCGTTAGGCGCCGCCACGCGGTGACATTTTGTCGTGTTGGTCGCTCCAGGAAATGGCTGCGGCTGTTGGCGGGAAGAATCAGATTGCGTTATACGCTAGTTCTCACGGTCGAACGCGGTGTGGCATTGCGCCGCAACGACTCTAGCAAGCCATCTTCGCCCGCGATAAAGGTTAAGCATTTCTTGTTTCTTAAGACTGGCGACCTGATGCCGGGCGCGGATCCGGCAAACGGCTGATTTTTGGCGCGAAAGCAGAGCCTCGAATACGCATGGCCAGCCTGAAAAAATGCGCTGCCGCCATCATCCGCGTTTAGTCATTGTAAGCTTTATTGCCAGGTGACGGCCGCTGGCTTGCCTCGGAGTTACCCTGAATTGATAAGTCGCGTGAATACTGGCGCACACATAAAAAGCTTGGCTTGTGGGGCGTCATGCACAGAACTACCTTAGCGCGCGCGCATAAGCAGCGCGCGCCGGCGCGGCAAATCAGAACGGCCGAGATAATCGCACTGCAAGGCGCGATCGAGCAGCTGCTACCGCGGCTGCGCCTCGCTGTGATTTTCGGCGGCGACAAGCGCAGTCCAGGTAGCGTGGTTTATGAGGCGCAGAACACCCGCTCCTGGAAGAGCTATCAAGCTGTCGCCGAAGATATCGCCGACGCGTTGCGCCGAATTGGCTGCGGGCATGTCGAGGTCGTTCCCGAAGACATGCGCTTGGCGGAAAGGCTTCGGCGCTCCGGCATACATATGGCGTGGCTCAATAGCGCAGGCGTGCAAGGTTACAATTCGGCGGCGCATGGGTCGGCAATGCTCGAGATGCTGGGCATTCCCTATGTCGGGCACGATCCGCTCGCCGCGACGACCCTTGACAACAAACACGCATTCAAACGCGAAGCCGTGTGCGCCGGCCTTCCGACTGCCGCTTTTTCGACGTGGCACCCGGCGCGGGGGCCGTTTCGACCCGACCTCAATAGCCGCTTCCTGCAGGCCTTTGGCGACTATCCCGGGCCATTCATTGTCAAGCCGGTCTCGGGGCGGGCGTCATTGCATGTCAATGTAGTCCCGGACCGGCAAACCCTGAGCGATGCCGTCGCGGAAGTGTACGATCATACCGACAATGTGGTCTTGATCGAAAAGTATCTCGCTGGCCGCGAATTTTGCATTGCCGCAGGCGGGCCGATCGTGGCCCGGGGCAAGACCCTCAGCCACCTTGGCAAGCCGTTCACCTTTGCCGCGCTTGAGCGATCGTTCGCTACGGATGAGCTGATCTTCACGTCGATGGACGTCAAACCGATTACGGCGGATCGTTTCAAGCATGTCGACCAAAAGCGCGAGCCGGCACTATGGTCCAAGCTTCATTGCCTGGCGCGCGATGTGTTCCTGGACTTCAATTTGCGCTCGCTCATTCGGATCGACGTGCGTGCAGACGAAAGCGGCAATTTGTATATTTTGGAAGCAAACCCCAAGCCCGACTTGAAGCGGCCCGACAAGGCTGCGACCAGCCTGATTTCGGCCGGGCTGTCACAGGCCGGCCTGGATTATGACGACCTCATTCTGTCCCTCCTTGCTGATCGGCTTGGGTCGTTAGTGGGTCATGGCACTCGTGCTGCAAACCACATTACCGAGTTACTTGACCCCTATTCGACGAATGCGGCTAAGCTCGGCCACGCCTTGCGCCCATCCGACGAGACTGAGGGCATGGTGCACGCGCTCGAAGAAGCGTCGCGACGGATGAAGCTTTACGAAATTTCCGACTGACACGCTGACCGTCCACCGGTGGTGCGCCTGCGGCGCCTTCGGGATAGAGCGCCTCGGCTAATCCTCAAGGCCGCGAAGCGGCCGCAATTCCCGGCGTTCGAATGTCGAGCGGTTTTGCATCGAGGGAAGCCGCATCAATCTCGAATGGAGACGGGGCAATGACCGTCCCTTTCATGCAGGCTGCCTCGTACCTCTGCTGGAGTGCCAATATTCGCTCGTTATCACAGAAAAAACCGCAGTACATCGCCTGTTTCTTGATCGCATCAAAATAATCTGCGCAACTTTGGGCATGGGTAGCCGTCGTTCCGCTTGAAACGAGCCAGACCACTCCGATCACGATCCGTCTCAAGGATTGGAAAGGACACATCTTCACGCTTGACGCTACGACATCCACACCCGCGGCGGGTCCTCGCGCCGCCATCTAATCGTTCGATGATTAAGGCCGGGTGAAGAGAATCTTTTGAGCGGTCGTGCGGGAATTCGTCACGCTCATGGTGGACAGCGAGCTTGCCATGTTGTGCGCGTTCCTCTCGCCATCTCGTGCCGAACGCGACATGGTGCGGGCCTTGATGGAACCTGGGGAATTCATTCGAAGTGTTCGTCGACACGCCGATCGCGGCCTGTATCGAGCGCGATCCGAAGGGGCTTTATGCCAAGGCGCAGGCCGGGCAATTGAAGAATTTCACCGGCATCGACGCCCCCTATGAGGCGCCGGAAAATCCCGAAATCCATCTGCACACGCTCGACCGGACGCCGGAGCAGCTCACTGAAACGGTGCCGCAAGAGCTCGCCGACCGGCAGATCGTCAGCTCAGAGCACTAGAGCCGCTTTGCGGACGATGCTCGCGAGTTCTAGCCCATCAGTCGGACGCCGACGATGACGAGGACTGCGGCGAGCGTCACGCGCACCACCCCGTCGCCGGCGCGGCCGGCCAGATAGCTGCCGATCACGATCCCGGGCAGCGAGCCGATCAGCAAGGTGGTCAAGAGCTTCCAGTCGATCGAGCCAAGCAGCCAATGCCCGGCGCCGGCGAGCAGCGTCAACGGCACCGCATGTGCGATGTCGGAACCAACGATGCGCGCCACCGGCATTTTCGGGTGCAGCAAAAGCAGCACAGTCACGCCGATGGCGCCGGCGCCGACCGAAGTCGACGTCACGAGGACGCCCATGACGAGGCCGAGCAGGATCGTCAGCAGACGAACTTTGCGGGCGTCGAGACTGGCCAAACGCTCGGCGTAACGTTCGCGCAATGCACGCCCGGCGAGCAGAAATGATGCCGTGAAAAGAAGGACGGCGCCCAGCGTCAGCGCAATAGCATGCTGCGCAGCCGCGCCATGCATATCGAACTGCGAGAGCACGAGCAGCGTTGCGATGGTCGCCGGCACGCTGCCAAGAGCGAGCGTGCCGACCAGCGACCAATCAACCGTCCGCGCGGCGCCATGCACCGCCGTGCCCAGCGTCTTGGTCGACGCGGCAAAAAGCAGATCGGTGCCGACAGCCGTGGTCGGATGGATTCCGAACAAAAGAATGAGCAGCGGCGTCATCAGGGAACCGCCGCCGACCCCCGTCATGCCGACGAGCACGCCGACGCAGAAACCGGACAACACATAGAGAGTATTTAGACCACTAAATAGATGCATGGAGATACAACTTTTGATGCAGAATTCATTGAAGCCCCGGTTCCAATAACGTGATCGCTAGGCTGACGAAGTGGAATTTTTTGCAGAATAACAGGGCCCGGAGTCAGAATCCGTTCAAAAAAAACGGCTTGGCATAGTTCCGTTGCCGTTGAACGGTCGAATTGAAGCATAAAATATGGCGGGGCAATTGGAACAGCCATGCAAACGGCAAAGCTTGCCTATGTGAAATCCACCAGACCGAGAAACACCGCATTCAAGCGCGGCATTGTATTCACGGCACTCACTATCTTTAGCGTCGTTTGTTTTTGGTATGCCTTTTCGGCGTGAACCCGCCCCCCTGTCCTCTGAGCGGCAACCCGGCGAACGGCGATAGCACGACCTGTAACGTCGATAATGGCGGCCGCGCCCGTCCGACAGGGCCAGGTGTGATATTGTCCGGTCAGACGACCGACAAAAGAATACCGGCCATCGGAAATTCGCAGAGGCGCGTCGTGACTATCACCTGCAGCAACCGAACACCGCTGCCGAGTGAGCCGTTCCGAAGTTACAATAAGTCACACCGTAGTCCGCGCTGTTGCGAGTTCTTTTGCAAGCAGATCGAGTTCAGGAGCCAGCGCTTCATGCCAAGGCGGCGGCGCAATCCCGAATACGGCTTGCAAGCGTGAGAGATCGAGACGTCCGGCGCGTCGCGATCGAGCGCCGCGGGGATCAGGTCCAGCCGAGTGAAATCGATCGAGAATTCGTCGTGCGGAATGACGGTCGCGAAAGGCTTGAGACGCGGCACCAGCGCGTCGCCGACTTATCCGGAAACGCCAGTTACCAGGATGCGCATCAGGCCGGATCGTATTTCGGCAGCCTGTCTTTGAGCTGCGCCAGCGTACGGCCGATCTTGTCGCGTGTCGACAAAATCGGATTGTCAGTGCCCCACTTTATGCCCAATCCCGGATCGTTCCACTGCAGGACATGCTCGTCGGCCGGCGAATAGAGTTCGTCGCACTTGTAGAAGAGATCGGCCGAATCCGACTGCACGATGAAGCCGTGTGCGAAGCCCGGCGGGATCCAAAACTGACGCCGGTTCTCGTCGCTGAGCTCCACCATCACGTGTTTGCCGAAAGTCGGGCTGCCGACACGAATGTCGACGGCGACATCGAGGACGCAGCCGCGCAGGGCCGTAATCAGCTTGCCTTGCGGCTTTGGATTCTGGAAATGCAGGCCGCGCAAGGTCCCCTTGACCGAACGCGACAGATTGTCTTGAAAAAACTGCCGGCGCATACCGTTCTGGGCATAGCGCTCTGATTGAAAGAGCTCACAGAAAAAACCGCGGCTGTCGCCGAAAATCTTCGGTTCGATGACGATAACGCCAGGAATGGGAGTTTCAATAACGATCATAATCATCCGGTCGTGACAGCGGGGGCTGCCAACGGATAAACACATCGCATGGCATTTTCGTAGGCGTTGCCCGTAACATATAGCCGGACTTGGTCAACATCGGAACCCGGTCCGAACTTGCCACGGGCTCCGAGACGGCGGAATGCACCGCAGGTACATCCGTTCAAAATTTGCATAGATCATTAAACTCGATAAATTGGGGTGCAAATGAAGGGCATTATTCTGGCGGGCGGGTCGGGGACGCGGCTTTACCCAGTGACATCGGTTGTCTCGAAGCAATTGCTGCCGGTCTTCGACAAGCCAATGATCTATTACCCTCTGTCGACCCTGATGTTTGCCGGCATCAGGGAAATCCTGATTATTACCACGCCGCAGGACCAGGCCTTGTTCCAGCGACTATTGGGGGACGGTTCCGATTTCGGTCTGCGCCTCGCCTATGCCGAACAGGATCATCCGCGCGGCCTTGCCGATGCTTTCATCATCGGCGCCGATTTCATCGGCGATGATCGTGTTGTCCTGATTCTGGGTGACAATATTTTCTTCGGGCACAGCATGCCGGACATACTCGCGCGCGCCTATGCGCGTTCCGGCGGCGCCACCGTGTTCGGCTACACGGTCAAGACACCGGAACAGTTCGGCGTCATTGAGCTCGACGAGACCGGACGCGCGATCTCGATCGAGGAAAAGCCGAAGCAGCCGAAATCGAGTGTCGCGGTGACCGGCCTTTATTTCTACGACAACGACGTCGTCAAGATTGCGGCGGGCCTGAAGCCGTCGGCGCGCGGCGAACTCGAAATCACCGACATCAATCGCGCCTATTTGGAACGGGGCGATCTCTATGTGCAAGTGCTTGGCCGCGGCTTTGCCTGGCTCGACACCGGCACGCATGCATCGCTGGTCGAAGCGAGCCATTTCGTGCAGATTCTGGAGCAGCGGCAGGGCATGCGCATCGCCTGTCCCGAGGAAATCGCCCTGCGCATGGGCTATATCACCCTCGATCATTTCGAGAAACTGGCGCAACGCTGTGCCAAAAGCAGCTACGGCCAGTATCTCATGAGCCTCCACGAAACCTTCGTGAAATCGCGCCGGGCGGAACTCTGACCCGTGATATCTGATTTCGACAAATCCGTTGTTTTTGTCACCGGCGGCGCGGGCTTTATCGGCTCGGCCGTCGTTCGCCATTTGCTCGACAAGACGCCGGCCTTTGTCGTCAATATCGACAAGCTCACTTATGCCGCGTGCTTGGATTCGATCCCGCAAGCCAAAGGGCACAGCCGCTATCGCTTCGCGCAATTCGATATCTGCAACGGGCCGGCGCTGCGGCAGCTGTTCGATCAGTACCAGCCTGGCTATGTGATGAACCTGGCCGCCGAGAGCCATGTCGATCGTTCGATCGACGGGCCGGGTGAATTTATCCGGACCAACATCGTCGGCACGTTCACGCTATTGCAGGAGGCGTTGCGCTATTGGCGCAGCCGCGACCGTGACGCGCAATCGCGCTTCCGCTTTCATCACATTTCGACTGACGAAGTCTACGGTTCGCTGGGCGCCGAGGGATTGTTTACGGAACAGACCGCCTATGCGCCAAACTCGCCCTATTCCGCATCGAAAGCATCGTCAGATCACTTGGTGCGCGCGTGGCGCGAAACCTACGGCCTGCCGACGATCGTGACCAATTGCTCGAACAATTACGGCCCTTATCACTTCCCGGAAAAGCTCATTCCCCACATGATCATCAAGGGGCTCGCCGGCGAGGCGCTGCCGGTCTACGGCGACGGGCAGCAGATCCGGGACTGGCTCTACGTGGAGGATCACGCCAAAGCGCTGGCGCTGGTGGTCGCGCGCGGCAGGCCCGGCGAGACCTACAATATCGGCGGTCGCAACGAGCGCACTAATCTGCACGTCGTCGAGACGATCTGCGACCTGCTCGATCGGCTGGAACCCGTCGCGCTTGGACCGCGCCGCCGATTGATTTCGTTCGTCACCGATCGCCCCGGCCACGACCGGCGCTATGCCATTGACGCTTCGAAGATCGAGGACGAACTGGGCTGGCGCGCGCAAGAAACCTTCGAGACCGGTATCGCCAAGACCGTTGCTTGGTATCTGCAGAATCGGCCATGGTGGCAGGCCATTCTCGACCGCGGCTACAAAGCCGAGCGCATCGGCCTCAAGCTCTAATTCACATCCGGTGACGTAACGCGGTGCGCTTCGCTCACCGCGCCGAACACGTGGTAGAGCGTGCTTGTCGGCATGAACTCGACGATCGGCGCGCCGTCGGCGCTGACGCGGTCGATCCATCCGGCCGGAATCGGACGACACAAAAACGTATCCATCAAGCGGCTAAGGCAATGAGCGGCTTTTGCGTCACTGCCGGCGCGGCCTGCTTCGCCTTCGACAATATTGGCCTTAGCGCCTTCGGTATGCGGCCAGCTGCGCCGTGAATTGGTCATGACGCTTCCGGAAAGATCCAATTCGTCGACGATGAAGCCGCCCTTGTCCCAGCCATAAGTGTCGGCATGCCGGTAGAGCGCTTCGCAATAGGGCGCGACATCGCGCCCGGACAGCCGCTGATACTGGCGCAGCAACCAGATCCATTCGTAATGATGACCCGGCTCGCAGATACGACCTTTGGCATCCGAAAGTGGTATAAGCTTGTCGTTCATATATTCGCAAAGCGTGCCGCTCGATGGCTGAAAGAAGCGCGAGGCAAAAAGCTCGAACATCGCGGTCGCGTGCGCGAGATAATGCTCGCTACCAATCGCCTGGGCCAATGCGATGAAGGCCTCGAACAGATGCATATGCGGATTTTGCCGACGGATCGCGTCGGGCGGCGGAACCGCGTCGAGATAGCCGCCGCTCTTCGCGGCAAAAGCCTCGTCGAGATGAGCGATGGTTGCGTCGATGACGGGGATGACTTGCCGATCGCCGGTCAGGCGGTAGTACCAGGACAGTCCCAAAAGCGCGAAAGCATGGGCATAACCGTCGCGGATCGGATTGGCGATGCCGCCATCGGGCGCAAGCGAATGGACCCAGCCCGGCCCGCCATCGGCGCGATAGAATTTACCGACCATGTAGTCGGCGCAGCGATCGGCCAGCTCCTTGCCGCCGGGATACCAGCCGAGCAACGCAGCACTGCTGTAAACGAAAAGCTGGCGGCCCTGCACCATCAGGCGTTTGGGCACATCGAGAACCGGCGCGCCGGTGAGGTCGAGCCTTTCGTGAAAACCGCCGCGCTTATGATCGACGCCCACCGTTCCCCAGAACGGCAGTGCCGTGTCTTTGGTCCAAGCGAGAAGAGGCCGCAGCGTGCGAGCAAGATTCGGGAACCCACTCATATCCACAAATCTCGCGCAAATCGAAGCATTGCATCAAAGCTTGTCATGTCGATACTTCGAGCCGGCTGCGCGGCCGCTCCTGGGCTTTGGTCGTCTGCCGTAATATGCCAGTGCCACGCCAACAAGGCTCCGAACAAGCGGCGAAATCCGAACGGCAAAGATCTATTCGAGGGATGACTATACGACCGCTTCGTTCTTGCGCATTTTTTCCACGATGCGCGTCGTCGACGAATTGGGAACCAGCGGCACCAGCACCACGCGGCCGCCATTGGCTTCGACGACCGCGCGGCCGACCACTTCGTCGACCTTGTAATCGGCACCTTTGATCAGAACATTCGGCTTCAAATCCGTGATCAGCTCCAGCGGCGTTTCCGTGTCGAAGACGACCACGGCATCAACGAAAGCCAAAGCGGAAATGACGCGAGCCCGCGCACGCTCGGACTGAATCGGACGCGTCGGCCCTTTGAGCTTGCTCACCGAAGCATCGCTATTGATGGCGACGATCAGCCGGTCGCAATGCGAACGCGCCTCGGCCAAAAGCTCGATATGGCCCTCGTGGATGATGTCGAAGCAGCCGTTGGTGAAGCCGACAACCAGGCCCTCCTCCTGCCACTTGGTCATGGCCTGGCGCAGCGGTGACGCGCCGCTGAAAATCTTCGACTGCACATGGAAGTCCGGCCGCGACAAGAGCGCATCGGCCAGTTCCTGGTGCGTGACGCAGGCAGTGCCGAATTTCGACACCGCAATGCCGGCGGCATAATTGGCCAACCGCGCCGCATTGGCGATCGAGGCGCCGCTGGCCAGCGCCAGAGTGAATCCGGCGACGAGCGTATCGCCGGCGCCGGAAACATCGATCACCCGCCGCGCGGTGGCGAGGAAACTCGTGGCCTCGCCCTCGGCCGGAACCACCAGTACGCCATGCTCGCTGCGCGTAACCAATACCGCGCGGCCCTTGGTGACGCTCATCAGCTTGCGCGCGGCGATGACCTGATGTTCTTCGGTATCGACCGGGGCGCCGACCGATTGGCTGAGCTCGTTCAGGTTCGGCGTGATGAAATCGGCGCCGGCATAGCGCTCATAATGCCGTCCCTTGGGATCGACGACGACGAACTTGCCGGCCTTGTGTGCGCTGTCGATGAGCTTGCGCACAGCGTCGTCGGTGAGCAGACCCTTGCTGTAATCGGAGAGTAGCACGGCATCAACGTGCGGCATCAGTTCGGCGGCAGCGCGGACGACCTTTTGCTCCAGCTCCGCAGATATCGGCGACGAGTCCTCGACATCCGCTCGCAGCAAATGGGTGTTGTGCAGCTTGGCGACGAAGCGGCTCTTGACGGTGGTGACGCGGTCGGGCGCATGAACCAGATGCGCGTCGATGCGGGGCAAGTCCGCGAGGCAGCGGCAGATGGCATTGGCGGCTTCGTCCGTTCCCACCATGCCGAGCAGATCGCAATGGGCGTCGAGCGACGCGATATTGCGGGCGACGTTGCCGGCGCCGCCGACCGCCTCTTCGACACGATCGAGATTGATGACCGCGGCCGGCGCCTCCGGAGAGATGCGGCCGACGCTGCCGTAGCTGAATCGGTCCAGCATCAGGTCGCCGACGACCAGGATCCGGCGCGAGCGAAATTGCGCCAAAACCGTCTCAAAGGGCGCGCCCGAAAGGCCGATGTCATCTGCCATACTGGTACCGCTCCCTGCCGAGCTTACTCAGCGAAAGGTTACAACCGACTCAAATTGGCTCTTTGCGCTTGTATATAAAATCATAGCACATTTTCCGAGACGGCAATGTCGGCCCGTTTCCCGGCGGGAAAATGGCTCTCGCCGAGAATGCGCGCAAACCGGCGCGCCGCAGTTCGCACGAGCACGGCGCGAGCGCTCGCCTCACGGCCGGATGTCGCTTCACTCATCCAGGCTGCAGTTAGGAAGCCCCGGGCGGCGCTTAAGAAGAAAGGGAAGCGGAACACCGACAGACGTGTTCAGCCAACCTCCGCGCCTTGCGGGCGCGGCAGCGCGTGCTTTCGCACGCGCCCGCCTGTCGGCGTTCCACCGCGATGTCTTCCTGGGAGTGTCGGAACACCCCCGTCCAGCTTCATAGGCGAGCGAAGCGACGCCGTTCTTCGAACGGCTATGCCATGCTTCCTGGGACGCGGCCGCCACGATGACTCTGCTAAGTGGGCGTTACCCACCCCTACCTGTCCCAGTCCAGTGCGCACCGCACGGCCGGCCACGCTTGCCGGCGGCTGATGCCCAAAGCCGCCCGGGGGAAGTCTGCGAAACCGCCCGCGGGCACCGCACTCGCTCCGTATGTCGGATCGCATCCGGATACGTCCCGCAATGAGCGAGCGGTGGGTATGTAATTAAAATAGTGACATATGTCAATATTTCAGTGACAATTATTTTAAGTC
>Ga0335069_10005508_pt1 | contig 18615 bp, 13 predicted proteins | sample Lox_Sample_11_FD_206714 | JGI IMG/M metagenome (GOLD analysis project Ga0335069, IMG submission 206714) | Soil microbial communities from Loxahatchee National Wildlife Refuge, Florida, United States - Lox_Sample_1.1 | ecosystem: Environmental > Terrestrial > Soil > Wetlands | place: USA... | reverse complement strand
GCAGGCACAATCAGTAACCGGCCTTCAGCATGCCTGAACGATTGAGGTCAGTAGCGGAAGAGGGCCCAGGCTGTTCAGGATACATTGATGAAGAACAGGGACGGTACGCTGCCCAACGAGAAGCCTCCCGTGGTCGGCCAGGCTCACCAACCGGCCCGGTGGCGGCAAATCCGGCGGCGGTGACCGGAAGCAGTGAAATGATAGGCGGGGATGACACCGCAGCGGACCTTTGAGCCGACCGAGGAACAGCAGAAGGCGCGGGAGGTATTCGCGGCGGGCGATGATCTGGCTCTTATCGCCGGCGCCGGGACGGGTAAGACGTCCACCCTCGCGCTAATGGCCGCGTCCACCCGTAGCCGTGGCCTGTACCTGGCCTTCAACCGGGCGACGGCCAGGGACGCCGCCCAGCGGTTCCCCCGTAACGTCGAATGCCGGACCGCGCACTCCCTGGCGTTCCGGGCCGCAGGCAGAGATTACCGCGACCGCCTGAACGCTTCCGCCCGCATTCCCGCGCTCCAGACCGCACGAATCCTCGGAATAGCGCGGGACATGGACGTCGATTCTGCCCGCATCAGCAAGGCCCAGCAAGCCCGGCTGGTCATGGGGATGGTCCGCAGATTCTGCTACAGCAACGCCGTGGAAGTGATGGCCCGGCACATGGAGGCGGTCAACGGGCTGTCCCCGCAGGCCGAGGATTACGTCGCGCGAGTCTTGCTGCGATACGCGGCCAGGGCGTGGCAAGACATCTGCTCTCCGGCCGGCCGGCTGCGATTCGAGCACGACCATTACCTGAAGATGTGGGCGCTGGCCAAGCCCGTCCTGGCGGGTGATTTCGTGCTGCTGGACGAGGCCCAGGACACCAACCCGGTCCTCGAGGACATCTTCCTCGCCCAGGCCGCGCAGCGGGTGTGCGTGGGAGACCCGGCCCAGCAGATATACGCCTGGCGTTCGGCCAGGGATGTGATGACCGGGTTTCCTGCCGAGCACCTCAAGCTGACCCGGTCGTTCCGGTTCGGATCCAGGATCGCCGAGGTCGCGAACCGGTGGCTTCGGCATGCGGAATCGGACATGCGGCTTACCGGCGCCGGCCCGGCCGCCTCCCGGATAGGCGTCGCGGTCATAGCCGACGCGGTGCTGTGCCGCGGCAACGCCGATGTGATCAAGGAGATCATGGCGTTCCTCGACGCTGGCGTAACGGTCGCGCTGACCGGTGGCGGCGATGCCCTGCACCGGATTGCCGAGGCCGCCCAGCAGCTCAAGGCCGGGCGCCGCACCAGCCACCCTGAGCTCTTCCTGTTCGCCAGCTGGGGAGAGGTCCAGGAGTACGTCGAGAACGACGATGCGGCCCAGGACCTGAGATCTTTCGTGCGGCTCGTCGACGCGCACGGCCCGGAGACGATCATGCAGGCGGTCGGGCGGCTCTCCGCCGAGGACGTGGCCCAGGTCACCGTCTCCACCGCGCACAAGGCGAAGGGCCGCGAGTGGGACAGCGTACGCATCGGCCCGGGCTTCGGGCCTCCGTCAGTCGATGACGATGGCAGGCAGCGTCCGCTCCATCCCGCAGAGGCCCGGCTGATCTACGTGGCGGTCACCCGTGCCAGGCGCATGCTCGATCCAGCGGGCATCGCGTGGGCCGACGACTACGAGAAGGCGGTGGCGCCTGCTGCGGACGGTACGGTCGCGGGCCAGCCGATGATCAACCTGAGCCTCACCAGCCAGCTGAAGTACGCCGCCTCGCCGGTCTCCCGGTTCCTCGCCGACCATCTCCCGGGCAACCAGCGTGTCGTGCGGGATTACCTGCGGAGGATTGCCGGGCTGCCGCATCCGGTCCAGCCGGTTGACGTCCAGCGTCCGGCCTGGTCAGCCCTGGGCCACGCCATCGATTTCCGGCTCAGGCTGGCCCTGGGCCACCCTCTGGGCCAGGCGGTCAGCACCGGTGTCGCCGTGGTCGGAGCTGATCTGCCACTCCGCGGAGCGCCGCCGGCCCGGACGCGGGTAGCGCTGCACGCGGCCGGACGCGACTTGCTCGCCACCGTGGGCGCCAGCCTTCGTGATCCTGGCCGGCTGGGGGAGGAGTACCTGACCCGGCTGTGCTTCGTGGCCGGCTTCTATGAAGACGTGTACCGCGCGGGGGAGGTGCGCCGGTACAGCATGCTCGCCGCGGCGAGCCCGGGGACCGCCTTGAGCGACCTCGTCGCGGCGGTCCCCGGCTACGTGGTCGAGGACGTCAGGCGGCAGATGGAACTTGCCGAAGAGCCGTTCAGGCCCTTCCGCGCCCTGCCGCCACGGGCGGTGACGTGCGGGCCGGTCTTCGCCGGCAGCTCGGACATCGGCGGGGCTGACGCGGATTTCATCCTCGGCGGCCTGCTCCTGGACTGCAAGGCGACCACCATGCCGGGCAAGCTGGGCCGGGATGAGATCAACCAGCTGGCCGGGTATCTCCTGCTCGATTACCACGATGAATTCGGCATCGACCAGGTCGGGCTCTACCTCGCGCGCCAGGGTGCGATGATCACCTGGAGCGCGGCCGAGTTCCTCCGGCTGCTCGGCGCCGGCGAGCCGCTCGCCAGGCTGCGGGAGCGGTTGCGAACGCACCTGATGGCTTGCCGCGCGACGGTGTGACAGCGGACAGCCATAGGTTAAGGAGCGGGCCTCCCCTGGTTGTCTGTGCCGGGATGCGGGCGAGCGGCAAAGCCGACAGCCCGCCGGCAGGCGGCCCCCTCGCGGTCGGCAGCTGGCCCTTCGTGATCGCGCTGGACTCTGACGGGATCGTGAAGTCGTCCCGGGTCCCCAACACGCTCGAGCACCTCGATCGTCTCCCCGTGGGCCAGGCCGCGCTACGTGTCCCACCGGGTCTTCGACCACGCGAGCATCTGCAAGCTGATGGAGACCAAGTGGAACCTGCCCGCGATGACCTACCGGGACGCCAACGCCGCCGACATGCTGGACATGATCGACCTGCGGCGGCCCGCGTTCCGCACGCCGCCGTCCCTGGCCGCCCCGCTGCTGGACACCGATCCCGGCGCGCTCGCCTGCGACGTGAGCGGTCCCGGCGTGATCCCGCCGCCGGGTTCGGTCACCGGCCCGGGCGCGGTCCCGGCCGGATAGCCCCCGGTTGCCCTCAGGGGCTGGTGAACGTGGCCATCGCCCGGTCCGGTTCCCAGTGGGCCCGGATCGAGGTGAGCCGCCCGTCGTCGTCGACGGTGTAGATGACGACGCAATCGACCGTGATCGTCGCGCCGCTGTCACCGAGCCACATCGTGATGCTGGCGATGTTGGCGCAGCATGGCCCGTTGGCGAAGGAGTCGGTGATCCGGAAGCGGAACCGGCTCACCGAGCCGAAGTTGCGGTCCCAGAACCGGCCGATCCCGTCGTGCCCGTGGTGTCCCTTGCCCTCGGGATCCAGCCACGAGGGGCCGACGGGATCCTGCACGACCGCGTCCGCGGTGAACAGGGCCAGCCATTCGTCCTTGCGCCCGGCGGCGACGGCGGCCATGGAGCGCCGCGAGGCGCGGCGCGCGGGGTGATCGCCGTCCGGAGCTTCCCAGGTGATCGCGTCGGTCACAGGAAAACTGTAACGTGTTCTATTTCTGCGTCAAGGCGCGCGGGTGGCGCGGCCGATCGCGCCGAGCGCCAGGTCGATCACCTCGGGGCTGTCCAGCCGTCCGCCCTCGTCGGTGCGGGCGCGGAATTCGGCGGCGGTCAGGCTGGCCCGCAGTCGCGCCGCGGCCTGGCGCAGCCGGTCGGCGTCGGCGCCCCACGGCGGGGCGCCGGTGGTAGCCGCCGCGGCCGCGCCGTACAAGATGGCCGCGTCCCGGCTGGCGCCGACGCGGGTGAGCAGGTCGATCAGGGTGCGGATGGTTACCCACTGCGGCGTCCAGGCCCCGGCGTGCCGCCACTGCGGGATGACGTGCTGGTAGTACCGCAGCGCGGTGGCGGCGTCGCCGTGCCGGGCGTGCAGCGTCGCCAGTGAGACCTCGGCCAGCGCGGCGACCAGGCGGCTGCCCGCCGGGCCGGCCAGGGTGACCGCCTGCTGCAGGTGCTGCCGGGCCTGGTCCGGGTCGGTGCCGGCCATGATCTCGCCCATGGCCCAGGAGGCGATCGCCAGCGCGGACGGCGCGCCGGCCGCGGCGGCCGCGTCCTGGGCTCGCGGGGCGAGCCGGAGCGCCTCCCGCAGGCGGTTGCCGTAGGCCAGGGCCACGCTGGCGCTCGCCGCGTCCCAGGCGGCGTCGAGGTGGTCCCCGGCCTCCATCGACAGGTCGTAAGCCTGGCCGTACAACCGCGCGGCCCGGCCGGGTTCGCCGCGCATGATCGCGACGTCGCCGAGGGCCTCCAGCGGCCTGCGGACGGCGATCGGAGCCAGCCCCCGGGCGGCCTCGAGGGCGGCCTGGGCGGCGCTGCCGGCGCCCGGCAGGTCACCCCGGTACACCGCCCCGAACGCGGCGGAGGCCAGCGCCCCGGGCAAGGACGGCGAGCGTGATCCGGCGGCCGCCGCGCAGCTGACATCCGCCCAGCGGAATACCTCGCCATGGCAGCGCCACAGCGCGTACCAGTGCAGGTCGGCGGCCATCCGCAGGCTGAGGCCGTGGTCGTGCCCGGTCAGCCAGCCGTGGGCGGCCCGCAGGTCGCCGGTGTGCGCCTCGAGGGCTGCGGCCCAGTCGGCTTCCCGGGCGCCGCGCAGGCCGGCCGCCGCGCGGGCGGCCAGCCCGGCGGCCCACCGGGCGTGCCGGCCGCGGGCCGCGTCCAGCTCGCCGCTGGCCCCGAGGCGTTCCAGCCCGTAGGCGCGCAGCGTTTCCAGCAGCCGGTAGCGGGTCGTGCCGCCGCCGCGGTCGGCGGTGATGAGCGACCGGTCGGCCAGGTGCAGGAGCAGGCGGATGACGTCCCCGGCGCCACCGGGGCTGCCGGGGCCATCGGGGCTGCCGGGGCCGGCCACGGCGCGCGCCGCCTCGGTGCCGAACCAGCCCTGGAAGACCGAGAGCCGGCCGAACATCTGCTGCTCGGCCACCGGGAGCTGCTGGTAGGACCAGTCGACCACGGCCCGCAGGGAATGATGGCGGCCGTCGGCCCGGCGGCCCGCGGTCAGCAGGCTGAACCGGTCGTCCATGTTCCTGGCGAGCTCGCGGACGGTGGTCCCGGTCAGCCGGGCGGCGGCGAGCTCGATCGCCAGCGGCAGGCCGTCCAGCCGGGCGCACAGGGCCGCGACGGTGTCGCGGTCCGTGCTCTGCGCCGGGGCGGACGGGTCCGCCGCGCGCGCCCGGTCCAGGAACAGCCGCACGGCCGGGGCGCCGGGCCCGTCGGCGGCCAGCGGCCGGACCGGCCAGACGTGCTCGCCGTCGACGGCCAGCCGCTCCCGGCTGGTCGCGAGCACGGTGACGTCCCGGGTTTCCCGCAGCAGCCGTTCGGCGATGGCCGCGACGCCGTCCGCCACGTGCTCGCAGTTGTCGAGCACCAGCAGCACCTGGCGGCTCGCGAGCTCGTCGACGAGCTGGTCGTCCGGCCGCCGGAACGCCCGCTCGCCGACCCCGGCGGTGGTGGCGATGGCCCGGGTGACCGCAGCCGGGCGCTGGATCGCGGCCAGGTCGCAGAGCAGCACCCCGTCCCGGTAGCGATCGGCGGCCCGGCTGATCACCTCCAGCGCCAGCCGGCTCTTGCCCACGCCTCCCGGCCCGTGCAGGGTGAGCAGCCGCGCCTCGCCCAGCAGCCCGCTCACGGCGGCGCGGTCCTCGTCGCGGCCGACGAAGCTGGTGACCGGCAGGGGCAGCGCCCGGCCTCCCGGCCGGGGCAGGGAATCGGGGCAGGGCCGGGGATCCGGTCCCGGCAGGGCGTGCCGCAGGATGTCCTGCTCCATCCGCCGCAGCTCCGGTGAGGGGTCCAGGCCCAGTTCCTCGGACAGGTAGCGGCGCCAGGACCGGAAGGTGGCGAGGGCGTCGGTGTGCCGGCCGTCCCGGTAGAGGGCTTGCATGAGCAGCCCCCGGGCCCGCTCCCGCTCCGGGTGCCCGGCCACCACGGCCCGCAGGGCGGCGACGGCCTCCTCGGTGGCGCCCAGCGACAGCAGCAGCCCGGCCCGGCGTTCCCGCGCCACCACGTGGAGCTCGTCGAGCCGCACGGCCTCGGGCTGCGCGAACGGCTGGCCGGCGAATTCGGCCAGCGCCGGGCCGCGCCACAGGCCGAGGGCCTCGTCGAGGACCGTGAGGGCGGGCTCGCCGTCCGCCTGCGTGGCGGCGGCCAGGGCCGCTTCGAACCGGGCCGTGTCCAGCTGGTCCCGCTGCAGCCGCAGCCGGTACCCGCCGTCCGCCGTGACCAGGCTGCCGCCGGCCGGGCCGAGCGCGCGCCTCAGCCGCGAGACCTGCGTGCGCAGCGCGCCCGCCGGGTCCTGCGGCAGCATCTCGCCCCACAGCGCGGTCACCAGCCGCTCCGCCGGGACCAGCTGGCCGGCCCCGAGCAGCAGCATGGCCAGGACCAGGCGCTGCCGGGCCCCGGCGAGCTGGATCGCGCGGCCGTTCACCCAGACCTCAAGCGGGCCGAGCAGCCCGAACCCCCATACGGCCATCGTCCCCTCCTGTGGCCTGCATCCAGGATGACACACGCCCGGCCAGGCCGTGACACGGCGCCGACATGCCGGTGACACGCCGGCGGCAGGGCGCGGAGGGATCGTGGTCACGGGCCGCCACGAACGACAGGAGGAGATGAGATGGGCAGCGCGATCGTGATTCCCGACCAGGTGAGCACGTCCTTCACCGGTGAGCTGGTCGGTCCCGCCGACCCCGGATACGAGCAGGCCCGCCGGGTGCACAACGGGCTCATCGACAAGCGCCCGGCGCTGATCGCCCGCTGCCGCACCGTTCCCGATGTGGTCGACGCGGTGCACCTCGGGCGCCAGCAGGCCGCCGAGATCTCGGTGCGCGGCGGCGGCCACGGCGTCGCCGGCCTGGCGGTCACCGACGGCGGCCTGATGATCGACCTGGCCCTGATGAAGGGCATCCGGGTCGACCCGGTGCGGCGCACCGTCTGGGCGCAGGGCGGGGTCACCTGGAAGGAATTCAACCGGGCCGCGGCCTGTCACAGGCTGGCCACCACCGGCGGGGTGGTGTCCACGACGGGGATCGCCGGGCTGACCCTGGGCGGCGGCGAGGGCTGGCTGATGGGCCGGTACGGCCTGACCGTCGACAACCTGCTGTCGGCCGAGGTCGTCACGGCCTCGGGGGAGGTGCTCACGGCCAGCACCGGCCAGAACCCCGACCTGTTCTGGGCGCTGCGGGGCGGCGGCGGCAACTTCGGGGTCGCTACCGCCTTCGAATACCAGGCCCACCCGGTACCCGCCGTCTACGGCGGGATGGTCGCCCACCCGGTCAGCCGGGCCCGGGACGTGCTCGGCTTCTACCGGGAGCTCACCGGATCGGCGCCCGACGAGCTCACCGTGTACCTCAACCTGTTCGCCGATCCCGCCGCGCCGCGGGAGAAGCTCGCGGCCATGATCGCCTGTCACTGCGGTGACCCCGCGACGGCGGAGGCGGACCTGAAGCCGCTGCGCCAGTTCGGGCCGCCGGCGGCCGACCTGATCCAGCCCATGCCCTACCCGGTGATCAACACCCTCAGCGACGGCGGGTACCCGAAGGGCGCGTTCAACTACTGGAAGTCAGCCTTCCTGGCCGGCCTGTCCGACGCCGCGCTGGAGATCATGACCGGCGCGATCGAGCGGTGCCCGTCGCCGATGAGCGGCCTGGGCATCGTGCCCTACCTCGGCGCGGTCACCCGGGTCGGGGCCACCGCCACCGCCTTCGCCCACCGCGCCCCCGGCTACAGCCTGCTCATCGTCGCCCAGTGGCAGGACCCGGCCGAGACCGACGCCAACATCGCCTGGGCCAAGGAGACCTTCGAGGAACTCCACCCGCACCTGGCCGGGCGGCAGTACCTGAACAACCTGCCCGCGGACGACGGGCGGATCGCCCGCAGCCTGTGGGGCGTCAACCACGACCGGCTCGTCGCCGTCAAGCGCCGCTACGACCCGGACAACATCTTCCGGCTCAACCACAACATCGACCCGGCGGGCCAGGACTAGCCAGGACCTCCCGCCATGACGAGGGCCGGCATCCGCGGCGCAGCTGGTACCCGCCCCTGGGTACCGGCTCTCCATCGCGGATGCCGGCCCTCCTGCCGCGCGGGCGATCACGCCAGGGCGACCCGCACCGGGCCGGGAGCGAAGGTCATCGGCTGGCCGCGGGCCCCTACTTGCCGGTGGCGGCCCGGTACCTGGCCACCACCTCGGCGGGCACCCGTCCGCGCTCTTTCACCTCGATGCCCTGCGCCTTGGCCCACTCGCGGACCTCGGTGGTGTTCAGCCCGGCGGCCGGCGCCTTGGCCCCGCCGCGGGCCGGGCGCCGGGCGCTTCCCCCCGCTCGCCGGGCGGCACTGACGTAGCGCTCCAGCGCGTCCCGCAGCGCCCGGGCATGCTCCGTGCTCAGGTCGATCTCATAGTCCGCGCCGTCCAGCCCGAAGCGGACGGTGCCGTCGGCTTCACTGCCGTCCAGGTCGTCGATGAACAGAGTCTGTATCTTCCGAGCCATTAATGCTTCATCCCTCTCACGAATCTAGCGCCAGTGCAGGCAACTAAAGCCCCACGAGCATACAGCCGCACCGTCACGCCGAGCCGCCATTGACGCCAATTCGTCACACGCAGGACAAGCGTTCTTATTTCGTTAGCATAACCAACGGCGTGCGACGGTGAACCGCACGCTGCCAGCGCCGTAGCCACGGCCCGGGCCAGTGAGGAAGGCGTCTTCTGCGCGCCCGATCCGGCCCGTCCGATAACCAGGCGCACATTCCGCGGAGCATTTCCCGCGCGCTTTTTAACCGGCTGCCGCGCTCGCGGCTGGCCGGTGCGTAACACGAGCCCGTTCGGTTCATAGAAGGATCTTTCTGCCGGACGGGCTGCGTTTGACGCCCGCGTGCACCAGCGTGCGGTTCCCGGGAAGGCGCCCCGGCGCTCAGTTCGCGTCGCGGAGCCGGAAACCCCAGTTCAGCATCTTCTCGGCGTCCTGCGCGCCGGCCGCCGGGCCGGTGGCGGGGCTGTCCAGCACCACCCCGATCAGCGACCGGCCGTTCCTGGCCGCCTCGAACAGCAGGCAGTGCCCGGCGTCGTCGGTGTACCCGGTCTTGATCCCGATGGCGCCCTGGTACGAGCCGATCAGCTCGTCGGTGTTGTCCCACCAGTACTGGTGGTGCCCGGGTCCCTTCGGCAGGTGGTAGAACCGCTGGCCCACGATGGCCCGGAAGGCCGGGTACCGCATCGCCGCCCGGCCGAGCGTGAGCAGGTCGGACGGCGTGGAGTAGGTCGAGGTCTCGGTGGGGTAGGGCAGCCCGTCCGGGGAGGTGAAATAGGTGTGCTCCATGCCCATCTGGGCCGCGGTGGCGTTCATCCGCGCGACGAAGGCAGTCAGGCCCGGACCGTAGGCGTTCGCGAGGGTGTACGCCGCATCCGCCCCCGAGGGCAGCAGCAGCGCCTCCAGCAGTTCCTGCGCCGTGAGCACGTCGCCCGGTCGCAGCGCCGCGGTCTCGCCGCCGTACTTCCAGGCGTAATTGAACGCCGCCCTCGGCACCCGGATCTGGCGTCCGAGGTCACCGCCTTCCAGCACGAGCAGGGCGGTCATCACCTTGGTGACGCTCGCCATCGGCCGTTCGGTGCCCACGTCGCGGCCCCACAGCACCTGGCCGGTGGCCGCGTCGGCCAGCACCGCGCCCTTGGCCTTCACCCCGCCGGGCGCGCCCGCCACCTCGATCACCGGGCCGGCCGGCGGGCTGCTCCGGGGGCGGGGGCGCGATGGCGTGGCGGTGGCGCGCGGCCGGGTCTCCGCCGCGGCGGACAGCCCGGGCACCGGCCGCTTGCCCGGCCCCGCGATCGTGAACGCCCAGGCCGCGACGCCGCCGGCCACGACGGCCATCGCGGTCAGCACCACGATCCACGCCCTCAGCCGCATGCGGCCCGCCCTCGTCCCTGGAGAAATGCCGTCGGCCGGTCAGATCATCATGAGCAACGTCCGCCGGGCGCCATTGGTTGCCGGCCGGCTCCGCCGGCCGCCCGGCCGCTGCTGTCCCGCCCATCCTGTCACGCCCGCCTGGACAGGTAATACAGCCAAGGCCGGCTCAGCGGCTGACGTCCGGCTCGCTGATGTAGCGCTCGTAGGCTTCCTCCAGTTCGGGCGAGCCCGGCGGCTCCATGTAGTCGCGGACCGTTGGCGAGGCACCCCGGCGGATGAGGGGAGAGGATCCGGCGGGGTGCGCTCGGGCGCATTCCCGGTGATGACCGCCATGCACCGGAGGTAGCCAGTCAGATAATGGGTGATGTACCTGACCTGTGGCTGGAATATACCTGCAGGTAACCTGCCTGTTGGCTGCAGCGAACCTGACTGCTTGCTGTAGTCGTCTCGCCCGCCGGGCCCGGCCCTAGCTGTGGCCGCGCGGCAAGGCTTAGAGTGCAGCCGTGGTCGCATGTGAGCAGCGTGGTGCCTGCCAGGAGACGGGAACCGGCGGATCTCAGCGGGGCCGGCCGGGGCCGGGCGCCCGGTGACGGCCCGTCTCACCAGGCGGCCGGGCGGCCCGGCGCGGCTGCGGGCCCTGCTGGACTCCGGCGAGACCATCGTGGCGCCCGGGGCGTTCGATCCGCTGTCGGCCCGGCTGGTGGAGGAGGCCGGGTTCCCGGCGGTGTACATGACCGGGTTCGGGACCTCGGCGGCCCTCATCGGGCGGCCGGACGTGGGCCTGCTGACCATGACCGAGATGGCCGGCAACGCCGGGCGGATCGCGGCCTGCGTGGACATCCCGGTCATCGCCGACGCGGACACCGGCTACGGCAACCCGCTGAACGTGATCCGCACGGTCGGGGCCTACGAGGCGGCCGGGGTCGCCGGGATCCACATCGAGGACCAGGTGGCCCCGAAGAAGTGCGGGCACATGGAGGGCAAGCTGGTCATCCCGGCGGAGGAGATGGCCGAGAAGGTCCGGGCGGCGGTCGAGGCCCGCACGCAGCCCGAGTTCGTGATCATCGCCCGGACCGACGCGCGGGCCGTGGAAGGCCTGGAGCGCTCCCTGCAGCGCGCCCGGCTGTACCGCGCGGCCGGGGCCGACGCGCTGTTCATCGAGGCGCTGACCAGCGAGGCAGAATGCGAGGCGGCGGTGCAGGCCTTTCCCGGCGTGCCGCTGCTGTTCAACTGGGCGGAAGGGGGCAAGACCCCGCCGATCGGCCTGGACCGCCTCAGGCAGCTGGGATACCGGATCGTTATCTTCCCGATCGGCACGTTGCTGGCTGCGACCGGGGCCATGCGGCGGATACTGCAGGAGATCGCCCGGGCGGGCACGCCCGCCGCGGCGATGCACGAGCTGCCCACGTTCGCGGAGTTCGTGGATTTCATCGGGCTGCCCCAGGTGCGCGAGGCCGAACAGCGATACGCGGTCAGGGCCGTGCCGGGGCCGGGGACCGGAGGTGCAGATGGCGGCGACATTTGACCGGCCCAGCGTGACCACGGAGCTGGCCAGGGCCATGATCGAGGCGGCCGAGCGGAAGGCCGCGGAGATGGGCCATCCCTTCGTGATCGCGATCGTGGACGACAGCGGGGTGCTGAAGGCGTTCAGCCGCATGGATGGCGCGGCCCTGCTGTCCGTCCAGGTGGCCCACGACAAGGCCTACACGGCGGTCGGCTTCGGCATGGCCACCGACGCGTGGCACGACTTCGTCAAGGACGATCCGCCGCTGGCCATGGGCGCGGCTCCGGGGATCGATCGCCTGGTGGTGTTCGGCGGCGGGTATCCGATCAAGGTCGGGGACGCGGTGGTCGGCGGGATCGGCGTCAGCGGCGGCCATTACAGCCAGGACATGGAGGTGGCCCAGGCTGGCCTGTCGGCGCTCGCCTCCCTGTGACCGGCCCCCTGTGACCGGCCCCCTGTGACCGGCCCCCTGTGACCGGCCCCCTGTGACCGGCCCCCTGTGACCGGCAGGGCCGGTGACGCGGAGTTAGGCGGCCGGGCCCGGGGCGGGACATACTGTGCTCGTGGACGTCCCGCCAGGCAGTGGGCGGATCGGCATCCTCGGCCCGGTCGAGCTGGCGGGCGAGGGACCGGTCCCGCTGGGCGGCGTCAAGGAGCGCTGCCTGCTGGCGGCGCTGGCGGTGCACTGCGGGGAGGCGGTCAGTACCGGCGGCCTGGTGGATGCGCTGTGGGGGGATGACCCGCCCCGGACGGCCACGAAGACGCTGCAGAACTACGTGCTCCGGGTTCGCCGCGCGCTGGCCCGGGCCGGGGGGCCGGCCGTCGTGACGCTGCCGGACGGCTACTGCCTGCGGGCCGCGCCGGACGTGGTGGACGCCATGCTGGCGGAGAGCCTGATCGGGGCGGGCCGCCGGAAGCTGGCGGGCGGCGATGCCGCCGGGGCGGCCACGCTGCTGAAACGCGCCCTGGGCTTGTGGCGTGGTCCGGCGCTGGGAGAGTTCGCCGATCGCCCGTTCGCGGCCGCGGAGGCGCTGCGGCTGGAGGAGCTGCGCGAGGCGGCGCAGGAGGATCTGTTCGAGGCCGAGCTCGCGCTGGGCGGCCACCACGAGGTGGTGGGCGATCTCGAGGCCCTGGTGGCCGGCGGTCCGCTGCGTGAACGGCGGTGGGGCCAGCTGATGGTCGCGCTGTATCGCGACGGGCGGCAGGCGGAAGCCCTGGACGCGTTCGGCCGGCTGCGGCATATCCTCAGCCAGGACCTGGGGGTGGAGCCGGGCGCCGACCTGCGCCGCCTGCATCAGGCGATCCTGCGGCAGTCGCCCGAGCTCGCGTGGCGTCCGCAGCCGCCGCCGCGGGAGGCGGCGGTGCGCGGGTACTTCGGCCGCGTCCCCGAGATGTCTCGCCTGCTGGGCCGTTTCGACGACGCGGCGGCCGGGCGGGGCGGCGTGGTCCTGCTGGCGGGTGAGCCCGGGATCGGCAAGTCTCACGCGCTGCGGCAGCTGGCCGATGCGGCGCGGGCAGGCTCGGCCGTGGTGCTGGCCGGGCGCTGCGTGGAAGGCGCCTGGGTGCCGCCGTTCCGCCCGTTCGCCGAGGCGATCGCGGGCTACGGCGAGCTGGTGAGCCCGCGGCAGCTCCGGGCGGACCTGGGCCTGGCCGGGTCCGCGCTGGCGCGGATCGCGCCGCGGCTTGCCGAGCTGCTGCCTGACCTGCCCGCGCTGCCCCCGCTGCAGCCGGACGAGGAGCGGTTCCGGCTGCTGGACGCGGCGGCGCGGTTCTTCACGGCCGTATCGGGCCGCGCGGCGGTGCTGCTGGTCCTGGATGACCTGCAGTGGGCCGATGCGGACACGGCGATGATGCTGCGTCACGTGGCCCGCAGCTGCGGCCAGGGCCGGGTCCTGGTCGCCGGGGCGTACCGCACCACCGAAGTGGCGACGCGCGATCCGCTGGCGGACGTCCTGGGCGCGATGCCGGCCGAGGCCGAGTGCACCGTGATCCGGCTCCAGCCGCTGGACCCCGGGGCGATCGGGCAGCTGGTCGCCGCCGAGGCGGCAGCGCCGGTCTCGCCGTCGCTGGTCGCGGCCATCGCGGCGCACACGGGCGGGAACCCGTTCTTCGCCAAGGAGATGATCCGCCACCTGCTGGAGGAGCGCGCGCTGGCTGAAGACGGCTCCGGGGCCCTGACGATCGGGGCCCCGACGGCGAGGGCCCTGACAGAGAGGGCCCTGACAGAGAGGGCCCTGACAGCGAAGGTGCCGCCGGCGGCGGGCCAGCCGCTGGTGACGGTGCCCGAGGGAGTGCGGCAAGTCCTGGCCCGCCGCTGCGCGCGGCTGCCGGCCCGGGCGAGCCGCCTCGCCGAGGCCGCGTCTGGCTTCGCCGGGCCGTTCCTGTTCCCGGTGGCCGCCGCGGCGGCGGGCCTGGAGGACCAGGCCGCGCTGGCCGCCCTGGATGAGCTGCTGGCCGGCGGGCTGATCCGGCCCGGCCAGGCCCCGGAGCGCTATGAGTTCGCGCACGCCCTGGCCCGGCAGGCGATCTATGACACCCTCAGCCCGTCCCGGCAAGCCCGGCTGCACCGGCGGCTGGCGCAGGGGCTCGAGACGGCCCGGGCGCGGGTCCCGGGCTGTGCGGAGCCGGCCGAGATCGTCGCCCAGTACGCCGGCAGCCGGGCACTGCCCGGCGCCGCAGCGGGGGTGGACGCCGCGATCGAGGCCGGCGACCTGGCCCAAGCCGCCGGGGCGCACGAGGCGGCGGTCGCGTTCCTGACCGCCGCCGCCGACCTCGCCGGGCCTGACGACGAGCGGCTCACCACGATCCGGGCCCGGCTCGGGCTGGCGCTGGCGTGGGCGCTGTGCTTTGACGAGGCGGTCACGGCGGCCCGCGCCGCCGCGGAGCAGATCGCCCAGGCCGAGGGCGCACACGCGGCCGCGGGGTATCTCGCCGAGGTCACCTCCGCGCTGGGCGCGGCGGGCAGCAGCGCGCACGCCTGGATGCTCGCCCCGGACGGCCTGGCCTACGCCGGCCCGGCGCGGGACGAGACGTGGGCGGCGCTGACCCTGCTCGCCCTGGACCGCAAGGAGGCCGCCGACCCGCAGTACGTCGGCCTGCCCATGGACCAGCCCAGGCGGCGGCAGGCCCTGGCCGTCCTGTACCGGTCGCCCCGGGCGGTCTCGCGCAGCGTGGACCTGGCCCGGTACGCGGTCGCGGCCATCTACGGCCAGCGGGACAGCGTGCCCGCCGACGCCGCGCACGATCCCACCGTGCTGCTGTACCTGCTCGGCGCGCTGCGGCCCGCGGCGCCGCTGTTCGAGGAGGCGGCCGGGCAGGCCCGGGCCCGCGGCGAGCTGGCGCGGGAAGTCCACTGCCGGGCCAGCATCGCCCGGGCCCTGGCCGCCCTGGGCGATCTGGCGGACGCGCGGGCGGCGCTGGCGCAGGCCCGCAGCCTGGCCGGCCGCATCCCGGACCGGAACTGGAGCTGGGAACGGATTCACGTAGAGGGCGCGCTGGACGCGCTGACGCTGGCGACCAGCGAGGACTGGGCCGGGATGCAGGCCGTGTTCGAGGAGCTCATCAGCACCGAGGATCCGGTGCCGCGCTGGGCCCGCGCCCCGATGAGCGCCGGCTGCGCCCGGACCGCCGCTCACCTCGGACGGCCTGAGCGGGCGATGACGCTGCTCGCGCTGCCCGTCCAGGCCCTGGCCCGCGCCCCTGCCTGGGCGCTGAACTACACCCGGACCGCTTGCGACACCGCCGAGACATTGTGGCTGCTGGGCCGGCGCGACCATCTGCGGCCGGTCGAGGCCGCCCTGCGGCACAAGGCGCTCCCGGCCGACTTCCGGTTCCCGATGATGGACGTGCGCCTGTCCCTCGCCCGGCTGTGCGCGGTCGACGGCCGCCTGGACGAAGCCGCCCACTGGTTCGGCCAGGCTCGCGCGGTCCTGGAGGAGCAGGGGGCGCGCCCGCTGCGGGCCATCACCGACTTCGATGAGGCGCTCATGCACGCCCGGCTGGAACGGCGGGCCAGCGCGCGCCCGCTGCTGGAGGCGGCCGCCGGCCGGTTCCAGCGGATCGGCATGACCGGGTGGCTGCGGCGGGCCGAGCAGGTCGCCGCCTTGGTGTCCTAGCCCGACCTGGGGGCCTGCCCTGCCCTGGCCCCGGCCGGGCGGCGGCCGGAGCGACCGCGACCGGACCGCGACCGGGCCGCGACCGCGGGGACGCACGCTGAGCTCTCCTGAAGGGAGAGCCTCATGAAAGCGATCAGGGTGCACGCATACGGGCAGCCGCCACGCCTGGACGACGTGCCAGAACCCCAGCCGACCGGCCCGGACGACGTGATCGTCAGGATCGGCGGCGCCGGGCTGTGCCGCACCGACCTGCACATCATCGACGGCTGGTTCGCCGACGTCATCCCGGCCGACCTGCCCCTCGTCCTGGGCCACGAAAACGCCGGCTGGGTCCACGCGGTCGGCCCGGCGGTCGAGCACCTGGCCGTCGGCGACCCGGTCATCTGCCACCCGAACCTCACCTGCGGCGTGTGCCGCGCCTGCCGGGCCGGAGACGACATGCGGTGCGCCAGAGGCCCCAGCCTGCCGGGCCTCACGGCTGCCGGCGGCATGGCCGAGCTGTTCAAGACCAGCGCGCGAGCCGTCGTCAAGCTCCCCGATGGCGCCGAGCCAGCGCAAGTCGCCGCGCTCGCCGACGCCGGCCTGACCGCCTACCACGCGGTCAGGAAAGCCGTCCCGGCTCTGGGCCCCGATTCATCCGCCGTCGTGGTGGGCGCCGGCGGACTGGGCCACATCGGCATCCAGTGCCTCAAGGCGATGACCCCGGCGCTGGTCATCGCGGTGGACACCAGCGACGAAGCGCTCAAGCTGGCCCTGCACTACGGCGCGGACCACGCGGTCGCCGCCGACGGGCAGCAGGCCCCGCAGGTCCGCGACCTGACCGGCGCGGGCGCCGACGCGGTCTTCGACTTCGTCGGGGAAGACCCCACGATCGGCGACTCCGTCGCCATGCTGCGCCCGGGCGGCACCTACTACCTGATCGGCTACGGCGGCACCGTCACGCTGCCCACCATCCAGCTGGTGCTGGGCGAGATCACGGTCGCCGGGAACCTCATCGGCACCAACCCCGATCTTGCCGACCTGGTCGTCCTCGCCAGCCGGGGCAAGGTCACGCTCCACTCCGCCGGCTACCCCCTGGAAGCCGCCAACGACGCCATCGACGATCTCCGTCACGGCCGGATCCGCGGCCGGGCCATCCTCATTCCCGGCTGAATTCGCGCTGACCCGGCGCTGTCGCTCTCGGCCGTGGCTGCTGCCTTGGGCTTAGTGGCTGCCTTGGGCTTGGCCGTGGCCTTGGCCGTACCCGCCGTCTCAGCAGGCCGTCGGGTCAGCCGGGGGCCCCGCGACGTGGCTACGATGGGCGCAGATGCTGAGCTGGACCGAAATCGCTGACCGGGTAGGAATCTGAGATGCTGCGCGCGGGCAAGGCGGGCCTGCGGGCCCGGGACGAGGCAGACGTCGCGGTCCTGCACGCCGAGCTGTATGAGGACATCGCGATCCACATGCAGGCCGACTCGCGCCCGTGGCGCCCGATCCCGGCTGGCTCTCCGGCGTCGCCCTACGCGGTCGGCGAGCCCCGCGATGACCTTGCCTGTTTTTCGGCCGTGGAACTGGCCAGCGGCGAGCTGGCGGGCGAGGCCCTGCTGTGGGCCATCGACCTGCATAACCGGACGGCTCATCTCGGCTTGTCGCTGCGGCCTGCGTTCCGGGGCCGCGGCCTGGGCGCGGACGTGGTCCTGGCGCTATGTGAGTACGGCTTCGCCGTCCGCGGCCTGCACCGGCTGCAGGTCGACACCCTGGCCAGCAACACCGCGATGATCCGGGCCGCCTCGCGAGCCGGGTTCGTGCCCGAGGGCAGGCTCCGGCGGGCGGCATGGGTCAACGGGGAATTCGCCGACGAGGTGATTCTCGGCATGCTGGCCGCGGAGTGGGCCAGCGGCGGAAACAGGCCGGCGGGATAGGGCGGGATCCGCGGCGGGACAAGTGATGCCGCAGGATCATGACGAGCCCGCATCCGCGGCCGACGCATGGGCACCGACGGCGGCCGACTTCGACCGGGCTTTTACCGCGGTAGCGGCATCCCCCGGGGTCCGGCGGGTCTGGCAGCTGGCCCAGCCTGACCTGCCACCCCAGGTCGAGGCGTTCTCCTTTGTCTCAGTGGGCCTGCTCCGCCACGTGGCTGAGGCGCTGGACCTCATCCCCGGGCAGCTGCTCGTCGATCTGGGATGCGGACGGGGCGGTCCCGGCCTTTGGCTCGCGCAGCAGGCCGGTGTCTCACTGGCGGGGGTGGATTTCTCGCCCGTCGCGGTGGAGCATGCCGCGCTGCGAGCTGCACAGTTCGGGCTGGCCGGCCGGGCCCGGTTCGTCGTCGGCGATCTCACTCAGACCGGGTTTCCGGAGGCCAGCGCCGACGCCGTCGTGTCCGTCGACGCCTTCCATTTCGCGGCCGATCCGGCCGCAGCCGCGGCCGAGGCACGCCGGATCCTTCGGCCTGGCCGGCGGCTGGTCCTGACCAACTGGCAGCCGAAGACCCCCGACGACGCCAGGTTGCCGGGCCGGACCCGTATCGACTGGCCGCAGTTGCTGCGCGGCGCTGGCTTCGCCGGCATCGAGATGCAGGCCCGGCCCGAGTGGCACGACCTGTGGATCCACGTCTACCGGGTCGCCCTTGGCCTGGGCGATCCCGGCGAGGACACCTCGCTCGCCAACCTGCAAGACGAAGCCCGGAGCCGCCTGCCGGGGACCGATCTCGTCCACCGGGTCGTCGTCACCGCGACCGCACCACGTTAGGGCCCGCCGTCTCGCGCCGCGCTCCTGGCCCTCCACCTTGTCCGCACTGAGATGGTCTCCGGGGAGACGCCGGGCTCGCCCGCCGGGACGCGATGGGTCCGGCCTGCGCCCGTCGGCCGGCGCAGGGTCGTGACGCCAGTCGCTGAGGCACGTAGGTTGGGTGCGTGGACCGGCGGATATTCGGGGTCGAGACGGAGTACGGCGTCACGTGCACCTTCCGGGGGCAGCGGCGCCTCTCGCCCGACGAGGTGGCGCGCTACCTGTTCCGGCGCGTGGTGTCCTGGGGCCGCAG
>Ga0335069_10005505_pt1 | contig 18617 bp, 15 predicted proteins | sample Lox_Sample_11_FD_206714 | JGI IMG/M metagenome (GOLD analysis project Ga0335069, IMG submission 206714) | Soil microbial communities from Loxahatchee National Wildlife Refuge, Florida, United States - Lox_Sample_1.1 | ecosystem: Environmental > Terrestrial > Soil > Wetlands | place: USA... | reverse complement strand
CAGGGCCTCCAGGGCGCGCCTGGAGTGGTCGTCCGCGAGCGGGCGGAGGACCTCCGTCTGCAGGCGCTCGAAGCCGGAGGTGAGCCCCGCGCGGGTGGAGACCGCACGCACGTCGAGCGGCTCCTCCGGGCCCACGAGCGGCCGAAGCTCGGCCGTGATGTAGTCGAGCGCCCGCCCGGCGTCTGAGGGCTCCAGCAGATCGGCCTTGCTCAGCAGGACGCGGCAGTCGATGCCGGCGTGCCGCAGACCGGAAACCAGCGCGGTCTCGTCACGGCCGACCGGAGTGCCGGCGGCGACGAGAACGAGGCCGAGGTCGCACCGAGGCAGCCAGGCGAAGGCCTGGGCGGAGCCGCTCGACGTCAGCGAACCCACGCCGGGAGTGTCCAGGAACCGCAGGCCCTCGGGCGCCTCGCGTAGGCTGACCTCGATCGAACGCACGCCGAGGCGGTTCTGCGGATTCTTCTCCTCGGTCGCGAACTCGGGCAGCCGTTCGCGGGCGACCCGCTCGACCCTGCCATCACGGAAACGGATCTCGACCGCCTCGTCTCCGCGGCCGATCCGCAGCGGAACCGCGGTCACGGGCGTCGCGCCGACCGGCAGGACCGGCACACCGACGAGGGCGTTGATCAGCGACGACTTGCCCGCGCTCACCCGGCCGAAGACGCCGACGTCGAGGGTCGTCGAGCCGGCCCGCTCGGCGGCGGCGGCGATCAGCGGCCGGATCTCGGTCAGGCCGTGGCGGGTGCTGATTCGGAGCAGCCGCCGGAGGATCTCGCCTGGCGCTCCGGCGAGGGCGTCGAGTCGATCGACCAGTCCCCCCTCGTCCTGCTCCTTCAGCAGGCTGATACCCCTGCGCATCAGACCCTGCAGGTCGGAGGCGAGAGCCGTGACCTCCGCCGCGGCGGCTGCGTCGATGGCACCGTAGCCGCGGAGCGATCGGGCATCGAGCTCGGAGAGCGCGATCTCGGCGTAGAGGAGGCTGACGCCGACGCTGTGGCGGGCCGAGAGGGTCTGTTCCGGACGGGGGATTCCGAGCCGGTCGAGGGCCGCGATCATGCGCTTGCGGGCGACGTTCGCGAACGCGAGCAGCAGCCCGGCCTCTTCCGGGGAGACGTCCGGACGCTCCCGGCCGAAGGGCGAGGGGTCTGGTTGCGTCAGTGCCTCGACCTGTTTCAGCAGGTCGTCGACGTGCGAGAACGTGGCCAGGATCCGGCGGACCTGGTGCTCGTTCAGCGCCATGGGGGTCGCGTGGCCGGCTGCGGGAGCCGGCGCCGGTCGAGCCGGCTGAGGTACGTTGGTCATGGGACTCCTGCGAGCCATACGGGGTCACGGCTTCTGCAGGAGTCATCAGCCCCGCCCACGCGGGGCGTTTCAGGGCGGACTCCATCACCCGAGAGAATCTTGACGGGTCCGGCCGTGGCGGTCAAGGTCGGGAACGGTTGACACCGGCCCGCGAGGCTCGTTACTCTCGATTCGTCGTACGGCGATGAGGTTCGCCGTCAACCGCCCTCGCGCAGGGCTGATGACCTCTGTCCAGGCAGGCGATGGCCGAGCGACGAGGGTCCAGCCCGATCTCCGGCGAGGCGCCCCGAGGGGCCGGAGGCGTTCCGCCGCCTGCGTGCCTCTGGACCAGCGGACGGGAGTGCTGGGTCTTCCGCGCCGACGATCCCGAGCAGCTCTGCGGCCACCACCCGGAGCTCATCCGCTCGGCGCTCCTCGCCGGCGAGTCGGTCCGGTATCTGCTGTACTCCCCGATCTTCGACGCCGGCGGCGGCCCGTTCCGCGTCGGCGGCATGCCCGGCTCGCACGCCGTCGCGATCACCGAACGGCGCCTCCTCGTCTCGCACGACCCCCACGCTGACGGCCGGTCTCGATCCGTCCTGGCGATCGAGCTCGAGAGCATCTCCTGCATCGATCTGGGGTGTGCGCTCGCAATGGGCTGGTTCGTCGTTCACCATGCGGCCCCTCGGGCCGCGACCTGCCCCATCCTCTTCGGCGCGCACGGCAGCACGCACTTCCGCTCCGTCGTGCGCGCGTACCTGGGGCAGACCGGGAAGCAGCCGGACCGGGAGACGAGCGGCGGCTGGTCTGCGGCGTGGGAGGGCGTCGCACCATACCTGCGGGCCGAGGCCGAGCCCCTGCTCGACGGGGCCACCGGACCTCTCGCGGTGGTCCGGGTCTCGGAACGCTGGTCCCAACAGCGAAGGTTGTGGAGGTGGGTGCCAGTGTGCGTGTCCGCGCCCGGCGTGCTGGTGGCGACCGCGCAGGCGATCCTCTGGGCGGCGAGCGAGCCGCGCCGGGCGCCTGATGCGCTCGCCTTCGGAGTGAACGTGACGGTCGTGCGACCGGACAGGGTGGTGGATGTGCGCGTTCGCCCTGGACGGGAGGCCGAGAGCGTGGCGGCCGTTCTGCAGCTGACGGCAGGGGCGGGCCGGAGTCTGCGGCTTCTCGAGATCCCCTTCGACCCGGAGGACGCCGAGGCGGCCAGGCAGGTCGTCCGGCTGGCAGCCGCGTGGGGGGCCACGCGATGAGCGCCCCGCCCTTCGTCGGGAGGCAGAAGGAGCTGGCCTTCCTGCAGGCGCAGGTCGAAGACGGCCGCAGCGTGGTGCTCACCGGCATCTTCGGGATCGGCCGCTCCGCGCTGGTCCGGCAGCTCGCCGGTCTGATGGCTCGCGAGCGGACGTTCGTCTTCGCGCGCCTCGATCAGGCCCCGGGACATGTCTGGCACGAGCTCTACGCCGGGCTCTTCCCGAGGAAGGCGTCCCGCCACCGGCGCGAGCAGCCGCCCGTGCAGTGGACGCGCTACCGCGTCCTCCACGAACGGCCCGAGAGCCGGCGTCGCCACGTGATCGTGCTCGACGACGTGGTCCGGCTCTCCACCGCCCGGCTGGACCTGGTCCGACGCCTCCACGAGCGGTTCCAGATGATCACGATCGCGGAGGACTTCCTGCCGGCCGCCGAACGCGACGCGCTGTGCGCGGCGCTGTGGGTACGGGCTCCGCTCCGGCTCGGCCACCTCGAGGCCTTCGCCTCGCTGGAGTTCTTCGAGCGGGCCTTCCGCGAGCACCAGCTCACCCTGGACCCCGGGGAGGTCCACGGACTGGCGCGAGCCGTTCGGGGCTTCCCGCTCGGCATGCAGGAGGCACTCGCGGCCGAGCTGCGGCGGCGCGGACGGCTGCATCGACACCTCTCCCCGCCCTGAGGCCATGGCGCAGACGAGCGATGGCGAAACGACGCACCGCCAGCGGTTCGAGTCGCTCCTCCACCTGCGGCCGGAAGACGAACGGGCGCGCCTCGCGCGCGAGGCCGGCGAGCCTGACCTCTCCGCGCTCTGCTTCGATCCCGTGCCGAAGGTCATCCACAGCGTGCTGGAGAACCCTCGGACCGGGCTGACACAGGCGCGGCTGATCGCGGCGCATCACGCCAACCCCGTGGGGCTCGAGGCGCTGGCCGCCCGTGTCGCCTTCGTGGCCGACCGCGAGGTCCAGCGCATGCTCCTGCGAAACAGCCAGACGCCTGACACGGTGATCCGGAGGCTCCTCGCCGCGCGGCGGCTGGAAGAGATCTACCTCGCCTGCCGGAGCTCGGAGCTCGCCGAGCGCCACCGCAGGACCGCACGGGGCGTGCTCAAGACGCGCTTCGCCTCGGCGGCCCCCGAGGAACGCGTGGAGTTGATCGCGACGACCGATGGCCGCGTTCTGGGGGCGCTCTCTGGCCTCGCCCTCGACGGCCGGACGGTGGCCATGCTCTGCGCCCGCGGGAACCCGTCCGTCCTGCTGGTCGAGAACCTCGGTTCCTGGCCCGCGACGCCGCCGGCCCTGATCGCGCACCTTCTCCGCCAGCCGCTGGTCCGCCAGACGTCCACGCTGCGGCTGCTGCTGCAACGCCATCCGAACTGCCCGCGAAACTACCCCTGACCTGAGGCTCGGGCACTATCGCCGCGCCGCAGCACGCGACGAAGCAGCGAACACGCGGCGGCAGCCGGGAGATGCTCCCGGGCCCAGCTCGGGGGAGGCTCGAGGCGCGCCTCGAGTCGCCGGACCTCCTGTTCGATCACGGCGCGCGCCTGAGGCAGCAGATCGACCAGGCCGTCTTCGATCTCCAGGGACAGCGGCCAGGTGACGACTTCGGCCAGGGAGATCAGGGTCGAGGCGGCCAGCTCCCTGTCTGCCTCGGTGCCGAATCTCGTCGCCAGTCGTGCCGCGGCGACGAGCAGGCCGGGGTCCTCCTCGAGCAGGAGTGACCGCAGGGCGGGCCAGTGCTCCGCCGTGGCGAGGCCACCCGCGAGCAGTGCCGCCGCGCTGCGCCGCCGTCCCAGGCTGGAAGGACTCTCGCGGTCCCCCGAGCTGCTGGGACTCGAGGCCGCTTCGATTAGGGCGGCCGTTGCTGACGGGCCGAACACCGCCAGCGCCTCCTCGGCACCTCGGCGGCACAGGTCATCCTCGAGCGCCTGGAGCAGCAGCGGCAGCGCCTCGGGTCGCCGCAGGCGGCCCAGGGCCTCGACCAACCCGGGGAGGAGCCGGTGCTGGGTCCTCCTGAGAACGGCCCCGAACACCTCGTCGTCCGGCCAGGCGGCAAGGGCACGCGCCGCCGCCCCTTCGACAGCATCCTCGGAAAGGCGCAGGACGGGTTCTTGGACCTCACGGCCCTGCTCCAGGTACTCGAGAAGCACGTCGCGAGCCCCGAGAGCCGCCAGGATGTCGACGGCCCGACGTCGAGGCTCGAACACAGACAGGATGCGACCGCTGAGGAGGTATCTACGCAGCGGCTCGACGGCGGCCGCCCCGGCGGCGATCAGGCGCCGGGTGACGTCGGGCGCATCGACTGGTGACTCCAGCCGTTCGACGAGTTCCGCGAGGTCAGGTCGCACCGGCACACGTCACCAGGACTGGCCTCCAAAGCGCTGGTGGCGGCGGGCCACTGCCGCCTTCACGCCGACGGCTCCGGGCCGCCGTCGCCGTCGCGCCCGACCCCGGCGAGGATCACGGTGATGTTGTCCCGCCCTCCGTGCTCGTTCGCCGAGGCGACGAGCCGGCTGCACGCGGTGTCGAGGGCCGCGTTCTCCAGCAGGATCTGCTGGATGTCCGCGTCCTCCGTCATCGCCGTGAGCCCGTCGGTGCAGAGGAGCAGGCGGTCCCCGCGCTGGAGTTCCAGCCGGCTCATCCCGACCTGCAGGTCCACTGTCTTGCCGATCGCCTGGAGGATGACGTTGCGGTAGCCGGAGGCCCGCGCCTCCTGCTCGGTCAGTCCCTGCGTGTCGATCAGGAGCTGGACGAAGCTCTGGTCCTTGGTGAGCTGCTGCAGGCGCCCATCCCGCAAGAGGTAGGCTCGCGAGTCGCCGACCTCGGCGATGTCGACCGCGCCGTCCCGGAACAGGCAGGCGGTGAGGGTGGCGCCCATGCCTTCGCAGTCGGGCTCCTGGGAAGCGGCCTGCACCTCGCGGTTGGCCTGCTCGACGGCCGACCTCAGCGCGTCCTCCGCGGCGACTGTGGACGGCGCCTCGCCGATCGAGCGCAGCAGGGCCTCCAGTGCGATCGCGCTCGCGCGCTCGCCGGCCTTCTCTCCGCCCATGCCGTCGGCGACCGCCAGCAGGAGGCCGCCCCCCTGCACGCGCAGCGAGGCCTTGCTCAGCGAGCCAGGCTCCGGCTTCTGGCGCGAGAGGTCGGCGATCAGGAACGAGTCCTCGTTGTTCTTGCGGACCCGGCCCTGATCCGTGAGCCCCGCCACCTCCACGGACGAGACGCTACGTTCTTCGATCGAGTCTCTTCCCATGTTCGTCCGCTCAGCTTCAGAAGACACGCTGTTCTCCCGCAGTCAGCACGACTGCATCCCGATAGGCCCTCTCCTCGTCGCGGGAGAGCAGCTCCTGCCGTCGCGCGTCGAACTTCAGCGCGTAGCCACGGAGAGCATCCGCCACCTCGCCGCAGCGGCGGCGGTATTGCCGTAACAGAACGGCCGCGCTCGCTTGGGTTGCCTTCGCCACGGCCTGTGCCAGGTGCGGCAGGCAGAGCCCGCGCGACTGCTCGTAGCGTGTCCGCCCCTCGGCACCTTCCAGGGCGGCCGAGAGCGCCTCGATCGCGCGCCGCTCGGTGGACGACCGAATCCGGCACGGCTCGCAGGAGGCCGCGTCCGGCACCAGGTCCACCACGCGGTCCGCCGCATCGGCCGGCGGCAACGGGAGCAGTGCGCCGAGGCACCCGGCGGTGCGCTCGAGCAGCTCCGGGTAGCCGCTGCACAGGCCGCGCGGGGAGGCCAGGGTCTCGAGCTGCCAGGTGTGGAGCGCGCAGAAGCCGCCCGAGTCGCGGAAGCCGGCCTGGGTGCGCCTGTCGGTGGCGAGGGTGTACTGGAAGCGGGTCAGGAAGTCGAAGACGGCGTCGAGGACCTGCGAGCACACGGGACAGGTCGCCACGTCGAGCGAGAGTCGCCTGCGGGACGGCCGCTCACGGCGTTCCGCGGTGGCCGCCACGACGTTCGACTCGGGGAGGGCGGGATCCTGCGCCGCCTCGTCGTCCCGGTGCTCCAGGATCGCCTCGCGCATCCGGGTGACGGCCAGTGCCAGGGCCTCCAGCCGCGCTCGGAGGAGAGGGAGACCGTCAGCGGATGCCGCCTGAACGCCCCGGGAGACGAGCCCGAGCCGCCGCTCCTCGCGCTCGGCTGCCACGTTCCCGGCCAGCTCCCGCTCGCTCAGACGGCTCTCGACGTGGGCAAGCACGCGCTCTTCAAGCCACCTTGCCACGCGTCGCACCTCGGCTGGCGCCGACCGGCGGACGAGGAACCGTGCGAGGCGACGCCCGAGGAAGGCGGGTCCCGGCAGGAACGCGTCGGCCGCGAAGGGACCGGCAGCGGTGAAGGCCTCCTCCGCGGCGCCGGGGGCGAAGTCGCTCCTGGGCGCTCGTCGCGACAGTCCCGACGCCTCGGCCAAAGGCTGTCGAGGCACGCCCAGCGTGTCCGCGGCGACGTCGGCGATCTCGGCCACGGCCTTCGCCAGCGCCGCACCGAGGTCCTCCGTCACCGTCTCCGTGAAGGCGTCGACCGATGCCCGGTGTGCCTCCTGCCACGCGCTCGCCTGCGCTGCGAGGCTCTTCCTCACGCTCGCACGTAGCCGCTCGAAGTACTCCTGGCTGCCCAGCCTGCCTGTCGAAGGAGACTCACGCAGTTCCGCCAGCACGCGGGCGCTGGAGTCGGCCGTGAAACGCTCGAGCTCAGCGCCCAGGACGCTCGACACCCACTCTGCGACGCGCTGCCGCGCCTGGGCGACAGCGCTCCGTCGCAGCGTCGCGAGCTCCTCCAGGCGGCGGCGGAGAGCGGTTCTCACGGGTCCGCTCTCGGGCGCCGTTTGCCTCTCACGCACGCCGAGCCCAAGCAGTCCGGCCGCGATCAGCCGTTCCGCCCGATCCAGGCCGGCGGCCAGGAAGACCCGACGGCGGTCGCGGTCGAGGAACCCGGCCAAGGCCTGCTCGAGGAGAGGCAGGCCGCTGCTCGCGAGCCCGTCCAGGTTGCCAGCCGCCTTGGCCGCCAGCGCCGCGCGGGCCGAGACCGGGAAGACCATCGGCGCTTCCGCTCCGACACGTGCCGCAAGCGTCTCCTCCACGAAGCGCAGCACCTCGGGACGTTCCTCCTGTGGCAGTACGTCGATCTTGTTCACCACGAAGAAGAGCTTGCGCACGTGGCACCGTACGGTGTCGAGGAACGACAGTTCGGACGAGGAGAGCGGAGCCTCGGCGCTGGTGACGAAGACCGCCGCGTCCGCGTCGGGAAGGAATGCGAGCGTGATCGCGGTGTTCTGCTCGTGCGCGGAGCCGACGCCGGGCGTGTCGACGAGGCTCAGGCCCGGCCGAAGGAAGGGGGATGGAGCTTCCACTTCCGCGGAGGCGATGCCCTTCGCGTTTCCCGGGTTGCCGCGCTCGGTGACGTACTCGCCGAGCGCCGCGGGGGTGACATCCTCGGCTGCGTCTACGCCGACCCGCCGGACCCGGACGCGCTCGATTGGTCCGTTCCGGACCGCCGTCACGATCGACGTGAGCGGTACCGCAGCCACCGGGAGCAGCGCGCGGCCGACGATCGCGTTGATCAGCGAGCTCTTGCCGCGCTTGAACTCACCGAGCACGACCAGGTTGAAGCGGTCCTCGGCCAGACGGGAGAGGACTTCGTGGATGCGGTCGTCGTTGCCTCCGATGGCCTCGAGGACCCGCCCCACCTCGCCGAGCAGCCGGCCGACCCGCTGCTTCGCGCGGGTATAGGTCCGCAGCGCTTCCGCCGTGGCTGTCGGATCGCCGATTCTGGTCTCGTGCATGCCGTCCCTCTGGACTGGTGACGTCAGCGCCCACCCGTGAGATCGCCGTCTCTTTCGTCGGGTAGAAGCTATCGTCCGGAGGACCGGCGCTTCGCCCGGGCGCCGCCCGGGCAAGGCGAGCTTCATCGCCTGCTATGAACGTCTCCAGGAAAATAGCACAGCCTGGTCGTTTCGGCGGTCTGGAACTGCGACGCCCTATTCGGTGACGGCCCCCTGCGAAGCGGACGAGACCGACCGCGCGTACTTCGCCATCACCCCCGTCCGGTACCGCGGTTTCGGCACGCGAGCGGCCTTCAGGCGTCTGCGCAGCTCCGCCGTCGACAGCTCGACCTCGAGCTTCCGCCGCTTGACGTCGATCGCGATGACGTCGCCGTTCTTCAGACCCGCGATCGGGCCGCCGGCGGCCGCCTCGGGAGAGACGTGCGCGATCATGAAGCCGTGGGTCGCCCCGGAGAAGCGCCCGTCCGTCAGGAGCGCCACCGAGTCGCCCAGGCCGGCACCTTGCAGGGCGCCCGTGACGTGCAGCATCTCGCGCATCCCGGGGCCGCCCTTCGGACCCTCCCAGCGGATCACCACCACGTCACCGCGCTTGATCTTCCCCGCCTTCACCGCCGCGAACGCATCCTCCTCACGGTCGAACACCACCGCCGGGCCGCGGTGCTCCATCCGGGTCTGACCGGACAGCTTCGCGACGCAGCCCTCCGGGGCGAGGTTCCCGCGCAGGATCGCGAGCCCGCCGTAGCCCTTCAGCGGGCTGCTGAGCGGGCGGATCACGTCCTGACCCGGCGGCTCCTCGGCCCTCCTGGCCTCCTCGCCGATCGTCCTCCGCGTGACGGTCATCTCGCCCTCGTGCAGCAGCCCGGCTTCGAGGAGGCGCCTGGCGACGAGCGGCATGCCGCCGGCTGCGTACATCTCCGGGGCCGTGTAGCGACCCCACGGCTTGAGGTCGGCAAGCAGGGGCGTCTTGCGGCCGATGCGGTCGAAGTCGTCGATGGAGAGCGAGACGCCGGCCTCCTTGGCCACCGCCAGCAGGTGCAGGACGGCGTTGGTGGATCCACCTGTCGCCATCACCCCGGCGATCGCGTTGTGCAGGGACTTCCTGGTGATGATCTGCCGAGGCCGCACGTCGTGATTGAGCAGATCCATCACCAGCCGACCGGCGTCCGTCGCCACCTGGGGCTTCCGGCTGTCCGTCGCCGGGACCCCGTTCCACCCCATCGGCGACACGCCCAGCATCTCGAAGGCGGTCGCCATGGTGTTGGCGGTGAACTGCCCGCCGCAGGCGCCGGCGCCGGGACAGGCGCGGCCCTCGATCTCCCGCAGCTCCGCGGCGTCGATGCGGCCCGCGTTGTGGGCCCCGATCGCCTCGAAGACGTCCTGGATGGTGATCCGGCGGCCCCTGTGCTCTCCGAACTGGATGGAGCCGCTGTAGAGCATCAGGCTCGGGATGTCGAGCCGGGCCATCGCCATCACCATCGCGGGGATCGTCTTGTCACAGCCCGAGATGCCGACGAAGGCGTCCAGCAGGTGGCCGCGCACGACCAGCTCGACGGAGTCGGCGATCACCTCGCGGCTGACCAGGGACGCCTTCATCCCCTCCGTGCCCATCGCGATCCCGTCGGTGACGGTGATGCTGCCGAACTCGATCGGGGTGCCGCCGGCCGCGCGGACACCTTCCTTCACCTTCCCGGCGATCTCGCGGTGGTTGGCGTTGCACGGGGTCAGCTCGATCCAGCAGTGGGCCACCCCGACCAGGGGCTTCGCGAGGTCGGCATCGCTGAACCCCACACCCTTGAAGAACGAGCGCGCCGCCGCGCGGTCGGCACCATCCAGCAGGGTCCGGCTGCGGGCACGTGGGTCAACGGGCATCGGGGGTCTCCTGGCTCGAGGCCGGCTGCAGATGACAGGTGTCGTTGACGACCTCGACGACGATCCCCTGCTCGTCCACGCTGAGGACGTTGATCGCCGCCGTGTCCTGGCCGACGCGGAAGAACGCGCCGAGCGGTGCGTCGAGGGCCGCCAGCACCAGGACCCGGTTCAACGCGTCGTGGGACACCACCACGATCGTCTCCTCGGCGTGGGCGCGAGCGAGCGAGCGCACTTCGGCAAGAGCGCGCTCTCTCAGAGTCTCCAGCCCCTCGCCTCGCGGCGGACGGACGCTCCCCGGGTCGCCGAGCCAGCCGTCGACGAGGTCCGGCCACCGCAGGCGGGCCTCGCTCAGCTTCAGGCCCTCCCAGTCCCCGAAGTTCAGGTCGATGAGGTGCTGCCGGACGCTGACCTTCAGTCCCTGCTGCTCGGCGATGGGCTGGGCCGTGTGCACGGCACGCGAGAGTGGGCTGGAGTAGACAGCAGAAGGCCGCCAGCCCGCCGCGATGCGCCGCGCGCAGGCCTGGGCCTGCGCGCGGCCAACCGGGTCCAGCGCGACGTCGGAGCGGCCGCGGAACCGGCCGTCCCGATTCCACTCCGTCTGGCCGTGCCGGACGAGGACGATCGTGGTCACGCGGCGGGGCGCACGAACGCCTTGCGGCCCGCGTAGACGGCCGCCTCGCCCAGCGACTCCTCGATCCGCAGCAGCTGGTTGTACTTCTCGACCCGCTCGCCGCGGCAGGGTGCCCCGGTCTTGAGGTGGCCGGTGGCGAGGCCCACCGTGAGGTCGGCGATGAAGCTGTCGACGGTCTCTCCGCTGCGGTGGGACACCATGGAGCCCCAGCCGGCCTTGCTGGCCATGTTGATCGCCGCCACCGTCTCCGTCAGGGTGCCGATCTGGTTGAGCTTGATCAGGACCGCGTTGGCGACGTTCTCGCGGATCCCGCGGGCGATCCGCTCGACGTTGGTCACGAAGAGATCGTCGCCGACCAGCTCGATCTTCTCTCCCAGCTGCTGGTTGAGGACCTTCCAGCCGTCCCAGTCGTCCTCCGCGAGCCCGTCCTCGAGCACCGCTATCGGATAGCGCTTCGCCCACTCCGCGTACATCGCGACCATCTCCTTCGCGGTCACCTTCCGGGACTCCGTACGAAGGTTGTAGCGGCCGTCCTCGAAGAAGCCGCTGGAGGCGGGATCGAGGGCGATGGCGACGTGCTCTCCGGGCTTGTAGCCGGCCGCCTCGATCGCCTGGACGATCACCACCAGGGCGTCCTCGTTCTTCTTCAGGGCGGGAGCGAAACCACCCTCGTCGCCGACCGCGGTCGAGTGCCCCGCCTTCTTGAGCACGCCCTTGAGCGCGTGGTACACCTCGCTCCCCCAGCGGAGAGCCTCGCGGAAGTTCGGCGCACCGACGGGAGCGATCATGAACTCCTGCAGGTCCGTCCCCTGCCAGTTGGCGTGCACGCCGCCGTTGAGGATGTTGAACATCGGCACCGGCAGGAGGTTCGCCGAGGCGCCGCCGAGATAGCGGTAGAGCGGAAGCCCGACGGCTGACGCCGAGGCCCGGGCCACGGCCAGGCTCACGCCCAGGATCGCGTTGGCCCCGAGCTTCGCCTTGTTGGGGGTCCCGTCCAGCCCCAGCATCGTGCGGTCGATGACGGGCTGGTCGAGGGCGTCGTGCCCGACGAGCGCCTTGGCGATGGTGCCGTTCACGTTGCCGACGGCCTTCTGCACGCCCTTGCCGCCATAGCGGGCCTTGTCGCCGTCGCGCAGCTCGACCGCCTCGTGTGCGCCGGTGGAGGCGCCGGAGGGAACGGCGGCGCGGCCCTGGGCGCCTCCCGAGAGAGACACCTCGACTTCGACCGTGGGGTTCCCGCGCGAGTCGAGGATCTCGCGGGCATGGATGGCGGTGATCGATGTGTTCATGGAGCTTCCTTTCGTCTGCGTTGAACCGTCTCGAGCCCGCTGGCGTTCTTCAGCGGAAGTCACCGGGCCCAGCGTACTTCAGCACCCGCACGGCCTCCAGCGTGACGAGGCCTTCGCTGACGAGCTCGTCCACCACCGGGATGAAGCTCTCGATCTTCTCCTGCGCGTCGACGATCTCGATGACGACGGGCAGGTCCGTCGAGAGCTCGAGGAGCTTGGCGGCGTGCATCCGCGAGTGGCGGCCGAACCCCATGGGGCCGCGCAGGACCGTGGCCCCGGCCAGGTGCGCCTCTCGCGCCCGCTGCACGATCGCCTCGTAGAGCGGGCGGTCGCGACCCTTCTCGCGATCGCTCTCGCCGATGAAGACCCGCAGCAGCACGCCCTCCTCCGGCATCTTCATGGTCGCAACCTCCCAGGCCAGGCTCGCGTCCTGCGTCCCGATCACGTCGCGCCGCGGCGCCACGTCCCTCGCCCTGAGCTCCGCGTCGCTCCCGCGATAGAGCACGACGTGGGCCCGCTCCAGGGTGATGGCGCCGCTCTTCATCGCCGGCTCGACCACGGCCAGCAGCTTCTCGACGTGCTGCGGGCCGTCCACCACCTCGACGATCACCGGCACCTCGTGCGAGATCGACCAGGTGTGCTCGCGGAGGATGGTGCCGTCGGGCTGCAGGCCCATGAAGCCCTTCAGCACCGTCGCGCCCTGCGCGCCTTCGTGGTGGGCTTGCTCGACGATCCATTCGTAGAGCGGCTCCTGTCCGTGCCGCGTCAGGTTCGACACGTGGAACCGGCACAACACCTGCTCGGCTTCGAGCTTCACGGAGTCCTCCTCGTGCGGAGGTCACGGGACCGGCGCCGGCACTCTCTTGAAGGTCCCATACTGTTTCCTGACCACCAGGAACACCGGCACGGCGGCCAGCTCCAGGGCGACGCAGAAGGCGATGGTGGCGTTCAGGGACAGATCGTAGAGGATCCCGATCGCCGCGCTGCCCAGGAACCAGAAGACGCCGTAACCGGCCGTGAACAAGCCGTAGGCCGACGCGCGCCGGGTCGACGGCACCATCGGTGCGACGGCGGCCGGGACGATCGACTCGTGGACGCCGATGCCCAGCCCCCAGACCGCCGACCCGACCAGCGCCGGCCAGAACCCGCCGAGGAAGACGAGTGGCGCGAAGGCGGCGCTGACCAGCGTGAGCGGCACCAGCACCGAGATGCCGAACCGGTCGAACAGCCTCCCGAACGCCAGCGACCCCACGCCGCTCACCGCCATCGCCACCGCGTAGGCGATCGGAACCCAGTTCTGCGGGACCGCGGCCGCCTTCTGGAAGTGGTAGGCGATCAGCGGGAAATCGGCAAAGCCGGCGGCGACCAGGCAGGCACCGGCCAGGTACACCCAGAAGACCCGCGGCAGGCCCTTCGTCTGCACGTCGGGAAGTTCCGTCTCCATCTCCTGCGGGCGCGGGTACAGCCAGCGCGCGATGAGCAAGAGCGTGAGACACACCAGGGCGGGCAGGAGGAGGGCGGCGAAGGCGAGGCGGTACTCTCCCCGGGCGGCCAGCACCGCCGCCACGGCCAGCGGCCCGAACAGCGCGCCGAACTGGTCGAGCGCCTCGTGCACGCCGAAGGCCCAGCCGTAGCCGATCTCCCTGGCGGCGTGGGAGAGCATCACGTCGCGGGGCGGGTTGCGGATGGCCTTCCCCATCCGCTCGAGAACGATCAGGACCGCCGCCGCCGGCCAGCTCGAGACGAGCGCGAGCGCCGGCACCGAGAGGAGCTGCACGAAGTAGCCGAAGATGGTGATCGGCCAGAACTGGCCGGTCCGGTCGGCAGCTCGCCCGGATACCAGCCGCAGGCCGTATCCGGCGAGCTCGCCGAACCCGGTGACGAACCCGACCGCAGTCGCGCTCGCCGAGAGCAGGGCGAGGTAGGGGCCGAGGATGCTGCGCGAGCCCTCGTAGGTGAAGTCCGCGAAGAAGCTCAGCGCACCGATCAGCAGGACGAACTCCAGGGCCGCTGCGCGCTGCCTCTTTGTCGGCTTCGTCTCGGGCGGCACCGTTGCCATCGCCGTCGTCTCAGACCCAGGATCGCGCGGCGACGATCCCGAAGCGCACGGCGAGCAGGCCCATGAACAGGCTCACGAAGATGTTGGTGAGCGCGGTGAGCCAGACTCCGTCCTCGAAGAGGGCGTGCGTCTCCAGCTCGAAGGTGGAGAAGGTGGTGAAGCCCCCGCAGAAGCCGGTTCCGAGCGCCAGCCGGATGGCGTCCGCGTGGGCGACGGTGCGGCTCGCCAGCAGCCCCCCGATGAAGCCGAGCACGAAGGAGCCGCCGACGTTGATGAGAAAGGTCCCCAGCGGGAAGCGTGCGTCGATCAGGCTGCCGACCGATCGCGCGACGAGGTAGCGGGCGTTGCCGCCGACGAACGATCCGGCTCCCACCAGCAGGAACGGCATCAGCCGCTGCATCACCGGTTCCTCACCACCAGCACCGAGCAGCGCGCGTGCGTCACCACCCGCCGCGAGGTCGAGCCGAAGACCCACTCCCGGATGCGCGAGTGGCCGCGATGGCCGACCACGATGAGGTCCGTGTCCGTGTCGGTCGCGAGCTTGAGGATCTGTTCCGCTCCGTGACCCACGAGGACGCGCGTCTGCAGGTCGAGGCCCCTGGCCGAGGCACGCCGGCGCAACCCCTCGAACAGCTCCTCGAAGTGCTGCGTGGCCGACTCGATCACCGCTTCGGTCTCGACCCGTGTCGGCGGCTCGGGAGGCGTCGCCACGGATGCGACCTCCAGGCGCGACTTGAAGGACGCCGCGAAGTCGAGCGCGGCCTCGAAGGCCTCGTCCGCATCGGGCGAGCCGTCGTGTCCGACCAGGATCCGCTTCGGTATCATGGGTCCTCGGCTCTCTCCACCGGCGAGCAGCTTCCCATCACTGGACCGACTGTTCGGCGACCGGTGTCGCCGCCTGGGCTGTGCTCACCGGCTTGGGCAGCAAGTATCGGGGCAGGAAGAACGCGTTGGCAATCAGGGTCGGCACCACCGCGCTGCCGATGACGGCGGCGATCAGGAACGAGTACTGGGCGTCGTCGACGATGTGGTGCGTCAGGCCGAACAGGGCCGAGATGCTGCCGAAAGTCAGGCCCGTGGACATGAGCAGCGTCGTGTAGGCGGCCTCCTGCGTCGGGTAGCGGAAGACTCGCGTGGCCGGCCACACACCGACCGTCTTGGTGACGAGCTTCGCCGCCAACAATCCGAGGACGCTCATCGGCGCGGCCACCAGGGCCGGCACCGAGACGAAGGACCCCGCGCGGATGAAGTAGAAGGGCGTCAGCAGGCCGAAGGTGACCGTGCGCAGCCGTCTCACCAGCGCGTGGTCCTTGCCCACCGTGCCCGCCAGCACCATGCCGATCAGGTAGGCCGGCAGCACCGGCTCGCTCTCGGCCCAGGAGGCCAGGGCGCCCAGCGCGAACAGCGCCAGCAGCAGGAACTTGGCCTCCAGCTCGGACGGCCTCCCGCCGTATCGCTTGAAGAAGCGAGGCGTGACCCAGGGCAAGGCTCCCAGGATGGCGACAGCTACCCCGATAAAGACCAGCGTCTTCATGGTGAACGGGGCGAAGATGAGGCCGAGCGCGATCACGGTGCCGAGGTCGTTGACGAAACAGGCGGCCAGCACGGCCTTGCCGAAGTTCGTGCTGTTGAGGCCGAGCTCGAGCATGACCGCGTAGACGACGGCGACAGACGTGGTCGACAGCGCGACGCCCGTGAGCCAGCTGGCGCGGGGCGTCCAGTGCAGCCCGTAGTGGGCGAACGCCGCGCAGCCCAGGAACGGGGCGAAGAAGCCGACCAGGCCGATGCCTGTCGTCTCCTTCCACTTGGCCCGGAAGATGACCGGGTCCAGCTCCGCTCCCGCCAGGAAGGTCAGGATGATGGCGCCAGTGCCGGAGAGGAAGGTGATCCAGGGCTCGCTGGTGCCGAGGATCGCCCTGCCGACAACGACCCCGATCAACAGCTGGGCGACGGTGCCGACCACGATCTCGGAGAGCGCGGTCGCGACGCGGAGCCAGATGGAGAGCAGGGTCGCCACCAGGGCGAGACCGAGCCAGAGTGCCGCGAGCGCCCAGACCTGGGTCAACCCGCCACCTCGAGCGCGTGCAGCTTCTGCCCCAGCTGACGAAGCGATTCTCGCCGGGCCTCTTCGGGCGATCCTTCGTCGCGGCGCCCGCGCTCGATCTCGGCAACCCTGGCCTCGGCCGCGTGAAGCGCGGCCTCGACCCCGCTGGCCGTCTCGGCGGCGGCCACCGTGAACCGGCCCAGCAGCTCACGCAGATCCTTCTCGTAGCCGCGCGAGAAGCTCTCCCGGCTCTGCTCCACGGCACGGCCGTACCTCCCGTCCGCCTCCTCGACCGCCCGGCGGCCGAGCCGGCGGAGCGCGAGCCTTCGTGGCAGGAGCGCCAGCAAGGCATCCTCGAGATCCTCGAGCATCAGGTGGATCTCCTCGAGCTGGAGCGCCTCCGGCCGGCGAATCGCAGGAGGCGGCGTGGGTTCCACCCGCGGCGGAGAGAACGGCAGCAGCTCGGCGGCCATTCTCCATACCGCCTCCGCCCGCTCGGCGGCGGCTCGGGCGACCTCGTCGCGCAGGCGCTGGTAGTCCGAGTGAAGGCGCTTCGTTTCGCTGGCGAGGAAGGCGTCGATGAAGCCTGCCGCGGCAGCGTGGGCCGCCGATTCGAGGTCCTGCCAGACGGCGCTGCGTGAGCGGCGACCGCGAGAGTGCAGGATCCTCGCCACCGTCCCTTGCAGGGCCTCCCTTGGGCCGCGCCATGCTTCTGCGGCCCGCTCCGTGTAGCCGGAGAAGAGCATGTCGAAGCGCCGCTGGAACACGAGCACGGCCTCGGCCGTGTCGCGCTCGGCCGTCGTCCTCCGCTCGGAGAACGCCTCGATCAGCGCGTGCAGCTCCTCGGAAGTCCGCGCCGAGGCGGCGATCCGGATCTCGACCAGGGCCAGCTCCTGTTCGACCAGCCGGGCAGCCTTCCTGGCGAGGCTGCTCTCCAGCGCACGCTCGCGATCCTGCCGGAAGAACCGCTCCAGGCTGTCGGCCAGCGGCTGCATGCCCGACCGCCGCCACCCGACGGCGTCGCCCGCGAGCCGGGCCTCCAGCCCCTGGCGAGCGGACACGGGCCAGACCGCGACCCCCTCGAAGCCGTGCCGGGCCAGCGTTTCGCGCGTGAACCGCTCGGCGACCTCGCGACCGGGTGCGTCGAAGTAGTCCACCTTGTTCAGCACGACGTCCACGCGGACGGCGTGACTGCCGAGCTCGTCCAGCAACGCCAGCTCCGCCTGCCCGATCGGAGGGTCGACGGACACGACCACCAGCGCCGCGTCCGCTTCCGGCAGGGCCGCCAGAGCCGCCTCGGTGTTGTGCGCGTGGGTCGACCCCAGTCCGGGCACGTCGACCACGACCAGGTCGGGTGCAAGCCCCTGGGTCAACTCGACCTCGACGCTCGCGACGCGCAGCCGGTTGCCGGGGTTTCGCGACTCGTCGACGTAGTCGCGCAGCTGCCGGAGCTCGATCTCGCGCTCCGTCCCGTCGAGGAAACGGACGTGAGCGGCCTCCCGGGGTCCGAGCGAGACGCGCGTCGGCACGGCCGTCACCGGGAGGACGCCCGTCGGTAGCACGTCCTGGCCCGCGAGGGCGTTCAGCAACGTGGACTTGCCGCGCTTGAACTCGCCCGCAACCAGGGTGACCAGCCGCCGGCTGCGCCAGCGCTCCCCGAGCAGCAGCACCTGCGTGGCGCGGCGTTCCGTCAGGACGCTCGCCACCGCCGCGAGCAGGTTGCCGATCTGCTCGGTATCAGATTCGGGGGGCTGGCTGGTGGGTAAAGCTGAAGCGGGCGACCGGGTCTGCATCGAGGCCACTCCTACAGAACCGCCCGGATCTCATGATCCAGGCACTCTGTAGGAGTCATCAGCCCCGACGCGAGGCGGTTACGGCGGACTCCATCGCCAAGGCAGAGTATCGAGCATGGCCCCGCAGTGGTCAACTCGACGCGGCCCTCCGGCGCGCACCCAGGGCCACCGGCGAGGCGACGAGCCGCTCGTGGAGTCCGGGAGGGCGGAGGTGCCGGAGACCTGAACCGTCTAGCGGGCGGACATCGTCACCGTCTGGCTGGCGGACACGGGGAGCCCCTCGATGGGCCCGCTCGGCGTCGTCGTCGACGCGTTGCCCTCCCGCTTCACGTCCGCCCAGGCGCCTTCCAGGACGCTCACCTCCACCGGGAAGCTGGCCTTGGCAGCGCCGGTCCAGAAGTTGTGGAGCGGGATCGTCTCGGAGGTGCCGGACGGCACGTTGACCGCGTAGGTCTCGATGCCGTAGGTGGCGACCTCCTTGCCGTCGATCGTGACCTTGAAGCGGAAGTTCGTCGCCGTCTTCGTCCCCGCGTTCTTCAGCCGCACGCTCAGAGTGCAGAGGGCGTTCGGGCCGGGATTGGCGGGCGACACCGACACCGCGTCCACGGAGATGGCGGACGCGGCACCCGCGACTCGCGG
>Ga0335069_10005502_pt1 | contig 18622 bp, 7 predicted proteins | sample Lox_Sample_11_FD_206714 | JGI IMG/M metagenome (GOLD analysis project Ga0335069, IMG submission 206714) | Soil microbial communities from Loxahatchee National Wildlife Refuge, Florida, United States - Lox_Sample_1.1 | ecosystem: Environmental > Terrestrial > Soil > Wetlands | place: USA: Florida... | reverse complement strand
CGGTGCACGACACGCTCCAAACCTTCGAAGAGGGCCTGAAGAACAACAGCCCGGATATTTCTCCGAGCATGAGTTATGCTTACGCCGCTTTGAAGCTGGGCGTTCCCTTTGCCAACGGCGCTCCCCACATCACCGTGGACATTCCTGCGCTCACCAACCTGGCGCTCAAAAAGAAGGTGCCGATCTCCGGGAAGGACTTCAAATCCGGACAAACCTTCATGAAGACCCTGCTGGCCCCTGGCATCAAGGCCAAACTCCTGGGCATGAAGGGCTGGTTCTCAACCAACATCCTGGGTAACCGGGACGGCGAGGTTCTGGACGATCCCGACAACTTCAAGAGCAAGGAAGTCACCAAATCGTCGGTTCTGGAGTACATCATCCAGCCTGATCAGTACCCCCAGCTCTATAAGGGTTACTACCACAAGGTACGGATCAACTACTATCCGCCCCGCGGCGATGCCAAGGAAAGCTGGGACAACATCGACATCTTCGGCTGGCTCGGCTACCCGATGCAGATCAAGGTGAATTGCCTGTTCCGCGACTCCATACTCGCCGCTCCCATGGCGCTCGACCTGGTGCTGTTCATGGACCTCGCGCAGCGCACCCCGGCCCTGGCCAAGATGGGAATCCAGGAATGGCTGTCTTTCTACTTCAAGAGTCCCATGACCGCGCCGGGGTTGTATCCGGAGCACGATGTGTTCATCCAACTCATGAAGCTCAAAAACACCCTCCGGCACCTGCGTGGAGAAGAGTTGATCACGCACCTGGGTCTGGAGTACTACGACTAATAGCCGGTCCACGTCTCACGGGCAAAGGGCGCGCCCGCGCCCTTTGCCTTAGCCGGTTCTCTCTTGACGGACTTCCACCAGCCGGAAACTCAGCCTTCGCGCGGATGCACGATCAGCAAGTTCATTCCGGTCGGTTAAGGCATTTCCTCCCGCCCCGTTACGTCCCGTGATTATAGGACTCCCTTGCCGGCTCCCGACGTGCATGGAGGTGGCGCCGCCACCAATCCTGAAGTCTGTCAAAATAGAGATAAACCACCGGAGTCGTGTATAGGGTGAGCATCTGGCTCACTGTCAATCCCCCGATGATGGCAATTCCGAGCGGGCGGCGAAACTCCGATCCCGTCCCGGCGCCGACCGCCAGAGGCACGGCCCCCAGTATGGCCGCCATCGTGGTCATGAGGATGGGACGGAAACGCAACAGACACGCCTCGTAAATCGAGTCCCTTGAGTTCCTGCCCTCATTCCGCTCCGCCGCCAGGGCGAAATCCACCATCATGATGGCATTTTTCTTCACAATGCCGATTAACAGAATGATCCCGATAATGGCAATGACGGTCAACTCCGTGCGGGTGATCATAAGCGCCAACAGCGCCCCCACGCCTGCGGAGGGTAAAGTCGAAAGAATGGTGACGGGGTGAATGTAGCTCTCGTACAACACCCCCAGAACGATGTAAACCAAAAAGAGCGCGGTGGCAATCAGGAGGGGCTCAGTGCCCAGCGACTGCTGGTAGGCACGGGCTGTACCGGAGAAACCCGTGGTGATCGACGCGGGAAGGCGGACCCGGGTTGCCGCCGCTGAGATCGCATCCACGGCGTCACTCAGGGGAACGCCCGCTCGCAGATTGAAGGAGATCGTGACTGAAGGAAACAGGCCTTGGTGATTCACGGCCAGGGGCGCTACCTCCGGGCCGTGCCGGGCGACGACGCTCAGGGGAACCTCCTCGCCTCCGGGGGCTCTTACATAAATGGAATCCAGAGTGCGGGGGGATTGCCAGAATTCGGGCGCCACCTCCATCACCACATGATATTGGTTCAAACGCTCGTACATGGTGGATACCTGACGCTGGCCAAAGGCGTCGTAGAGAGTGTTGTCAACCAGTTGGGGCGAGATGCCAAAGCGGGACGCGGTAGGGCGGTCATATTCAACCATGGCTTGCAAGCCGCGATTCTGCTGGTCGCTGCTCACGTCAGCGATAAGGGGTATGGTCAGCAACTCCCGGAGCATGCGGGGAGCGTAACGGGTGAGGTCGTGGAGATTGTCGCTGACCATGGTGAACTCATACTGGGCGTTGCTCTGCCGCCCGCCTACCCGCACATCTTGCGAAGATTGCATGTACAGTGACGCGCCGGGCATCCGGGAGAGTTCGGGACGCAATCGCGCAATCACCATATCGGCGCCAATCTTCCGATCCGCCAGCGGTTTGAGCGAGACATACAATCGCCCGGTGTTCATGGTTCCGCCGCCTACGTAACCGTTGACGGTGTCCACCGCCGGGTCGTCCCTGACCGTCTTGACCATCTGCAAGAGGGCCTTATTCATCGCCTGAAAGGAAGTGTCCTGGTCGGCTTGAATGGCGCCAATCAGGCGGCCCGTATCCTGCTGCGGAAAAAATCCCTTGGGCACACGGATATAGAGGTAAACCGTGAGTGCGATCGTTCCCAACAATACCCCCAGCGTCACCGCAGAGTAACGCAGAACCATGGCCAGCGATTTTGCATAGGAATCGACAATCGCCTGAAAGACGCGCTCCATGACTCGATAGAGCGGGCCATGGGTCTGGTGAGCCCGAAGCAGATGGGCGCACATGGCAGGTGTGGCGGTGAGTGAAACCACCATGGAGATGAGAATGGCTGCCGAAAGGGTCAGCGCAAACTCGCGAAACAAGCGGCCCACGACGCCACCCATCAGGAGCAGGGGAATGAATACGGCGATCAACGAGATACTGATCGATACGACCGTAAAGGCAATTTCCCTCGCTCCCTTAATAGCGGCGTGGAACGGAGTCATGCCGTGTTCCAGGTACCGCGTGATGTTTTCAATGACCACGATGGCATCATCGACGACAAAGCCGGTGGAAATAGTGAGCGCCATCAAGGAGAGATTGTCCAGGCTGAATCCCAGGATGTACATCACCCCGAACGTCCCGATCAGCGAAATAGGAACTGCGACGCTGGGAATGAGGGTCGCCCGGACGTTCTTCAGAAAAAGGAATACAACCAGGATTACCAGGATGACCGAGATGAGAAGGGTTTCTTCCACATCGTGAACTGAGGCGCGGATCGTTACCGTCCTGTCCATCGCGACGCGGAGGTTAATCTCCTGGGGAATGGAGGCCTTCAGATATGGGAGGAGCGCGCGGATGCGGTCCACGGTATCGATGATGTTGGCGTTGGGTTGACGCCACACGATAACCAGCACCGAGGGCATCCCATTGGCATAACCTGCATTGCGGAGGTCCTCCACGGATTCCACGACGCTGCCGACGTCGGAAATGCGGACGGGGGACCCATGGCGATAAGCGACGATCAGCGGCCGATAGTCCGGGGCCTGGAAAAGTTGGTCATTGGCGCCCACTTGCCACGCCTGGTGAGCGTCGGAGAAGGAGCCCTTGGGAAGGTTGGCATTGGCGTTGCTCAGGACGGAGCGGACGTCTTCCAGGCCGATGTCGTAGCCGTTCAAGACCTGGGGGTCCAACTCCACGCGCACCGCCGGCAACGAACTTCCTCCCACGACGACCTGCCCCACTCCGTTTACCTGTGAGAGTTTCTGGGCCAGTATGGAGGACGCGGCATCGTACATCTGCCCCTTCGTCAGTACCGGCGAGGTTAGCGTAAGCATGAAGATGGGAGCATCCGCCGGGTTGGATTGGCGATAGTAGGGATTGGTGGGAAGATTGGAAGGCAGGTAGCCGCGAGCGGCGTTGATGGCTGCTTCGACGTCGCGCGAGGCGGCATTGATATCGCGATTGAGATCGAACTGCAGGGTTATGCGGGTGGAACCGAGCGTGCTGGATGATGTCATTTCCGAAACCGAGGCAATGCGCGCAAACTGCCGCTCCAACGGGGTGGCGACGGCCGAAGCCATGGTTTCAGGGCTAGCCCCCGGCAACGACGCCGAAACGTTGATGGTGGGAAAGTCCACTTGCGGCAGCGGGGCCACCGGGAGAAGGCGAAAGCCAACCGCTCCCGCCAGGGCAATCGCCAGGGTGAGGAGGGTTGTGGCGACCGGCCTGCGGATGAAAGGTTCCGATATGCCCATAATCTGTCCTGGTTTTGAAGCGAGCCCCATTAAGAATATCACATCGCGATATATTAGCGAAAGGGCCGGAACTCCGGGCGGTCGCTCCGGTCTGAATCGCATCGTTATAAGAATGGGAGGTAAGACATGGTTTCCAGCAATGCCGTGGGTTGGAAGCGCCAGGCCATCGCCATGTTGCTCTTCGGAATTTCCTTCGGATATGTCGAAGCGGCGGTGGTCACCTATTTGCGGCCGCAATTTGACGCCGTAAGGGCGAGGTTTTACCCCCAAAGCTCGCGTGACGACTTGTTTCCGCTGCTCTCTTTCCAGCAGGTCAAAACAGCCGGGCGGGAGGTGGACCGGATGGTGGAAACCGAGGTTGTCCGCGAGGTTGCGACATTGTTTATGTTGGGCGCCGCGGCCGCGGCCGCAAGCGGCGATTTCCGGCAGTGGTTTGCTTTCTTCCTCATCGGTTTTGGCGCCTGGGACATTTCCTATTATGCGTTTTTGAAGGTTTTGATTGACTGGCCGAGGTCGCTCCTGGCTTGGGACATCCTATTTCTCATTCCCGTGCCGTGGTCCGGGCCGGTGCTCGCGCCAGTACTGGTTTCGCTGGCCATGGTCTTTGCGGGTTTCGTGTACCTGTGGCGCGAGTCAACCGGCCATCCCATGCATTTGAACGCCCTTCATTGGACCGGCGCCGGCGCGGCCGCGCTGTTGATCCTGACTGCCTTCACTTGGGACTTCCACAACGTGATGGGCGGCGGAATGCCAAACCCTTTTCATTGGCCGCTGTTTGCCCTCGGTGAAGCGCTCGCCGTCCTGACCTTTCTCCACGCGCTGCGCGCGCGTGATTAGCAGGACGCGATAATTGGATAGGGGGCCGCGCGGGGCTCGACCTTGGCGGAACGCCATTCACACCTACCCGGTGAATGGCGTTGGCCCCAGCTTGCTTCCGGAGGTTCTGTCCCCCTTCACAATGCGCGAGGCACTTAGGCCGGGGCTCCGGTTGACAGCCCCGTTACGCGTTGCATCGGATTTAACACGGGGGAGGTATCGCCGAATGCCCGAGGCGGTGTAAACTATCTCCTCCATTCATTCAGGATTCCCAAGAGGTATGTTTGATGAAGCCACCGGCAGCGGAGAAGGTGCGAGAAATTCTGTCCCAAGGCCATTGGGACCAGGCGGTCACGCTACTCCAGCAACTCGATCCCGCTGCCGCCGCCGACGTCATTATGGCGCTTCCGTTCGAGGACCAGCGGGTTCTATTCCGCGTCATGCCGGATGATTTCTCTGCGGCCCTGATCAGCCACTTCCCCTACTACCACTCCTACGTTCTTCTGCACACGCGATCCACCGAGCACTTGCGCGCCATCATTGACAAGATGAAGCCCGGTGAGCGGATCCAGTTTTTCGACGAACTCCCGGGGGAGGCTTGGCAACGGCTGATGGACGAACTCTCGGGCGAATATATTCAGGCAACCCGAGAGGCGGAGGCAGCGGGCCCCACTCCGGAAATGGCGGCCGCCGGCGCCAAACCGTCGGCGGCGGTAGAGCCGATTGCAGAGGCCGTGCAAGTGGAAAAGTACTTTCTCCAACCCGATGGCCGCCAGATCCAAGTGATCGCCCCCACGGATTTGTCCCTGGAACCCGACCTCATCACGGCGCTGCTCGGTCCATCCGGCTCGGGGAAATCCACGCTCCTGCGCATCCTTACCGGCCTGGTGCCGCCCACCAGGGGCCTGGTCCTGTGGCACGGCAAGCCTTTGCGCGACTCCGCACCCAACCTGGCGATTGTGTTTCAAAGCTTCGCCCTCTTCCCTTGGCTCACGGTTCTGGAGAACGTGGAAACGCCTCTGTTGGCGCGCGGCATGCAACACTTCGAACGCCATCATCGGGCCTTGCGTGCTCTCCACACAGTGGGATTGCAGGGGTTCGAATCGGCGTACCCGAAGGAACTCTCCGGCGGAATGAAGCAACGGGTGGGCATTGCGCGGGCCCTGGCGCTGGAACCCGAGATACTGTTCATGGACGAACCCTTCTCCGCTCTCGACGTCCTCACCGCGGAGAACCTGCGTGGCGAACTTCTGGATCTGTGGCTGGAGAAGAAGATTCCCACACGCAGCATCTTCATGGTCACTCATAACATCGAAGAGGCGGCCCTGCTGGCCGACCGGGTGCTCGTGCTGGGCCGGAATCCCGGCCGCATTCGCGCCGACTTCCGGATCCCTCTTAAACGGCCGCGGGACCGCAACTCCGCCGAGTTCCTGCTTTACGTCGATTACATCTACAAGCTGATGACCCAGCCTGAACTGGAAGCAGCCCTGCCTGCCGCGGCAGCCAAAACGGCCAAGGCGCCATACCCCATGCTGCCCCACGCGCGGCCTGGCGGCATTGCCGGCCTGCTGGAACTGCTGGTGGACCGGGGAGGTAGGGACGATCTGTATCGTGTGGCGGATGAACTGGTGCTGGACGTAAATGACCTGCTGCCCATCGTCGAGGCCGCTACTCTGCTCGGTTTTGCGCGAACCGAGAAAGGCGACGTGGAGGTAACCGACAACGGGCGGGAGTTTGCCAACGCCGACATCCCCGCGCGCAAGGCGATGTTCCGCGAAGCCGCCCTTGCCCATGTCATGTTTCTCCGGCAGATCCACCACAGCCTGGCTGGCAAGTCCGACGGCACTATGCCGCTGGAGTTCTTCCGCGACATCCTGGACGAGCATTTCCCTGAAGAGGAAACGGAACGCCAGATCGACACCGCGCTGAATTGGGGACGCTACGGCGAGATCTTCTCCTATGACTCCGACAGCGACAAGCTGTATTTACACCGGCTGGAACACCGGGGAGAGCCGCAACAGGATTTGACGCACCACTGATCATGTCACCATCTTCCAAAAGCTCTTCCGGAGCCCCGCCCTGGGGCGTCTTCCCCGCGACGGTCCCCTCCCTGCTGCGTGATCTACCCATCCTGATGGCGGGTTGGGCGGTCTTTTATGGCTTGCTCACCTTCGCGCGTTATAGCACCGGGCCGGTCAACACGCAGGCGGAGATTAGTCTGCACCCCGGCGCCTTGCCAAAGTACGCCCTCTTCTCGATCATGCGCATCGCCATCGCTTACTTTCTAAGCCTGGGCTTCACCCTGGTCTATGGATACGTGGCTGCGTACAACGCCAAGGCCGAGCGCTTCATGATCCCCCTGCTCGACATCCTGCAATCCATTCCCGTGCTCAGCTTCCTCCCCGGCGTCATGCTGGCCATGATCGCCTTGTTTCCCCGCAGCCAAATGGGTGTGGAACTGGGGTGCATCCTTCTGATCCTGACGGGGCAGGTGTGGAACATGACTTTCAGTTTTTACTCCTCCCTCAAGAGCATCCCCCGCGACCTGCACGAAGCCTCCGAGATCTATCGCTTGAGTTGGTGGCAGCGGCTGTGGCAGATGGAGCTTCCCTTCGCGGCCATCGGGCTGATCTGGAATTCCATCATGTCGGTGGCGGGGGCATGGTTCTTCCTGATGGCGTGCGAGATGTTTGTGCTGGGGGATCGCGACTTGCGGCTTCCCGGTCTGGGCTCTTATCTTCAGACCGCGGCCAATGCGGGTGATATGCGCTCCATTGCCTGGGGACTGGCGGCCATGATCACCATCATCGTTCTGGCGGACCAGTTGGTGTGGCGCCCCATCATTGCCTGGGCGGAGAAATTCAAGGTCGAGCAGGTCGAGGCCGCCGAACCCACCCGCTCGCCCATTCTCGACCTGCTGCGCCGCTCGAAGATAATCCCGCTCGCGGCGCGCGTTTCCATCAAGCCGGCGCGCGAGGCGTTGAATCTGTATTTCGCCCGCGCCGCCGTGAAAGCCGTTGAGCGCCCACGGCCAAACCCATTCATCCCGTGGGTGTGGCGCGCCGTCATGCTCGTCGCGCTGGCCTTGGTTGCGTATGCCGTGTTCCGCATGAGCCAGATGCTGGTGGCCCTCTCGAGCGCGGAGATGGCGGAAATCGCGCGGGGCGCGGGGGCGACCTTCCTGCGCGTGGAAGCAACGCTGGTCCTGGCCGGGCTCTGGACCATCCCCGTCGGCGTCTACGTCGGCATGCGGCCGAAACTTTCCGCCCTGGTGCAGCCGCTCGCGCAGATAGCGGCCTCGGTGCCCGCCACGGCCTTGTTCCCGGTGGTCCTGCTGGTCTTGATCCGGATCGGCGGGGGCATGGGACTGGGCGCCATGGCCCTGCTGTTGCTCGGCACGCAGTGGTACATCCTGTTCAACGTCATCGCCGGCGCGACGGCCATCCCTACCGATTTGAAAGAGGTGTGCAGCATTTTCCGCCTGGGACAAACGGAACGCTGGAAGAAGTTGTTCCTGCCGAGCATTTTCCCCTACCTGGTCACCGGGTTTATCACTGCGTCGGGCGGCGCCTGGAACGCGAGCATCGTCGCCGAGTATTTCCGGTTTCGAGGGAAGACCCTGTCTACTGTGGGTCTGGGAGCGGTAATCAGCAGCGCCACCGATTCGGGCAATTTCCGCGTGCTGCTGGCGGCCACCATCTGCATGGCGGCCATCGTGGTCACGATCAATCGCCTGGTGTGGCGCCGGCTGTATGGTCTGGCGTCGACGAAGTTCAAGCTCGAAACCTGATGCCCTGTCCTCTTTTCACCATGGTCGGTGACGAGGAAATGAGGGGAGCCGCCCTCCCCGAGTTCTGGGGGGCTGCTGGCTCCCATCAGAGAGGGCGGGAATTAGAGCGGTGAGCATAGTGCGGTTACCATGGGGGTCGGGCCTGAGGGTTGAAATCTCAGCCATCATTTCGGTGGGGGCATGCCTGACATCCTATCGGCCTGTAACATACTGTTCCTGCTTCGGTTCTCCCTTCTGTCATTCCAGGATATGAGAATCCGCAGTGCAGCACACGAGCAGGATGCAGCCCCGGGTTACCATAAACTGACGTACCTTCCGTGTCAAGCATATTTTCAGACCTTTTTTCTGACTTTTTGCGGCCCAATAGAGATGGCATGAATGCATGCTGGCCGGTCATCGCCTATGCCGTCGCATGCCGAAGCGCCCGCGCACGATTACCTTTGGTGATTTGGAATCGGCAACTCCACCACGCGCACTTCCACATCGCGGTCGCGCAGCACGGCGAGCACCTGTCCCGAGCCGTCCGCCACCACGCTGGCTCCGCCGTAGGTCTGGCCCTTCCAGGGTCCATGCATGATCACACCCACCAGGTCGGTGCCCACCACGGGACACTTCCACTCCGCGGCGCGGCGCGCCACGAGTTTTTCAAGATCTTTTTCGTGCTGCGGCCACTCCTCAACCTTGGCCGCCCACCCGTAGGGCGCCAGCACCAGGTCAGGCTGGAGCTTATCGACACGGGCAACGTAATCGTCCACAAACGTGTCGGCGCAGATTAGGACGCCGATGCGGCCGAACTCCGTGTCCACCGCGCCGATTCCTGCCGGCGTTCCCACCATATACGGCGGGTCCATTAACTCCGCCAGGACGTTCAGCTTGCGATGTTTCCAGAGCAGCTTGCCGGTCTTATCGACCAGGATGGCGGAATCATAGAGACGGTCGCCGTCCCTTTCGTCCATTCCGATAGAGATCATCAATCCGTATTGGCGGGCCAGCGCGGCGATGCGGTCGCTATCCGGGCCGGGGATGGGCGCGGCCATGTGGTGCGCGTCCGGATTCTCCCAGCCGAGAATGGCCGACTCGGGAAACGTGGCAATGTCCGCCCGCCCCGCGCGCGCTTGCTCGAGCGCATACTCGATGCGGCGGAAATTCCCTTCGCGATCGCCATCAATGGCCAGGATTTGGCATACGGCAATGCGCACCGTGCGAGGACCCGCCTTCGGCAGCGCGATGGCGGGAAGCAAACTCAAGACAAGCGTCAGCCCCATGGATCAGCCCCTCGGATTCCGATTTCGAAAACGGTGCGTCACGGGCCCGAAGTATATCGAAGAGGCCGCCGTTTCGCCAACCCACGCGGGATGCGCGACGACGCTTTGTCCCTTGACTTGGCCTTGCGGCAGGCATAGCGTACGGGCCACAAAGGGGAGACTCCAAGAGGGGGGTGCGCCATGGATTTTTCACGTCGAGACTTCATTCAAAGCTTCGCGGCCGGAACCAGTCTGGCGTGGGGAGGGTTGCGGATCTACGCCGGCGAAGCTCCATCCCCGAGTGGTCCGCAGGCCGCGCCAAGTCCTGGCACGGCGGACCAGTTCATTTACGGAGCTCAGTTCTACCGTCCGCCCAACCCCCCGCGTGCCGAGCGCCGGAAGATGCTGAGGGACGTCGCGCAAACTTACGGGTTCAACATAATTCGCATTTATCCCATGTGGGATTATTACAACCGCGAGCCCGGCGTGTTCGACTTCGAGGAAATTGACGAGGTCATGAAATACGCCGACGAGTTCGGCCTGAAAGTTCTAATGGGCATCGTCGTTGAGACGGCGCCCTACTGGCTGGAGCAGGCTCACCCGGAGGCGCGATTCGTCGACGCCAAAGGACAACCGCAGCGGCTGGAAGGGAGTCCGGCGCAAATGACCGGCGGCTGGCCGGGATTATGTTTGGATTGGGAGCCGGTGCGCGAAGCGGCATCAGAGTTCGTTCGCGAGCTTGTCAAGGTCCTTCTGCCGCACCCGTCGCTCTATGCTTACGATTGCTGGAATGAACCCCACATCGAGCCCTCCTGGCAGCGCAATATCTGGGCGACCCCACAGGAAAGGCTGTATTGCTACTGCGCGAGGACGGTGGAGGAGTTCCAGGCTTGGCTCCAGAAACGCTACGGCAGCATCGAGCGCCTGAATGAAGCATGGACGCGGGGGTTCCCGGACTGGAAAGCCATCGACCCGCCCCGGTCACTGGGGACCTACCCGGACTGGGTCGACTGGCGGCGCTACATCATCGACCGCAGCACCAAGTATATGCACTTCCGCGCCGATTCGGTGCGTGCCGTGGATTCCACCCATGTCATGGAAAGCCACGCGGCGCACCACCCGCCAGTGGACGCCATGGTGGAAGGCGGAACCAACGGCTGGCGGCTGGCGGAAGTGGTGGACGTTTGGGGCTTGTCGCTGTTTCCGCGTCGCTGGAACGCCCCCGCCATTTCAGAACGTTGGCGGCAATGGCAGGCCTCCGACGTGGCGGCCAAGTTTGAAATAACGCGCAGCAACGCCGCGGGCAAGGATTTCTGGCTGACGGAATTGCAGGGCGGCCACTCGAACGCCGGCTTGCTCCGTGGTCCGCAGATGCGTCCGCAGGACATCCGCATGTGGAACTGGCTGGTGGTGGCCACCGGCGCCAGGGGGATCATTTACTGGTGCTACCTGGCGGAGTCCACCGGCCGCGAGGCGACGGGATTTGGCTTGGTCACGGCTGACGGCGCCACCACGGACCGGGTGCAGGAAGCGGCGAAAAACAACCGGCTGATTCAATCCTGCTGGGACATTCTAAAAGAATATCGACCCAGACCGAAGGTGGCTATTTTGACGGACCAGGATAACGCCCTGCTGGCCTATGCCATGAGCGGCAATGAGGAGGCGTCCACTCAGTCCTTTCGCGGCTATTACAAGGCTCTGTGGAACCTGGATCTTTGGGCCGACTTTGTCGAACCCGTGGGTCTGGCCAAAGGCAACTATAAGGTCGTCATTGTCCCCTGGCACTTGATTGGCAAGCAGGCGACTTGTGAAGGCCTGCGGAGTTTCGCCGAACAAGGCGGAACCGTAATCGTTGAGACTTCCTTCGGGTTATTCGATGAGCGCTTTTTCCTGAACCCGGTCGTTCCTCCCTGTGGCCTCGCCGAAGTTTTCGGCTACCGGGAGAAGGAAAGCTTGATGATGAATCCCGAGCAGCCTCCCAAGCCCCTCGCTGCTTCCGATCGCGTTTACTACGAGCCCGAAATCGAATTCACCCAACCTCTGCGCGTGGGCGTGAGAGCCAACACCTTCCTGACGCCTCTCGTGCTGACCTCGGCCGCGGCCATCGCCACCTGCCACGGCCTCACGGTCGCCGCACGGAAGAAAGTGGGAGAAGGTACGGTGTATTACATCGGCACAAACCTGGGAGCCAGCATTACTGCAGGGAATGCGGGCGGAGTGGAACTGCTGCGCGCCATCATTACTCCTGCGGTCAAGCCCGATGTAACCTCCGATAGACTGCGGCCGCGACTGATTCCGGGCTCGAAACGAAGCCTGCTGGCGGTGTTTAACGATAGCGCGGAGGACCAAACCGAGCACATTGCACTACCCGCCCGCTTCCACCGGGTCAAGAACCTGCACACTCAGAAGGATGTCCCAGTGGCGGACAACGGCATCCGCGTGACGGTTCCGTATCAGGACGTGGCCGTCTTCATGCTCGAGACCTAGCCCCGTCCACTCATGAGCTCACTGGACCGATTGATAAAGGCTAAGGACCGCACGCGGAGATTCGGCACAGAGGTCACAGCGAAGGCCGGAGATCAGCTCTGGGGGCTCGGTGATTGAGAGGAGTGAACGGATCAGAGGAAGGAGGAGCAAATGCGCCCATGCATTTACGCTCTCTTTGCAGTCGCCATCATGTTGCCCAATCCCGCAGATATGCAGGCGGGAGGCGGGTCCGAGTCCGACTCCGGAGTGCAGGAAACCCTCTTGAGTGGCGGAGACTGGAAGTTGGGGTCAATGGGAATGGGAGAGGGAGAGAAGCACGCGGCTTTCCTGCCCACTTTCGACGACAGCAGTTTTCGTACCGCGCTGGTGCCGGGCGAGGTGCAACTCCAACTCGGACTCAAGGGCATGGACCTCTATTATCAGAGCAAGACGTTAAGCCTGGTGAATCAGAAGGAGTGGTGGTACCGGAAGAGCTTCAGCGTGGCTCGGGAGCAGGCTGGCAAGCTGGTTCGCCTCAGGTTCGACGGTGCCGACTACTTCGCTACCGTGTGGCTCAACGGCGAGAAGCTGGGCGAGCACGAGGGCGGCAATACCGCCTTCTGGTTTGACGTTAGTTCGAAGCTCAAATACGGCGACAAGAATCTTCTGGCGGTGAAGGTCACCTGCCCGTGGGTCCCCGAGGGGCGGGCGTTCACCGAATACCTGAAGGGCAGCTATGGACTGACCGTGCCGGATTCAGTTCTGAAATTCTCGGGAATGCCCTCTTACCTCGGGCCCAAATGGGACGGAGTTCCCGGTTACGGGAACGCGGTGTTCCCCATGGGGCTCCCTCGCGACGTGAAGCTGTTGATTTCCCCGCGCCAGGTCATTGATGACCTCTTTGTTTGGACCAAGGCAATCAACGCGGACGGGAGCGCAACTCTGGAGGTCTCAGGCAAGATCCTGAATTCCGGCTCACAAGAGAGGCCCGCAGCTCTGGATCTGGAAATCGCGCCGGAGACGTTTTCGGATGCACCGGTCAAGCTGGCCAGTCAATCCCTAAGTCTGCGTTCGGGAGAAAACAGTTTCAAAGCGGAAGTGATCGTGCCCCAGGCTCACTTTTGGTGGACGTGGGATCTTGGCAAACCGGATTTGTACCGGTTAAAAGCTGCGATCTCCCCGGCGGGTGGTGCCACGACCCGTCAGGAGGTTGTTTTCGGTATCCGGACCATCACGCGAAAGCCGGATATGAGCTATTGGCTGAACGGCCAACGGCTTTTCTTGAAGGGTGCCTGGTACCCAATGGCGGATTATTATGGCAGCCAACCCACGCGCCAGATCTATGAGAAGGACCTGCTTTACTACAGAGCTGCGAATCTCAACAGTATCGTCAATCACACCGTCGTGGAGAAGGCGGAGTTTTACGACCTGTGCGATCGCATCGGCATCCTCATAATTGTCCAAATGCCTTTCAATCAGTTCGGGCCTCTCGACGTCCTCTCTCCCTCCAATCCGCGCAAGGACATTTTCATGAAGAGTGCATTGCGGCAGGTCGGGGATATCGTAACCGAGCATCGCAACCATCCCTCCATTGTGGAATGGGCGCCGCTGGCAGAGGCCCATGAAAAAGGCGGGGGCTGGGGTATCGGAACAGTGAGCTTCAACGATTATGACTATGACTCCTTTGTGCAGGCGATCGGCAATTTGGTGGGCAGACTGAGTCCCGGAGCTATCTTCCATCCCAGCCTTTGCGATCTGGGAGAGCAACACTTCTGGATGGCCGACGCGGGGATGCGCTTCTTCGGGGGCGGCTACCAGGAGCACTTCAATGCCCGAACCGGCTACGTTTCCGAGTACGGCAGCGTATCCTTGCCGGTGATCGAGAGCCTGCGGAAGGAGTTATCGCCGCAAGACCTTTGGTCGACCGAAAACTCTGCCAGCCCTCGATGGTTCAACCTGCCCATCAATCTCTCCGCGTATGCTTATCTGACCAGCTTTGAGTATGACGGGTTGTGGAGCACGTTGGAGCGGGTCAATCAATTTGTTGATCGTCACGTCAAATCGGCGCAGGAATTGGTGGATGACTCACAAATCTACCAATCGTTTCTCTTCAAGTATGCCACCGACGCTTACCGTCGCAAGATGCACAAGCCTATCAATGGCGTGAGAATCTGGGACTTCAAAGAAGTCTGGCCTGGCATTCACTGGTGCTTCCTCGACTACTTCCGTGTTCCCAAGATGAGTTTCTATTATTTGAAGCGTTCGCAGGAGAGATTCGCGTTGAACTTTGCTTACGAAGAAGCACTGGAATCGCAAGTATCAGGCAAGCCCCTGGAAATTCCTGTATGGGTCGTGAATGACTATCGGCGGGAGATGGCGGTTGATGTCCAATGCCGGATTCTGGATCTGAAAGGTCAGACCGTGTGGACCCGCACCTTCTCCGGCAAGATTGGAAGCGATGAGAGCCGGGAAATGGGTGTCGTGAGCTGGGTCACGCCTGACACGTCCGGTATCTATGTGCTGAGGGGTCAGGCGTCCGAAAAGGAGGGCGGCGAGAAGGCAGAGGATTCAGCCTTCATCAAAGTGACGCCCAAGTTGTTTTCCCGCCAACTCCGCCTGCTGCTGATCGGGGAGAACAAGTACACCCTCCCCCTTGCCAAGATGGCGCTCGCCATGGGCCTCTCTGTCGACGTTATATCGGAAGATTCAATTCAGCGTCTGGCTGAACTGCGCGACGCGGCTGGAATCCGCAAAACGTATGACGCGGTGTGGCTGGCTTCGTTTGAATCCCTGTGGAAATTCCTGGACGACGCAACTGCCAACGGTTTGAAGGAGGCGGTCCGGCAGGGCGTGGGCTTCATTCACACCGGCGGCCCGGGGAGTTTTCACGGAGGTTTCGGCGGTGGCGCCTGCCTGGATTTCACCCCTTTGGCTGAGGTTCTACCCGTCCACCTGGAATCACGCAACGACCTGGTGTACGGACCAGGTCAGGAGACCCGGGCGGACCCTGCGCAGTTCGCTCCCATAAAAGAGATTCAGACTGAAGGCCAGCCCGCTGAGAAGTGGAGCGTCACGCTACTCCGCGCGTACGGCCTGCCGGGATTCAACGCTGTGGACCTGAAACCTGGCAGCGAGGAGCCGATGAGCATTGCGGGCCACCCCCTCCTGGTAACCGGGCATTACGGCGAAGGAAAAACCGTGATCTTCACAGGCTTTACGCCTTCATACACGGAGGAACGCGCCGATTGGGATCAGAAGGTCGTGTATCCCTACATGCTGGAGCAGGAGTTGGTTGCGGACCCCGCCAATAAGGCGTATTTCGATCTCTTTATGCGGATGCTGGCAGAGGCAACCGGCGAACAGCCAGCCGTTGGCTTCGATGCCCTGATCGCCAGCCGCGACAAGCCACTTTTCGAGATGTTGAAGGATCTCCCCCCCGCCGCGGTGGGTTTGCCGCCTGAGGTTAAAGCGAAGGTGTCAGGAGACAAGGCCACGATCCCCCTGACTTTCACCAATGGCCCCCAATATGCCCGGCTGGTTCGCGTCCGCATTGACTGGGAAACGCGGGCGGAAGGCAATCCCGACTTGCTTTTATTCAGTGATAACTATTTCGACCTGCTTCCTGGTGAGAAGAGAGATCTGGAAATCAGAGTTTCTGCGTCAACAGGGACTTTGGGACCAATCCAAGGGAAGCTCGTGGTGGCTGGCAGTAATGTACCGGCAATGCAGATTCCCTTCGCGTTGGAAACACAATGATGCGGCGAACAACACCCAGTCCCTAATGGCCCATGGATTGCCCGCGTTAACATGTTTGGCCGGGTACGCAATTCCTGGGGTCCGGAACCTGGGGTGGCAGCACCATCCAAGTTATGAACGGCCGGCGGAAGCTGCTGCCAAGACAATCAAAGCGCAAGGTCTTGCCGGTGGCACTTGCGCTGTTTACCGCAGGTCGTCCGTGGCTACCCGCGCGGCCTGAGTTGTGGTATCTTTCCGTGGACGACCCATGAATAAGATCGGCCGATACGTCATCATTTCCGAATTGGGTAGGGGGGCCATGGGGGTGGTTTACAAAGCCTCCGACCCGACGATCGGCCGCGAAGTTGCTCTTAAGGTTCTCTCCCTGACCCCCGCGGCGGGGGAGGGAACCAGCGGCCCGCAGGAGATGTTCATGCGGGAAGCCAGGGCCGCCGGCCGGTTGGCGCACCCCTCCATCGTCACCGTCCACGACGCCTTTGAGGACAAGGACCAGCACACTCAGTGCATTGTCATGGAGCTTGTCCCAGGCGTGACCCTGGAGAAGATCCTCGAATCCGGTCATCCTCTGACCGTCGAACAGATCTTCTCCGTCGTAAGGCAGGTTGCGGAAGGGCTGGACTACGCGCACCGCAATAACGTTATTCACCGCGACTTGAAGCCGGCGAACATCTTGGTGACGGCGGATGGGCGCGCCAAGATCACCGATTTCGGGATTGCCAAGGTCCTGGCGCGCGAAGGGATGGGGCGCACCATCGGAATGATGGGGACGCCTTCCTACATGTCGCCGGAACAGGTCAAGGGCGGCGAAATCGATGCGCGGAGCGATATTTTCTCTCTCGGCATCATCCTCTACACTATTCTCTGCGGCAAGAAGCCCTTTGCCGGCAACACCGCCGCCGTGATGTTCAAGATTGTATACGAAGAACCGGCGGCCCCCAGCAGCCTCAACCCCGGCTTGACCGCAGCTTACGATTATGTGGTGAAAAGATGCCTGGCGAAGGACCGCACCCAACGTTACGCCTCGGCGCGGGAACTCCTGAATGACCTGGACGATCTGCAACGCGGCCGGCCCCTCCGGTCGCAGGGTGCGGCGCCGGGCATACCGCTTGCTCCTGCCGTCACGCCGGCGGCTCCCCCCTTGGAGCAGACGCGCGCCATGCCGGTCCCCGGCCTCATGAGGTCGCTTTCACAACCAACCGGGGCACGGCCTGCGGCGCCTCCCGCCCCGCCGGCCCCGGCCAGGCCCGCGGCAGCGAGGCCGCCGGTCCCTGCCGCTCCCCCCCCGGCGGTGCCGGCGAAGACGGTAAGTCCGGTCGCGTCTACCACATTTCCTCAGACGCTCGATCTGCCGATCCGGGATTTGATGAAAGGGACCATGGAGCCGTCGCCGGGTGTGGCTTCCGCCGCCCCCGCGCCTCCGCCCACGGCTGCGCAGTCGCCGAGATCTGCGGTCCCGCCGGCCACCGCGCCTGAGGCGAGGGCGAGGCCGCTTTCCGACCGGACGCTCCCTCTGCCCATTCCGGACCTCTCCGCCGTCTCGCTTAACCCTCCGGCTTCACCCCGTCGCGCGCCTCTGCCCGTTTCCCTTGATGCTCCGGTACTGGACTCAACTCTTCCCATGCCGGTGCCGCACCTCCCGGCCGGGCCGCCACCGCCCCCATCCACTCCGCCCCCGGCACGTCCGCCATTGCTTTCGAACGGGCCGGCCGTAGCGGAGCAGACGCGTCCTCTGCCGGCGCCGGGCCCGGCCGCTGGATCGCCGCTGAGCTTTCCCGCAGCAGCGCCGCCCCCGCCAACAGGCCCGCCGGTACCCTTGCCCTTCCTCTCGCCGGAGCCCACCCGCGTGGAACAAACGCTCCCGCTGCCGGCGCCGGATCCTTCTGGCGGAAAGCCGGTGTTATCGGGACGTACAGTCCCGATGGCTCCTGTTTTACCCGATTCTCCCCCGGATGGGTTAATGCGTCACAGGGAACATCCGGACTATTACGAAGTGACGCAGCCGGCCAAGCCCCAACCGGCTATGCCCCCGCTGGCTCCTCCGCCAGCCGAAGCTGGTTGGGAAGAACCAGCGGAAGTTCCCGGCGCGGTTACTCCCTTTCTCAAGTCCAAGCTCTTCCCCGTTGCAGTCGGTGCGGCGGCAATTGTCTTGATCGCCGTTGCATTGGGGATCTACTGGAAGGTTCGGCAGGCGAGGAACGCAGCCGCGCCGACCCCGCCGGTGACGGCGCAAACCCAGCCGGCGGCTCCGCCTCCCGCGCCGGCCGCCGCCCCGGTTGAGACCTCGGCTGCCGCTTCTGCGGCAACAAGCCCTTCGCCCCTTGTGAGCGCGCCCCCGTCTGCTGCCACGAAAACGGCAAAACGCAAGCAGAAGCAGGCGGTGGCTCCTGCGCCGGAGCCGGCTCCCCCTGCCGCCCAACCGGAGCCGGCCGTTGTGACGCCCGCACCCGCGCCCGAGCCTCCCAAGCCCAGCCCTGAAGACATTGCCAAGGCGGAGGCCGCCCGG